>Ga0079226_10001642_pt1 | contig 17170 bp, 15 predicted proteins | sample Poulit2014_FD_76345 | JGI IMG/M metagenome (GOLD analysis project Ga0079226, IMG submission 76345) | Agricultural soil microbial communities from Georgia to study Nitrogen management - Poultry litter 2014 | ecosystem: Environmental > Terrestrial > Soil > Agricultural land | place: USA: Georgia...
CGGCCGAGACCGAACCCGAGCCGGAGATCGACCCGATGGTCGCGCTGCGCCGCGAGCTGCGCCGGCTGCCGGGCGACTGGTACGTCGTCCAGTCCTACGCGGGCTACGAGAACAAGGTGAAGACCAACCTCGAGTCCCGCGTCCAGAACCTTGACGTCGGTGACTACATCTTCCAGGTCGAAGTGCCGACCGAAGAGGTCACCGAGATCAAGAACGGCCAGCGCAAGCTGGTCAACCGCAAGATCCTGCCCGGCTACATCCTGGTGCGCATGGAGCTCAACGACGAGTCGTGGAGTGCGGTGCGCAACACCCCCGGGGTGACCGGCTTCGTCGGTGCCACGGAGAAGCCGACGCCGCTCAAGCTCAAGGAGGTCGCCAAGTTCCTGCTGCCGCAGCAGGAGAAGGCGCCCACCGGTACGGTCGCCGACGATCAGGCGACCGTGGAGGGCGTGGCGGCGCCGGTCATCGAGGTCGACTTCGAGGTCGGCGAATCGGTGACGATCATGGACGGCGCGTTCGCGACGCTGCCGGCCAGCATCAGCGAGGTCAACGCCGAGCAGCAGAAGCTGAAGGTCCTGGTGTCCATCTTCGGCCGGGAGACCCCGGTCGAGTTGAACTTCACGCAGGTCTCCAAGATCTGACCGGGTCCTGACAGCGGACGTCCAAACCCCGGCCGGACCCGGCCGGGAACCTGAAGAGGATTTTCACGATGCCCCCCAAGAAGAAGAAGGTTGCTGGGCTGATCAAGCTCCAGATCCCGGCCGGCCAGGCCAACCCCGCGCCCCCCGTGGGCCCGGCGCTCGGCCAGCACGGCGTCAACATCATGGAGTTCTGCAAGGCCTACAACGCCGCCACCGAGTCCCAGCGCGGCAACGTCGTGCCGGTGGAGATCACCGTCTACGAGGACCGCTCGTTCGACTTCAAGCTCAAGTCGCCCCCGGCCTCGCAGCTGCTGCTCAAGGCCGCCGGTGTGGCCAAGGGCTCGGGTGAGCCGCACAAGGACAAGATCGGCAAGGTCACCCAGGCGCAGCTCGAGGAGATCGCCAAGGTCAAGCAGGCGGACCTGAACGCCAACGACGTCGCGGCCGCCTCGAAGATCATCGCCGGCACCGCACGCTCGATGGGTATCACCGTCGACGGCTGACCGCCCGACTCACGCAGCACGAACTACCTCAAGTGGCAGGGCCGGCGCTGGCCCGACGACCACGACTGACCCGTAAGGACAGATATGGCAAAGCGCAGCAAGGCGTACCTCGCCGCCGCGGCGAAGATCGACCGCGACAACCTGTACACCCCGCTCCAGGCCGCGAACCTGGCCAAGGAGACCTCGTCGGCCAAGATGGACGCGACCGTCGAGGTCGCCATGCGGCTGGGCATCGACCCGCGCAAGGCGGACCAGATGGTGCGCGGCACCGTCAGCCTGCCGCACGGCACCGGTAAGGAGGTCCGCGTGATCGTCTTCGCGGCCGGCGCGAAGGCGACCGAGGCCGAGGAGGCCGGTGCGGACGCGGTCGGTGCCGAGGACCTGATCGAGAAGATCCAGGGCGGCTGGCTCGAGTTCGACGCCGCGATCGCCACCCCGGACCAGATGGCCAAGGTCGGCCGGATCGCGCGTGTCCTGGGCCCGCGCGGCCTGATGCCGAACCCGAAGACCGGCACCGTGACCATGGACGTGGCCAAGGCCGTCGCGGACATCAAGGGCGGCAAGGTCAGCTTCCGGGTGGACAAGCACTCCAACCTCCACATGATCATCGGCAAGGCCTCCTTCCCGGCCGAGCAGCTGGTGGAGAACTACGGTGCCGCCCTCGACGAGGTGCTCCGGCTCAAGCCGACCTCGGCCAAGGGCCGCTACGTCAAGAAGATCGCCCTGGCGACGACCACCGGACCGGGCATCCCGGTGGATCCGAACCGGGTCAGCGACCTGCTCACGGACTGACTCGTCTGCACCGGTCACCGGTGCAGACCGGACACGGCCGGCGTTCCGCCCCGGGTGCACAGCACCCGGGGCGGAACTCTTCTCCGCCGAGGTGCGGCCGTGCCACCCATCCCGATTTGGTGGACCGGCCCGCGGCGCGCTATCCTATGCAGCGAAGTTCGATTCGATCGAAGTTCCACCGAAGACCGTTGGTCACCACGTCGTAGGGCGTGGTCGAAGGTCCGGAAAGACACCGGACGGCCCACGCAGGAGGACTGAGGTATCGACCATCGGCGCCGCGCGCGCCGCTCGTCAACGCCCCGGACGCCCTGCGTCGGGGCGTTTCGTACTTTCCGGCCAGAGTGCAGGAAGGAGGCGAGGAATGGCGAATCAGGCGAATGTTGCCGCAGTGAAGGAGATCACCGCGCGGTTCAAGGAAGCCGACACGATCATGGTCACGGAATACCGCGGCCTGTCGGTCGAGACGATGACCGAACTGCGTCGCGCGCTCGGCGCGGACGTGACCTACTCCGTCGCCAAGAACACCCTCGTCAAGCGTGCCGCCGCCGAGGCGGGCATCGAGGGACTGGACGACCTGTTCGTCGGACCGACCGCCATCGCGTTCGTCAAGGGCGAGGCCGTCGATGCCGCGAAGGCGTTCAAGAAGTTCGGCAAGGACCACAAGGAACTGGTCGTCAAGGGCGGGATCATGGACGGCGACGTCCTGACCGTCGACCAGTTCGACAAGATCGCCGACCTGGAGTCGCGCGAGGTGCTGCTGGGCAAGCTGGCCGGCGCCATGATGGGCAACCTGACCAAGGCGGCGCAGCTGTTCAACGCGCCGGCTTCGCAGGTTGCTCGCCTGGCCGCAGCGCTGCAGGAGAAGAAGGCGGACGAACCCGCCGCTTGATCCGCTCGCGAGCGCATCAACCGATGACAACCGCGTCCACCGGACGCACCCACCCCGGTCCACGAACGTCGAGGCCCGGGGAACGACTAGGAAGGACCGCCCATCATGGCGAAGCTCACCACTGACGAACTGCTCGACGCCTTCAAGGAACTGACCCTGCTCGAGCTCTCCGAGTTCGTGAAGGCCTTCGAGGAGACCTTCGAGGTCACCGCTGCCGCCCCGGTCGCCGTCGCGGCCGCCGGCGCCCCGGCCGCCGGTGGCGGCGAGGCCGCTGCCGAGCAGGACGAGTTCGACGTCGTCCTCGAGGGCGCGGGCGAGAAGAAGATCCAGGTCATCAAGGCGGTCCGCGAGATCGTCGACGGCCTGGGCCTGAAGGAGGCCAAGGACCTCGTCGAGTCGGCTCCGAAGCCGATCCTGGAGAAGGCCGACAAGGAGGCCGCCGAGGCCGCCAAGGCCAAGCTGGAAGAGGCCGGCGCCTCGGTCAGCCTCAAGTGATCTGCCCCCGGGCGGCCGTAGGCCGGCCCCGGGGAAGACAGTCCGCCCGAGGGGGTGGGGTGCCCGTCACGGGCACCCCACCCCCTCGGCGTCTCTCCGGCCGTGTGCGGGCGGGCGTGTAACGGGGGGACAGGGCCCCGCGTGGGGGCCCGGCGAGGGGCGCCGGCGGCGAAGGGCGGGCGGCCGCGCCCGCGATCCGGCGGTACACGCCGGATCGCGGAGGCGAACCCGCCCGTACCGAACCGCATCGTGCGTGCGCGGGGGAACGGCACCAGAGTCCAATATCTCGGCATGATTGCCGGTCGGATCGGTGTCGATGCGGCTGGCAGCGGGTATGCCCGGTCCCGGACCGGCGTGGAGCGGGGCGGTATTAATGGGACGGTGGGGCAGGACCGTTGTGGGCCGCGGGGGCGTACCCCTTACTCGTGAGTAGTCCCGATTGCGTAGACGACGGTGCTGTGGGCTACAGTGACCGCAACCACAGTGGATGGCCGTGGTTTTCATCGGGAGGTGTCGTGGGAGTCGAGGTTTCCGTCGAGGGGCTGTCGAAGTCTTTCGGTTCACAGACCATTTGGCAGGATGTGTCGCTGACCCTCCCGGCCGGCGAGGTCAGTGCGCTGCTCGGCCCGTCGGGTACGGGTAAGTCGGTGTTCCTCAAGTCGCTGATCGGTCTGCTGCGCCCGGAGGAGGGCAAGATCATCATCGACGGCACGGACATCCTGCAGTGCTCGTCCAAGGAGCTCTACGAGGTCCGGAAGATGTTCGGCGTGCTGTTCCAGGACGGCGCACTGTTCGGGTCGATGGACCTGTACGACAACGTCGCCTTCCCGCTGCGCGAGCACACCAAGAAGAGCGAATCCGAGATCCGCAAGATCGTCATGGAGAAGCTCGAGCTCAACGGTCTGATCGGCGCGGAGCACAAGCTCCCCGGTGAGATCTCCGGCGGTATGCGCAAGCGTGCCGGCCTGGCACGTGCCCTGGTGCTCGACCCCGAGATCATCCTGGTCGATGAGCCCGACTCGGGTCTGGACCCGGTGCGCACCACCTACCTGAGCCAGCTGTTGATCGACATCAACACCGAGATCGACGCGACGATCCTGATCGTCACGCACAACATCAACCTGGCCCGCACCGTGCCCGACAACCTGGGGATGCTCTTCCGCAAGAACCTGGTGATGTTCGGTCCGCGCGAGGTGCTGCTCACCAGCGACGAGCCGGTGGTCAAGCAGTTCCTGCACGGCAGCAAGATCGGCCCGATCGGCATGTCCGAGGAGAAGGACGACGCGCAGATGGCGGCCGAGCTGGCCGAGCGTGACGCCGGACACCACGACGGATCTCCGGACGAGGACCTGCGCGGTGTGGTCCGCCAGATGGAGCCCAGCCCGGGACTCGGCGAACGCAAGGCCGTCGGTCGTCGCCAGGCGCGGGTGCGCGAGATCCTGCACACCCTGCCGCCGGAGGCGCAGCGCGGCATCGTCGCCAGCCTCGAGGGCCGCTACGGGGCCGAAGCGATGGACGATGCACCGACAGAGGTGCTCGCCGCCGCCCAGACCGGCGACGGGCCCGTGAATGGCTGAGGCGGGCACCGCCTCACCACGTGTGTCACGCGCGCCGGAGGGGGTGAGCGGTGCGGCCGTGTCGGGCCTGTCTCAGGCAGGCCTGATGTTCGAGCTCTTCATCGATGTGGCCAAGGCGTCGGTCCGGCGCCCCTTCCAGTTCCGCGAATTCATCCTGCAGGCGTGGTTCATCGCCTCGGTGACCATCCTGCCCACCATCCTGGTGGCGATCCCGTTCGGCGCGACCGTCTCGCTGCAGACCGGTTCGCTGATCAAACAGCTCGGCGCCGAGAACTTCACCGGTGCGGCGAGCGTGGTCGCGGTGATCCAGCAGGCCAGCCCGATGGTCGTCGCCCTGCTGATCGCCGGCGCCGCCGGATCGGCTGTGGCCGCGGACCTGGGTTCGCGCACCATCCGCGAAGAGATCGACGCGATGCGGGTGCTGGGCATCGACCCGATCCAGCGTCTGGTCGTCCCCCGCGTGCTCGGCATGGTGCTGGTCGCCGTGCTGCTCAACGGCCTGGTCTCGGTCGTCGGCGTGGCCGGCGGCTACTTCTTCAACGTCGTCGCCCAGGGCGGCACCCCGGGCTCCTACCTCTCGTCGTTCTCCATGCTGGCCCAGTTGCCGGACCTGTGGATCGGTGAGATCAAGGCGGCCGTCTTCGGGGTCATCGCCGCGGTGATCGCCGCCTACAAGGGTCTGAACCCCAAGGGCGGGCCCAAGGGTGTGGGCGATGCGGTCAACGAGGCCGTGGTCATCACCTTCCTGCTGCTGTTCTTCGCGAACATCATCCTCACGGCCGTGTACCTGTCGGTCGTGCCGGCGAAGGGGGCGTGAGCCGTGGCCGTTGCATCCTATGAGCCGAGCAAGCTGCTCAGCCGCGCCAAGCGGGCCGCCAAGGTCCCGATGAACGTGCTCGACCGGGCCGGCGACCAGATGTCGTTCTACGGCCGGTCGATCGCGTGGATCCCGGCGACCGTCACCCGGTACCGCAAGGAGATCACCCGGCTGCTCGCCGAGGTGTCCTTCGGTGCGGGCGGGCTGGCGGTCATCGCCGGCACCGTCGGCGTGATCTTCATGATGTCGCTGTTCGTCGGCGTGGTGGTCGGCATGGCCGGCTACGCCTCGCTGGACCAGCTCGGTGCGACGGTCCTGACCGGCTTCCTGTCGGCGTACGTCAACACCCGCGAGCTCGCGCCGCTGATCGCCGCGCTCGGTCTGTCGGCGACGGTCGGCTGCGGGTTCACCGCTCAGCTCGGCGCGATGCGCATCTCCGAGGAGATCGACGCGCTCGAGGTCATGGCCGTGCCCAGTCTGCCGTTCCTGGTGACCACCCGGATGATCGCCGGCTTCATCGCCGTGATCCCGCTGTACATCGTCGGTCTGCTCGCGTCCTATCTGGCCTCGCGGCAGGTCACGGTGTGGTTCAACGGCCAATCAGCCGGATCCTACGACCACTATTTCAACCTCTTCCTGTCACCGACGGACGTGCTGTGGTCCTTCGGCAAGGTGCTGATATTCGCCTTCGTGCTGATCCTGATCCACTGCTACTACGGCTACACCGCCAGCGGCGGCCCGGCCGGGGTCGGCGTGGCGGTCGGCCGGGCGGTGCGCACCGCGATCGTCACCGTGGCGATCCTCGACTTCTTCCTGGGGCTGGCGATCTGGGGGACGACAACGACCGTGCGAGTCGGCGGATAGGAGGCCGGAGATGGGTAGGAACTCGACCGTTCTGCGGCGCCGACTGCTCGGCCTGCTGCTGTTCGCGGTGGTCATCGGCTTCGTCGCCGTGACGATCCTGCAGTACAACAAGGCGTTCACGACCAAGTCCCGACTGTATCTGATCACCGACAACGCGGGGAACTCACTGCCCCAGCAGGCGGACGTGAAGATCCGCGGCGTGCTGGTCGGCTCCGTGGGCTCGGTCTCGCCCGACGGCGACAGCGTGCGGATGAAGCTGGACATCGATCCGGACCAGATGCGCAACATCCCCGAGGGCACCAGCGCCCGGCTGCTGCCCAAGACCCTGTTCGGCGAGCGGTACGTCGCGCTCGACATCCCGGACGACGGTGCGGCACAGCTGGCCGCGGGCTCGACGATCTATCAGGACGCCGGCACCGAGGCCGCGCAGGTGATCGACATGCTCGACTCGCTGCTGCCGATCCTGGAGGCGGTGCCGCCGCAGGACCTGTCGGTCACCCTGACCGCGATGAGCGCGATGGTCGACGGCAAGGGCGAGGAGATCGGCGAGAACCTCGACCGACTCAGCGAGATCGTCTCCGGGGTCGAGGACCGCCTGCCCAACGTCCAGGCCGACCTGCAGGGACTGGCCACCTTCGCCGACACCTACGCCAGTGCGGCCCCCGACCTGGTCGATGCGCTGGACAACCTGCGCACGCCCAACGAGATGGTCGTCGAGCGCCGTGACGATCTGCAGCTGCTGCTGCTGGCCGCCGGCGGCACGGCCGGGCTCACCGCGGACTTCATGCACGAGACCGCCGAGGACTTCATCGCCACCGCGCGCCAGGCACGGCGGCCCCTGCAGGTCTTCGGCGACGCCTCGCCGACCTTCGGCTGCACCTTCGAGTCCTTCGAGAGCGTGCACCAGGACGCCAAGCAGGTCGTCGGTTGGGAGGACCCGTACCCGGGCATCCGCGTCAACCTGAAGTTCGTCAACCCCAAGGGGCGCTACCTGCCCAACCAGGACGAACCGCGACTGTTCGATACCCGTCCGTCCAAGTGCTACGAGATCACCCCTCCGGGCGTGCCCTTCCCGATCCCGGACGGTGCGCTCAACGACGGCTCCTACCAGCCGCCGACCACCAACCCGGGCGATGCGCAGCGGCAGTATCCGCCGATGCCGCAGTTCTCGACCGTGCCCGAGGTCGGTACGGCCGGCTCGCAGTACGAGCGGCAGGCACTGGCCCAGATCTATGCGGACGCCACCGGGGTCGAGCCCGAGGCGGTGCCCGGCTGGTCGACGATGATCGGCGCGCCGGCGCTGCGCGGTAACGAGGTGGAGTTCGAATGAAGGGCCAATTCCGAGGCCTGGCGGGGCCGATCACCAAACTCGCGATCTTCGCGGTGGTGACCATCGTGATGACCACCTTCCTCGCGGCGACCATCTCCAGCCTGGGCTTCTCCGGTGGGAAGAAGTACAAGGCGGTCTTCGAGGACGCCTCGATGATCAACACCGGTGACGACGTGCGGATCGCCGGCGTGCCGGTCGGTGAGGTCACCGCCGTGGACGTGGTGGACCGCAACCGGGCGCAGATCACCTTCTCGGTCGACCGCGACGGCGATCTGCCGGCGAGCACCCGGGCGGAGATCAAGTACCGGAACCTGATCGGACAGCGCTACCTGTCGTTGGAGCAGGGCACCGGTGAGCAGGGCGGGGTCCTGCACTCCGGCGACACCATCCCGGTCGGGCAGACCACGCCGGCGCTGAACCTGACGGAGCTGTTCAACGGCTTCCGCCCCCTGTTCTCGCTGCTCGAGCCCGAGGACGTCAACGAGTTGGCGTTCTCGATCATCGAGGTCTTCCAGGGACAGACCGCCACGATGACCGATCTGGTGGCCACCACCTCCAGCCTGGCCGGCACGGTCGCCGACAAGGACGAGGTGATCGGCGAGGTCATCGAGAACCTGAGCCTGGTGCTCGACACGGTCAACGACCGCTCCGAGGAGTTCGATCAGATGATCGTCAACACCTCGGACCTGGTGACCCGGCTCTCGGCGGAGCGCGACATGATCGGGCACGCGACCGCGTCGCTGGCCGATCTGACCGACGCCACCGCGGGCCTGCTCGGGCCGATCCGCCCCGACCTGCAGGGCACTATCGCCGCGACCCGTGACCTGTCGGCGAACCTGGACGCGCACCGCGACGACGTCGAGCACCTGCTCACGACGCTGCCGGAGAAGTACGAGGCACTCAACCGCACGGCGATGTACGGCTCGTGGTTCCAGTTCTACGTCTGCGGTATCGACGTGATCGCCGGGTCGGGCCAGTCCTCGAACCTGAACCTGCCGGAGATGCCGGAGTTCAACCTGCCGCTGTACACCAACATCGCGCCGCGATGCCACGCGAACGGGGGTGAGTGATGACTGTGCGTCGTCATTCGGCGGTGACCGGTCTGCTCGGCATCCTGATGGTGCTGCTCGCCACCGCCGCTGGATTCTCCTTCACCAGCCTGCCGTTCCTCGGGGCGGGCAACACCTACACGGCCGAGTTCAGTGAGGCCGCCGGGCTGGAGAAGGGCAACGAGGTCCGGGTCGCCGGAGTCAAGGTCGGTCAGGTCACCGGGGTCGACCTCGACGGGGACCGGGTGCTGGTGGACTTCCAGGTCTCCGACACCTGGGTGGGCGACCAGAGCCGGGCCGGCATCGAGATCAAGACCCTGCTGGGTTCGAAGTTCCTGAGCCTGGATCCGGCCGGCGACAAGCGGGCCGATCCCGACCATGTGATCCCGCTCAGCCGCACCGCGGCGCCCTACGACGTGCTCGAGGCCTTCTCCGATGCCGGTGACTCCCTCGACGTCATCGACTCCGATCAGCTCGCCGAGAGCCTGTCGGTGCTGTCGGACACCTTCTCCGAGACCCCCGAACACATCCGGGGTGCACTCGACGGGGTGGCCCGGCTCTCGCGCACCGTCGGCGATCGCGACGACGAGGTGCGTGCCCTGCTCGAGGGCACCGGCGAGGTGTCGACGATCCTGGCCGACCGCAACATCGAGTTCCAGGAGCTGCTCACCCAGTCGGGCCTGTTGCTGACCGAACTCAACAACCGGCGTGATGCGATCAACCGCGTGCTCACCCAGTCGCAGGAGGTCTCCCGACAGATCCGCGGGATCATCGACGACAACGCGGAGCAGATCGGGCCGATGCTCACCGAACTCGACCGGGTGGTCTCGCTGATGGTCGACCACCGCGACGACATCGACAAGGCGCTCGAGCAGGGTGCGGTGTTCTACCGCCTGTTCAACAACTCGTTCGGCAACGGCCGCTGGTGGGACACGATGGTCGGCAACCTGCTGCCGCCGCAGTTCCCGGAGATCCCCAGCGATCGACCGGCGCTGACCTCACTCACTCCGGGGGGTGACTGATAGATGAACGCGGTGCGTAGGATCCCGCAGCGGATGATCGGGCTGATCGCCGTGGCGGTGGTGCTGGTCATCCTGGCCGCCGTCGCCCTGTGGGCGGTGTTCGGCCGGACCGGTCCGACCAAGATCACCACCTACTTCGACAAGACGGTCGGTATCTACGAGGGCTCGGAGGTGCGCGTCCTCGGCGTGAAGGTGGGCAAGGTCGATTCGGTCACCCCGCGCGGCGAGGACGTCGAGGTCCTTCTGTCCGTCGACGGGGACGTGGAACTGCCGGCCGACGTGGAGGCGTTCCAGATCACCCCGTCGGTGGTGCCCGACCGCTACATCCAGCTCGCGCCCGCCTACTCGGGCGGGGAGAAGCTGTCCGACGACGCCACACTCGGCCGCGACCGCACCCACGTGCCGGTCGAGATCGACACCCTCTACGGCTCGATGAGCGAGCTGTCGCGCTCGCTCGGCGAGGACGGCGCGAACTCCGAGGGCGCGGTGACCGCCTTCGTCGAGACGATGGCCGAGAACCTCGGCGGCAACGGCGAGGTCCTCGGCGAGGCGCTCGGGGAGCTGTCCGACGCCGCCTCGGTGCTCGCGGACTCCAGCGGCGACATCGGCGAGACCGTGCGCGGGCTGAGCATCTTCGCCGGCACCCTGGCCGACCACGACGCCGACATGCGCCGGTTCAACGCGCAGATGTCGACGTTCAACTCCTTCCTCGCCGATGAGCGCGAAGACCTCGCCGCCGCGGTGGAGGAGCTGTCGGCGGCGCTCGGCGACATCGCCTGGTTCGTCCGCGACAACCGCGAGATGATGGACGCCAACATCGAAGGGCTGGGCGTGATCACCGAGACGGTGGCCGGCCGCTACGACGAGCTGCGCGAGTCGATCGCACTGATGCCGCTGGCGATCGCCAACCTGATCAACTCCTACGACGCCGGTGCCGGGGTGCTGCAGATGCGGGTCAACTTCCCCGAACTGCAGGATCCGCTGGTCGAGGGCTGCCAGATGCTCAACATGGGCAAGATGGGCCCGGGCCTGGAGGAATTCGAGGCGCTCAAGCGGCAGGCCGCACCACTGATCGAGCACTGCGAGGAGATCGCCGGACAGATCACCGACGGGGTCAAGACTCCGATGCTGAACCTGCCGTTCGGCATCATGAGCGGGGACAACCTGCAGCGTGACCCGATGCCGGGCGCGGTGCCGGGCAACCCCTCACCGCGCTGGGAGGTGACGGACTGATGAGCAGGACGTTCTTCAACCGCCGTCCCGGGGCGGCCGCCGCGCTGCTGGCCGGGGCCATGGTGCTGGCCGGATGCGGCACCCAGGGCGTGTACTCGATCCCGCTGCCGGGCGGCGCGGACACCGGCTCGGATCCGCTGAACATCAGCGCCGACTTCTCCGACGTGGTGGACCTGGTGCCGCAGTCGTCGGTGAAGTTCAACGGCGTGACCGTCGGCAAGGTGACCTCCATCGGGCTGGCCCCGGACGGCTGGAGCGCCCGACTGGACATGCAGGTGCGCAGCGACGTCGAGCTGCCGGCCAACACCCGCGCGATGGTCCAGCAGACCAACCTGCTGGGCGAGAAGTACATCGAGCTCGAAGGCCCCGAGACCGAGGCCCCGCAGGGGCGTCTGCGCTCCGGTGACGTGATCAGCCTGGACCACACCGACCGCAGCGCCGAGATCGAAGAGGTCTTCGGTGCGCTGTCGATGCTGCTCAACGGCGGCGGCATCGCACAGCTCCAACCGATCGTCACCGAGCTCAACGCGGCCCTGGGCGACCGGGAGCCGCGGGTACGTCAGCTCTTCGAGGACTTCACCTCGCTGGTGTCGGGCCTGGACGAGCAGCGCGAGGACATCGTGGAGATGTTCGACTCGCTCGACGTGCTCGCCGGCACGGTGGCCCGGCAGCGCGACCAGATCGACATGGCCCTGGAGGAACTGCCCGAGGGCATCGAGATCCTGGCCGACCAGTCCGACGACTTCACCGCGATGCTCAGCCAGCTCGACCGGCTCGGCGAGGTCGGTGCCGACGTGATCAACCAGACGCGCGACGACATCATCGCCGATCTGCGGGCGCTGCAGCCGACCGTGCGGGCGTTGGCCGATTCCTCGGACGCGCTGATCGGGGCGCTGCCGATCCTGCCGACCTTCCCGTTTCCGGACGAGATCCTGCCGGCGATCAAGGGCGGTTACGGCAACGTCTGGCTCGTGCTGGACCTGCGCCTGGGCCAGCAGCTCGAGGCGCTCGGGGTCGGCCAGCCCGACCCGGTGTACGTCAAGCCCTACGGCGACCATCAGGTGCCGGTGGACTTGGAGAACCCGTGGATCATGGGCAACGGACCGCGGGCCGGTTGGCCGACGGTGTCGCTGCTGCCGATCCTGGACGCGGCACCGCCGTTCCACGAGGTCGTCGGTGCGTCGACCCCGGCCGAGGGCGGACTGCTGCCCGGCGGCCTGGACGATCTGTTGCCCGACATCCCGGGGCTGACCGCGCCGGACGATCCGGTCGATCCGGCGGGAGAGGGCGAGTAGATGATCTCCAGACTCATGCGGATCCAGCTGATCGCCTTCGTGGTGATCGCGGTGCTGGGCATCGTCTACGTCGGCGGCAAGTACGCCCGCCTGGACTCGTTGGTCGGCGTCGGCAGCTACACCGTGAAGGTGGAGATGCCCGACTCCGGCGGCATCTTCTCCAACGCCGAGGTCTCCTACCGCGGTGTGCCCGTGGGACGCGTCGGAGACATGCGGGTGACCACGGACGGCATCGAGGTCGACCTCGAACTCGACAGCGGCGGGCCGAAGATCCCGGCCTCCTCCGAACTGGTGGTGGCCAACCGGTCCGCCATCGGTGAGCAGTACGTGGACTTCGAGCCGACCACCACGGACGGGCCCTACCTCAAGGGCGGCTCGGTCGTGCCGGCCGCGCAGACCCGCCGCCCGGTGCCGATGGAGGAGCTGTTCAACTCCGTCTCGGACCTGATGGACACCGTCCCGGTCGATGCGCTGCGCACCACCTTCGTCGAGCTCGGCTCGGCGATGTCGGGGCGGGCCGCGCAGATGGACCGGCTCTCGGACTCGATCAACACGATCGCCGAGGCCACCCACGACGATCTGCCCGAGCTGCTGTCGCTGATCGACGACAGCACGGTGGTGCTGGGCACCCAGGCGGAGCAGAGCTCGGCGATCCAGTCCTTCGCCGGCGACCTGGACCTGATCACCGCGACCCTGCGCGATTCGGATCAGGACCTGCGCAACCTCATCGACACCGGTACCGACGCCAGCCACGAGTTCGGTGACCTGCTGGCCGCCCAGGGCGACAACCTGGCGGCGATGCTCGGCGACACCAACCTGATCACCCAGGCGGCCGACGACGTGTGGGAGGGCCTGCACGTGCTGATGGCCGCACTGCCGGCGCTCGGCGCCGCGGCCCCTGCCATCGCGCCGGGCGACGGGTCGATCCACATGGGCATCGTGCTCGAGACCGGTCAGCCGGTGCCGTGCACCGACGGGTACCAGGACACCTACGAGATCCTGGCGCAGATGCGGGCGGAGAACCCGGACTTCGACGACACCGTCGACGACTTTCCGGTCAACATGAACGCCAATTGCGACGTGCCGGTGGGCAACCAGACCGGTGTGCGCAGCTCGGACCGGATCACCCTGGCCGACCCGGAGATCCCGCAGCCGTGGGACTCCAAGCCCAAGCAGTACCCGGACACCCTCTACCTGCGACCGATCGCCGAGCAGATGGCGTTCCTGCTGGGCGTCACCCCGCGCTAGAGCGTCGGGCGGGCGCAGCGGCCGGTATCGCCGGCCCCGCGCCCGCCCGCCTCGTCCTCGCCGCGGGCACGGGCCGACTGCGCGGCGTAGCCTGCGACGAGCGCGGTGTGCCGATGCGCCTGCGCCGATCCGCAGACCAGACCGACTCGAGTGGGAGCGATGGACAACCCTGAGACCGAACCGGAGGGCCCGGGCACCGAGCGCGCCGCGGCCGCCCCGGACCCCGTGGACACAGGCGGCGTGCCCCGCGGTGCGGACACCGACACCCCGCCGCAGACCTCGCCCGGCGCTCCTGCGCGCCCGAGCGCGGGACTGCGCTGGGGAGTGATCGTCGCCGCTCTGCTGGCGGTGGTCGCGGTGGTCGCCGCGATCGTCGGACTGGTGCGCTGGGTCGGCGCCGACTCCGGAGGCTCGGATCCGCGCGCGGAGATCATCGATGACACGAGCCAGGCGGTTCTGAACCTGTACACCTTCGACCCGGCGGACACGGACTCCTACCTCGAGGACATCGCGTCCTCGGTGACCGGGCCGATGGCCGAGCAGGTCGAGGAGGAGGGCGAGGACATGCTCGCGCAGGCGATGCAGACCGGGCTGGAGGTCCGTCCCCGCGTACACAGCATCACGCTGAGCGAATACACCGAAGGGGCCGACGAGGCGTCCGTGGTGGCGATGATGACCGCGGACATGATCTACGAGGGGCAGCGGGTGACCATCCGTCGGCAGGCGGTCGCCATGGACCTCGAGAAGGTCGACGGGATGTGGAAGGTCGCCGAGACGGCACCGCTGTTCATGGGTGATGAGATGCTGCCCGGATATGCGCCGGGCGCAGACGCACCGGACCAGGACGGGCCGGCGAACGAGGGGCCGAATTGATGACCGAGACGACAGGTGGGACCCGCGGGACGGACGGCGCGGCGGCGGCGCAGCGAGACGCCCGGCGCGGCATGGTGCGCGCCGTCGCGATACTGCTGGCGGTCACGGTGGTGTTCGGTGTACTGGCCGGCGTGTTCTTCTGGCGCGCGGGGACCGGATCGGACGAGCCGCTGGCGCTGAGCAGTTCGCGGCAGGCGTACGAGGACACGGACAACCGGGCGTACCTCGACGCCGATGCCACCGCGGAGGTCAGCGAAGCGGCCACGGAGATCGTCGAGATGCTCCTGAGTCTGGACTACGCCGACTTCGACGCCCACACCGAACAGGTCCGGGCGCGGGTCGACGACGAGATGTTCGAGGAGTTCGAACTCACGGCCGAGGTGAGCCGGGAGGTGAACACCCAGGCACGCACCGTCACCACCGCGGAGGTGTTCGACCGCGGGGTGGGAGTGCGCACACTGGACGGCGACACGGCCGTGGTCACCCTGATCGTCGACGTGCAGGGCACGGTCGACGGCGAGCCCCTGGCGAACATGTCCAGTCCGGTGCAGATGACGCTGAACCGGATCGACGGGGAGTGGATCGCGGTCGAACTCGCCCAACTGTGAAGGCGAAACGCCGCGTCGGGTCTTGACGTCGTGCCGGTGACCGGTCACGCTATTGCGGACGTGACCGGTCCTGCGCCCCCGCGGGGACGCCCGGCGCGGCACTGAATACGGCTCCGCCGGCGCGATCCGCTCGCCCCGGCGCCCGATGTGATGCCATCGACACTCGACAGGTGTGTGCAGATCCGCTAAGGTTGGTCTTTGCGCTGACTGCACCTGTCCATTCGTCTCGTCCCCCACCCGGCGGACGACCGCTCCGGCGGTCGCGGAAACCGGGTCGTCGAGGCGGTGTCCGGGCGCTGTCAGCACCATTTCGCAAGCAGGTACAGCGGCGGTCGGGCACAGTGCGGTTTTCGCAGGGTGCGCGGCCCGCGTGAGGTGCTGGAAGGACGCATCTTGGCAGTCTCCCGCCAGACCAGGTCAGAGTCCCGGATTCCCGGGGCACCCGAGAGGGTCTCGTTCGCGAAGATCCAGGAGCCGTTGGAGGTGCCGGGGCTCCTCGACATCCAGACGGATTCCTTCGAGTGGCTCATCGGCTCCGACAAGTGGCGTGTACGCGCAGAGGAGCGGGGCGAGTCCCCGCGCAGCGGCCTGGAGGACGTCCTCGCCGAGCTCTCGCCGATCGAGGACTTCAACAGCACGATGTCGCTGTCCTTCGCCGATCCGCACTTCGAAGACGTCAAGGCGTCGATGGAGGAGTGCAAGGAGAAGGACCTCACCTACGCGGCTCCGCTGTTCGTGACCGCGGAGTTCATCAACAACGACACCGGTGAGATCAAGAGCCAGACGGTGTTCATGGGCGATTTCCCCGTGATGACCGATCGCGGCACCTTCATCATCAACGGCACCGAGCGTGTCGTGGTCTCCCAGCTTGTGCGCAGCCCGGGCGTGTACTTCGACGAGACGATCGACAAGTCCACCGAGAAGGAGCTGCACTCGGTCAAGGTGATCCCGAGCCGGGGCGCCTGGCTGGAGTTCGACGTCGACAAGCGTGACACCGTCGGTGTGCGCATCGACCGCAAGCGTCGTCAGCCGGTCACCGTGCTGCTCAAGGCGCTCGGCTGGACCGAGGAGGCCATCCGCGAGCGGTTCGGCTTCTCCGAGATCATGATGTCGACCCTCGAGAAGGACCCGACCAACGGTCAGGACGAGGCGCTGCTCGACATCTACCGCAAGCTGCGTCCGGGCGAGCCGCCCACCAAGGAGAGCGCGCAGTCGCTGCTGGAGAACCTGTTCCTCAACGACAAGCGCTACGACCTGGCGCGTGTGGGCCGCTACAAGATCAACAAGAAGCTCGGCCTGGAGTCGCACGGCGCCGACGATCCGCTGGTGCTGACCGAGTCGGACATCGCGGCCACCGTCGAGTACCTGGTGCGTCTGCACGAGGGCCAGCCGTCGATGGAGTCCGAGACCGGCCAGATCCCGGTCGAGGTCGACGACATCGACCACTTCGGCAACCGCCGTCTGCGCACCGTGGGCGAGCTGATCCAGAACCAGATCCGGGTCGGCCTGTCGCGCATGGAGCGCGTCGTGCGTGAGCGCATGACCACCCAGGACGTCGAGGCGATCACCCCGCAGACCCTGATCAACATCCGGCCCGTCTCGGCCGCGATCAAGGAGTTCTTCGGCACCTCGCAGCTGTCGCAGTTCATGGACCAGAACAACCCGCTGTCGGGGCTGACGCACAAGCGTCGGCTCTCGGCGCTGGGACCGGGCGGGCTCTCGCGTGAGCGGGCCGGCCTGGAGGTCCGTGACGTGCACCCCTCGCACTACGGCCGCATGTGCCCGATCGAGACCCCGGAGGGCCCGAACATCGGCCTGATCGGCTCGCTGTCGGTCTACGCCCGGGTCAACCCGTTCGGGTTCATCGAGACCCCGTACCGCAAGGTCGAGGACGGCGTGGTCACCGACCAGGTCGACTACCTGACCGCGGACGA
>Ga0079226_10001643_pt1 | contig 17152 bp, 18 predicted proteins | sample Poulit2014_FD_76345 | JGI IMG/M metagenome (GOLD analysis project Ga0079226, IMG submission 76345) | Agricultural soil microbial communities from Georgia to study Nitrogen management - Poultry litter 2014 | ecosystem: Environmental > Terrestrial > Soil > Agricultural land | place: USA: Georgia...
ATCCGCTAATGATTTTTCTGTTGAGGTTGTATCAGCGTTATCTTCAATTTTTTGTTGTTCATCTGTTGCCATCAACCAGTGGTAAAAACGTAGCAATACTTTAATAAAATCATTGCCGGCAGAAAGTACAAACCCTAAAGCAGTTGTCAATAATGCGATAAGTGAAAGCAGCAGTGTGCCGGTTGTTTTAGCAATAAACTGAACAATAACGGTGCCGATGACGCCACCGGCTAAATGGTTGCTGCTATTAGGCAAATAGAGTGCCGCCAAAGTTGAGATGCTGCATAAAAAAAGTAAAAAACCGATGAAATGAAGGAAAAAAGTACGCCATTTCATTTCTGTAATCGGATGATAACGTAATAGAAAAATAGGAACTAAAAAACAGACAAAAGGCAAAATATTGGCAATCCGACCAAATAAGGCAAATAGAACATCAATTATCCAAGCTCCGAAAGCGCCAGCCTTGTTATAGACTGCCGTCTGGTTACTGGCGACAGTCCACGCATTATCCATTGGATGATAAGATGCCCATGCCACAAGTAAATATAACCCAAAAAACGTTAATAAAATAAGTCCAAGGTTAAAAAGGTAAAGATTGGAGCGTAAATACTCTTTCTTAATTTCTACCTGTTTAAAATGGGATAAAGGAAGCTGATTCAGTTTGATATTTTTGAGTTTATTAATCATTGTTTTCAACAAAATACGAATACTAAAATTGAGCTGCTATGATAGCAACTCAAGGGGGGTTAGACAAACGGGATTAGTATATCGTTAATGTAAGTTATTTATTAGATGTAATAATTCTTTATCTGACAAGATTTTAGTTATTGCATTAGTAATTAACTCTTTTGCCAGTTCTCGTGCTGTGTGTGCGTCTCTTTTACGAATTGCTTCAAATAATTCTCCATGTAGTTGCACCGCAACAGATGAGTCTGTTAGTTTTTGTTCCAAGGTTCGGTTGTATGATATGGACATTGCTGTTGATAACATCGCATCTAATGAAGATAAGAAGGGATTTCTACAAGAGTTGACGATAGAAGAATGAAAAATTTTATCTCCTTTTATAAAAAGTTCACGATTATTTTCTTGGATACTTTGCTTCATAAATAGGTATCCTTGTTCAATCTTCATTAGATCTTCGGCTGTTGAAGTCAGTGCAGAAATAGCACAAATGTTAGGTTCAAAAATTAGTCGGGTAATTAATAAGTGTTGTAACAAAACAGGGCTAATACCTTCTAAAGAAAAAAATGTCAAAATTTCTGGATCAAGCCAATTCCAAGATTCTATTTTATTGATAATACTTCCCTTTTTAGGAACGATTTAAATTACTCCTTTATTAGCAATAGTCTGCAGTGCAGTTCTAACAGATGTACGGGAAACGTTGAATTCAGTCGCAATTTCAATTTCTCCTGGAAGTAACTCCCCTTCTTTAAAATCTCCATTGAATATCTTAAGAATTATATTTTTCATTATGTGGTCTGATTTCAACATATGCTTTAACTCTCAATCCTTTAATGTTAGTTCACGTTAGTTAATTATACCTTTTCATAAAAAATTGTAATGAAAAAAAGAAAAAATTATTGATCAAAAATGGGATCTTTATCACAGAAAAATGTTTATTTTTTGATTATTATCTTGTAATACAAGATTTGATTATTGGTGGTTTTATGATTGCTATTGATTGGGGAACAACAAATTTTAGAGCATATTATCTTAATGATAATAGAGAAAAAAAGTTATTAGAAAACAATAATAAAGGGATTAAGTCTATTGAGGTGGATATGTTTGAAGAGGTTATTTTAGATCTTTTCAAACAGCATTCTTTCTTGTATGACTTGAAGAGTTTATTTATTGGTATGTCAGGAATGATAGGGTCAAAAAATGGATGGATTGAAGTTCCATATGTACATGGACCAGTAAATTTAGAAGATATTAATAAATCGTTATATTCGTTTACTTTATCTAATGGTATTCCAGTTTTTATTGTGCCTGGGATAGCTATGATAAATAAATATGGGGTTTTTGATGTAATGCGCGGGGAGGAAACGCAATTACTCGGTTTATATAAAATGACAAAAGGTGATGATTTATCTGTAATTTTACCTGGAACGCATAGCAAGCACGCATCTATACAATTCGGGAAATTGGTAGATTTTTGTACGTTAATGACAGGAGAGTTATTTTCATTACTTGATCAGTACAGCATCTTAACTAAAGAAATGCCTAATTTTTATGATGATGAGACTGCTTTTCTTAAAGGGGTAGAAATTGGTAATGAAATCCCTCTTTCCAATGCACTTTTTTCAACCAGAACATTATTTTTAAATCAGCAATTATCATCAAACCAAGTAAGAAGTTATTTATCCGGTGTCATTATTGGTAATGAAATTCGATTATTACCGAAAGATTTAAATCATTATGTTGTTGGTAGTGAAAATATTGTGAAACGTTATAGCAATGCTTTGGAACACTTAGGTTATCGGCATCAAGTGGTTGATGGTGAACATTGTTTTTTAGCTGGCATAGAATCTATGGTAAGTGATTGAGGAAGAAATATGAGTATAAACAGTATATCTGATAAATGTCCTCTTGTGGCTATTTTAAGAGGAATAAGAATGGAAGAGGCAGAAGAATATGTGTCTCATTTAATTGAACTTGGTTATTACTTTATTGAAGTACCTTTGAATAGTCCAAATGCACTAGAAACGATTAAGTTATTACAACAGAAATTTTCAGATCAATGCTGTATTGGTGCAGGAACAGTAACAAATGTTGCTTTATTAAATCAGGTATTAGAAACAGGTGTGAAGTTGATAGTGACACCTAATGTAGATCCCGAAGTGATTCAATTAGCTAAAGCTTCCGGATGCATTATTTTTGTGGGCATTATGACACCTACTGAAGCATTTTTGGCTATTAATTCAGGCGCAACAATGCTCAAAATTTTTCCAGCTGAATTGGTTGGTACAAAAGGGTTTAAAGCGATGTTAAGCATTTTACCAAAAAATATTAGTTGTTTTCCGGTTGGAGGGATCAAAGCTGATAAGGAACAAATGCAAAGTTATATAACACTTGGAGCTAAAGGTTTTGGGTTGGGTAATGCACTTTATCGAGCGGGAATGCCATTAGATGAATTTATAGAAAATGCTAAAAAATTTAAACAAGTTTGGAATGAGTTACAAATTTAATCTGGGGTAGAAAATGAAAATTATTGGTTATGAAACTTTTATTGTTCCACCAAGATGGGGATTTTTAAAAATTATTACAGATGAAGGGATTGTTGGCTGGGGAGAACCTTGTCTAGAGGGACGAACTCATACAGTTCATACCTGTGTTGATGAATTGATGGAATATTTAATTGGGAAAGATCCAAGAGACATTGAAGATCATTGGAATGTACTTTATCGCTCATCTTTTTATAGAGGTGGGCCAATTATGATGAGCGCATTGGCTGGTATCGATCAGGCTTTATGGGATATTAAAGGCAAAGCTTTAAATACACCTGTTTATCAATTGTTAGGCGGTAAATGTCGAGATCGTATAAGAGTTTATTCATGGATTGGTGGGGATAGGCCGGATGATGTTGCAAGAATGGCAAAAGAACGTCAGGAGGCTGGATTTACAGCTATTAAGATGAACGGTACTGAGGAACTCAATTTTATTGATGATTATTCTAAAGTAGATTCAGTATTAGCACGAGTACAAGCTATAAGAGATGTTGTTGGTAAAGATTTTGGAATAGGCATAGATTTTCATGGGCGAGTACATAAAGCAATGGCAAAAATCTTATTAAAAGAATTGGCTGTATTTAATCCAATGTTTGTCGAAGAACCTGTGTTGGCAGAACATTTTGATGCGATACATGAAATTGCCAGATATGGAGCTATTCCAATAGCAACCGGCGAGAGAATGTTTTCACGATGGGAGTTTAAACATCTATTACAAAGAGGTGGTGTTGATATTTTACAACCGGATGTTTCTCATTGTGGGGGAATTTCTGAATTAAGGAAGATTGCTACTATGGCAGAAGCTTATGATGTAGCTATAGCCCCTCATTGTCCATTAGGACCTATTGCATTAGCGTCCTCACTGCACATTGATACAGTCTGTTTAAATGCAATTATTCAAGAGCAAAGTATTGGTATTCATTATAACCAAGAAAATGATGTTTTAGATTATATGAAAAATAAGGAGGTCTACAACTTTAAGGATGGTTACTGTGAAATATTAACAGAAGCTGGATTAGGTATTGAGATAAATGAATCTTTTATGAAACTTCAAAATGGTAAAGACGTTCATTGGCATAACCCTATCTGGCGAAATAAAGATGGTTCTTTTGCCGAATGGTAAGAAAACACGATTAATTAATCTATTAAGAGGGACATCAATATGAAACTACTCAAAAGTGTATTAGCCTGTTCTTTATTAGCGTTTTCTACAGGTGTATTTTCTGCGGATTATGATTGGAATTTCCAGTCATCTGATCAACCTGGGGATGATGCTTTTAAATATCAACAGCAATGGGCAAAAGATGTGGAAAAATTGTCTAATGGACGTATACATATTAATGTTTTAGGCGCGGGATCAGTTGTTGAACATAACCAAACATTAGACTCTATTGGTATGAATATCTTACAAGGGGATTTTACTGATCCATCTTATTTTTCAGGGAAAGATCCTGCTTTTGCTTTATACGGTAATTTAATTGGAGCTTGGAGCAATCCAAAAGATTTAATTGATTTTATGTATAACGGAGGTGGTTTTAATGTAGCTAATGAACTACTGAATAAGTATGGGGTACAACTATTAGCAATAAGTACAGTAGGTGGTGAGTCATTAGTTTCTAAGAAACCTATTCATAATATTAAAGAATTACATGGTGTAAAAGTTCGAGCCCCAGAAGGATTAGTGCAAGCTTTATTCAAAAATTTAGGGGCAGCACCTGTAAATTTGCCAGGTTCTGAAGTTTATACTTCTCTGGAAAAAGGTGTGATTGATGCATCAGATTATTCTATTTTTGCACGTAATCAGGCTAATGGGATGAATGATATTGCTAAATACCCTATTTATCCGGGTTGGCATTCTATGCCGGTTAATCAGGTTACATTGAATAAAAAAATTTATGATGGTTTACCTCAAGATTTAAAAGATGTATTGACACAGGCAAGTAAACAATACGCGGAAGGTTTTTTAGCTATGCATCAAAAATTGGATGAAGAAGCTATTAAAAATAAAAAAGCGGATATTACTATTATTTCGTGGTCGCCGGAAGAAGTAGCTAAGGTTCGTGAAACTGCAACCAAATTATGGCCTGAATGGGCAAATAAATCTCCTATGTCTAAGAAATATTATGATGTAGTTATGAAATATTTAAAAGATAAAGGAATGATTCAATAAGTCAGAATTAAGCCAAGCTATTGGTAATAGCTTGGCTATATCCCTGTTAAGTAGGAGGTGAATATGGATAAGGCAAAACAACCCCAAGTAGAAGAAAAACTGACGTTTTTCGATAAAGTCATTGAAATAATTGGTCATAAATTATCGTGGGGATATTTATTTATTGTTGTTATTTCATTTTATGAAATTATTTCCAGATATGTTTTTAATTCACCAACGGATTGGGTTCATGAAACAAGTATCGCATTAGCTGGTTTTTTAATGGTGTATGCCGGATTATTTTCTTATGGAAGGAATAAACATATTCGTGTTCCTATTTTACTAGATCACGTTTCTAATAAATGGCGAAATCGATTAGAAATTTTTAGCGGTATTATAACTTTAATTTTTTTAGGATTATTAGCTTATTCTAGTTATTTTGTTGCTCGTAGTGCAGCATTATCTCCAAGTGGTGAAATCACTTTAGAACGATCAGGATCAGCTTGGAATCCACCTATTCCAGGATTATTAAAGATTGCCATTTTTGTTTTATTTTGTTTGTTTTTTATCCAGGTTATTTGGAAATTAAAACAACGTTTAACTGATAGTGATAAATAAGGAGATTTGTTATGTTTGGTCTCAGTAGCTTAGGTATTGATCTGGTCACATTAATTTTATTTTTAGTGATGTGTTTTTTACTAGTAACAGGGGTGCCATTAGCATTTTTAACGGGATTGATTGCAACTCTTCTTGCTGTAGGATGGTTTTCTCCAGATGTATTGCCAATGGTGGTTAATCGTGTTTACGGTTTTATGACTAGCTATTCTCTGCTTGCAGTTCCTATGTTTGTATTAATGGCTTCATTATTAGATAAAACCGGAATTGCTAAGGATCTTTATAATGCAATGTGGCTTACTACGAGAAAATTTAGAACAGGCGTTGCTCTTCAAACTGTTCTTATTGGTGTTTTTTTAGCAACTATGTCGGGAATTATTGGCGGAGAAACCGTATTATTAGGATTGTTGGCTTTACCTCAGATGTTAAGACTTGGATATGATAAAAAACTAGCAATTGGTACGGTTGTTTCCTCTGGTGCTTTGGGAACGATGGTTCCCCCAAGTATTGTATTAATTATTTATGGTTTAGTCGCATCAGTTTCGATTGGCGATCTATTTACAGCAAGTTTTATTCCTGCATTCTTATTAGCTTTTATGTATATTTCTTATATTGTGATTAGGGGACGTCTCAATCCTAATTTATTACCGGCTATTCCTGAAGAAGAACGTAATGCTCCTATTTCAAAAGAAGAGAGAAAAAGAGCTCGCATTAATATTGCATTACCAGCGATGATTGCATTAATTGTGTTAGGAAGTATTTATGGTGGAATAGCTTCTGTTACTGAAGCAGCTGCCGTTGGTGTAATTGCGGTTATGGCAGTTTCTTTATATAGAAAAGAGCTTAATTTTAAAGTGATGAAAGAAGCCTCTTATACCACTATGCAGACTTGTGGAATGATAATGTGGATAGGTATTGGTGCTTATATTTTGGTTGGTATTTATAATTTAGTAGGAGGAAACCGTTTTGTAGAGTCTATGCTTGTAAGTTCTGGATTGCCACCTATTGGTATTATATTGATTATGATGATAATACTATTTGTATTAGGTCTTTTCCTTGATTGGATTGGAATTGCGATGTTGACGATGCCTATTTTTGTACCGATTGTACAAAATCTTGGATATGATCCTATTTGGTTCGGTGTATTATTCTGTGTAAATATGCAAGTTTCTTTTTTATCTCCGCCATTTGGGCCAGCAGCATTTTATTTGCATAGTGTTGCTCCGAAAGGTATAGAACTTATTGATATTTTTAAATCGGTATTACCATTTATTGCTTTGCAAATAGTATTACTTGCATTATTAATTATTTTTCCAGATATTGTTTTATTTACAGTTAAATGATGTGATCAGAGGGGGGATAACTAAGAAGTTTCCCTCCTTTTATATCCTAATTTTATCATTATGTTGTGATTTATAATTTACTAGTTCAAAATATATAAATTGAATAGTGATTAACGTCTTGTCACACGAGTACAAATATCATGACTTCACCCAAAACACTTTTTCTCTATTTAAATGAACATTACTCCGCAAAGGCGGAGTATTTGTTTGATAAGCATCCTGAATTTGCGGTGTTTCGGCATTTTACTAATAAAAAATGGTTTGCGTTGTTTATGCCGGTGGCGGGGGATAAGTTGGGATTGTCTGGCAAAGAAATGAAAAATGTGCTGAACCTTAAGCTGCCACCTGAATTGATTGACGGTTTACGACAGTCTGAGGGATTTTATCCGGCATATCATATGAATAAACAACATTGGTTGAGTGTGGATTTAGACAAAATTGAGATGGCGGAATTGCTCCCTTTGATTGAACAGAGTTATCAATTAACAAAATAATTAACAGTAAAAACGTATCGGTTGTGTGCCGATACGTTTAATGTTATTCAGGAATATTTTTTAGAATCGTAATTGGTGTTTGTCGATAGATTAAAAAAGAGGGAATGAGGGCAATTAACATTGCAACTAAAAGATTAGCGGCGAGAAATTGGGCTTCAGTTTCTGAAAAGTGAACAGGTAAGGCAAAGCCGCTGTTTTGACTGATGTAGTGGGCAATGAGGTTGGCGAATACTATGCCGCCCAATGTGCCGAGCATTAATGCACAGGTGATGATCAGGAAAAGAGTTGACCAAATAAGCAGAACAATTTTTGTTCTTGGTGCGCCGAAAATACGCCAGGCTGCGATTTGGTGCTGTTTACTTCTAAGATAGAGTACGATTGTCATTAGTAGTGCTAAGGTAACCAAAATTTGTGTGATGATGGAAATTCCAAGCAGAATTTGTTTACTGTCACCTAATTTACCTTGCTGCTTTTGCCGTTTGCTTGTGCGGTAACTTGATATTTTCCTGGCTCTTGAATACTGACATTTCTTAACCAAATCGCAGAAACTGGCTCGCCATCCTCTTTTTCAACAAATTCAATGTTGTTACTACCCAATACTTTAGTGAAATCTTTGCCGTTAATGGTAATTTTTACCTGTTCCGGTTTTACAATTTCGTCAAATTCCACTTTAAAATCAAATTTGCCGTCAACCATCATTGTGGCACGATCAATCGGATAAATGGTTTGAGCAAATGAATTTAATGCGAATGCAGATGCCATCAACGTCAGTAAATAGCGTAACTTCATAGGTTTCTCCATAGTGTTTCAAAAAGGTTGTTTAAATTCTGAAATGACTATAACGGAGAAATATGACAGTTATATGACAAAAAATAAGCGAGGCATAATAGGCGAGGAAAGCGAGGAAGGCAAGGGAAGAGAAGAAAAGCCCTTTAGTCATTAACTAAAGGGCAGGAAGTTATTTGAGTAGTAAATAATTGGTCTGTTTCACCTCTTCCATTACGACATAGGTGCGAGTGTCGTTTACTCCCGGAAGACGGAGCAACGTGGTGCCGAGCAGTTTACGATAAGCAGCCATATCGGCAACACGGGTTTTTAATAAATAGTCAAAATCACCGGACACCAAATGGCATTCTTGAATCTCTTCTAAATCCTGCACCGCACGATTGAACTCTTCAAAAACATCCGGTTTACCGCGAACCAAAGTAATTTCAACAATTACTAACAGCGGTGAATCTAATAATTCCGGGTTGAGTAAAGCCCGGTATCCCATAATCACATTTTGTTTTTCTAAGCGTTTTACTCGTTCCAGACAAGGCGTCGGCGATAAACCGACACGTTTTGAAAGCTCGATATTGGAAATTTTACCGTTATGTTGCAACTCATTAAGAATTTTCATATCGATAGCATCGAGTGATTTCATCATCTTTTTTTGACGCATTTTGAGAAAGCCTTTATCAACTTGAATGGCGTTATTATAGCGGATATTCAATAAAACATCAGCCGTAAAAACGGCTGATGTTACTTGATTTATGTTGAGAAACTTTTGTTATGGTAAAAGTGACTCTTGATCCGCGCCCTCTTTTTCCACTTTCGGCGGTAACATATGTTCACGTTTCAAGCCGAAGTTAAGCGCAAGTGCAATCGCAATATAAATTGATGAATAAGTACCGAAACCGATACCGATCAATAACGCTAACGAGAAACTGTGGATAGTTGGACCGCCAAATAACAATAATGCGATAACCACAATTAATGTGGTGATAGAGGTCATCAATGTTCTGGATAAGGTCTGACTCAGTGAAATATTGATAATTTCCACCGTAGAGGCACGGCGAATTTTACGGAAATTCTCACGTACACGGTCAAATACCACGATACTATCGTTCAAGGAGTAACCGATAACGGAAAGGATCGCCGCCACAAAGGTTAGATCAATCTCAACTTGTAGCATCGCGAAGAAACCTAAAGTCACGATCACATCGTGCGCCAAAGAGAGAATTGCCCCTAAAGCTAAACGCCATTCAAAACGTAAACCGACATACAGCAATAGCATTGCCAAAGTGATTAAAGTGGCATAAATCGCCGAAGTGGTTAGCTCTTCACCCACATTTGGACCAACGAATTCAATACTGCGAATGGAAACGTCTTTATCAATATTGTCGCTTAAAATGGTTTTGATGTGCGTGCCGATATTCGGATCATTGACAGATGCCGGTACACGCACCATTACATCACGTACGCCGCCTGATGCTTGTACCACCGCATTATCCAAACCATTTTGCGCTAAAATAGAGCGGATTTTCGGCAAGTCGGCAGGTTGTGAGAATGAAGTATCGATCACCGTTCCGCCGGTAAAGTCCAAGCCCCAGTTAAAACCTTTAGTGATAATAAAAAATAATGAAATTGCTACCACAATAATTGATAGGGCATAGCCCACCATACGATAGCGCATAAAGTGGATTAGCTTATATGGCAGCTTGATATCGTTAACTGTTTCAGTTTGATTATCTGTATTTTTCATAAATAATGCTTCCCTTAAATCGATAATTTACTGATTCGTTTTCCACCATAGAGGAAATTCACCACCGCACGAGTACCGGTAATGGCAGTAAACATCGAAATGGCAACACCAAGAGATAATGTAATCGCGAAGCCTTTTACCGGGCCGCTACCTACTGCATAAAGAATGACAGCCGTTAAAATAGTTGTCAGGTTAGCATCGAAAATACTGGAGAAAGCGCCGCTGTAACCTTCGTTAATGGCTTGTTGTACCGAACGGCCGTTACGCAACTCTTCTTTAATACGCTCAAAGATCAACACGTTGGCATCGACCGACATCCCGACTGACAGCACGATCCCCGCAATCCCCGGCATAGATAATGTTGCCCCCGGAATTAATGACATCAAACCGACCAGAATAACGATGTTGGCAACCAATGCCAAATTAGCGATCAAACCGAATTTACGGTAGTAAAGCGCCATAAAGAGCACAACGATCAATAAGCCCCAGAAGCTTGCTTGCATACCCTGTTCGATATTTTGCGCCCCAAGAGAAGGCCCGATAGTGCGTTCTTCAACAATCTGAATCGGAGCAATTAATGCACCTGAGCGTAATAATACGGAAAGATTTTGCGCTTCGGCAGGGGAGTTGATGCCGGTAATACGGAAAGTATTGCCTAAACGAGATTGAATGGTAGCAACGTTAATGCCTTCTTCGTGTTTTGTCAAAATCGCTTTACCGTTTTCATCTTTTTTACCGCTGTCTTTATATTCACTATAAACAGTCGCCATTGGTTTACCGATTGCGGTTTTAGTCGCTTCCGACATCATATTTCCGCCTTCGCTGTCCAAAGAGATATTTACTTGTGGACGACCATATTCATCATTACCGGAATTGGCATCGGTAATATGCTCACCGCCTAAAATGGTTTTACGATAAACAACAACCGGTGTACCGTTACGGTCGTGTTGTAATTCTGAATCGGACGGCACCATTCCATTTTCAGCGGCTGCAAGATTGGCGGTTTGATTGACCATACGGAATTCCAATGTTGCAGTTGCACCCAAAATTTCCTTAGCACGAGCAGTATCCTGTACCCCCGGTAATTCCACTACGATTCGATCTGCTCCCTGCTGTTGCACCACAGGTTCAGCAACACCAAGTTCATTCACACGTTTACGTAAAATAGTGATATTTTGTTCAACGGCACTCTTTCTTAAACGAGTCAGTTCATTTTCTGAAAAGGTTAATGTAACATTTTGCCCATTGCTGACCACATCCCAATTAGCGTGTTTACGCTTTAATACACGCACCACATCACTTGGTGAAATATTATCGGCAAGGGTGATAACGGTGGAGTAGTTTTCACCGGATTGGATTGCTTTATAGACAAATTTTTCTTTACGCAATTCGGTGCGGAGTGAATCTTGTAACTGTTCTTGCTGTTTAGCCAGCACCGATTTTAAGTCAACTTCCATTAAAAAACGCACACCGCCACGCAAATCCAAGCCTAATTTCATTGGACCGGCGCCGATATCAGTCAACCAAGTCGGCGTTGCCGGTGCAAGGTTTAATGCAACGGAATAGTTATCGCCCAGTTTTTCTAAAATTTTATCTTTGGCGAGAAGCTGCTCATCAGTGCTGGTAAATTTTGCCAAAATAGAGCCGTTTTCCAAGGCGATAGATTTAATAGGAAGTTTATTTTGTTCAAGTACCTGACGAACGTCGGATAAGGTTTGTTCGGTGGCAAGTTGACCGCGCGTTCCTGAAACCTGAACTGCCGGGTCTTCACCGTAAAGATTTGGAAGCGCATATAAAATGCCGATGACGACAACGAAGATCACCATCAGATTCTTCCATAAAGGGAAACGATTTAACACAATAAAAACCTTTGTAAATTGTTTAACACACAGGGCAATCAAACAGTTGTTGATTGCCCCGGTAACCCACACTACGCGCTAAAAACGCGTGTTCTAACCTTGTCTGGAAGGTAAATTAAAGTGATTTGATAGAACCTTTCGGCAGAACGGCTACGATAAAATCTTTTTTGATAGTAACTTCGTTAGTGTCGTTAAGGGCGATAACAATATAGTCGCTCTCAGCAGAAACTTTAGTGATTTTGCCTAATAAACCGCCGCTGGTTAAAACTTCTTCACCTTTCGCAAGTGAAGACATCAATTCACGATGTTGTTTATTACGTTTAGATTGCGGACGGAAAATCATAAAGTAGAAAATAAGCCCAAAAATGACCAATAAAAAGATCATTTGTAAGCCGCCGCCCTGTTGTGCTGCAGCGTCGGCAGCATATGCTGTAGAGATAATACCCATATTGTTTTTTTCCTTAATAACAAAATAAAAACTAAGTGTTTTATGCCGTTTCGGCAAAACAGTGGCTAAAAATAGCATGTTTCAATTCACAGAACAACAGATAAAGCATTGCACTGTGGATTGCCTTGATTTGGAAGAGGTTATACCTCTTCCGAATTAGTACATTCTACCGCTGTGAACAGCGGCGTTTCAATCATTTAGGTGTTTTTGATAAAACAAGCCAACTGGTGGAAAGCACGTTACCTTTCCCGCTGAAAAATGGTTAATTGGCTTGATAATGCCCCACACCAAGTTCATCTTCTTTGCGTGTACGTTGCATTACAGCTTGCGGTGAGTGTTGTACGCGAAGATCCATATCATCTTCGGTACGCACAACTTCACCACGTAAAGAGTTGGTATAAACATCGGTGATCTTAACATCAACAAATTTGCCAATCATATCCGGTGAGCCGACAAAATTAACAATACGATTATTTTCGGTACGACCGGTCAATTCCATAATGTCTTTTTTGGATGGACCTTCCACCAAAATGCGTTGTTCAGTGCCTAACATACGGCGGCTGAATTGCGATGCCTGTTGGTTAATGCGTTCCTGCAACAGATATAAACGCTGTTTTTTCTCCTCTTCGCTCACATCGTCCGGCATATCTGCTGCCGGTGTGCCGGGACGGGCAGAGTAGATAAAACTGAAACTCATATCAAAATTGACTTGCGCAATGAGATTCATTGTCTGTTCAAAATCTTGCGCCGTTTCGCCTGGGAAGCCGACAATAAAATCGGAACTGATTTGAATATCCGGACGTGCTTCACGCAGTTTACGAATAATCGCTTTGTATTCCAATGCGGTGTGATTACGTTTCATCATTGATAAAATACGGTCGGAACCGCTTTGCACCGGTAAATGCAGGAAGCTGACCAATTCCGGAGTATCGCGATAAACGTCAATAATGTCATCGGTAAATTCGATTGGGTGAGAAGTGGTAAAACGTAAGCGATCAATACCGTCAATTGCTGCCACTAAACGCAATAATTCGGCAAATGAACAAATACCGCCGTCGTGGGTCGATCCACGATAAGCATTCACATTCTGTCCTAACAGATTCACTTCGCGTACACCTTGCTCCGCCAACTGTGCGATTTCAAATAACACATCGTCGACCGGACGGCTTACCTCTTCGCCGCGGGTGTAAGGCACAACGCAGAATGAGCAGTATTTATTACAACCTTCCATAATGGAAACAAATGCAGTCGGACCTTCGGCACGCGGTTCAGGTAAACGGTCAAATTTTTCGATTTCAGGGAAACTGATATCGACCACAGCACTTTTGCCGCCACGAATTTGATTCACCATTTCCGGCAAGCGGTGCAATGTTTGTGGCCCGAAAATAATATCGACATAAGGCGCACGATCACGAATATGCTCGCCCTCCTGTGAGGCAACGCAACCGCCGACACCGATAATCAGATCCGGATTTTGTTTTTTCAAATCTTTCCAACGTCCTAATTGATGGAATACTTTTTCTTGTGCTTTTTCACGGATTGAACAGGTATTTAATAATAAGATATCCGCCTCTTCCGCATTTTCTGTTAATTCTAAACCGTGCGTGCTGTTTAACAGGTCTGCCATTTTGGCTGAGTCATACTCATTCATTTGGCAGCCCCAAGTTTTAATATGTAGTTTTTGTGTCATTCTATTTCAGTTGAAAGTTAATGGATGATTTAAATTGGATAAGCGTGCAATTTGCTTATCCGCGATAAAAATAGTGCTATCTGAATATAGCGGTGTAAAAAGTCGGCGGCTATTCTACCGATTTATCTACATAATCTCTAGCACTTCATTGGGGTATGTGAGTGATTTTCTTTTAGGCAACACCGGCTTTTGTGAGTAAAATAAAAGAAAAATGAGAAAAAGGGTACACAAAATGGGTGAACAGGCAAAACATTACGATTTTATTATTATCGGTGGCGGAATGGTCGGTGCGGCTTGTGCCGCCGGATTAGCTAAATTGGGCTTGAAAATTTTCGTGGTAGAACGTTCATCATTGCCGCATTTTAGTGCTGACAGCGAGTACGATTTACGCATTTCCGCGATTAGTCAAGGATCGGTTAACTTATTGCAGCATTTAAATGCGTGGCAATATATCGCAGATCGCCGAGTTTGTCCTTACAGTGAATTAAGCACGTGGGAGATAGAAGGGTTTGCCACCACTTTTAGTGCAAAAGAGATTAATTTGTCGCAACTTGGTTTTATGGTGGAAAATCAATTAATTCAAGAGGGATTGTGGCAACAGTTTCAACAATTAGCGAATGTTGATTTTGCTGTGAATTGTACAGTCAGCACACAACAATATCAGCAGAACAGATGGCATCTTACTTTAGATAATGGTGAACAGATTTGTAGCCCCTATATTATCGCGGCTGACGGTGCAACTTCCCAATGGCGAACAATCGCCGGTATTGGTGTTACCGGTTGGCGTTATCAACAGGACTGTATGTTGATTTTGGTGGATACCGAAGCCGAACAGCAGTCGATGACCTGGCAACAATTTTATCCGAGCGGCCCGCGAGCATTGTTGCCGTTGTTGGGTAAACAAGCCTGTTTAGTTTGGTACGATACCCCTGAACGGATTGACTCTTTAAAAAATTTGTCAGCAGAAAAACTCACTACAGAAGTTGAGCAATATTTCCCGGCAAGATTAGGCAAAATTACCGTGAAAAAATGGGGTTCATTCGCCTTAACTCGCCGCCACGCACAGCAGTATTATAAAAACGGTGTGATTTTGGTCGGTGATGCGGCTCACAGTATTCATCCTTTAGCCGGACAAGGGGTAAATCTCGGCTTTAAGGATGTGAAAGCCCTATTGGAAAACGTTGAATGGGCATTAAAACAGGATTCAGGATTAGCGCAAGAGCAATTTTTACAACGCTATCAACAGCAACGTTATAAAGATAATCTGTTAATGCAATCAACAATGGATGTTTTTTATAAAACATTTCGCTCGCCGTTGTTGCCGGTTAAAGTAGCGCGAAATATTGCGTTATTCGCTTCTGAACGAGCAGGCTTTATTAAGCGCCAGGCTTTGCGTTATGCACTTGGCTTATAATAGAAAGGAAAATGAGAAAATCGAGCTTGCTTGTTGCAACTACAGCGGAAATCTTATAGAATTTGCACCGTTTTTTGTCAATGAATTGATGAACAACCTAAGTTTCTGTATTTTGCAGATAGATAAGTTAAATTAATAGAGGAATAAGATTATTAAAACCGTAAAAAAAGCACCGGCAGCTAATCGCCCGAATCGTATTAATGAAGAAATTCGTGTGAAGGAAGTCCGTTTGATCGACCAAGATGGTGAGCAGGCGGGAATTGTATCTATCCAACAGGCGTTGGAGTTGGCTGAACAGGCCGATTTGGATCTGGTTGAGATCAGTCCTAATGCCGAACCTCCGGTTTGCCGTATTATGAATTACGGTAAATTCCTTTATGAAAAGAGCAAAACTGCCAAAGAGCAGAAAAAGAAACAGAAAGTTGTTCAAGTAAAAGAAGTTAAGTTCCGTCCCGGAACTGACGAAGGCGACTATCAGGTAAAACTACGCAGCCTGATTCGCTTTTTGGAAGATGGGGATAAAACCAAAATCACACTGCGTTTCCGTGGTCGTGAATTGGCACATCAACAGATTGGTATTGAAATGTTGGATCGTATTAAAGCAGATTTGGCAGAATTAGCTGTAGTTGAATCTGAACCGTCCAAAATTGAAGGCCGTCAAATGGTGATGGTGCTTGCCCCGAAAAAGAAATAATCAGTGCAGTTCAAGTAGTGAGAAGTAACGGTGTTTGACATCGTTACTTTTTATTCGCCTGATTATTAGTGATTAATCGTAAACAATGCGGAGTTATTAAACAATGCCTAAAATTAAAACAGTACGTGGCGCTGCTAAACGTTTCAAAAAAACTGGAACTGGCGGTTTTAAACGTAAACAATCTCATCTTCGTCATATCTTGACTAAGAAATCAACTAAACGTAAACGCCATTTACGTCATAAATCAATGGTTGCGAAAGCAGACCAGGTTTTAGTCGTAGCTTGTTTACCATACGCATAACCCGCGGGTTAGCGAACGTTTCGTTATTTTTTAAGTACAAATAGACAAAGGAGATTCCTATGGCCCGTGTAAAACGTGGTGTAATTGCAAGAGCTCGTCATAAGAAAATTCTTAAGGCAGCTAAAGGTTATTATGGTGCACGTTCTCGTGTATATCGTGTTGCTTTCCAAGCAGTAATTAAAGCTGGTCAATATGCTTACCGTGACCGCCGTCAACGTAAACGTCAATTCCGTCAATTATGGATTGCACGTATCAATGCGGCAGCTCGTCAAAACGGTTTATCATATAGCCGTTTCATCAACGGTTTGAAAAAAGCTTCTGTGGAAATCGACCGTAAAATTCTTGCTGATATCGCAGTATTCGATAAAGTAGCTTTCGCTGCTTTAGTTGAAAA
>Ga0079226_10001644_pt1 | contig 17152 bp, 10 predicted proteins | sample Poulit2014_FD_76345 | JGI IMG/M metagenome (GOLD analysis project Ga0079226, IMG submission 76345) | Agricultural soil microbial communities from Georgia to study Nitrogen management - Poultry litter 2014 | ecosystem: Environmental > Terrestrial > Soil > Agricultural land | place: USA: Georgia...
GCACGCCACCCACCGGACCCACGCCTCACTGTCCCCGGACGCGGTCCTGCTCACCGAACACGGTGCGGCCCTCACCGACGCCGGTTTCGAATGGGCCATGACGGAGGTGGACGACAAGGCCCCCCACCCCGGATTCGCCGCCCCTGAGGGCGGTGCCGGACCCGCCATCGACGTCTACGCCTGGGCCGCCGTCCTCTGTTGGGCGGCCGGGGGCGGAGACGGTGGGCTCGACCAGCTCCCGCTCCAACTGCGCGGACTGGTCGAGGCGTGTCTTCAGGAAGCGTCGTCCCTGCGTCCCACCGCCCTCGACCTGGTGCGGATGCTCGGTGGACCCACCACGCCCGACCCGTGGCCGCCCGATGTCGCGGCGGTGATCGACCGCTCCCGGAAGTCGATCCTCTCCGCGGTCGCCGCTGCTCGGCCGAAAGGACGCAAGGCCGCCACAGGCAAGGGCTTGGTGTTCACCGCCGCCGGGATGTCTCTCGTCCTGGTCGCGGGGTTGAGCGTGGTGTGGGCACTTCGCAACGATTCCTCGGAGAGCACCGAGGCCGCAGAGGACAACACCCCCGAGCTCATCACCGACGCCGGTTGCCTGGACGACCCGGGGTTTCCCCCACCCTCCGACGAGATCGACGACCTGGACGCCATGCAGGTCGCCTTCTCCCCCGACGGTGACCTCCTCGCGGTGACCAGCTACAACCACGGCCTCACCCTGTGGGACTGGCGTGAAGGTGAGGAGATCGCGCGTCCGGTGGACGAAAAGGAGCTCTTTGCGCTCGGCGATCCCGTCTTCGCCCCCGTCGGGTGCATGGTCGCCGTGCGCACCACGAGTGATCAGCACGAAAATTCTTCGATCGGCTTTTACACAACTCTCGACATCCCTTCGGGTGAACTCCATGAACACCTGGGGCCGCAATCGGAACGTGCATTGGACGGGCTGGTCGATCCACGTGCCGTTCAAGCGGTGGATTTTTCTCCCACGGGTTCCACCATGCTCATCCACGTGGAGACGGACCGCAGCCTCGAAAACCGTCTTCCCTCCCTGGGTGTGGTGGACATGAACACCGGGGAACTGACCACCTCCTGGGGAGGGGAGGTCGACGATCTCATCCACAGGGCACTCTTCATCGACGAGAATCGTGTCGCCACCTTGGGATCGCTCACGGTCGCTCTCCGAGACCTCCAAACAGGAGAGACCGAACACACTCTCCGCAATGTCACCGAATACTCCCTGGACGTCGGTGCCGACGGCAAACACGTTGCCTTCTTCGACGAGGATCACCTCGTCGTGTGGAACCTCGAAGCACAAGAAGCACACGTCCGCTTCCCGGTACCGGAGTACCACGCCGAGGAGGACAGCCACCCGACCGACCTGACGCTCGACACCGAGTCGGGGTTTCTCCACTTCAGTTGGGCAGTCTCCGAGCGCGGAAGTACCCCCGAGGGAACGGACCGGAACCACCAGAACCACGGCCACCTGTGGGATCTGGAAACCGGACAGGATTTCGTGGAGGAGAACGACGAGCTCACCCCCCGCCCAGTTGCTTTCCATCCCCGGGAAGAGGCGATCGCCTCGATCGACCACGACGGGGACGTGCGTCTCCTCGACCCGGAAACCTTTGACGTCATCCGCACGATCCCCTGAGCCCGACAGCGAACAGAACGGGACCATGAAGCCTCTGACATCAGCCGACCCCACCCAGATCGGCCCGCACCGGGTCTTGGCCGTACTCGGTGCCGGCGGCATGGGCAAGGTCTACCTCGCGCGGACCCCGGCCCGACACCTTGCCGCGGTGAAGGTCGTCCACCAGGAACTCGCGGAGAATCCGAGTTTCCGTGCCCGTTTCGCCCGCGAGGTTCGAGTTGCGCAGATGGTTTGCGGTCCGTTCACCCCGGCCGTGTTCGATGCCGCCCCCGACGCCGAAACACCGTGGATGGCCACCGAGTACGTCCCCGGACCCACCCTCACGGAAGCCGTGATCACCAACGGCCCCTTCCCCGAGGGGTCGCTTCGGGTCCTCACCCTGGGGCTCGCACGTGCCCTGCAGGCAATTCACGGTGCGGGCCTCATCCACCGGGATCTGAAGCCCAGCAACGTCCTGCTCTCACCTCGGGGTCCCCAGGTCATCGATTTCGGGATCGCCCGCGCCATCGGTGGCACGGTTCTCACCAAGACCGGTGAGGCCTTCGGCACCCCGTCCTACACCGCACCGGAAACGATCTTGGGCCGGCCGCAGACCCCGGAGAGCGACATCTTCTCCCTCGCCGGTGTCGTGATATACGCATCCCGTGGCATGCCACCGTTCGGGCAGGGTCCGGCGGCCGACGTTCTGCACCGCATCGTCGACCAAGAACCCGATCTGCGTTCTTTGCCCGAAGGTACTCTGAATGACCTGTTGGCCCGCTGTCTGGCCAAAGAACCCCGGCACCGTCCCACCGCCGACGAGATCGTCGATGTCCTGAACGAGGAACCTCTTCCCCCGGCCGAACACGGCTGGCTCCCCTCCCAGGTGAACCAGGAGATCGGGTACCGAGAACGAGAAGCCGGCCATATGGCGATCTCCTCCCGGGGTTCCGGACCGCTGCCGAGAGACACCGGAACGAAACCACGTACCGGGCTGATCATCGGGGCTGCGGCCGCCTCGGTACTACTCCTCTCAGGAACAGGACTGGCTCTCGTTCGGCAGTGGGAGTCCGAAGGGATGAACGAGAGTTCACCCGAGGAGACCACGGAGTCAGAGGAAGAAACAGAACAACAGCCCTCCGAACCCGTCATCACCGGGAACGTCTACGGCATGCATTTCACCCCGGACGGCGAGGAACTCTATGTCCATACCTCGAAGGAGATCACTCTCTGGGACTGGCGGGAGGGCGAGCTCCTGGAAGAGTTCACCCACGAGCCGCACTCCTTCACTCTCGGAAAGGATGGAACACTGGCAGGCGCCTTCGACGATCACGTCGCCGTCTGGGGACCGGATCATTCCGAACTGGCTCGGTACGAGACCGAGGACCCCGACGAACTGGAGTTCTACGACTCGGTGTCCCTCAGCCCCAACGGCACAACGGTCGTCTTCTCGGAACGTTCCGTGAACGACGACTTCCTACTCCGAGGCTGGGACTGGGAAAGCGATGAGGAGTGGGAGGTGGAGCTCGACCACGCGGTCGCTTTCACCGAGTTCGCCCCGGACGGGGCGCACCTGGCTCTCACCTACAGCGCCTACAGCACATATCCACGAGTCGAAGTACTGGTGGTCGACTCCCTCGAACCCGTACTCACAGTTCCGGAGAAGGCACCGGACGACGAAACCGAGTCGATCACCTACCAAACAGCTTTTTCACCCACGGGGGATTTGTTCGCCGTCCGCTCGGCCCTCGACGAAACCCTCCTCGTCCACGACCTCACCGAGGAGAAACAGATCCATGAGCTGGACGCCCCTGGCATCGCTTTCGGACTCACCTTCACGCACGGAGACGACAGGCTCGTCCTGGGGCGCACCTCCGGCGGTACGCCCTCCGGTGGTTCCCAATGGGACGTGACCACTGGCGAGGAGCTGACCAGTGGTAATACTCTTTTGTACGAGGAACCCACCCTTCATCCCCAGGAAGAGACATTGGTCGTGTCCGACACCTCCACCGCGAGTTCGACTTTGCTCTTCCTCGACCCGGAGACCCTTCAGGAGACCCACGAGATCGGTTGACCTCGATCATCGGGAGATACGTCCCAGCTCTGGGATCCCTGTGTTTGTGACATCCCCGGAGGGGTGCGGCCCCGCTCCACGTTGACTTCCTGTTGACGCTCGAAAGCCCCCATCAGGACGATGACGGCGCATCCGACACCCACAAGGATGACGCCGAGGATGACCGCGGGCCATACCCGCTGTTTACGACGCCAGAAGCGACTGGAGCCGTAGAGAAGAGCCGCACGTAGCTGTCGCCTACGCAGAGCATCGGCCTCGAGTACGTACTTCTCAGCGTTGGAGGTGACCCGGAAAGCCTCAGGTACGAGGGTGTCCTGAGCCACCTCCTGTTTCACCTGCTCGGGCGAACTCACCTTCTATGACCTTCGATCCGATCAGACCAAGAAGCGGTTCTGAACATTCGTGCCCGTCATGGCCCAATGTTCTGACGAGTTCTCAGTCTTCTTGATGAGTTGGTCGAAGGCGCCGGATACGGCTTCCTTGAAACCGACGAATTCTTCGTAGCGTTCGTTGAAGGTTTCACTACCGGCACCATGCCACTCGGTGAGTGATCTGATCACTGCGCTGTCGACCTGACCCAGCACATCCTCCATCGCACCCTTGTAGGTGCGCTGACTGTCCGCCAGACCAAGAATTCTTTCGGAATTACCGGAAACTTCCATTATTCCAACCAGCTTCTAGATATTGATACGGGGAAGACTGTCGACCTGATCACCAGCAGCCTGGTAATCCATCATGTTGTCGTCGTCGGCCTGCAAAATCTCCGCGTTGACCTCGGAGAGATTGATTCCCATGTTGGAAAGCCAATGCATCATGTCGCTGAACTTGTCACTCAAATTCGAGTGAGCTTCCATGAACGCTGATGGAGCAGAACCGTCCATGGCGTTACGAACATCCATCTCCATGGCGTCGAAAAGCTGTTTGGCCTGCTGTTGGAGCTGTGCCGACTCCTCGTTGAGTTCACTTCCACCAACTTGCAGGGCATCTGCCCGATCAAGTCCAACGAAATCAGTCATGTGCGCACCTCACTTGGGCTGGGGGCTGAAGGATCCGGAAAAGCGAGACGAACGGCGAACGACGACAGGGGCAATGAGTCGATCACCATTACAGGTACTCACCGGTGAGCCATGTCCGGATGAAGGCTTGACATGCCCCGGGTACCCTAGAGGAATCTCGCACCAAGGTCAATACTCGCTGAAAAAACATCCCTTTTTTTCATCTTGTGTTGCCCACTTTGTATTGCTCCCAGCCACCGAGGGATCAGTACACTCGATCCAAGCAAGGAAAAGCCACCGAGTCAGCACGTGAAGGAAGCATATGGGTACGATCGGCGCCGATGTCTCCGGGGCCCAGTCCGAGGCAGACAACGCCCTGGCCATCGCCGAGGGCCTCAAAGGGATGACCGAGGACTTCAGCACCTCCTGTGAAGATGCACACAGCATGTTCAACGGGGAACCCGCGGTGACGGGGATGGACGGTTTCGAGGTCGAGTACAAGAGCTACATGGACGAAGTCCAGGTACAGGCCACCGACATCTCCGACAACATCCACGCTGCGGGCGGGGAGATCGGAACGACCGATGACGAAAATCGGGAGGACTTCTCCGGAACCTACCCCGGTACTCCTCATTTGGAAATCAGCTGACCCACCGACCCGCTCGGCCGACTCCCTTACTCAAGGAGCAGGTCGAGCCGGGAATTGGTCCAGAAAACCAGTGTATTCCTCACCCGAGACCGACCAATTCGTCATACACTTCCGACCCCGCAGTCAGTTGATAGGCCACAACAGCTCCTGGGACAGGGACAAACATATTCTTATATCCACTGGATTTGAACCCCGGGAGTTCAATTATTGACTCTTCCTCCCCCTCTCTCCAGGAAACGAAAAGAGCCAAAATTTCTCTTTCAGAATTTTCCCCAGAGGTTGGACAATCACCATCGCAGACCGCGATGACGAGACCTTCATCGAGTGCTACGATATCGTCCCCGAGATCAGCGGGGCGCAGGCTGAAGTATGAAGGTCTACCTTGTACATCGTAATTTCCAGGAACTTCGATCTCGTCGATGGTTTCTCCACCAGGAAGATCAGCCATACGCAGCCGAAGAGGACGAGCCTCCCTATCGGTGTCAACCGAAGTTCCTATCACACCTTCGGAAAGATGGAACAGATACTCCAAGGAGCCACCCTCAGGATAAAAATCGGTGATGTCTTCGTAGATGACCTCTCCACTTTCGAGGTCAAAAACGGTTCTCCCCTCTTCGGTACGAGCGAAGAATGATTCCTGGTCCACAGAAGAACTGAAATCGAGTACGAAATCCCTCGAACCGGAGTGCCGTGACATGGTGAGCAGGACTTCCTGGTCCTCTTCCCACTTCTCCTCACCCGTGGCCGCGTCCAGAGCGAGCAGTACACCCGGAGCCGTCGCGTCCCCACCATCGTCCGGGGAGGCTTCCTCACCACACAACAAAGGCACGAGATAGGTGTCACTGGTCACCCCCACACCGGCACCATGGAAGTTGGCCGAACCAGCGGCGGCAACCATGGAGCATCCCGCATCCGGCTCGAACTGCCAGGCCACTTCACCCGAAGTGATGTCCCGGGCTGCGAAACCATTCTCCGTGGGGCTGATCCAGGTGTGGTCGGACACGTTCCGTGCATCGGGGATCGCTTCGCTCACATCGATCTCTTCCATGACCTCCACCGGGATGTCATAGGAATAACGCTCCACCACATCACCGGTCCTGGAATCCACCACCACGGTTTCCACCGATGCTTCCATCCCGGAGTGCTCCGTTCGCACAACGAGAACCCGCTCTTCATCAGGAGTGAGGCCAACACTCACGGAGTCGGCGTCCTCGCTCTCCTCGACCCGGTACCCCCATACCTCTTCGCCGCTTGTCCCGTCCAGAGCGACAACGCCGTCCTCGAGGACGGCCAAGGGACCGAAGGGACCGGACAGAACATCAACGCCCTTGTCCCCTTCCGAAACCTGCCACTGCCACACGGCGTCATCGACCTCTGTCGGCACGGGGTGTGCTTCGACAGCGGTATCGGCAACGAAGTGCTCTCCCTTCGGCCAGAGAAAGTAGGAGACGAGGAGAAGGCCGACAATCAGGAGGGAGAGCCCCGTGTAGACAATGGTCTTTTTCCTTATAGAAAAATTTTTACTCATACCTCATTATCGGCTTTCCCAGTTTTCTTTATATTGATCATCTCGATGCCCCAGTTCGTCCTTGGTGTGCGACAGGTTACCGGATACAGTTTCCGACCTGTTATTATAATTGGTCTCGAATTTATCTGCATGACCACCACCCACCCTCTCGTCATTGTCGAGCCAAGTCATGGGCTTGTCCATGGTGATATTGGTCAATGCATTCTGCATCTTGTCGATTCCCAGGTCATCATTTCCGCGATCTATAACTTCCCGTGCAGCGTCTGCGTGAAATTCAAGATCACTGAAGTCTCCGTCCTCCCCTCCCGTGATAAGTCCCTGTTCACGCAGTACGTCCAGATCTTCTTGCTGCAACTCTCCACTTGTGGATTCAAATGGATTGGGGTTTTCTTCTGGGTTTTCCACAAACTCCTGGATCATACGGTCGGCGAGATACAGCTCCATACTTGACTCGACCGCTTCCGGGTTCAAAGAGCCATCTTCCGAGTTGAACATCTCGTTGGGAGCTGGAGCTGATATGAGATGATCCTTCAACGTGTCGAAGGCAAGATTCTCTGCCGCACTGAAACCAGGGACAAAATTAGCTACGCTCGTGTCACCAATTCCACCGGTTATCAGGTCCTTGGCGAAACCATACATCCTCTCTCTTTCTTTATGGACTTCCTCTGCTTCGATATCGCGATATGCGGCTTCGTTCGTCAGCGCAGCATCTATGACTCCAGCAAGGTTTCCGGATTCCCTCGCAGGAATAGTGATGTCCCCACCGTCGATGGAATGAATGACTTGAGAGGTGTTGAACAGCGCACTGTCAGAATGAATGTTGACAGCTGCCCTTTCGTCCTGCATCAAAATTTCCAGGAAGCGAACACGATCTTCCGGAAGGATGTCGACGGTCCCTCTTTCCGGGTCGTAGCCAAAGTTTTGGTCTGCTCCGACAAAATTCGTGTCTTCCAGAGCCCCGCCTTCACCGAACCCAAAACCACTGGAAAAACTGAAGATATGTGAAGAAAATGCGTCGGACAAACTGTCTGCTGCATCACGACTGATGGTATCGCTGGCCGTACCGTAAGGGGTGTCTCCTCGCAGGAACGCATGATGATCGGGCTCAACCATGAAATCCACCAGACCCGCCAGGGACTCCGCAGCCAATTGTTGAGTCTCCGGATCTCTGTTGACTTCCGGATCGGACATCCAGTCAAAAATAGCGGTCAGGCCACTACGTTCGAAGTCATCTTTGGAATAGTCCGTTTCACCGGCGGTGTCGGGGTCGAAGGACTCTCCGTGAAGCAGAAATCCGTAGAGCGCCTCTTCCAAGACTTTGTCGATGTTTTCGGCATCGACCGCACCATTTTCATATTGACCGGTCAGGATCCCGTGGTTCGCTTCAATGTTCCTTGTGGAGACATCGAGCAGTGTCTCCATGTTTCCCTCACCCAACTCGTTGAGGAGAAAATCGTTGAAAGAGGGGGCTGTGGCTCCCAGTCCGTCTTCGAGGATCATCCCCATGTGCAGTGTGAGGTCCTGTGAAAATCTTCTTCCACCCTCCAGTTCACTCGGGGCGTTGCCGAGAAAGTCGGCAAGGTTCGTCAAGTCCTGACCGAACTGCACATGATCCGTCGTGATATCAAGGCCGTCTGCCGACAGTGTTCGTCCTTGAATCGTTTGGACAATGCTTTCCGGAAGCAATGAAAGACCACCGCCGATTTTTTCGTCGGACAGTGCTATGAGGCCGCCGCCCAACTCCTCGAGAAGTGTGTCCTTCATGTGCTGGTTGTCGAAATTCTGGTCGATGATCTCGGGAAGTGCGATGGCACCCTCCGAGCCCTCGACCCCGTCGTAGTCCTCAAAATTTTCAAGTTCCTCGTACATGTTTTCGAGGTACTCAATTTCATCTTCGGTCAGACGGTCACCATTCTTCTGCGCATTTTCTGCCCGACCGTTGAGGATGTTGAGAATGAATATGATCTCGTTGTAGCGCTCTTGGTCGATCTCGCCACTCTCGATCATTTCTTGCAGATCTTCGCCGGCCTCGATTCCGTCCTCGGCCGTGATCGGGGTGGGCATGTCTTCCCCGAGGAGATTATAAGGAAGCCAGCCCAAGCGTCCTGCCTCCATCAAATGGGTGACATTCCCAGGAGATGTACCACCTTCAATGCGTTCTGAGCACCAGTCAGCTTTTTCTTCCAACTCCACCCAGTACTCGTCTGCCATGGTTTGTAGGCTCTGGATGAATTTTTCGCGGGCGGTCAATGCTTCTGGTGGGTTGATGATGGTGTCATCCATATAAGGAGCAATGGTTTCCACCTGGTTCTGGAGAGAAGCGATCTTCTCGTCATACCATTCGAGATCCTCTGACCATTGTTCGGCGACTTCGGCCGCCACCAAGCAGGCCATGGCCGCCTCAGCCCAGCTGCCCACGTTCATAGCCCCGGCCGAGGAGATACTCGGAGAGATCATGTCGCTGAAATTCATGGCCGCGCTGTCGAAAGTCGTCAGCATTTCTTCGCTCTGGCCGGTGATTCGCCCCATCAATGCATGAAATTCATCCGCACTCCCCATGGCTTCATCGGGTGTGGCGCTAGGAATCTTGGGGTTGAAAGACATCAGTACTACCTCTTGAAATTATTCAGCTCGGCAGAAATTTATGAAAGAAGGGGAAATTCTTTCACGCGACCCATGAAAGAGTTACATAGGATATGTTTTTGAAGGGATGGGAAACTGGATATACGAGTGGTCCACAGGAGTGACCTTCTCCCTCACTCCAGGGGCTGGATCCGACCAGGACATAGTAAGATAAAAGGCTTCTCGAGTCGACTGTTCGAGATTGATCTTTTTATCGGATACGGAAATGTTGCCGGCTTTGGTCCTGGTGACAGGACCACCTTCCGTACATACCTCAGAACATCCGCGACACGTGAGGACCGTCCCCACCGGGTTTCCTTCCTCGAACACTCACGCGGGCTCGTCGCTCCACGGAACCTGCAACTGCTCGGGCTGCTTCCCCCGCCGCACGAGCAGTGCCCGCCCCTGAGGAAGCTGCTGCGAGGCCACACCGTGAGCCAGACGCCCTTCCCGACGGTCACCCGAGAAAAGAGCCGCGGGGACCGCCATGTCGTTGAGGGTCTGCATCGGCGGCTCGAACATCGAACGGCCCGCCCCACCCGTACGACGAGCCACGATCAGGTGAAAACCCAGGTCCCTTCCCTGGGCGATGAGTGGCACCAGCGGCATCAAAGGGTTGGCGTTACGAGAACCGAGCAGGTCGAGGTCGTCGACCACGACAAAGATCTCCTTGCCCTTCCACCAACTCCTGTTACGGAGCTGACGTGGGGTGATGTCGGGGCCGGGAACGCGTTCCTTCAACTGTTCGGCGAGCTGGGCGGAGACCGCCTTCGTGTGGTCCGGGCTCGTGCAGTAGGCCAAGGCACGCCCCTCTTCCAAGAGCCCCAGATGTGCCCGCCGATAGTCCACCAGGATGACCCCCACCTTCTCCTCCGGTTTCTCACCCAGCTGACGGATGATCGACCTCAGGAAAGCGGACTTCCCGGTCTCCGGGTCACCGAAGACCAGCAGGTGAGGCTCCTGCAAGGGTTTGAGGAGAGCGGGTTCCAGGTCCCACTCACCGAGCCCGAGGACCAGATCCAGCCCCTTGGTGGAAGCTCGCTTCTCGACCAGGTCCTCGTAGGAGATCTGTGTGGGCAGGATCCGGACCTCGGAAACCGCACGATCGGGCCAGCGATCACTGATCCGCTCGACCAGATCCCGCATCCCCTCGCGTAGATCCAGATCATCAGTGCCTCCGTCGATACGAGGCAGAGCGATCTGCGCCATGCTCAGGTCCTGGAGCAGCGCTCGACCGGGAAGATCCTTGGGAAGTTCGTCGGCCGCGTGACGGTCGATACCCGAGTCATGGGCCTCGGTCAGCTTGAATTCGAGCCTTCCACCGAAAAGGGGCTGGATCCTGGAGCGGATCTGTGTGCTGTTGGTTCCGGTGACGATCACGTGGACACCGAGCGCCGAACCACGGTTCAGGATGTCCTGCAGCTCGTCGTCGCTGTCCCCCAGTGCTTCTCGTACCTGGGACCAGCCATCGATCAGGAGGAAGACGTCCCCGGGAACGTCCTTGGGAATCCTGCCCTCTGCCCTCGCACGCCGAAGCGCCTCGGGAGAATCCAGTCTGGAGCGGCGGAAGAGCCGTTCCCGGCGATCCAGTTGAGAGCGCACATCAGTGACCACCCGTCGAACCTTCTCCGGGTCGGCACGGCCCGCCACACCCGCCACGTGCGGTAGATCCTCCAGTGAGGCGAGCCCACCACCCCCGAAGTCGATCGCGTAGATGGCCACTCTTCCCGGGGGATAACGCCATGAGAGCGAGGCGATCAAGGTTCTGAGGAAGAGCGACTTGCCGGATCTGGGGCCCCCCAGAACGATCATGTTGCCGCCGGCGCCGGTGAAGTCCAGTTCCGCGGGTCCTTGTTGTTGTTCCCGCGGTACGTCCTTGACCCCCACGAAGGCCTTCAGCTCCTCTGCGGGGGGTTCGATCGCTTCGTGCTCGGAACCGGTCTGGGGGGAGTCCCAGTCGAGCACGGTGTCGAGGGAAATCGCCGGTGCCAGAGGTGGCAGCCATACTGGGCGGACCGACTCCGCCCCCGAGTCGACCAGACGTTCCACGGCCACTTGGAGCACGCTCTGTGACTTGGCGTCCTTGCTGTTCCGGGAATTGCGTTCCGACGTGGCCTCGAACATCTCCTGCAGCCGATCGACGAGAGTCCCCCGGTCGGCACTGGCCACACCGTTGTACGAGATGAGGGGAAGCACCGGGTCCTCCTGCACTTCCTCCTCCTTCGGTGGCGTGTAGGGGGAGGAGACCATCGCGGCCTTGAACCGCTCGAACACGGAGGTGTCCACCTTGAGGTAACCGGAGCCCGGTTCCGGGGGGAGATGGTAGGCGTCTCCCACACCGATGGCCTCCCGACTCTCCGCCTCCGAGAAGGTGCGCAGGCCGATCCGGAAGGACAAGTGGCTCTCCAGGCCCTTGATCTTCCCGGATTCGAGTTTTTGTGTGGCGAGCATGAGGTGGACGCCGATGGAGCGGCCGATACGACCGATGGCCAGGAACAGGTCGGCGAAGTCGGGGTGTGCGGTGAGGAGTTCGGAGAACTCGTCGATGATTACCAGCAGGTGCGGCAAGGGTTCGAGGGCTTTCTGCCCCTCGGTCCGAGCCTCCTCGTAGGCGTGCACGTTCGGGAGGTTGCCGGCTTCCTTCAGGACCTGCTGCCTCCGGTTCAGTTCCCCGTACATGGCTTCGCGGAATCGGATGACCATGCTCTCGTCATCGGCCAGGTTGGTGATGATCCCCGCGCTGTGCGGCAGGTGGTCGGTGTCCGCAAAGGTCGCCCCACCCTTGAAGTCCACCAGGAGAAGGGCCAAGCGCTCCGGCGGGTGGGCGATGACCAGTGATGTCACCAAGGTCCGCAGCATCTCCGACTTACCGGAACCGGTGGCACCCACAACCAGGCCGTGCGGCCCCATGCCGCCGAATGCGGACTCCTTGAGGTCGAGGAGCACGAGGTTGCCCGAGGGCCCCACACCGATCGGCACCCTCAGGAAATCGCCATCGCTCCGAGGCCTCCAAGTACGTTTGGTGTCCAGTTCCGCGACGTCGGGCACCCCGATGATCTCGGGAAGGTCCACACTGCTGTGCAGTGCGTCCGCACCGTCGGCCGCCGAAAGGCGATAGGGGGAGAGCATTCGGGCCAGCATCGTCATGCGGCCTGTGCTCAGAGAGTCGACCCTTCCTTTCAGGGGTACTTCCGGGATCTCCCCACCCGGGCGCTGTGCCGGATTTTCGATGTCTTCCTCGATCTTTTCGGAGTCCACCAGCAACCGCATGTTGACGACGGGGGGTTCTTCACGTCTGTCTCCGACCAGGAGGATGACGTGGATCCCCAGCTGCGCGAGGGACTCGACCGGAGGCTCGGCCGCCAAGCCGGAGAGTGTGGACTGGTACTCGCCGTCCACGACGACCACCAGGCGTTGGGTCCCCGGGCCGGGTAGAGCTCCTCTGCGCCGCTGCATGTCGACGGTGCGTTTCTCGACCTCCTCGGCGAGCATCTCCTGCATCTCGACGGTGTTGCCGGTCACCAGCCTGGCGGGCAATGGGCCATCGGTGGGTTTGTCCTCGAGGTACTCGGCGGAGTTGTGCGGAAGCCACTTCGTCCAGTCCCATTCGGCGACCAGCCTGTTTCCGCGGACAACGCCGACACACACGTCCTCCGGGGCGGAAAAAGCGGTGATCTGCGCCACGATCGACCGTGCGAGGGCTCTGCCGCTCCCACGGTCCCCGAGGATCGAGAGCACGCCCAGTTCCTGAAGAGGAACCACGAGGGGTGCCTCTGGCACGTCTTCATACAGGTCGACGAGCTGCTGCGCCATGCCTTCGCACAAGGGGTCGTAGACCACGAGCGGGGAAGAGGTGTCCACCTTCAGGGTGAGTTTGCGGGACAGAGGCCTGGTCCCCTCGCCGACCCGTACATGGAGGAAGTCCGGGTCGGAGGCACGGCGTTCCCAGCGCCGAGCGGGGAGTCGGGCGATGTCGGCGAGCAGGTGCGGGGCCGGATAGCGATAAAGGTTCCCGGCCCGCTGTGTGGAAGCCACTTCCCGGACCTTCTCCCGCAATTGGTCCAGGTAGTCCAGGTAGCGTTCGCGCTGCTCCCTGATCTGTTTTCGGGCGCCACCTTGCTGAGAGGTGAACATGAAGATACCGACGATCACACTCGCGATCATGACGATGGCGCCGACAGCGGCCATCAAAGGCCGGTGACCGAGCGTGATCGACATCATGAGGGACCCGGAACCCGTGATGATCGGCATGATGATCATCGCCGAGGAGGCACCCGAGGGAGAGTTCTCCGGCATCTGAGGAGGAGAAGCGATGACCAGGGGTTCGTGTCCGGGATCCTCCGGCACATACCTCGCAGGTCGTTCCAGCAACTTGACGGACACTTCACTCACTCCCGCTATTTCTGAGGGCAGTCCTCAGCCTTCAGGCCGTGGGCCGGCGTCGAAGATCACGAAGTCATGTCTGCGACGAATTCGAACAGACCCGCGCCCCAGGCGACAGCCACGAAGGCCACCACCACCAGTGCGAACTCGACCCAGTTGAGTACCCGGCTGGTCGAAGCCTGGGTGACATCACCCAGTTTGATCCAGCTCAGTGCAGCCACCACGGCACCGAGGGCCAGAGCCATCATGGGAACCCACACAGCAATGGCCGGGACCATCTGTGAGAGGTGAACGAGGCAGAGGGCCACGCCAAGAGTCCCACCCAATCTCAGCGGCAACACGTGGCGGATGCGGGCGAACAGGCGAGAGCGCAAGATCATCAGGAGCACGACCCCTGCCGCCAGCAACCGGTCGGGGGTCCCCTCTCCCATCCACAACAGCAAGGGGACGGTGGCCCCCGTACTGATCGCCACCCCCAGGACCACCCCGAGAAGGAGTCGGTCACTGGTGTCCAAGGTCTCCTCGAAGTGCTCGGTGGGAACACCCCCCGAATTGACCACGCGATAGTCGAGCGCCGACAACCCACCCATCACCAGGGCGAGCCTGGGCAACCCTCCGACCGACAGGACCAGGAGCAGAGCGATCCCTCGGACTCCCTGTTCCAGTCCCAGGAAGAAGGTGATCACCATCAACACGCCGCCACCGAGGCAGATGAAGGCGAGCATCGCCAGCCAGGGAAGTCCCGCCTCATCGACGGTCCATGCGACCCCCGAGGCGACCAGTGCCCCGACCAACCCCAGAAGAAGCATGTTCTGCGGGTCGGCTTCTCCCGAGGCGAAATACACAAGGAGCGCACCCATCGCTGCTCCCCAGAGCGCGGTGACGCCGAAAAGGACTTGGGCGATGGTGTGCATGCTGCGTCGGCGGGCGACGATCACCAGAGGTAGCGAAATCACGAGCCCGAGAACCGCACTCACCAGATGTACGGCGGAGGGCCGTAACCAACTCATGCACGCGAGGACGAGCAAGGGCAGCAGCGCAGCACAAAGCAGCCCGAAACCGAAGGTGACCGAATGGGTCCAGAACCCTTCGTTCTCGTCGACCCTGTCTTCGACCGCGCCTCTGACATCGTCCACGTACTGGGGCCGTGCGGGGGCCACTTCTCGCTTCAGGAAGAGGACGTCACCGTCGTCGACACCGAAGGTCTCGAGAGATTCCTCCAGAGGGAGGATCTCGTCCTCCGATGTGGTCAACGACCAGCCTGCCGCCTCGCTACCCTCTTTTTCCGGCAGGCAGACTTCGAGGATGCGCGGCATGAGCGTGGCCACCGGGACACTGCCGGGAAGAGCAAGGTCCGCCCAACGCTGGGGGCCAGAGACCGTAACGCGACTGTAGCCACCCACGGGGAATGCTTTCTTTCTGTCGGTGTGGTAATCAACAAGTCGATCGGACGGAGTACGTACCAGGAAAACATGTGGCTGACCCTGTGCCCCGACGATGTCACACCTCGGTGCTACCGTACTGATGGTCACGTCGGGCCATCAATGCCTTGGAACACCTTACCGTAACGTCCCCCGACAAGGGTCAACCAAGGTGCCATTGGCCGGACGAATGCTTTGAGCAGGGACTTCCCGATACCTCGCGAATTCCTCTACGCTGACGTTGCTGTTGAAGTACCGGACCGTTCACACAGGAAGCCAAGACGGCACGGCCCCGGGTGCCGCACCGGTGGAAGGGCGGAAGATGTCCCAGGACCCTCTACATCCAGATCCTGTCTTGCGCACCGTCACCGCGCTCCGCCCCACGGGTATTCAAAGCTGTGACGGGAGGAGCACCGGCACCCGCGCAGACGTGCCGAACACCACCCTTACCTCCGAAATGGCCTGGTGGGGGCACCGCGGAACCTTGTTCGCCCAGATCACAGGTCCTTGTGGAACGCGGTTCACGCATCCCGCCGGTGCAGGAGGTGCTCACCCGGACGAAGCGCTTCCCGAGGAAGGAGGCGGCCGATTGGAACGACAGGCACCCCCGAAGAGGAACGCAGCCGCACCCCTTCGGTCGGAGTCACCCCGACAGGGGACAGGGATCGGTGAGCACGTTCTCATGGACTTCTTCGGAACGGTCCCTGCTGGTCGAATCAGCTCTGTGAACGGTCATTCCCTGGTGGTCCAATGGGCATGAACAATACTCCACACGACTCTTTGTCGGCCAGCTCCTGGGCACCAGGATATCGCATCCTTCAGCCGCTCCAACAAAGCTCTCGAGTGCAAATTTTCGTGGCTTTCCACGAAACCAGTGGAATCCATTCAGCCCTCAAAGTAATTACAGATCAGAAGCAGGCAGGAAAGGAGATAGAAACACTTCGAGATCTGTCTGGGTTCCCTGGAATTGCCCCCTTGCACGATGTGGGTCGGACCACTCACGGTCACACTTTTTTAGTTTTTCCGCTGTACCCGGAAGGATCATTCGGTCAGGTCTTGGCCAATTCCGGTCCTGTGCCGTTGGCTCAAGCCGTGGCTGTGGGCAGGAACATCGGAGCGGCCCTGTCCGGTCTCCACAGTCGCGGACTCCTACACAACGCGGTGGCTCCCGAGAACATTCTCTCGGGCAACACCAGCCTGCTCACTGGCTTCTCCTCGGTGACCCCGGACGGAGCGAGCAAGGTACCGCTGAAAAGTGGTGAATGCTTCCTCCACGCTCCTCCTGAAGCGATCCGGGGTGAGCAGCTCGGTCCTGCCTCCGACGTCTATCGGCTCGCCTCCACCCTCTGGACCCTGCTCATGGGACGCACTCCCTTCTCGAGCGACGAAGGCATCCCACTCAGCGATCAGGCCTATACCGAGCGGATCCTCACCATGAACTCCCCGCCGATCGTCCGTAGGGATGTTTCACGGGTGATGTCCCGCGTCCTCACCAGGGCGATGGCCAAGGAAGTGGAGGATCGCTATCAGTCCGCGCGAGAATTCGCACTCGCCTTGGAACGTGCTCGTACCGGGACATCAGGGACCGGCGGGTCGGCCGGTTTCTCTCCTCCGTCGCCTCAGCCGCACAGCACGACACATACGTATCCCCCAAAAGAACCAGAAGCACCAGAAGGGCACAATTCAGCACCTGCATCCCTGAACTCCTCCCTTCGAACCGAGGAAGGGGTACATCAAGAGCCCTTCACCAAGAAGCCTTCCGCCGAGTGGACCCCACACAGCGATGGGGATCAACATCTCACTTCCTTCACCCAGCACGAGGAAAACGCTGAAAAAATATGGGACAGACCTCCACA
>Ga0079226_10001645_pt1 | contig 17148 bp, 16 predicted proteins | sample Poulit2014_FD_76345 | JGI IMG/M metagenome (GOLD analysis project Ga0079226, IMG submission 76345) | Agricultural soil microbial communities from Georgia to study Nitrogen management - Poultry litter 2014 | ecosystem: Environmental > Terrestrial > Soil > Agricultural land | place: USA: Georgia...
CAAAGTCCGAGGCAAGGAGCGGGTCAACGACATGTTCCTGCTGACCTTCACCGGCTGGAACCTGATCCGAATGCGCAATCTGCAGGAGAGGTGCGTCTGATGATCGGAAGAAGCCACCCAAAAAGCCTGGTTCCGGCCCAAATCGGGCCGGAACAGGCGATAACCGATCAAAATTTGATCAAAAAATACTCAGGTCGGTTCACATGGATGTTCCGAAGTTGCATTGATCAGTTCATTTCAACAGCCTGCTAGATGCTGGCCACGGCGAACTTAAATCGTGCCGCGGCGATACTTGCGGTAATGGGCAGTCCAGAAATTGCGCGCGACGCTGCGGTGAATGGCGTCTTCGCTGGAGCGCAGCGCCACGCCGTCTTGCTGCGCCTGGCGAGCGACGGCCACGGCAATGTGCTTGCTGACTTCGGGTACGTGCGCCAGCGGCGGCAGCAGAGCACCTTCGCCTGCCACACCCAGCGGTGACTGCTCGGCCAGCGCCCGGGAGGCGGCCATTATCATGGCGTCGGTCACGCGGCTGGCGCGCGCAGCGACCACGCCCAGGCCGATGCCGGGGAAAATATAGGAGTTGTTGCACTGGGCGATCGGGCGCTTTTCATCGCCCACGGTGGCGGGCGGGAACGGACTGCCGGTCGCCACCAGCGCCTCACCCCCGGTCCAGTCCAGCACATCCTGGGGCACGGCTTCGGCGCGGGAGGTGGGGTTGGACAGCGGCATCACCACCGGCTGTGAGCAGTGCCCGTGCATGGTCGCGATGATCTCGCGGGTGAACATGCCGGCCTGCCCGGACACACCGATCAGCACGCTCGGCCGTGCGTTTTCAACCACCCACAACAGCGGGTCATCGATGTGCGTGCGGTCCCAGTCCGCAAGCCGCGTCTGCGGCTGCGCGAAAGCCTGCCGGTACACCGGCTCCGCGGTGGAGGCATCGGTAATCAGCCCCTGGCTGCTGAGCATGAAGATGCGGGCGCGCGCGTCGGCTTCCGACAACCCCTCATCGATCATGGTCAGCACGATCTGCTCGGCGATGCCGCAACCGGCTGCACCGGCGCCGGCAAAGACGATGACCTGATCGCTGAGGCGCATGTTCCTTGCCTTGCAGGCGGCCAGCAGGCTGCCAACACAGACGGCGGCGGTGCCCTGGATGTCGTCGTTGAAACAGGCGATCTGATTGCGATAACGCTCCAGCAGCGGCAGCGCGTTGTGCTGGGCGAAGTCCTCGAACTGCAGCAGCACGTCGGGCCAGCGCCGGCGCACGGCCTGCACGAACAGATCGACGAATGCCATGTATTCTTCCTGGCCGATGCGCTCGTGGCGCCAGCCCATGTAGACAGGGTCATCGAGCAATTCCCGGTTGTTGGTGCCGACATCCAGCACCACGGGCAGCGTGTAGGCCGGGCTGATGCCGCCGCAGGCGGTGTACAGCGACAGCTTGCCGATGGGGATGCCCATGCCGCCGATGCCCTGGTCGCCCAGGCCGAGGATGCGCTCGCCGTCGGTGACGACGATCACCTTGACGTTGTCCTTGGTGACGCTGTGCACGATGTCGTCGATGTAGTGGCGGTTCGGGTACGACACGAAGATACCGCGGTGATTGCGATAGATGCTGGAAAACTGCTGGCACGCCTGCCCTACCGTCGGCGTGTAGATGATCGGCAGCATTTCCTCCAGATGCTCTTCCAGCAGGCGGTAGAACAGCGTCTCGTTGTCGTCCTGTATGCCGCGCAGGAAGATGTGCCTGTCGAGGTCGCTGTCGCAGGCCTGATACTGGCGGTAGGCGCGCGCGGCCTGCGCGTCGATGGTTTCCACGTCCTCGGGCAGCAGGCCGATGAGATTGAGCTCGCGGCGCTCCTCCTCGTCGAAGGCACTGCCCTTGTTGAGCAGCGGCGTTTCCAGCAGGGTCGGCCCGGCGTAGGGAATGTAGAGCGGTCGTTTGGTTTCTTCGGTCATGGTGCTTCCGTACGGTTGAAATCGAGGGCAGCGGACTTCCGGGCAGGATCAGCCCTGAACCAGGCGCCTGGCAAGGTCATTGTGGCGTTGCACGAGGCGCGGCAGATCGACACCGAGCAACTCACCGCGGTGCACGCGCAGGCGGCCGTTGATGATGCTCAGATCCACGCGCGGCGGCTGGCAGAACGCCAGCGCGGCGATCGGGTCGTGCACCGCACCGCCGGCCAGCGGCAGCGAATCGAGCCGGTAGCCGATGATGTCCGCGGCCATGCCCGGCGCCAGCCGGCCGATGTCGCCGCGCCCAAGCACCGCTGCGCCGCCGCGCGTTGCCAGCCACAGCGCCTGTCGCGCCGACAGTGCATCCGGACCGTTGTGCAGCCGCTGCAGCAACATGGCCTGACGCGCTTCGCCCAGCATGTGGGAACCGTCATTGGAAGCCGAACCGTCCACGCCCAGGCCGACGCGCATGCCGGCCTCGCGGAAAGCCGCCAGCGGCGCCACGCCGGACGCCAGCCGCATGTTCGAACTCGGACAATGCGCCACGCCGCAGCGGTGCCGGCCGAGGCGCGTGATTTCGGCATCGTGCGGATGCACCAGGTGCGCAAACCACACATCCTCGCCGACCCAGCCCTGCGCTTCGGCATATTCGACCGGCGTCTGGCCGAACACATCCCGGCAGTATTGTTCCTCGTCGCGCGTCTCGGCCAGATGCGTGTGCAGATGCACGCCGTAGTGGCGCGCCAGCTGCGTCGTCTGCCGCATGAGATCGGCGGACACTGAAAACGGCGAGCACGGCGCCAGCACGATGCGCGTCATGGCCAGTTCGGCGGCATCATGGTAGGTCTCGATGACGCGCTGCGAATCGTCGAGAGTGAAGCCCTCGTCCTCGACGGCATGGTCCGGCGGCAGGCCGCCGCGCGATGCGCCCACCGACATGGAGCCGCGCGCGGCGTGAAAACGCAGGCCCATTTCGGCCGCTGCCCGGATCTGCACGTCAATCGTCGCATCTCCGGGCCAGACGTAACCGTGATCGACGGCCGTGGTGCAGCCGGACAGCATCAACTCGGCCGCTGCCACGCGTGTGCTGCTGTCGATGGCCTGCGCGTCGATGCGCGCCCAGATCGGATAATGCGCCACCAGCCAGTCGAACAGGCCGCTGTCCTGCGCGGCGGGCAGGTTGCGCGTCAGCGTCTGGTAGAAATGATGATGCGTGTTGACCAGCCCCGGCAGGAGAATGTGGCCGCGGGCGTCGATGACCTCATCCGCCGGTGTCACGCCGGCCGCATCCGGGCCGATGGCATCGATGCGATTGTCGCGGACGCGAATAGCGGCATCGTGCAGCACCGTATCCTGGTCATCGAATGTGGCGATGCACGCCGCGTTGCGTATCAGCGTCGTGCTCATGGCGAACTCCGGCGGCGGCGACGTCAGCTGCCGCGGTAAGTGCTGTAGCTGTAGGGCGAGACCAGCAACGGCACGTGGTAGTGCTCATCGGCATGCGCCACACCGAAGCGAAGCACCACTTCGTCGATGAATGGCGGCGCATCCAGCGCCACACCCCTGGCGGCGAAGTAATCACCAATGGCAAAGACGATTTCGTACTGGCCGGCAGTGAACGCAGCGCCGTCAAGCAGCGGCTCATCACAGCGCCCATCGGCGTTGGTGGCCGTCTCCGCCAGTGTGCGGGGCACACCGTCCTCGATACGCCTGAGCGTCAGGTGCACGCCGTCGGCCGGGCAGCCGTGGGCGGTGTCGAGAATATGCGTGGTGAGATAACCCATGATGTTCAATCCTTCTGTTTGTCCATGCAAAAACGCCGGCCGACGATTGCCGGCGTCAGGTCTGCGACTGCTCGGCAGCGGCATCCTCCCCGGATACGGCATCCGTCGCGGCACCGTTGAAAAACAGATTCAGCAGCACCGCCGACACTGCGGTCAGCAGAATACCGGATTCGATCAGCGGATGAATGGTCTGCGGCAGCCAGATATCGAATTGCGGCGCGAGCACCGGAATCATGCCCATGCCGATGGATATGGCGACAATCAGGGCATTATAGTGATTGGTGCGGAAATCCACGCCGCCGAGAATGCGGATGCCGGTCGCCGCCACCATGCCGAACATGACCAGGCCGGCACCGCCCAGCACCGCGCTCGGCAATGACTCCACGACGGCCGCCAGCTTGGGCAGGATGCCCAGCAGCAGCATGATGACACCGCCGGCCACGCACACGAAGCGGCTGCGCACGCCGGTCACGGCCACCAGGCCGACATTCTGCGAAAAGCTGGAATACGGGAACGTGTTGAAGATGCCGCCGATCAAGGAACCCAGGCCGTCGGTACGCAGGCCGCGCGCCAGGTCTTCCTGGTCGATGTCCTTGTCCGTCATCTCCGCCAGCGCCAGAAACATGCCGGTCGATTCGATCATGATCACGATCATGACCAGCACCATGGTGAGGATGTTCCAGACATCGAACTTCGGCATGCCGAAATGGAACGGCAGCACGACATCCACCCAGGCGGCTTCGACAACGTTTTCATAGGTCATGACGCCCATCAGCGTGGTCACGACCGCGCCCACGACGAGTCCCAGCAGCACTGCAATGTTGGCCAGAAAGCCCTTGCAGAACTTCGAGATCAGCAGAATGGCCAGCAACACGATGGACGACACCCCTATGCCCTGCAGATCGGCATACTGGGGATTGGGCTCGGTCGGCTTGACGGCCAGATCAGCCGGCACGGAGGGCACTGCCGTATCGGCCCCATGCGCCAGCTCCCTGACCTGAGCCAGCCAGTGGGAATATTCGGGATCGACGACGTTGGGCGAGCCATAGCCGAAAATCCACTGAATGCCCACTTTCATCAGCGAAATGCCGATGATGGAGATGATGGTACCGGTCACCACCGGCGGGAAATAGCGCAGCAGCCTGCTGACCCAGGGCGCAATGAAGATGGTGATGACGCCCGCGGCCATGATAGTGCCGAACAGGAACTGCGCTCCCTCGTGGCCTGGCACATCCTGGGCCATGTGCAGCATGGGCCCAACCGGGGCGAAACTGACCCCCATCATCACCGGCAACTTGATGCCGAACCAGCGCCCGGCACCGAAGGACTGAATGATGGTGACAATGCCACAGGCCAGCAGATCCGCCTGAATGAGCAGGGAAACCTCGTGCGGAGCCAGCCCGAGGGCGCGGCCGATGATCAGCGGCACGGCAACCGCGCCGGCATACATGACCAGCACGTGCTGCAGGCCGAGGGTGGTCAGCTTGCCCCAGGGCAGGACTTCATCAACGGGGGCTGTCGCTTGGCTCATGTCTTGCATCCGCATCTTGTCGTTGTGTCGTACCCGGTGTCGGCATGCAGGTCCACCCCGCTTGTCATGCGCGGCTCACACCCGCACCTGCACACCGCCGCCGGGAATATCCGCCTCGTCGCAATTGTCGCCCGGCCCCTTGCGATCAATGGTGATGAAGTCGGTGACCGCATCCAATGCAATCATGGGATGGTGCCAGACCCCCTTGTGATAATTGACGCCCTGCCCGCCGGTGCTGACAAAGGCTTCCAGCTGCTCGCGCGCCGGCACCTCACCGGCCGGGCCCACCACCACCAGAAACGGCTGCGGCGCCAGCGGCATGAAAATCTGGCTGCCAAGTGGATGGCGTTCTATCAGCCGCAGGGGAACGGGTATCGATTCAGGCAGGGAACGCACGATGCATATTCTGGGTTCGCCATCGGCATCGGCAACATCGACCCGGGCCAGATCGGCGTAGCGTTCGCCCCAGCCCTGATTCATGGGCGCGGGCTCGTGGCCCTGCATTTCGATGACATCACCGTAGGGTGCAAAAGCCTCCCGTGTCAGGGGATTGGCATGCAGGGTCAGTAACTCACTCACGACGTGCCGCCTCCTCCATCGTCATCATTCGGTGCAGCAGCTGTGTATCCGCTGGATGCTGCATCGCCCGCGCCGCGGCACGGGGTTTCTGCACGGCAGTAATATCTTTTTTTATAGTACAAGTCAATCAGCATATTCGGTACAATCCTGTCCCGGATGGAATACAATACGGTCATGCTGCCACTTCATCGGCACCATAACCTGCCCATCGATTCCGAGTACAGACCGGCATGCAGCAGCATCACAAAACCGGAGTTCAGGCATGAACGCAGCCAGCAAGCACCTCGAACCGGCACCGAGCACCATGGCGCAAGCCGATTTTGTCCGCCGCTTCGGCACCATTTACGAGCATTCGCCCTGGGTGGCCGAACGCGCCTGGCAAAACGGCCTGACCGCGGGGCAGGACAACGTCGCTGGCCTGGCCGCAGCCATGGCCGAACAGGTTGACAGTGCGCCCGAGGCGCAACAGATGGAACTCATTCGCGCGCACCCGGATCTGGGCGGCAAGGCGGCACAGGCCGGCAGGCTGACCGCCGATTCGTCAAGGGAACAGGCCGGTGCCGGCCTCGACGCCTGCACGCCGGAACAGTATGAGCGGCTGCAACGACTCAATACCGCCTATACGGAGAAGTTCGGCTTCCCCTTCATCATCGCCGTCAAGGGCCTGCAGCGCGAGGACATTCTCGCTGCCATGGCCGAGCGTCTGGCAAACGATGCCGCCACCGAACGGCGCGCAGCGCTGGCGCAGATCCACAGAATCGCCCGCCTGCGGTTGACCGGCATGGCCGGCTGAGGCAGCGTGTGCCGGGCCGCTGGCACGGCCTTTCGTGCAGTGAACTGCGCTCCCACAGGCAAGGCTCTCGCCAGCTGTAAACTCGGATCATGCTCCAGCGTAGGGATGCGTGGCGCGCCAGTGACGAGCGATCGCCTCGCGCGTGCAGACCCAGACCTGCTCGTGGCTGCGCACATAGTCGAGGAAACGCGCCACGGCCGCGGCGCGTGCCGGATGCCCGGTAACCCGGCAGTGCAGGCCGACCGACAGCATTTTCGGCGTCGTCTCGCCTTCGGCGTAGAGCACGTCGAATGCATCCTTCAGATAAGTGAAGAACTGATCGCCGGAATTGAAGCCCTGCGGCGCCACGAAGCGCATATCGTTGACATCCAGCGTATAGGGCACGATCAGTTGCGGCTCGTCGTTGACGAGCTCCCAGTACGGCAGGTCGTCGGCATAGGAGTCCGCATCGTAGAGAAAGCCGCCATGCTCGGCGACCAGACGCCGTGTGTTGGGGCCGCAGCGGCCCGTATACCAGCCCACCGGGCGGCGTCCGGTCATGCGTTCGATCGACTCGACCGCAAGACGGATGTGTTCGCGCTCGGTATCCGCATCGACATACTGATAATCAATCCAGCGCCAGCCGTGCGAGGCGATTTCGTAGCCCGCCTCGACCATGGCGGCTGCGGCCTCGGGGTTGCGCTCCAGCGCCATGCCGACGGCAAAGATGGTGGCCGGCAGTCCACGCTGCGTGAACAGGCGGTGCAGGCGCCAGAACCCGGCCCGGCTGCCGTACTCGTAGAGCCATTCCATGCTCATGTGGCGCACGCCGGTACGCGCATCGGTGCCGACCATTTCCGACAGAAAGCTTTCCGACGCGGCGTCGCCGTGCAGAACGCAGTTCTCGGCGCCCTCTTCGTAGTTGATGACGAATTGCACGGCAATGCGTGCATCGCCCGGCCACTGCGCATGTGGCGGATGGGCGCCGTAGCCGACCAGATCGCGTGGATAGTCACGGTCAGGCATGTCGTGGTTGCTCATGAGCTGTTCCCTGTCACTCAAATTCATCAAGGCAATGGTGCTGATGTTGCGGGCCGGCGCACATAGCGGGCGCGCTACACTTCGGCGAAGATCTCGCGCAGATCAATGCGGCGGTTGCGCTGTTCCAGCCCGAGCCGCGCCTCGCAGGCATGCAAATGTTCCACCATGGCGCTCACCGCGGCGGGCGTATCGCCCGCGGCCATGACTTCCAGCAGGTGCGTGTGCTCATCGTAAGTGCAGACGGTACGCTGCAGCGGCTCGTACAAGCCGATGATCAGTGACGTGCGGCCGATGAGCTCCTTGAGAAAGGTCTTGAGCACCTGATTGCCGGCGATATCGGCAATCTCCAGATGAAACGCGCCCGAATACCGGATCCAGCGCCGCCGCGTGCTGTCGGGTTCGTGCTGCGCGGTGTGATCCTTGCGCACCAGCCGCGCCAGGCGATCATGATGCTCGCCGTTCATGTTCGGCATGGCCGCCTCGACGTTCGCCGCCTCGATCACGCGCCGGGACTGGAATACGTCACGCGCCTCCGCCACGCCCGGGCTGGCGACCATGGCGCCACGATTGGGCCGCATGTCGACCAGACGCTCGCTGGCCAGCTGGTACAGCGCCTTGCGCACCACCGTGCGACTGACCGCGAAGATATCGCCCAGATTGTCCTCGGGCAGCTTGGTGCCGGACGGCAGGCGCTGCTCGAAAATGGCATTGGCGATGGCGCGGTAGATGTCCTGATAGGTGCGACGACCGGCCTCGGCGACAACGGTTTCTTCAAGCAGCGGATTGTGAGAATCGCGTTTCCTGACCATGGGCATGCGTGTTCGAACTGTCAGTGCCTGCAGGAGCCGACATTGGTTGGCCAGCCCATGCGGATTCGTACCAATAATACCATAGCGATTGTATCCATATCAGCGCTGCCCTGTCGTTCGGCCACCGCCCTCCGACACGGAAAACACCAGCTCATCCGGGACCACTCCACCAATATGGGCGGTGATCGCATCGGCGGCGCGGCGCACCATGGGCCCGTACCGATTCAGTTCATCCCGTCCCAGTCGCGCACTGGGGCCGGACAGCGACAAGCCGGCGATGGCCTCGCCGAACTCATTGAAGATCGGCGCTGCCACGCAGCGCATGCCGATGTAGCGCTCCTCGTCGTCGATCGCCCAGCCGCGCCGGCGCGTGCGCTCGAGCTCTTCATCAAGACATGTGGCGTCGGTGATGGTGTGATCGGTGAAGGCTGGCGTTCCCCTGGCGTCCAGTATGTGCCGACAGCGACTTTCCGGCATGCAGGCCAGCAGCGCCTTGCCGATGCCCGAGGCCTGCAGCAGTCCCCGCGTACCCGGCGGTATGAAGGCGCGTATGGGGGAACGGGTCTCGATCTGGGCGACATAGACCAGCTCGCGGCCCTCGATGGCCGCCAGGTTGGCGGTCTCGCCGGTCTGTTCGACCAGTTGGCGCATGCGCTCCCGGCCGGCTTCCAGATAACCTGCTTGACGAGCATAGGCATGACCGATGCGAAATGCCTCCGCGCCGATCGACCAGGTCTGGTTCTGTTCGTCGAAGCGCACCAGTTCATGCGCCCGCAACGTCTCCAGCATGCGGTGCAGTGTCGACGGCGCCATGTCGGTTCCGGCTGCCAGCTCGGTCAGATTGCAGCTGCCTTCGCGCGACACCTGTCTGAACACGTACAGACCCCGGTCCAGCGCCTGGATGCGCTCGGGCCCGCGCTGTTCCTTCGGCTGCCGGGGCCGTCCGCGCCCGCGGGGTTTGCGTGCGGCATTCATCGTGTCTTTCCTCCTGCAGCCGGGTTGCGACCGCGTCATGCAGCAAGAGAATTTTCCATTTTCCCTTGCTGTCTTCCTACCGGATCGAATTTATTCATTATAATCATAATGTTGCATTTTACCATTCTTTTTGTGTACATTTTCAATTCTAAATTGAATCCAATTTCGCGTCCATGTAGGCTGATATAAAAAGCAAGGAGAGGCAGTCATGTGGACACAGAACCCGGTTTTCATTCCCGGTCCGACCAATATCCCCGACCGCATCCGGCGCGCCATGGATGTGCAGACCATCAATCACCGTGCGCCGGGTTTCGATGCCCGGTTCGTTCCCCTGCTGGAAGAACTGCGGCCCGTATTCGGCACCGAGCACGGCCAGGTGCTGGTCTTCCCCTCCAGTGGCACCGGCGCCTGGGAAGCGGCGGTCACCAACACGCTGGCGCCCGGCGATGAAGTGCTGTCGGCGCGCTACGGCATGTTCTGCCACCGCTGGATCCAATTGTGCCGGGACAACGGGTTTCACGTGCATGCCATCGAGAGCGAATGGGGACGGGGCGCTCCGGCACGGGAATACGAGCGCATCCTGGCAGCAGACAGCGAACACCGCATCAAGGCCGTTCTCGCCTGCTTCAACGAAACTTCCACCGGCGTCACCAGTGACATCGGCGCAATTCGCAAGGCCCTCGACGCCACCAACCACCCCGCCCTGCTGTTCGTCGACGGCGTCAGCGGCATCGGCTGCATGGACTTCCGCATGGATGAATGGGGCGTGGACATCGCCGTGACCGGCTCGCAGAAGGGCTTCATGCTCGGCACCGGGCTCGGCATTGTGGCGGTCAGCCCCAGGGCCATGGCGGCGAGCCGCAACTCCGGCGGCCTGCGCCACTACTTCGACTTCGAAGCCATGGCCGAGGCAAGCCGCACCGGCAGCTACCCGTACACGCCGCCGCTGGGCCTGCTCTGCGGTCTGCGCGAAAGCCTGAACATGCTGCTGGAGGAAGGCCTGGGACAGGTATACGCACGCCACCAGCGCATCGCCGAAGGCGTGCGCCGTGCCGTCGGCGCCTGGGGGCTGGAGATGTGTGCCCGGTCGCCGGAACTGTACTCCAACACGGTCACCGCCGTGCGCGTGCCCGCGGACTTCGATTCCGGCGAGCTGGTCAGCCACGCCTATGACAAGTACCGCGTCTATTACGGCGGCGGTCTGGGCGATGTCACCGGCGAGGTGTTCCGCATCGGTCACCTCGGCGACATGACGGAGGTCATGGCACTGTCGGGCATCGCCACCATCGAAATGGCCATGAAGGATCTGGACTACCCGATCGAACTCGGCACGGGTGTGGCCGCGGCACAACACTACTATCGAACGACGGCCGGGGACTGAGAACCGGCCGAGGCAGACAGCATGTATATTCCCGATTTTGCCGACGTCCGCACCGCCCACGAACGCATCCGCCCGTGGGTGCATCGCACCCCAGTGCTGACCAGCGCCACGTTCGACCGCATGACCGGAGCGCAGCTGTTCTTCAAGTGCGAGAACCTGCAGAAGGCAGGTGCGTTCAAGGTGCGCGGCGCCACCAATGCCGTCTTCAGCCTGGATGAATCGAAGGCCGAGTCAGGCGTGGCCACGCACTCCAGTGGCAATCACGCCCTGTCCCTGTCGCGCGCAGCCCAGTGCCGGGGCATCCCCTGCACAGTGGTCATGCCGCACACCGCACCGCGGGCAAAAATGGACGCTGTGCGCGGTTACGGGGGCGAAATCGTCACCTGCGAACCAACCCTGACGGCACGCGAACAGACACTCGCATCGATCATCGCCGATACCGGTGCTGATTTCGTGCCGCCGTACAACGACCACCGCGTCATCGCCGGCCAAGGCACCTGTGCCCGTGAACTGCTGGAACAGACCGGACCGCTGGACGCCCTGATCGCCCCCATCGGTGGCGGCGGCATGGTCAGCGGCAGTGCCCTGACCTGTTCCAGCATCGCGCCCGAAACAGCCGTCTATGCCGGCGAGCCGGAACAGGCCGACGACGCCTGCCGGTCGCTGCACAGTGGTGAAATCATCGCCTACGATGCGCCCGATACCGTCGCCGACGGTCTGCGCGTGGCGTTGAAGCCGCTGACCTGGCATTTCGTCTCGCAGTACGTGCGCGACATCCTGCTGGCCAGCGAGCAGGAGATCATCGACGCCATGCGGCTGGTCTGGCAGCGCATGAAGCTCGTCATCGAACCGTCCAGCGCCGTGCCCGTGGCGGCATTGCTGAAGCACCGCGAACAGTTCGCCGGCCAGCGTGTGGGCGTCATCATCACCGGCGGCAACGTCGACCTCGACCGGCTGCCCTGGCTGGCCGACCACTGACTGCCGCACCGATCATCAAAGCACCATTTCCGGAGGTACGCATCATGGTACGCAACATCCCCGCCGCAATCGGCACCCGCATCGAGGACATTGACACGCCCTGCCTGCTGATCGATCTGGACGCCTACGAACGCAATGTGGAGCGCATGGCCCGCTTCATGCAGGAGCACGGCATGCGCCACCGCGCCCACGCCAAGACGCATAAATCCGCCGACATCTCGCACGATCAGATCGCCGCCGGCGCCGTCGGCATCTGCTGCCAGACGGTGAGCGAGGCCGAGGCGCTGGTCAACAACGGCGTGCCCGACGTGCTGGTTTCCAACGAGGTCGTCAACCCGAACATGATCGAGCGTCTCGCCGCCATGGCCACCCACGCCCGCGTCATGGTCTGCGTCGACGATGCCAACAATATCGACGCGATTGAGGCAGCCGCCGCCCGCTACAACGCGCACATCGGCGTGATGGTGGAAATCGACGTCGGCGCCGGGCGCTGCGGTGTCGAACCCGGCGCAGCCGCAGTACCGCTGGCGCAAAAGGCCGACGCCGCCCCGCACCTGTGGTTCGCAGGCCTGCAGGCCTATCAGGGCAAGGCCCAGCACATCCACGACTACGCTGAGCGCAAGGCGCAGATCGACGCCGCCATCGACATGACGCGCCGCACGATCGAGCTGCTCGAGCAGGCTGGGCTGAACTGCAAGTACGTGGACGGCGCAGGCACCGGCACCTATGCCATGGAAGCCGCCAGCGGCGTCTACAACGAACTGCAGTGCGGCTCCTACATCTTCATGGATGCCGACTACCAGCGCGTGCACGACGAACAGGGCGAGATCATCAGCGAATTCGACAACAGCCTGTTCATCTACACCACGGTCATGAGCAAGACCAAGAAGGAAAAGGCCATCTGCGACGCCGGCCTCAAGTCGCAGAGCGTGGACTCCGGCGTGGCCGTGGTCCACGGCCGCGACGATATCGAGTACATCGGCGCATCCGACGAGCACGGCGTCATCAGTGATCCGAACAACGTGCTCAAACTGGGCGAGAAACTGCGTCTCGTGCCGGGCCACTGCGACCCCACGGTCAACATCCACGACTACTACATCGGCGTGCGCAACGGAGTGGTCGAGCGCATCATGCCCGTCACGGCGCGTGGCATGAGCCTGTGAGACCCGGCAAGCGGATCTGGAGCTGAACCATGTGGATCGTGACCGAAGAGGAAGCCACCCGACTGCTGGAACTGTCGGATGCCTGCACAGCCATCGAAGCGACCTTCGCCGCCATGGCGCGCGGCGAAGCGCGCAATTTTCCGGTGGTGCGCGAGGCCCTCGGCTACGCCGATGCCCTGTACGGCTTCAAATCCGGCTTCGATGCCAGCAACCATGCCCTCGGCCTGAAGGCCGGCGGCTACTGGCCGGGCAATGCCGACAAGGGGCTGACCAATCACCAGTCCAGCGTCTTCCTGTTCGACCCGGACACGGGCATGCCGACGGCCTTGGTGGCAGGCAACTACCTGACCGCCATGCGCACGGCAGCCGCCTGTGCCGTTTCCATCAATCAACTGGCACGTAATAATGCCAGAACACTGGGCATCATCGGCGCCGGCCACCAAGCGCCGTTCCAGCTGCGCGCTGCTGCCGCACAGCGCGACTTCGAGCGCATCCTGTCGTGGAACCCCACCGCCCCTGGCCAGGATCGCCTGGCAGAAGTGGCACAGGAGGAAGGTCTCGCATTCAGCGCCGTGGAACGCGACGAACTGGCCGCCGAAGCCGATGTCATCGTAACCATCACCTCCTGCTTCGAGCCGCTGCTCACGCGCGACCAGATCCGGCCCGGCACGCACATTGCCTGCATGGGCACCGACACGGTCGGCAAGCAGGAGCTGGATCCGGCCATCGTCGCGGCCGCTCGCGTATTCACGGACGAACCGGCGCAGGCCGCACATCTGGGAGAATGCCAGCATGCCGTCGGCGCGGGGCTGCTCGACGCACAGTCACTGGCACCGATCGGCACAGTGATAACCGGCGAGCATGCAGGACGCAGCGCCGCTGACGACATCACCCTGTTCGACGGCACCGGCGTCGGCCTGCAGGATCTCGCCGTGGCCGCACACGTCGTGCGTCGTGCACAGGAAACGGGTCGCGGCCGCCGGGTGGAACTGCAGTAAAGCGGCCGGCGCCGGCGCCATGGCGCGGCACAGCCGCACCGGATTGTATTGCATTCGACCCCATAATTTGCGACAAATAATGCGCCGACCAAGGCACACATAAGAAAAACCGGCCCGCCCAATGCCCGCAGCGCGATCACATCGCTCCAGCTGGTGGCAGATACAGGCCCGGACAGACCGAATCCGCACAGAGGAAACACATCGATGGAAGCGTATCTGATTGACTTCGGCAACATGCTGCTGCGCTGGCTGCATGTCATCGCCGCCATTGCCTGGATCGGAGAGTCCTTCTATTTCGTCATGCTCGACAACAGCCTGCACGAGCCGGCCAGCGCCGAGGACAGGCAGCGCGGCGTGTTCGGTGAATCCTGGGCCGTGCATGGCGGCGGCTTCTACCACAATCAGAAATACGCCACGGCGCCGGCCAAGCTGCCCGAGCACCTGCACTGGTCCTACCTGAAAGCCTACACAACGTGGCTGTCCGGCTTCGCCCTGTTCCTGCTGCTGTACCTGACCCGGCCCGATGTCTATCTGGTCAACAGTTCCAGCAGCTGGCAGTGGGCTGCCGACTTGAGCGGCTGGCAAGTCAACATCCTGGCGCTGCTGTTCCTGCTGCTGGGCTGGATCATCTACAACGAACTGTGCAAGCGCGTCAGTCCGACCATGCAGCGCGACGGCATTCTCAGCCTCGTCGTGGCCGTCATGATGGCGCTCGTCGCCTGGCTGAGCACGCACATCTTCGCCGGCCGCGCCGCCTTCCTGCTCACCGGTGCAGTCATGGCGACAGCCATGTCGGCCAACGTGTTCTTCTGGATCATCCCGGGCCAGCGCCGCATGGTCGATGCCATGAAGGCCGGCGCGGAGCCGGATCCGCTGGATGGCAAGCGCGGCAAGCAGCGCTCGGTACACAACACCTATTTCACGCTGCCGGTGGTGTTGCTGATGCTCAGCAACCACTACTCGTTCCTCTATACCGGCGACCATGCATGGATCGTCATGGTGCTGTTCATTCTCGCCGGCGCCCTGATTCGTCAGTTCTTCGTGGTCATGCATGCCGGCGTGAAGCAGCCGCTGTATCTGGTGCTGGGCGCCTTGCTCATCCTGGCCGCGTTCTGGCTCGCCGCTCCGGCAAGCCTGTTTGCATCCGACACCAAGCAAAGTGCGGACACGGCACAGAGCGAAAGCACGTCCATGGAAGAAGTCGTGTCCATCATGGACAAACGCTGCGTGCAGTGCCACGCGGAACAGCCGAGCCACGGCGGTTTTTCCGCGCCGCCCGCCGGCGTTGTCCTGGAAAGCGAGGCGGACATCCGCAAGCTGCAGGACAAGATCAAGGAAGTGGTGGCCAGCCAGTACATGCCGCTCGGCAACATCACCGACATGACCGATGCGGAACGCGACGCCATCGCCGCCTGGGGCGAGCAATCGGCCGATTGAGCGACAGCCTCAGAAGCGGTTGAGCGGAATCTTCAGGTACGCGGTGTCGTTCGATTCCGGCGCCGGCAGACGCCCGCCGCGAATGTTGACCTGCAGCGCCGCCAGCATCAGCCGCGGCAGCGGCAGTTCGCGGTCGCGCGCTTCGCGCATGGCGACGAATGCGGCTTCGTCGGGGTTGTCCCGGAAATGGATGTTGCTCGCCTTCTGTTCGCCCACCGTGGTCTCCCACCGCGGCTCGCGCCCACCAGGCTTGTAGTCGTGTCCGGTGAACAGACGCATGTCGTCGGGCAGCGCCAGCAGTGACTGGATGGAACGATACAGATCACCGGCATCGCCGCCGGGAAAATCGGCCCGCGCGGAACCGAAATCGGGCATGAACAGCGAATCGTGCACGAATGCGGCATCACCAATGACATAGGTGACGGATGCCAGCGTATGACCCGGGGAATGCATCACCCGGCCGCGCAGATTGCCGACGTCGAAGGTATCCCCGGCCGCGAACAGGCGATCCCACTGCGAACCGTCGGCCGGGAAATCGGGCAGGTTGTAGAGATCGCGCCACAACCTTTGCACCTGCACCACATGCTCGCCGATGGCCGAAGGCGCGTGGAACATTTCGGCCAGATACGGCACCGCGGAAAAATGATCGGCATGGGGATGCGTATCCAGCACCCAGGCCACCTCCAGGCCCTGATCGCGCACATGATCCGCCAGTTCATCGGCCGCCGTGGTGGCGGTGGCTGCGCTGCGCGGCTCGAAATCGAGCACCGGGTCGATGATCGCCGCCGCGGTGCTCGCCGGATCCCGGACGACGTACTGCACACTGCCGGTATCCGCATGAAAGAAAGCCTTCACATCCGCATGGGGAAGAGTCATCAGTGCTGCCTCCTTGCAGCCGAGTTGTGCAATCCGTCCGTCATGCCGCATGCGATCCTGCCGCCAGGAGTCATTCCTCGCCCAGCAGGGACGCCACGGCAGCCTCCGCCCTGGTCAGGCCCCAACGGCGACCGATTGCAAGTGCTTCGTCAGCGGACTTGCCATGTACCCAGGCAGCGCGCAAGGCCATCAGGGCGCCCACACGATTGCCGCTGGCGCAGTGCACCAGCGTCGGTGCAGACTCATCGCCCGCCAGCAGCGCATCCAGCTGCTCGGCGTTGTCGCGAGTGAGATCCGGCGCGCCGGCAATGGGCAGTACCGTGTACTCCAGACCAAGCTGGTCGGCCTGCTCCGCCTCGTCATAGCCCGCGTCCTCCGTTGGCGGACGCAGATTGATGACGCGGCGAATGCCGTTTCGTGCCGCTGTCTCGAGCTGCTCCGGCGTGGGCTGTCCTCCGGTGACATAGCCCGGCTCCGGATGCAGCTGATTGACCAGATCGGGAATGTCGATGGTATCCGTCATGCAGGAACTCACATGCTGTCAGAATTCATTGAATGCCGGGCGCAATGCCACGCAACGAGCGATCATGCAGCCGGCTCACACCAGTATAGCTGCAGCAGGCGCCATGACTGCAACAGCATTGCGGCAATCGTCGTTCTTCGCCCAATGAATTGGGCTCCTGAAATGGATTGCTCACCACCAGATAAAGTGCCTCGCCGGCAGGCCGGCTCCTGATATGGGTTGACCTGTCAACTCCTTTCGCTAAATCATTCGTCATATCGGTCCTTCCTCATGCCCTTGGAACAGAACACGGCCAGCTGCTGCGACGGTAGATCAATCTGATATGCGTGGATTGGGTACCGA
>Ga0079226_10001646_pt1 | contig 17148 bp, 12 predicted proteins | sample Poulit2014_FD_76345 | JGI IMG/M metagenome (GOLD analysis project Ga0079226, IMG submission 76345) | Agricultural soil microbial communities from Georgia to study Nitrogen management - Poultry litter 2014 | ecosystem: Environmental > Terrestrial > Soil > Agricultural land | place: USA: Georgia...
CAACCGTGTGGGGTCAGGAATTAGTCCCCGCCGAATTCGACGAGGCGCTTTTTTTTGGCTTTGAGCAGTATTTTGCCGTGAAAAAAGAAGATCGGTGGGGTGTTTATGATGCCCGTGACAAAGCGCTGGTCATTCCTGCCCAATTTCAGGCTGTCAGCTACTGTGCCGGCTGTGGCCTAAAACCAGCGTATTTTTATGCCCAGCAGGACGATCAGTGGGGGCTTTTGGATTTTCAGGGCGAAGTCGTACTGCCTTTTAAGTATGAATTTCCTGCCCACCAAAATATGCGCGGTGATCGTTGGGTGACCAATCTCTTAAAAGACGGTAAACGGGTCTTGATTCACCTGGACACGGGGGAACATTATTTTTTAGATGGGTATGAAGACATCGCGCTTTTGAATGATTTTGTGGCCTTGAAAAAAAATGGGTTTTTTGCTTTGTTCAACGGGGCCGGGCAGCAGATTACCGATTTTGAATTAAGCAGTTTCCATGAGCTGGATAAGTTTCAGGGGCAAAGGGCTTATATAGAGGTGGCCAAAGACAATAAGCGGGCGGTTGTGGATGATGCGGGTGCCTTAATCATGCCCTGGCAGCAGGCAGAGCATATCGGCCGTTTAACAGAGGACTACTTTTGGGTGCATCATGGCCCAGAGGCTAAGGTTGAATTGCGCGACCTAAACGGTACGGTACTTATCCCGGCCAAGTACGATTCTTATCGTCTTGAGACCCGCAGGGACAAATCTGGTGATGTGGTCGATACGCAAATACTGAGGATAACAAAATCAGATGGGTTGCGGGGGTGGTATACCCTTGATGACGGTGTGCTGGTAGAGCCCGCTTTTGAAAGCATCTTTTACCGAGAGAGCAAAGACAATGGCCAACCGGTCATCGAGGTGGAAAAAGGGGGCCTGAAGGGTATTTATGCTTTGGATGGCACCCAGCTTGTACCTGCTGCGTACGAGGATTTAAGTTTTTTGAATGATAATTTGCTTTCTTTTCGGCAAGAGGGGCGCCATGGGTTAATTGATTTGCACACGGGCGACACACTGTTACCGGCCCGTTACGACCGTATCAGCCCCTTTGAACCAGATCGCTTTTTGGCCCTGGTGTTGCCCAGAGAGCGCGACGATGAAGATCTTCCCCGCTATCACTGGTGGGACATCCAAGAAGGGGTGTTGATCGATTTGGATTTTAAGGATTATGAACCCTTGACTAATGGCGGGCTGTGGCAAGTATTCGAAGACCACCAAGGTTTTTTATACGACCTTGATAGCCAACGAATAATGAGTGGCGCTTATGATGTTGTGGTTGGGCTTGCCAATGATCTGATTATTGTGGAAAAGGATGGCCGTTTTGGGGCCATCAATACCAAAGGCGATGAGGTTTTTCCCTTTGAATATGACCTGGCCGTGCAAAATTCCCTGGGTTTTACCGCCTTGTCCCAACAAAACAAACATGGTTTTTGGCAAACCCAGTATTTTCGACCAGATGGAACGCCCATTTTTGCCAAACCGATGATGACCTGGGATTCACCAGAACATTATGATCTGCTGCTGGTGCGCGAAAAAAATCAGGAAATTTATGTGCGCGCCTTTGACCCCAAGCAGCGCAAAGACCTTATCGGCGTTTATGGCTGGGATGGCAGCGAGCGTCTGCCGCCCCAGTACGAGGCCCTGATTATCCATGATAAAGAGCCACGCTATGTTGCCGTCAAGGACAGCAAGGCGGGGCTCTTTGATGGGCAGGGGCAGCAGGTTTTCCCGACCATTTTGGATGATGTGTATTATGCCCGTCCAAGCACCAGTTGGGGCGCTATCAGAACCCAAGAGATAGACCAAATGCTACTGGCCCGCATCCAGGACAAATATTTTTATATTCGTGCAGAGGGCGAGGTATTGCCTCTGATGGCAGATAGCCGGCTAGAGTTTGAATAACCCAGAGCCGGCATAAACAAGGTTGGGCGGTTTTGGCGGCTTAGGCCGCTGTGTCGTCTGCAGATGGTTTACGTTTGCGTCGGCGCAGCACAATAGGCACAAACAATACCAGCACTGCTGCGATCCAAAAGCCCTTGCTAATGGGGCTGGCAAACAGGATGGCAAGCTCGCCATTGGTCATGGACAAGGCACGGCGCAGGTTTTGCTCCATCAGGTTACCCAGCACGACGCCCAGAATCAGGGGGGCCATGGGTAATTGCGCCTTGCGCAGAAAATAGCCAATGACCCCCAGCACGCAAATGGCAACCAGATCGAAGGTGGTGGCATTGATGGCATAAACCCCCACAAAGCTAATGGTCACCACCAGAGCGGTCAATAGCCAGGTAGGCACCGACAGGATTTTGGTGAAAAAGCGTATCAGTGGCAGGTTCAGGCCCAGCAAAATGATGTTGGCCACCAGCAGCGAGGCGATAAACCCCCAGACAAGACCCGGGTTTTGCTCAAAAAGCACCGGCCCAGGGGTGATGTTATACAGGGTCAGTGCCCCCATCATGACGGCCGTGGTGCCTGAGCCAGGCACCCCTAATGTGAGCATGGGAATAAACGAACCGGTTGCCGCCGAGTTGTTGGCTGCTTCGGGCGCTGCGACGCCGCGCAGGTCGCCTTCGCCAAAACAGGCCTTTTGCCCCCGGTTTTCAGCAATGTTTTTTTCATTGGCATAGGCAACTGCCGATGCCACACTGGCCCCTGCACCGGGCAGTACCCCAATGCCAAACCCCGTAAAGGCACTACGCAAGGTGGCAGGCAGGGTAAATAAAAACTCTTTGGCACTGAAAAACTTGCGTTCACTTTGGGGATAACTGACTTGGCGGCCCTGCAGGGCATTTTCCAGCAATTGCAAAATTTCACTGACGGCAAACAGGGCAATGACCACCACAATAAAGCTGATGCCATCCGCCAGAAAGGGGCTGTCAAAGGTAAAGCGATACAAGCCCGAATTGGCATCAACGCCGATGGTGGAAATGGACAAGCCAATCAGGGCAGCCAATAATCCTTTGATGGGCTGATTACCCAATAGGCCGGTCAGGCAGCAAAAAGCGAAGACCATCAGGGCGAAGTATTCAGCGGGGCCAAAGGCCAGTGCCCAAGTGGCCAACAACGGTGCAAAAATGACAATGCCCACAAAGGCTAGTATCGAGCCAACAAAGGAGGACACCGCAGACAGGGACAGCGCCACGGCGCTTTGGCCTTTTTGGGTCAGCGGATAGCCATCCAGGGTGGTCATGACGGCGCCGGCATCGCCAGGCACGTTGATCAAAATGGCAGAAATTCGGCCCCCATATTCAGCGCCAACATAGACGGCAGCCAACAGAATTAACGCCGATTCAGGGGGTAGCTTGAGGGCAAAGGCAATGGGCATCAGCATGGCGACCCCATTGATAGGGCCCAGCCCGGGAAGCAGGCCGATCACCGTTCCAAAAAAAGAACCGATCAAGGCAACCATCAGGTTGAAAGGCGAGGCAGCAACCTCGAAGCCCAGTAATAGATACTCGGTGACAGAATTCATAGCAGTCGTCCAAGAATGCCCATCGGCAAGACCACATCGAGCAATTGGTCAAAAAGATAATACAAGGTAACGGGGGCGATGATGCTGGCGCTGATCAGCGGTACGGGGCGGCCGCCAAATAAACCGCCGATGGCCAAAATGGCCAGGAAAGTCGCCACAATGAAACCCAGGGGGATGAACAGCAGGGCATAGCCCAGCAAGCTTAGGGCCAGCAAGACCAGGCGCACACGGGTTGCAGTAGAAAGCGGCGCACTGCGGTATTGACCCTTGAGCAAGAGCACGATGCCGCAAAAAGCAATAAAAAAGCTGAGCAGCATGGGAAAGGCACGCGGGCCCAGGGGTTCATAAGAAAAGGCGGGCACCATGCCGCGGCTTTGCCAGAACATGAATGCGGCAAGCAGTAGTGCCAGCAGTCCTAAAAGTCGGTCATTCATAGGCTTAAAGCGGCATAGCGCCGTAATAGGCGCTACACCGTAAATGAGGGAAGGTTATTGCACCAAACCAAAGTCAGCGGCCAGCTCTTTATAAAACTGCACGCGTTCCTTGACGATTTGATCAAGCTCTTCACCTGTCACAGAGTAGGGGAACAGGCCCAGCTGCTCGAGAATATCGCCGTAGCCTTCATCTGCCATGGCATTGTCAAAGGCATTTTTCCACCAGTCATAGGCTTCATCATCCACTTCGGGGCCAACATAAAAGCCGCGAATGATGGGCCACTGAATGTCATAGCCCTGCTCTTTGGCGGTGGGAATGTCGTTCAGCGCGCCAGGCAGGCGGTCTTCGCTGTAAACGGCCAGAATGCGAATGGGAGAACCCCCTTCGATCATGCTCAAGGCTTCGCCGGCATCACCCACAAATACCTGGATATGCCCGCCACGCAAGGCTGACAACCCTTCACCGCCCCCTTCAAAGGCGACAAAGCGCATGTTTTTGTGATCCACATCAGCGGCACGGGCCGTAAGGGCAGCCTTCATCCAGTCTTGGCTGCCTACGGTACCGCCAGCGCCAAAGACTATGGAGCTGGGGTCTTCCTTGATGGCATCCATCAGATCACCCAGGGTTTCAAAAGGTGAATCGTCGCGGACCACGGCGACGCCATAATCACTGCCGATGGCTGCCAGCCAGCGGACATCTTCCTCGGTGTAGCGACCAAATTTGCCTTGGGCAATGTTCAGCAGAGAGCCTCCAGAGAAAGCAACGATGGTGCCTTCTTCGTCAGGGCGTTGGGTGACTACGGTGTTAATGGCCACCGCGCCGATCCCGCCGGGCATATAAACAATGCGCATGGGTTCGGTGAGCTGGCCACTTTCTTCCAGAGCTTGTTTGCCAAGACGACAGGTCAAATCAAAACCACCACCTGGCTGGGCGGGCGCGATACATTCGGGGCGCTTGGGTTCAGCCTGGCTTGTGGTTGAAATAGCCATAAGTGGCAGGGCGCCCAAGCTTAGGCTCAGGGCGGCAATCCATTGTTTTTGCATACGCATGATACTTCCTCCGCAGGATCGAAGTCCTCGTTAAAGGTTTATTCCATTAAAGGTTTATTTCATTGTTAAAGATAGCGAAGTGAAGCTTTCAGAATGCTTTCAAAAAGGACAGAATTCGGTGTAATAAAGGCCAAACTAGGGTAAATACTAGGCCCGGGCCGGAAAGCTCAGGGTGGCTGATAGCCCCCCATAGCGTTCAGAGCGCTTTAACTGCAGGCTACCCTGATGCAGGTCGACAATGGTGCGCACGATGGCTAGCCCCAGGCCAGCGCCCAGTTGGCTTTTGCCGCTTTGACCCCGGCGAAAGCGGGTTCCGGCATGGCTTAGATCGTGGTCGCTCATGCCCGGTCCCTGGTCTTCGATGGTAATGGCCCACTGCTTTTGGGTGGCGCAGTAGTGCAAGCTTACGGCGACCACGCTTTCTGGCGGGCCATAAAGCAAGGCATTGTCCAGCAGATTGCTGATGGCTTCCTGTACCAGCAAAGGCAACCCGTCGATGGTGGGGCTACTGCGGGTATCTGGCGTGAAAAGCACCTCGATTTTTTTGTTGATGCTGATAAGCTCCAGATCGTCAATGCATTGCTGGATGGCGGGAATCAGCGCAACCGGCTCTTTGTCCAGGCGGTGGGCCATTTGGGCGTGATGTTGGGCCCGAGCCAGTTTGAGCAGTTGTTCGGTGACACGGGTGGTGCGCTGAATGATTTTATGCATGGCGCCCAACACCGATTTGATTTCAGCAGGGTCCTGTTCGCGCTGGGCAAAATTGACCTGGGTGGTCAGAATGCTTAGCGGGGTTTTAAGCTGATGTGAAGCATCATGCAAAAACTGCTGTTGAATTTTACTTTGGGCAACGACCCGTTGGGTTTGGTGGTTGATGGCCTCGATCAGCGGGGCGATCTCCTTGGGCAAATTGCTGCTATCGATGGGGCGGATATCATTTTCCTGGCGTCGCGCCAGTCGTTGTTGCACCGAATGCAGGGGGCGCAGGGCCAGGGTAATACCCAAGCTCAGGACCAGGGCAGTAAGCAGCAAAACGAAAATATCGCGCAAAATGGTACGGTTGACCAGCGCATGCAAAAAACCGTGCCGCTCTTCCAGGCTTTCGGCAACCTGCACAATGATGCGCTGCTGCAGTTGGCTATCTGGCGCCCGTACCAGGGTGGCGGTACGTACCGCCTCGCCATCAAGATAATGACCTGTGGTGAAGTAAATCTGGCCTTCTTGCAAGGGGTGTTCGGGGCGAGGCAGGGCGGGAAAGCCGATTTCTGCCAACCCGTCTTCGGTGGCCACATGGTAGTAGACATTGCCGGTTGCGGTCAGTTTGAAGAACTCCAGCAGCCGAAAAGGTTCCTCGAGGGCCAGGCCGCCATGGGCGGTAGAAATATTGGCCTCGATGGCTTGTAGCACCCCTGCCAGGGTACGGTCAAAGGCGGTTTCTGCCTGTTCCTCTAGCAAAGCTACTGAAAGCAACAGGCTAAGTACCATGCCCACCACCATGGTGGGCAGTACCCAGATGAACAGGGTTTTTTGAATGCTGGGGGACAGCAGGTGGCGTTTGCTCATGGCTGGCTCGCGTGTGTGGCAGGCCGGTCGCATTCCAGCTGATAGCCCAGGCCGCGATGGGTAGTAATGCGTACGGTGCTGTGGGCCAGTTTTTTGCGTAACCGGTGGATCAGCACCTCGACGGCTTCGGGATGGATATCTTCGTTATCGTGGAACACACGCTGAGCGATATCGATTTTGTTGATGGGGGCATCGCTGCGTAACAGCAAGACGCGCAGTACGGCGCGCTCGCGCGGTGAAAGTTCCAGCGGGCTATCTTGTACGTGAAAAAGCTGGCGTTGGGGGTCATAGGCCAAATCGCCACAACGCAAGACGGAATCATGCTGGCCATGAGCGCGCCGTATCAGTGCATGCAGGCGGGCCTCAAGCTCGGCCAGCTCAAAAGGCTTGGCCAAAAAATCATCAGCCCCCAGATTCAGCAAATTGACCCGTTCGTTGAGGGTATCGCGGGCGGTCAATACCAGTACTGGGGTACGCCTGTCATGCGTGCGTAAACGGCGCAAGACCTCGGTGCCATTCAGGCCAGGCAACCCCAGGTCCAGAATGACGGCATCATAGTCCTCGACAGCCAATCGATGCGCAGCAACGAGGCCGTCGTTGGCCCATTCAACCTGAAACTGGGCATGGCGCTCGAGCGAGAGGCGCAGCCAATGCGCCAGATCGTGCTCATCTTCGATTAATAACAGGTGCATGACAGGGTGGGCAGAGGTCCAGGGACAAAGCCCAAGTTTAGCAAAAGATGGTCTGTTTAGCCGGTCAAATGGGTGGCTACTTGGCGCTTGAAGGGAATAAAGCGATTGGCCGCTTTAAGCAGGGCCTGACGCGGCAAACGGGCGCGGTCATTGGTATAAAGGGCCACAATCAGATTGGTGGCAGCAAACAAGGGCAGGCTGCTGCGCCGGTGGGCGCGGGTATAGGCACCAAGCAGGGCGGGCTGGGTGAAATCTCGCCTTTGCTGCCAGGCCGGGATGATCTGCTGTGCCAAATGCTTGACACTGAGCAGGCCCAGATTAAAACCATGGGCTGTGACCGGGTGCATGCCGACGGCTGCATCCCCAATCAAGGCAAAGCGCGGGCCATGAAAACGCGCCGCATAGGTACCCACCAGCGGATAAGTGGTGAGCGGCGTCAGGCGGCGCATGGCCCCCAGACGGTATTCGAAACGTTGGCTGATGTCTTCGTTAAAGACTTCTTCCTCCAGGTTCATCAGCGTTTGCATCTCGTGCTGGGGCAGGGTCAGCACCACTGATGAGCGCTGTCCGTTTAAGGGCAGCAAGGCACGGGTTTGGCCATAGCCGAACCATTCCCAGGCAATATGATGGTGCGGTTTGCTGTGCTCAACCCGAAAAACCGTCATGCTTTTGCCATAATCAATCATGGGGCTGGAAATGCCCAGTGCCCGGCGAGTCTGGGAAAAGCGCCCATCAGCAGCAACCAGCAGCCGGCCTTCCAGAGGGCCGTGAGGCCCCAGATCCAGTCGGTACCCCTGGGCGGTGTCTTTAATGCCTTTGATCTCGCTGTCAGGCAGCAAGCGGACCCGGGGGTGATCCTTGATGTGATCATAGGCGGCCTGGCGAATGCAGTAGTTGGGTACAAACCAGCCAAGCTGGCTTTTCTGCCCCAAGGCCGCGTCGATAAATAGCCCTTGCTGTATCGAACCATCCAGTACCTGGGCATGGCGCAGATTGGAAATCTCGTCTGCGGGCAGTCGCTCCCATAACCCCCACTGCTGTAATAACCGGCGCGATTCATGGGTAAGGGCGATTTCCCGTCCATCAAAATCCGGGTGGGCCAATTGTGCCAGGGGCTGTTTGTCGACCAGGGTCACCTCTAGGCCCGCATGCGCCAGCACACACGCCAAACACAAGCCAGCTGGGCCGGCACCAACAATGATCACATCCGTCTTCATGGGCATACCTGCGTTTTTCAGAAATTTACACATCGAACCATAGTTGATTTGGAATACCAAACCAAAGCTGATTGTACGTGGCAGGCAGACAGGAGGTTTTGATTTAGACTGACTGAAGCAGTATTTTGCGTACGCCGGGGCCTCGCCCCACTGTAATTTGCCCCCTGGAAAAGCAATTTGGCCCGCGCCAGGGGCTTTGCCCCGCTGTACGACCAGGATCTTTCCCTGTCGCTGTACCAAAGCGGAAACACCGATGATGGGTCGTTGGGCGGAAGGGGTTCGCGCAGGCATGATCAATATGCCCTATTTGTCGACGAGGATGATTTTTTCAAAATCAAGGGGGCCATCTGTGCCGGGCAACCCTTGAGTGGGCAGGAGGATATCGGCCAGGGTGTATTGGTGAAAAACCGCCAGAAAAGCTTTTTTGGCTTCGTACAACACCTTTTTCAGTTGGCAGACCGGGCTGATGATGCATTCATTGGGGTCTTGAAAGCATTCGGCAATTTGCAAGGGCTCAAATTCCTGCATCAGCACGCCCAAATTGATTTGCTCAGCGGGCCGGGCCAGCTTCAGGCCCCCTTTTTTGCCGCGAATACCCAGCAGGTAATCATTTTGCGTCAGGTTAGCGACCACTTTGGCCAGATGACTGCGCGAAATTTGATAGTAATTGGCAATTTCAGAGATGGTCACCAGACGGTCATTATGTGCCAGGGCATAAAGCAGCACGCGAAAAGCGTAGTCTGTATGTTGGGTTAGTTGCATGGCATTCACTTGGCGAAAAATTTCTCAACAACATATTAACATTACTATGATTTACATGTTATAAGTATAAACATGAGTTTAAAACTCTACTTAGCGGTCCTCATATCCATGCTGCTAACCAAAGTTTAAAACTCTGTTTAGTGCATCTCCCTAGGAAAAGCTCCAAACACAGTCCACTTGCAGTTACCTCCTGTCATGTGGATGGTGTTTGGGGCGGCTCCGCTGCCCTGTCTGACAGGCACCTGTTTCGCAGTTGAGCTGCTGACAGCAAATTGGATACCATTGGACAAGTCGCTGTGTACCATCATGGAGCACAGTCCAGGTTGTTTAGCCTTGGGGCGATAGCTTTGCATTCATCGGAGGCCTGATCCATGCAGCCTATACAGCAAATCAATCCGCAAACCCGCCCGGCGTCGGCTGGTCTTGCTTTCAAGACCGGTTTGGCGTTTCGACCTTTTTTCTGGCTGGGTGCTGTTTTTTTGTTGATCTCTTTTATTTTGTGGTCCGCATTTTGGCAGGGCAACATGGTGGTCGCCCCCAATGGCGGCATGATCTGGTGGCATCAGCATGAAATGTTGTTTGGCTTTGCGGCCGCCATTGTGGCCGGTTTTTTGCTGACTGCTGTTCAAAGCTGGACCGGGCTGCCCACCCTCAGCGGTGCCCGGCTTTGGGCGCTGGTGGGCTTGTGGGCCGCCGCCCGCTTTTTAAATTTGTTCCCCTCCGGCGTTTCCGCCCACCTGATTATGGTGGTCGATATACTGTTTCTGCCGATGGTGGCCTTGGTCATGGCCCGGTTGGTCATTGGCGCCAAACGCTGGCGAAATCTGATTTTTGTGCCTGTGCTGCTTATTTTTACCATAGCCAACGTGGGACAACATTGGGGCATGCTCAACCAAAACGCAGATTTGGTCCGCCAAAGCAGCTACCTGGCGGTATGGGTCATGGTGACCCTGATCTTGGTATTAGGTGGGCGAGTCATTCCCTTTTTCACCTCACGGGCACTTAATGTCACTATTGCCGCACCTGCCCGCTGGCGCGAGCAGCTGGTGGTGGTTGGTGCCCTGGGCATGTGTTTGCTGTTATTTATCAGCCTTTTTGGGGTAAAGGTTTCCCCGATCTGGTATAGCCTGGTGCTGATACTGACTGTGGTACTGAACCTGTGGCGCTGGACCAGCTGGAAACTATCCCATAGCTGGCGCCAGCCGTTGCTGTGGGGGCTGCACCTAAGTTATCTGTTCGTTATTGTCGGTGCCTTCCTGTGGCTGTTGTCCGAGTGGCAGCTGATTGCCGTGGATTATGCCTTGCATGTACTGACCATTGACGGCATTTTGGCCATCATCCTGGCCATGATTGCGCGGGTTAGCCTGGGTCATACGGGCCGGCCCATCAAGGCTTTGCCGGGCCTGAGTCTGGCTCTGGTCGCGGTATTGGCCGCTGGGCTAATTCGGGGGCCATTGTTGTGGCTTTTCCCTGGCCTGGCCATGGATGCCTACCAGCTAAGCTTACTGCTATGCATCTTGGCTTATGCCTGGTTTGTCCTGCTTTATACCCGCCCCTTGTGGAGCGCCCGTATCGACGGACGCCCCGGCTAAAACCTGCAATCAGCGGGCTGGTTGCAGCGGCCTGTTATTTACGTGGCCAATGACGGGTGCTTGTTTGGGGCTTATGCACCAAATACACGCACCCGTTCTTCGTTGGCAATAAACTGCTTTTCTTTGGGTGCCCCCTCGATGGAACCAAAGGGCATTTGCGCCCGCAGTGACCAGCTTTGGGGGATGCCCCAGCGTTCGGCAATGGCCTGATCGGCAAACGGCAAATAATGCTGCAGGCTGGCACCGATATTGGCATTGGCCAAAGCCGTCCAGACAGCATGCTGCGCCATGCCGCTGGCATGCTCAGACCAGATGGGAAAGTTTTCTGCATAAAGGGCAAAACGCTCTTGCAAGGTCTTGACCACGTTCAGATCTTCGTAAAACAGGATGGTGCCTGCTCCGGCGGCAAAGCCCTTTAGTTTCTCTTCGGTGGCAGCAAAGTTTTCGGCAGGAACCAGGGGGCGCAGCTGCTCGGTAATCAGCTGCCAGAAATCACCATGATCTTGTTCAAACAAGATGATCGCCCGTGAGCTTTGAGAATGGAAAGCCGATGGGGTGTGGCGCATGACTTCGGTGACCAGGGCATTAATTTCTGTCGGGCTTTGTTTGATATTTCGGCCCAAGGCATATTGGCTGCGTCGCTTTTTTAGTGCTTGAATAAAATTTTCTACTGTCATGTTTATTAGCCTTTGAACAATCCTGAAAAATAATTAATGGCAAAAAACAGGGGTCGCCCTATCATGAAGTGGGGCTGGTACTGTCCGTGAATAAAAAGGTTATGTGTTAGTCTAGGGAAAACCCTAGCGTTTGAAAAGCCACAAAGCGTCAAGGCAATGGCAGCCTTTGCTAAAAAACGTTTCGGGGTACGCCGCCCGACATGGGCGAAGGCATTGATTGGGCAGCGGATACCCTTCCCGGACAACTCAGCCTGTCAAGCCTGTTGTCTATGGCACTATCCCGTGGCAAGTGTATGATAAAGATAAACCTTTTACGGAGGACACTCTATGGCACACCCAAACAGTTTTGAGGCCCGCAGCGAATTCGCTGTTGGCGATAAACGCTATGAAATTTTCCGGCTGGATGCCCTTGCTGACAGCTTCGATGTGCATTCCCTGCCTTTTGGCCTAAAGGTTTTGTTGGAAAACTTGCTGCGCACCGAGGACGGGGTCAATGTTACCGCCGAGGACATCCGATTTCTGGCGGGCTGGGACCCCAAGGCACAGCAAAGCTATGAAATTGCCTTTAGCCCTTCGCGCGTGTTGCTGCAAGACTTTACTGGCGTGCCAGCCGTAGTAGATTTGGCCGCCATGCGCGAGGCCATGTCCAACCTGGGGGGCGATCCCAAGCGCATTAACCCGCTGGTGCCTGCCGAGCTGGTAATTGACCACTCAGTCATTGTCGAGGATTTTGCCCACAACGAATCCTTTATGCGCAACGTTGAAATTGAGTATCAGCGCAACATTGAACGTTATGAATTTTTACGCTGGGGCCAAGACGCCTTTGATAATTTCAAGGTAGTGCCACCCGGCACAGGTATTGTGCACCAGGTTAACCTTGAACACCTGTCCCGGGTTGTGTTTACCCGCGAAGATAATGGGGTGGTGCAAGCCTATCCAGATACCTGTGTCGGCACCGACTCGCATACACCGATGGTCAACGGCCTAGGGGTATTGGCCTGGGGGGTTGGCGGTATCGAGGCCGAGGCAGCCATGTTAGGCCAGGCCGTGTCCATGTTGGTCCCCCGGGTGGTGGGTTTCAAGTTGACGGGCAAGCTTTCCGAAGGGGTAACTGCCACTGACTTGGTATTGACCATTACGGAAAAAATGCGCAAGCACGGGGTTGTGGGCAAATTTGTCGAGTTTTATGGCCCCGGGGTCAGCGAAGTACCGCTGGCCAATCGCGCCACCATTGGCAACATGAGCCCGGAATACGGCTCTACGGTGTCCATGTTCCCTATCGATGAGGAAACCCTGCGTTATATGCGCCTGACCGGGCGTAGCGAAGAGCAGGTCGCCTTGGTCGAAGCTTATGCCAAGGCCCAGGGCCTGTGGCATGACCCTGACCACGAGCCGCGCTATTCCGAGCACCTTGAGCTCGATCTGTCCTCGGTGGTTCCCTCTATTGCGGGCCCCAAGCGTCCCCAGGATCGGGTTGCGCTAAGCTCGGCACGTTCGGCCTTCCGCAAAGAACTGGCCCGCATGCAAGGCGTGGTAGACGCTGACAGCATCCAAGAGGCCCTCGAGGAAAGCTTCCCAGCCTCCGACGTCCCCTCAGCCACCGCGCCCCAAGTGCGTTCGGCCAATGTCGAGGTCCAGGCAGCCGATGGCTCTTCTTACGAGCTGGATCACGGCTTGGTGGCTATTGCTGCCATTACTTCCTGCACCAATACCTCAAACCCCAGCGTGATGATTGCCGCTGCCTTATTGGCCAAAAACGCCGTTGAAAAAGGGTTGCAGCGCAAGCCCTGGGTGAAAACCAGTTTGGCGCCGGGTTCCCGGGTGGTAACTGACTATTATGAAAAAGCCGATCTAACCCAATATCTTGATGCTTTGGGCTTTAACCTGGTGGGTTATGGCTGTACCACGTGCATCGGTAACTCTGGGCCGCTGGTCCCCGAGGTGAGCCAGGCCATTCAGCAACATGATTTGACCGCGGTGGCAGTACTGTCCGGCAACCGCAACTTCGAGGGCCGTATTCACCCCGAGGTCAAGATGAATTACCTGATGTCACCGCCGCTGGTGGTGGCCTATGCCCTGGCTGGCACCATGAACACCAATTTGCTGACCGAGCCTTTGGGTAACGGCAAGGATGGCGAGCCTGTTTACCTTAAGGATATTTGGCCCAGCACCGAGGAAATCGAAGCCGTCATCGCGGCGACAGTCAATGCCAAGATGTACGCCAAGGGCTACGACAATGTGTTCGAGGGTGATCAGCGCTGGAAAGATTTGCCTACCCCCCAAAGCCTCGAGTTTGAATGGAAGCCCGATTCCACCTATGTCCGCAACCCGCCTTATTTCGAGGGCATGCCGCGCACGCCCGAGGCATTGACCGACATTCACGGTGCCCGGGTGTTGGCCAAGCTGGGTGATTCCGTTACCACTGACCATATCAGCCCGGCCGGGGCCATTGTGCCCAATACGCCGGCTGCCAATTATCTGGTCGAGCACGGGGTCAAGCAGATGGATTTCAACTCTTATGGGTCCCGTCGCGGTAACCACGAGGTCATGATCCGCGGTACCTTTGCCAACGTGCGTTTGCGTAACCAGTTGGCGCCCGGTACCGAAGGCGGTTATACCCGCGATTTTACCCAGGACGAGGGGCCCATCAGCACCATTTACGACGCCTCGCGCAACTACCTTAAAGAGGGGGTTCCCCTGGTGGTTCTGGCCGGGGCCGAATATGGTTCGGGTTCTTCTCGTGACTGGGCTGCCAAAGGTACATTGTTGCTGGGGGTACGGGCGGTGATTGCCAAATCATACGAACGTATTCACCGCTCTAACCTTATCGGCATGGGGGTATTGCCCCTGCAGTTCCCCGAGGGCCAGGACGCTGACAGTCTGGGCTTGCAGGGCGACGAGGTGTTCCAGATCGAGGGCATTACCCAGTTTAACGAGGGCAAGGTCCCCGAGACGGTTCGGGTCACAGCCGGTGATATCAGCTTTGATGCGGTGGTACGCATTGATACGCCGACCGAGGCAGAATACTATCGCCACGGTGGCATCATGCAATATGTCATTCGCAACTTGCTGTAATCGCTGGGTTGGCACCCTGCGGGGGCTTTGAAATGGCCCCCGTGCCCAGCCACATTACTTCATCATCAGCCGCTGCACCGGGGGGCTAGGTCGCCAGGGTGTCAGCGGCTTTTTCCTTTCGTTACAGACCCATTGCGTCTATGATAATGGGCGTCAAGTTTTTATTTCTTTTTAAAGTAGATCGGCATGAGTGTTCATCCTCTTCAAAAACGACGTACAGTTCCTGAATTAATGGGTTTTAAAGGCAAGCAGAAAATCGTAGCCCTGACTGCCTACAGCGCGCCTATTGCGCGCATTCTCGATTCGGCCCTGGATTTCATCCTGATAGGTGATTCAACGGCCATGGTCGGCTATGCCATGAATGATACCTTGAGCATGACCGTAGAGCAGATGACCGCTCATGGGGCAGCAGTGGTCCGCAGCACCCAGCAAGCCTGTGTGGTGATCGACATGCCTTTTGGCAGCTATCAGGAATCTCCCGAGCAGGCCTTCCGTAATGCCGCCTACATGCTGGCGCATAGCGGTGCGGCAGCGGTCAAGATCGAGGGCGGTGAAGCCTTGGCCTCAACCACCCGGTTTTTGGTTGAGCGCGGTATTCCGGTCTTGGCCCATGTGGGATTAATGCCCCAGTATGTCAATACGATGGGGGGGTTCAAGGCACAGGGGTTAGATGAAGAAACAGCGGCCTTGATCGAGCGTGATGCCTTGGCGCACCAAGAGGCAGGCGCCTTTGCCGTGGTGCTGGAAGGGGTAGCCGAAGGGCTGGGGCGCCATTTGACCGAAGTTTTGCGTATTCCCACCATTGGTATTGGGGCTTCGCCGGCCTGCGATGGCCAGATTTTGGTGACCGAAGACATTCTGGGCCTGAGCGGGCCGCGCATTCCCCGATTTGCCAAGCAATTTGCTGATGTAGGGGCCGTAATTCAACAAGCCGTCGAGCAATATGCCGATGAAGTGCGCGCAGGCACTTTCCCCGATCTGTCGCACTGCTTTGGCGTCAAGCGCGACTAAAGCGACTAAATTCTAACCGGTATCAAGGGCATGGTGATGCTTCAGTGGGGGCTGGAAACCGCAGTTGCAGTCTTGGCGTTATTGCTGTTGCTACTTTGTGGTGTTCTGTTGTGGCACCGCAGCCAACAGTTGGCGACGCTGCGCCAGCAATACGCGCAGGCACAACGGGACTACGAGTGGCTTAATCAGCAGCATGCGAGCCAAACCGCCACCTGCCAACAACTAGAGCAGGATAATGAGCTGCTCAGGGAACAGTTGCAGGAACAAGAGCGCGAGCTGATACGCAGCCAGTCCACCCACCTTGCCCAACAGCAGGCTGCCCAAAGTTTGCATGAGCAATTAAAACAAAGTCAGGAACAAATGGCGGCCCAATTCCAGCAATTGGCCCAGACGGCTTTGCAACAGCATGGGCAAAGCTTTCAACAGATGGGGCAGCAAAGCCTGCAGCAATTGTTGCAGCCATTGCAGACACAGATTGATGCCTTTCAACAGCGTTTAAACCAGGTTCACACCGAATCCGTGCGTGGCCAGACCCAGCTGGCTACCGAGTTACAACGGGTGATGGAGGTTGGCCTCAAAATGAGCGGCGAGGCACAGCACCTGAGCCAGGCCCTGAAGGGGGACAAAAAACGCATGGGCACTTGGGGTGAATGGCTGCTGACCCAAACCCTCGAACAAATGGGCCTGGTTGAGGGGGAGCATTTTCTGGCCCAACCACGCTACCGCGATGCCCAAGGGCAGTTGCATATTCCCGATATTGTGGTCTTGTTGCCCGATCAGCAGCATCTGGTGATCGATAGCAAAACCTCGCTGGTTGATTATGACCGGGCCCAGCAGGCGGAAAACAACGAGGAATATGAGCAGGCCCTGCAGGCCCATATCAAGGCGCTGGAACGCCATGTGGACGACTTGGCCAAAAAGAGGTACCACAGCTTGCCCCAGCTATCGGGGCCTGATTTTGTTTTGATGTTTGTACCCCTTGAAGCGGCATATTTGGCCGCCTTGGCCAAGCAGCCCGATCTGTTTGATTATGGGTTGAAAAAAAACATTATCATTGTTTCGCATACCAGTTTGGTGCCCATTTTGGGGACCATTGCGCAGCTGTGGACCTTGGCTAAATCGCACCGGCATGCCCATGAATTGGCCCAGCAGGCCAGCAGCATCTTGCATCAGCTGGATCGGGTTTGCCAGCGCCTGAAGCGGGTAGGCGATGGTATTCAACAGCTTAGCAATCATTACAACAGCAGTGTCACAGCTTTGGTCGGCCAGCAGGGCCTGTATCGGAAATTGCAACGCTTCCAAGAGCTGTCTCAGCACCGGCTGGCAGAAAACCCCGAAGTGCAATCCATTCGCGTTGACTTGCAGCAAGAACGCCTTGGGGGTAGTTCAACGCCCGCTGAGGACAAACCGCAAACGAACGAAGGCAGTACCGTAGCTAGCAAGGAAAATGCACCGGCGGCTAAAGACGGCCCTGCATCTGACAGGGATAGCGCACAGACAGACGAAGGCGGCCTGGAATCATCACCGAGGTGAAGCTAAGCCAAGCCGAGCCGAGCAATGCCAAGCAACAACAA
>Ga0079226_10001647_pt1 | contig 17147 bp, 14 predicted proteins | sample Poulit2014_FD_76345 | JGI IMG/M metagenome (GOLD analysis project Ga0079226, IMG submission 76345) | Agricultural soil microbial communities from Georgia to study Nitrogen management - Poultry litter 2014 | ecosystem: Environmental > Terrestrial > Soil > Agricultural land | place: USA: Georgia...
AGAACAACAGTTGTCGGGGCTTTTTTATTAGCAATAGGAGTTTTAGCTTTTGGCTTAGAGAAAAAGTTAGAAATGGGGATCTTGGTTCCTTATTATGCAATATTTGTATTTTTAATAGCTGTCGGGCTTACTTTATCTGTCCGCACTGTTACTATGATTTCTGCCTATCAATTGTTAATAAATAATAAAGAGCATACAAATCGCTTTGGATTTAAACTCAAACAAAAAGTAAAGAAGAAACTTGACGAGTATTAACTCCATACAGAAATCCTTTCAAAAATAATATCAATTCTAAGATTTAATACAACCGAGAAGGATAATTCCCCTCGGTTATATTTGTTTACTCATACTTCACAAACGCATCTTTAAACCTGGCTTTCTTTGCCTTTGCCAATTTGCTTACTTATCCCTTTATTGAAACCACCTGTTAACACTCCCCCCATTTTTCATTTACGTGTAAGGTCATTCCTTTTTCAAAGGCTTAAATACTTAAAAAAGTAAATAGCAAGCAACAGAAGAAGAAACTAACGATGTAATCACCACGTTTGAGATGAATGCAATGTTAGAAGAGCTTATATTAAAGCTCAGTAACAAATACGGAATAAATGCCCCCGTAATAACATTACACATGACCGCTAAAAACAGTGCTATTATAAATGAGATACTGATATTCCCAGAGTATTCCACGATATTTAAAACAATAAGGCTTGAGAGAATAGTTACTGTAATCATAGTGATGAATGGAACGATGAGATTGTTTTTCCTGACTGATTCATACAGATACTTGAAAAAACCTTCTTTAACAGGAACTCGGGCATTAGTATTAACAACTTGGGTACTAATCACTCCCCCTATCATGGAGAACATAAAAGTATAGGCTAATATAATTACGGATGTGTGTAATGATATTTCGGAAAAGCCAATTATCGCTCCCCCAAATATACTGCTAAGTAAGATTCCTACAAGCAAATAATCCAGCGTTTTACCTAAAATACCTTGATTAAATTGCAACAATTTTTGTGGCTCCACCTTTATTATGTCCAAAACATCGTCAACAGTAACAATTCCTATTAGTAGCCCTTGATCATTGGTAACTGGGAGAAGGAGCAAATCATACTCTTTTATGAGTGATAGCACTTCACTCTCATCTGTGTCTGTCCCTACTGAAACAATCTGTTTTTTCATCACGAAGTTCATTGTATGCCTAGGTGGCACAATCATTAGTGTGCGAAGGGAAGTAACTCCTAAAAGCACATTTGTTTCTGACACAATATAAATGTAATAAATCGTTTCTGAATATCTTCCTGTTTTAAACAGCCGATTCAATACATGTTCTACCGTTTCATTGGGACGGGCAGTTAAAAGCTCAGTCGTCATCATCGCCCCTGCTGTCCCCTTTTTATATTCGAGTAAGCTCCTAATTTGGATAGCCCTTTCTTGACTAAGGTATGATACATAGTAGTCAATTTCATCCTTGTCTATTTTTTTCAAGAATCGAACTAGTTCATCTGCTGGTAAATATTCCATAATCCCCTGTTCATACTCTTTATCAACTTGTTTTAAAACAGTTTGTTTATTTGCCCTTGTTAACTTTGCAAATATAGGTGCAAATTCAGCTGGAGTAATATATTCATAAAAAATAAGCCGCGAAGCACCTTCTAAAATGTTGAATACACGCAATTGATCATTTCTATGCAACTGGAGGAAATCCGATCTAAACCTTCCTTTGTTTTTATTTTTTAAATCGTAAAGTAAATAAAAGGTGTATTCTTCCCAGTTTCTAATAACATGCATCTTTATCACCTACAATCTTTTTTATAGGCGTTCGATTTCTACACGAACAACATCCTCCATCTTCTTAAAGAAATAATAAATTTCAGTTGTGTATTCTTTTTCTGTTGTAGATAAAACCAGACTTATTTGTTGATTATCCTCTTCTATATCCTTTATCTTTAATTCTTTTACGATAAAACTAACGAATGAATGATTGGAAGATTGACTCCCTTCAATCGTTTTCAGTAAATCTGTCATTCTGAATTTCGGTTTCAAAACTAACTTCACGGCAACATTACGTTCTTTGAGCCGTTTTGGACCTATGCTTTTTATAAACGTCGGTAACACATTCACTGACACAATAAATAAGGCCGTTGCAAAAATAGCTTCCTTATATAAACCTACACCTACAGATATCCCCAGCGCAGAGGCCGCCCAAATAAGTGCCGCACTAGTTAGTCCTAATATAACATCGTTTTTCCTTTGTAGGATGGCACCCGCTCCTAAAAAGCCAATACCACTAACTATTTGTGCTGCCAGTCTCATCGGATCCATTCTTACTGCTCCTGAACTAACAGATGCATTTGCGGCAAACATTTCAAAGGACTTTATTGAGACTATCGTAATCAGACAACTTGCCACAGAAATAACGATAGTAGTTTTTAAACCAAGGGGTTTATTTTTTAATTGGCGGTCAATTCCTATAAATAATCCTAGTAACAAGGAAATTGTTAATTTAATGATTGTTTCCATCACCATAAGTAAATACCTCCTCCATTTAGGCCCATTATCTGGGCCTAATGGTTTTGGAGAATTGTATTTAGAATGTCAATTTCTTTCATCTAACGCTATTAAAACACCATTAAATTTTGTAAGTTAAATTTAAAAGTCCTGTTAGCGGATCTTATTCATTCTAGATACTTTCATGTTTTTTCTTTATTGTTCTTTTTAAAAGTTTTACTTCTTCCTCAGTCTTATATATTCGTTTATTAATTCGATATAATATTGGGATGAAGGCTATCATAATGACGAGAATAATAAAAAGTAACTCCATAGTAAATACCCCTTACAAGCCTAGAAACCAGGCTGCAATACCAAAGTAAATAAGTACACCCACAATATCACAAATTGATGTAATTAAAGGGGCACTAGCTGTCGCCGGATCCATCTTCAGTTTTCTAAAAATAAACGGCAATGACATTCCAATAACACTACCCACAATAACAATTAGTGCCATGGTTAACGAAACAATAATTGCTATATCTAATCCTCCACGAATAAATCCAACTGTTGAAACAGCTAAAGCCATTGTAAAGCCCATTGCCGCAGAAACTAACATTTCCTTCGTAAACATTTTAAACCAATCTCTAATTTTCACATCACCAACAGCCATCGCACGAATAACTAATGTCGCTGACTGTGATCCCGCATTACCTCCACTGTCCACGAGTAATGGTAAAAAGAATACAAGTGCAATATTCGCTTCAATAATATCCTCATAATATGCAATTCCTGCTCCGGAAAATACATTCATAAATACGAGAACAACTAACCAAACAATTCTTTTACGATAAAGTAATCCAACTGTTGCATCCATAAGTCCGCCTTCCAATGCAGGTGGACTTGTTGTAACAGAGGCCATCTTATGAATATCTTCTGTTGTCTCTTCTTGCATAACATCTAAGATATCCTCTACATGGACAACTCCAGTTACTTGGTTGCTACCGTTTACCACTGGTATGGAAACTAAGTCTGTGTCACGGAATATTTTCGCTGCCTCTTCCTGATCTAAATTAGGTGAAAAAACTGTAATATCCTTTTTCATTATTTCTGAAATCAAGGTTTCACCATTAGATGCTAGTAACTCTCTGATAGATAATACCCCTGTTAACTTCTTATTTTCGTCAACTATATATACATAATGGATATTCTTTTTATCCTTTACACTTTTCCTTAAGTAACTAATAGCTTGTTCTGTAGTCAATGATTGACTAATAGCGATAAATTCTTTTGTCATTAATGAACCGGTAGTTTCCGGCTTGAAAACTGATGTCTTCTTTGTACGCATTGATGTAGACCTCTCCTTTTAAAGTCCACTCCCAACGTGATGAGAGATGGCTATCTTATTTAATTCAAATGAGTTATAACTGTTCACGGGGTCAGCCCCAGGGGAATCATCCATTCCCATCACCTCCATAAAAATTTTGATATTGCGCAATATCATTTCTGTGCTTATAACAAATAAAAAACACCCCTCTAGCAACGAAGGGTGTTTATCACACATCAATATAAATCATATATATATTATACACATGATGAAATAGACCTCCATCGTAGAGTTTTAGCACTATATGGCATGGATGTGATACAATCTCACCGGCTACATTAGAATGGCCTTATATCGACCGATTCTGTTGACCCATTGGTGTCTTTCGACGTTTCTGGGCAGCAGCTTATCTCCATATAGGAGCCTCACCTAACGAGGTTTATTATTTTGTTTTTAAGCACAATTGTTAATTTAACACATTTAAAATTATTGTCAAGTGTATTCCCGCAGGCTTAAAAAAAATCAACATTTAGTATTACTAGACTTAATAGTTTTAAACCAAGCACTTACTTTAACATTCGCAATCCATTTAAAATAACTAAAATAGTACTACCTTCATGCCCAATAACGCCCAATGGTAAATCGATTGCTTGAAAAAAGTTTGAAATGATTAGTACAACGATTACAGTTAGTGAGAAAAATACGTTCTGTTTCACTATTCGATTCATTTTACTCGAAATATCTATGGAACTCGTAATTTTCGACAGATCATTTTTCATCAAAATGACATCGGCTGTTTCTGTTGCAACATCCGTACCTTCCCCCATCGCTATCCCTAAATCTGATAAAGCTAAAGCAGGGGCATCATTAATACCATCACCAACCATCGCTACTTTTTCATGTTCCTTAATTAAATCTCTTATATAATCTACTTTTTCATTAGGCAGACAACCGGCCACATAGTCATTGATGCCTGTTTCTTTCGCTACCGCTTTTGCAGTTATTTCATTATCTCCGGTCAACATAATCGTTTTAATGCTACGTTTTTTAAGCATTGCAACGGCTTCTTTTGCATCTTTTCGTACTGTATCTTTTAATGCATACATTGCAATAACTTTATTTTGATGGCCCACGAAAACTATTGTTTTTCCTTCACTTGCCAATTGATCATCTTTATCATCGAAATAGAATGTGTTTTCCATTCCCTTATTACTCACAAATTGCTTTCTCCCAACAAACCACTTCTCATTTGCTAATGTACCAATAACACCTAACCCACTCACTGTTTCCATGTGTTCTAATTCGATGCCAAAAGTTTCTTTATCTAAATAGTTTAACGCAAATGATTTAATCGCTGTTGCGAGAGGATGAGTCGATTCTGCTTCAATAGCGCCAACAATTTCATGAACAGTTGCTTCATCATATTCTGGATGAATGTAAACGTCCGTGACTTCCGGTGTTCCATTCGTTAATGTACCTGTTTTATCGAAGGCGATCACATTCATCTGGTTAATATTTTCAAGATGAACGCCTCCTTTAAATAAGACGCCATTTTTTGCACTTTTAGAAATAGCTGAAAGCGTTGCCGGCATGATGGAAGCAACTAGCGCACATGGAGATGCGACAACTAAGAGGACCATAGCCCGGTAAATACTTTCAGTCAATGTCCATCCAAAAACTAAGTAAGGAAGAAACATCATTATCACAACAATGATTAAAACTGCATTTACATACGTGCTTTCAAATTTTTCTATAAAAAGTTGCATCGGGGACTTTTCATCTTTAGCTGATTGAATCATTTCAATGATTTTTTGAAAAATCGTTTCATTTGCGTGCTTTGTTGTTTCTACAGTAATCGAACCGTTCAATGCAACAGTTCCTGCAAATACCTCCGATTCATATTCTTTCGTTACGGGGATTGATTCCCCTGTAATAGAACTTTCATCAACTGAAGTCGTACCGTTGACAATCTTACCATCCGCTGGAATTCGTTCACTTGCTCGAACATAAATGACCTCACCAATCTTTAGTTGCGAAACAGGAACCATTTTCTCTTTTCCATTTTCAATGATTCGTGCCTCTTCAGGCTGTAAGGCCATTAAGGATTGAATTTCTTTATTACTTCTATTTAATGTATAAGTCTCTAATGCACCAGCTAATGCGAAAATAAAGATCAGGATAGCTCCCTCAGTCCAATATCCAATAACAGCCGAACCAACTGCAGCAATAATCATTAAAAGCTCAACATTTAATTCTTTTTCTTTGATTGTATCAATTAAACCTTCTTTAGCTTGAGCATATCCACCAATAAGAAAAGCAACAATATGTAACATGACAAATAATGAATGGGGTATTAGATTCGATAAAGACCAGGTGATCAATATAATTGCACCACTCATTAATGCAGCAATCAATTCGCCATGTTTAGATAATTTTCTTTTAAATTCACATAAATCATTTTCTTTTTTTGTTTTTAATTCATTTGCCATCTTACTTTTTGTAAACATCTACAGAACCTCCATCTAATTGATAATAATAATCATTACTATTTAATTATAATGATTATTATATTAAAATTATTATAATCAGAGGGGGTCGGTTATGTCAAAGATAATAATTTTTGACATCGGTCCTCCTGGAAAATACTTTTTAAACAAGCAGGTTTATAAACAATATTACTCAGACAATAATTTCTCTTAATTGTCCTATCCGCTAATTAGAAAGTGATAATATATATAATCTATTTACTTTAATTGCATTTGTTACTCCAAATTTGAACCACATCGCAATCGAAATTGAACCAACTAAAGTTTGTGGAAATTTCCCGATAGGATCCATGCCAAGCCCCTAAAAGATCATCAATATGTGCTTGAAAAGTTTGTGAAAAATAAATATATGGGTGGTTCATTTTTTAATTGCGAAATACACTTTAGATGATTTAAATCATTTGTTATGCAAGTTAGTACTAACCTACATAGACGGCAAGGAGGGAAATAGGAGATGTTAAGAATGCTTGTTAAATTACTAACAGGATTTCTAATGAAGTCCATTGTTATTAAGGTTAACGTGTAACTTTAATGGTCTTTGGCGTTGGAAATATATTTATGATTACAAGAATTGATATGTTAGTTAAAATGGTACAGAGTTTTATAAAGATAACCTAATGTTAGAAAAGGAATTTAGCGGGGGAAGTCCATAATGTACTATATGAGTCTGATCAATTATTAACACCTACAGTTTTAGTTAGTGTGTAGGGTCTGGAAGGTACTTACCAAACAAGCGATTCCAGTTTAAGTCCTGGCACGCTTGTAGAAAGAACTGTGAAATAAACAAGGAGATATATTCGAAGAGGATACAGAGGAATTATTGAAGGATTAGATACAATGGGAATTAAGCTAATTGAAATTAGCCCTGAAATGGGGAGGGAATTCTAAGGTGATTAGATATTAAAATTCCCAGAACAAAAGGATTTAGAAACCCCATATTTAGGACTTCCATATACAGAAGCACAATTTAATGAATTAAATAAAGGTTTTTTTCGATTGATTCAACGACAAGATAACTTGGGTGATGGTACAAAAGAGTTAATTAATTGCTATGTCCAATTCGGAACTTAAAAGGAGGAATTAGCAGAAAGTCTAAATGATTTAAATAAGCAAATGAAAGAAAATCCGGAACAGGATAAACAATTATAAGAAGCTAGTGAAGCATTAAATAATCTCTCAGTATAGATGGAGCAAATTTTAGAAAATATAGCTCAACTTTCGAAGACCCTTAAGCAGACAATTAACGAACTTCAAAGAATTAGAGAGATATTAACTGAACAATCAAAAAAACAAAAGAAACAGCGAGAACAAATGAAAGAAAATTAGAAAAAGATACGGGAAGAAATGGAAGAGAAATTAACACAAGAACCAGCTGAAAAAGAAGAATAGATGGAGGGAGAAATGGAACAGCAAATTGCTTAGCAAGAAAAAACACGGGATGATATGAAAAAACAAAGATACAAACTAAATGAATTAAAAAAAAGAAGATGCTTGCTCAACAGAATAAAAAAGAAAATGGGTATTCGGATTATCATGTTGAAAAACAGTTCTCAGGGATGGATGTTCATAAGATCGTAAATCGGATAATTGTGTGGAAGATATAAAAATAGGTAATGCCAAAGATAAACCATAACTGCTATGACGAAAATTAATGATCCCACCAAGATAATTGTGTAATACGATGATGCTGTTTCAGGCAATTCATTTTCGGCTTGCTGATCGATTGGTGCTTCAACAACGGAATCCTTTGGTTCCACCGCCTCCTCTTCATCGGGATTCAATACCTTCTCCAAAGCATACAAATTTACCTCGATTGTTGGGATAAATCCTTTTGGGTTTGTTATTCCATCGGTTAATACAAATTCACCATAAAACATATATTTACTAACGCTTGCTTTATTATAAAAGATGATCATTGACTTTTATATGTAACGGTATGAAATACCTTTTCTTTCTGATACACTTGTTATTAATGATAATTCACTATGAATTAGTAACTGTTCATATATTAGATACTTTAAGGGAGGTGAGTAAGTATGTTTTTGGAACTGTTTAATAATGCCTTTATAGACTCTTCTATTTTTTATCTGTATTTTGGTGTAATCCTAATGACAATTGGTATTATGTACTTTGTCAATCTTCATCATAATAACGCAATAGTTCGTGAATCCTTCTTTGTCGATAAACATCAAAAAATTAAAATCAATCTTAGCCATATGGAGAAGGCACTGATTATCAATGAACCATTTATTGTCTGGCTAATCATAGCATTTAAAAGAATAGACGAAAAGGATGATAAAGCAGATAATTTCTCCTCTTATTTTAAAAATGAGCTTAAAATAAGAGGAGGAGAAAAATGGGACAAAAAAGCATACTTACAACCTTACGAAAATATAGATTTATCGTTTTAATTATAGGACTCGTATTACTAACAGCTTGTGGAGGAGACTTCTCAGCAATCGATGAATCAACAACAGGGTATTTTAATGAATATATTGTTTATCCGTTTTCTTTATTAATTAAATGGATTGCAGACCATTTGAGTGGAAGTTATGGTTTATCAATTATTGTCATTACAATTGCACTAAGATTAGTTGTTCTTCCATTTATGGTGAAGCAGCAAAAACAGGGTAAAATAACGCAAGAAATGATGAAAAAAATAAAACCCGAAATCGATGCTATTCAAGAAAAATATAAAGATATACAGGATAAAGATAAACAATTGAACATGCAACGAGAATTAAGTGAACTTTACGAAACATATAATTTTAACCCAGTAAAAATGGTTACTGGATGCTTGCCGATGATTATTCAAATGCCATTTTTGATTGGATTTTATTATGCGATTCGTCGGACCCCTGAAATTGCCGAACAATCATTTCTATGGTTTAACTTAGGAGAAGTTAATATTCTCCTTGCGTTGATTGCAGTTCTTACCTATTATATTCAAGCACGTGTTAGTTTGATTGGTACTGAACAAACAAGTAAAGGGCCGATGGCGATGATGGTATATGTCTCACCGATTATGATCGGGATCATTTCATTTATTATGCCAGCTGCACTTCCATTATATTGGACAGTAGGCGGTCTGTTTATGATTATACAAACAGTAATCATTAAAAAGTATGTATTAGCAACTTAATTATTAAATACAAATCTCTTCTCATACACTTTTATAGTGATTGAGAAGAGTTTTTTTAATTATCTGGGTATTTCATTCTAACCAAATCGATAATTAGATTATAAATGGGTGTATGAGAAAGTCTATGGTGCTGACTTTTCCACACTGATCAAGGCAATGAATGAGGGTTCTTTTTAACCCTCTTTCCACACTATTTTCCGATTACCCAAGAAAATGAAATGCAAGTGTTCACGAAAAATATGAAAGGTAAAATAGATAAACAGGTCATGAATTTAGATGAATTGGTGAAGGTTTAACTGGAATGGTCAATAACTTATTATCTAAGTGAAAATATAGTCATTATTCACGGTTATTCAAATATTATTACAATGAACCATATAGACAAAATCGTAAAGATGTACGAATTGTTGTTGATTTAGTGAATGGTGTGGCGATATACGTACTCGAAAGAATAACTGACAGAAAAATTCATGATGTACTATCCAATAAAGTTCAATAATTAAATGCAATAAAAATAAATGTTTCGCCAAAAGAATTTATAAATGGAGAAAAGTTTTCTTACTTGGGAAGATAGTATCGTTTAAAAGTTTATCGTGAGGACGAAGGGCTTACCTCAATCTCTTTAAAACAGAGTAAGTTCATAACTTCAGTCCCTGTGATTTGGAACAAAGAAGAAATTCAAACTACATTGGAGAATAACCTTATTTTTGAGTGCCGAAAGCAAGGAAAAAAATTTATGAACGGTCAGCTTATTATGAACACCTTTTAGGAGAAGAAGCGAAATTTATTCAACTAAAAACCCAACACAAAAGATGGGGGAACATATACACCCAAAGGGAACATCTTATTAAACTGGTGAATGGTAATGGCGCCAGTCTAGGTAATTGATTACATCATTATGTTCGAACTCGTTTACTTGCGTATTCCAGAACATAATCATGACTTTTGGAATCTGGTTAAATCAATCCTTCCGCATTATGAAGAAGGAAAAGAATGGTTAGTGATACATGGGATGGAACTTTATTGTATTGGACAAGAAAAGATATAATCTTAACATTGTATCATAAGAAAAGCTTTGTACTTTTACGCCCTTCACTTGTATAAATTATAGATTTCGATACATCCTCGAATATAATTTTAGTAATGTTGTAAACTACTATTATAATTCGTGGGTATATTTTTTTATTGTCATTTTTATAACTTTTTTTTGGAGATATGGATGGAGAATATTGAAAATTAAATTAGAATTAATCAGAAGCAAATGAATTCATACTTAAAAACGCCTGAAGTTACGAGTGAACAGGTGGGTATATATTTCTTCAGGAGAAAGGGAAGAAGAAAGAAAAGTCCAAAAGGATTTTTTAAAAATAAAATAGAACTTTTATTATAAAAAGGTGGAAGAACTAACGAATGATACCGTAATAAAATCCTATATCTAAATGTTGTAACAAACAATAAAACTAATTAACGAACAAAAAGTAAAGCAAATTAAACATGAATAGTGGCGGATTAGTGAATCAGGTAAATTCAATAGATATGATACAATATCTGTTCGTAAGTAAGCATCAAAAAGTCCACACCTATTATTTCGATGTGGGCTTTTTGCGGTATGCAGGAATATATCAAAATATTTGAATATATTTTAGTTTCGGATTCAACTCCAGGCTTTTCCGTTTAAAAACATCTAAGATTTTTCTTTTGATACTGAAGTATTTACTTATAACTTAGGAATTATTTAAAGATATTGTAAAAAAAAGTTAAAATTAACTTTAACCGTTACTATCGTAAATTAACCATATATCAGGATTTTTTAACACACTATTAGGTTACATTACTAAATCAACCGTTTTTTGTGCTTTCAAGTGGGTATCTGCTCATTTGGTACCCTTGTAATGTAAAACATATAAGGGTTAGTAAAAGCATTATACTTATTGTCTTTATTACTAATGTAGTATCGACTGATATATTAGATGCCGGATCAATTACAAACCAAAGTAATTTTGTGAAGAAAATTCCAAATGTTACCCCAAAGGCTACCCCATAACACATAAATATTAATGCTTGCCAAACAATGACTGACATCATTCCGTTTTGTGTGAGGCCTAGTAAGCGTGTAATCCGATAGTTGGATTTTTGAGTCATGATATCATTCATTAGTGTTTGTAATACACCAAATGTTGCACTTACAATTAAAATAATTAATGTGCTAATAATTAAAACATAACGCTGTTGAAACATCTTATGTGCTTCCTCTAATTCTGCTGTTTTTGTAGTGAAATGTAATGCAGGTATTTTAGTAATAATAGGTTGCAAAGCTTCTACATCATCTGCATCAACAAAAATTTCATTTACATGCAAGATATCTGCTACTTCTTCAGACCAATCGATGACGATATCGTTATAATGAAACAATGATGCTTCATTCGAAATCGCACTGACGATGATTGGATCGTAGTCTGCATTATTATAAATGTCAGTTATTTGCAGTGCATCTCCAACCTTAAGATGATACTCTTTTGCAAAACTGTCATTGACAACTGCACCTGTTAAAGGATATTGTTCATCCTGACGTTCAAGATTGATTGCACGTATATCCGCATCAATCATTTTGTTAGATAATTGAATGTTGATGCTTGCAATTCCACTGCTAGCATACACATCATGCACACCTTCTAAATTCCTAATATCAGTTAATAATTCAAGTGTTCGTTCTCCTGTTATATCAGATAAATCATATTTTCCGTAGACTTCAGTTTCAAACTGTTTATCAATATATTGTTCATTTGAAATGGCTATGCTTTTCATCGTAGCGGTACTGAAAACCAAAATAACAATAACACTAATAATAGTTAATATTGTTGACATGCTTTTTTGGATCTGTGGAAGTAGTCGCTGTAAAGCTAAATAAAAGTTTTTACCAAACACTCTTCGTGAATACGGCAGTGAATAGTGTATGCACCACTTAAAAGCATATGGTAAAATATACACTAATAAAATAGTCAGAATAGCTGTACCGACAAGGCTTTGTACTGGTGCATTTTCTTTCATTCCTATTAACAATAAAAAAACAGCAATAATCGTAACTCCACTGCTGAGCCACGATTTAGTTTTTGTCCAAGCAACTCGCTTTTCTAATTGTTTCATTTGCATCGGTAAAACATTGGCACTTTTCCAAACTTGCCACATTACAAATAACTGTAGTATGAAAAAACTTGATAACGCAATAAAAGCAACGGTCATAATAGGTATTGTTGTTTGTGTCGGAGGTAATTCTAAAGATTGAATGATTGTATTAATACCAATTTTCATCATTCCGACACCAATTAATGTTCCAGCTACTATGCCTATTATAATAATCGTAGTTAGTTGGGTTAGCACTATGATTGCAACTTGCGTCATTGTCGCTCCTATTGCACGCAAACGCATTAATTGTTTTTGTAGCCTAGTAAAAATAATCCGGAAGTTTGATAAGAGTAACGTACCTGTAATAATTAACACAAATACAGATAAGACAATAATAAAAATAAGTAGACTTTCAATATTTTTTTGCATTGTTTCCGATTCATTCAATAAATCTACACGTAAATGCTCGTCCATTTTAGCAATTTGTGTTCCAATAGTTTCCTCCAGTTCAGGAAGTGTTTGAGCCAATACAAACTTTCCTTCCTGCATATAGGGAAACATCGCTTTCATATCACTATTTGTCACATAAGCAGTATTAAATTCATTAATTGGTAATGAGTCTACAATCGTAAATGTTTTATGCTCAATTACCAACTGATCACCAATCGATTTTTCTAATGAAAATAATAAACGTTCACTTATAATTATCTCATTTTGCTGAATATCTTCCTTAAAATGTAAACGGCTTTTGGTAAGCTCATCATTATTTACACCAAGTATATTAATAGAAATACCTTCAACAGAAGTATCTGGATTTAATAAAATTGGTGCTACTGCCACAACACCTGCGATATCCGAAACCTGTGTTAGCAGTTCTTTATCTATATATGTATCATCTTCCATTTCGTAGCCAAATTCAATATTGCTATCACCATAAAGTTCATAGATATCTGCATCTAGATTTGCCTTAGCACTAAAGCCATATGTACACATCATCACTACAAGTGCTATTGCAATTGTAACGGTAATAATACTTGTTACCACCTGAGTTTTTCCTGCACGAAAAAGCTTTAAGGCGATGGTGTGTAAATTAAACATTATTACCACCTCGAGCTACATATTTAAATTTTTCTAAGATCTTTCCTAAATCATATTCATCTTTTTCATTTGTATAAACGTCAACAATTTGTCCATCATGGAAGAATAAGACCCTATCAGCAAATGTCGCAACATAAGCATCATGAGTAACGATGACCATTGTTTGTTGAAGATCCTCATTTAATTGTACAAGTAAATTTAAAATCTCATTTGTTGTATTAAAGTCAAGTGACCCCGTAGGTTCATCCGCTAGTAATATAGGTGGCTTGGCAATCAGTGCACGTGCAATTGCAACACGTTGTTGCTGTCCGCCTGATAATTCCGTAGGCAAATGTGTACGCCATTTTGTCATATCAACCTGATCTAGAGCACCTGCGACAAGCTCCACAATTTCTTTATGTGTTAACCCTTTTAAAATAAGTGGCATTGTTATATTATCCGTCACATTGAGATCCTCTAAAAGCTCAAATGATTGAAATACAAAGCCAATATGATCACGACGATAAATCGTTGCTTGCGGTTCTTGATAAATATTTGCATGTTCACCAGACACAAACATTTTTCCGCTTGTTGGGGCATCAATGGCACTTAACATATTAAGTAAAGTACTTTTACCCGATCCGCTTGTTCCCATTATAGCGACTATTTCGCCCTCGTACAATGTAAAATCAACTTCTCGTAATGCTTGTATACTGTGTGATGATTTATCAAATACCTTAGATAATCCCTCTACACGTAAAACTTCTTTGAGTTTTTGTTGCGGTACAGGAATATTATTCATCATCGTTTTCAGCGGATTTTGCCCACTCATCATTATATACTCCCTTCAATTGTTGTCGTAGCATCTTTAAACCACGACGAATATGTGTTTTTACAGTTCCAACAGGAAGTTCAATTACTTTAGCTATCTGGGGCACTGTATAATCATTATAAAATCGTAGTAACAAAGCTGTTTTATAGTTATTTGGTAAAGATTGTAGTGCCAGCCATAAATCGAGTTGTTCCTCAATCGGTCTGTAATCTGCCTCTATTAAATACAAGGTTTCTGGGGCGACTGGTCGCTCTCGATCTCTTTTTTTCACAAATGTAATACTCTGATTAATCGCAATACGCATAAGCCAAGTAGAAAAATACAAAGGCTCTCTTAATTGTCCAATCCCTTCAAAGGCACGAGTAATCACTTGTTGATATACTTCGACTGCATCAGATTCATTTTGCACGTATGCAAAAATCATACGGTATAGTTTATCTTGGTCCTTATTTAGCAGTGATAGAAAAGCTTCTTCATTTCCCTGCTGTGCCTGTTTAACCCGCTGCATTTTTTCACCTCTCTATATATTAGACACCCGAGTTTGGCAAAACGATTCAAAAAGTTCTATATATTTCGCTTAATTGAGTCGATATTTTTTTAAAAAAAGTAATCTAAGATTTTGTTTGCTTCTACTAATATACTTTATGCGCTTTGAAATAGCTTAATTCATTTGCCGGCAACGATTAAAGTTTTCGGCAAACTAACTAGCATAATAGTTACACGGATCTTAGTGTTAAATAGTTTGTTTGGTTTATGATTTGGTTAATTGTACTGAAAAAAGATTTGAATATGTGAAGGTTGCACATATTTCAGTAAACTTTTTAATTCACGTGTTATTTTATTAAATAATCGAATGCAACTGTTGGGGAACTATAGTAGAAAAATGTGAATCAAAACGCACAGTTATTAGTTGATAATCTCTTTTGATTAATTCTTTATTCGAAAGAGATTCTTTCTGTTTACGATAAAATGTACGGATGTTAAGTGTTTATATCAAATTTTATTTGTTATTGGTGGATTGTATAATCAAGTTAGCCACCCACATAAGATTATAGACAAAAATAAAAACGCCATGTGAATTCTGCTATATTGAAAGTAATATACAATCTATATAGAAGTGAATTTACATGATACGCGTAAATGATAACAAAAACTTTCGATTAGGAAAACACTTGACCTATGAAGAATGCATTAAAGTTGAAGACTACAAAGCCTTGGACTCTTACAATCGGGAAATTGTAGATATTCTAGGATGTGCACCACAAACAATAAACAGTACTACTAAGAATGGAACAGTTCGTACAATCAAACTACGCCAAAAATACAGTAACAAAGTATATAAGTACGAACAATACAGTTATCCGGATGATGCTACTCGCCAAAACTATTTGAATAATCGATACAATTGTGAGGATCAATCTAAGTGGCTAGACCATGACTCATTTAACAGCTGAGCTGATGACATGATAATTGTTGAAGACTGGCCACCCGGTGCGGTTGCAGAGCATGCAAGAAACATGAATTATCTCTCAAGGTTAATGACTGTCCGAAATATCAACTCATAAAATAAAAAAGATTCAGCATTGGATAAACAATATTCTACGTAAAATATTAGGTTATCGAAAAGAGAAAGAAGCATTTTGAAGTGAAATAAAATTACTGACCAATTTATAAAACAAGGCGTTTCCCATTAATAGCGAAATTCACAAATATCTAGATGACTAACTTAAACTTGAAATCCTTGTTGCGTGTATATATCATAAAATCACATTTTTTATATAAAAAATAATTTATGATATTGGTAGATTAAGGTAACTTATCTGTAAGGTTGAAAAAACGAAGGATGTAAATACAAAGGGATTCTTCAATATTGAGTAAACCGCGATAACGCCAAAAACAATGAAAGTGTTAAATTTACGTAAGGGATGTTAGAGAATATTCAAAAGTCTAACTATTTATCTAGCAATAACAAATGAAAAATTAAGTGGATATTAAAAGATAGTTCTAGAATTTGTAAGTGGAGTTATCTAAAAGATTAAACCAAATTTTATAAGAAGTTTACATATGGTGGTATAGAAGAACAACATGGCAACATGTCGCATACTAGATCATTAAACATAATATGTATTTTATGAGTATAGTTATAATGAACGTAATAGATTAAGTGCATCGCCATCTTGTTTATTCTTCTTTTTGTAATTTAAATTTATTACAAATATAAAAAGAGCTAACTCATGCCTTTCAAAAAGACATGAGCCGGCTCTTTTGAATATTCCTTTTCTTTTGTGTTGTTGTAATTTACAGTCCGCCCCGATATCTTTTAACTAAAAAACAAGAAGGCTATTGCTTTTATGTGAAGATTTATTCGCTTCACTATCGTGTGTTAAAAAATAACAGACGAACAAATAAAATATATATATTTTTACAGTCCTAGATATATTATTGCAAATGGTCTGTTATATAGGTTAAGTGTTAAACTATTAAAATATCACACACTGTTAATAGTTAAACTTCGTTATAATTGAAGATTTCTTTTTCCTATTAATTTGTCTAGCTTTAATCTCTCAAGGGGCTCCACGGACTTATAATTTATTCCTGCAAAAGACT
>Ga0079226_10001648_pt1 | contig 17145 bp, 16 predicted proteins | sample Poulit2014_FD_76345 | JGI IMG/M metagenome (GOLD analysis project Ga0079226, IMG submission 76345) | Agricultural soil microbial communities from Georgia to study Nitrogen management - Poultry litter 2014 | ecosystem: Environmental > Terrestrial > Soil > Agricultural land | place: USA: Georgia...
ACCAGGGCCAGTGCGTCGAGTTGGCCGCTGTGGGCGGGTGGATCGGCATCCGCGATTCCAAACGCGGTGATCACGGCCCGGTCCTGACCGTCACTTGCGAGGCACTCAGCCGACTGGTGAGCGGAATCAAGGACGCCGACACCGACGTCTGAGGCCGTCCTCGGGCGGCGCAGCTACCGCGTGTAGGGACGTGCGGTGTCCCCAACAGCCTCGAAGCTGTCCGCGTAAGTAGTGAGCAGGTCCCCTGCGGACAGCTTGCGTGGGTGCGTCGCCGGGGCGTGCCCAGCGGGTTTTCCGTACACCACCGTCTATCCGATGACTACGAGCCACCCACGAAGTACCTCACGTCACCTGTTGAGGTTCCGGTCGATGCTCGGGTGAGCAACGCCAACCCGCCGCCCGACAACGGACACTCACATGCCTGTCACCACCGTGATGACCGAGCACACCTGGAGGGGCCAACCCAACCGTACTGCTTGGACAGGAACCGGCGAGCGGCCAGCGAACAGGAACACCGGCCGGCCCGCAAATCTGCTCGGCCACCCGGCGCGCTACTCGTGCTCTGGACGACCCGCCGGTGCCGGGCCGGTGATCGCGGTGAGCGTTGCGGCCGGGTCCCCGCCACCGGCGCGGTTGTGTGGCAACAGTGCAAGCAGCCGTGACATGGCGCAAGTGTCGCTCAGCCCGGCGAAAGTGAGGCCGCCTCCGACGAAGCCCGCGAGCCACTTCAACGGCCGGTAGACAGTACTGCCGAGCACGCCGGTGAGCACCAGCAGGCCGGCCGTCAGCCGCACTTGACGTTCCATGGCCCACGGCCCCGATCCGGTGTTGACAGGCGCGTCGTGCTGTTGCCACGCGGTCACGCCGCCCCGCAGCACGTGCAGTTGGCGTAGCCCGGCCTCGTGCAACAGCGCACGGGCCGACTCCGCCCGCATGCCGGAACCACAGACCAGCACGATCGGGTCGTCGTGTTCGGCCGTGAGCATGCCCTGCTGGGCACGCAGCACCTCCAGTGGCACGTTGCATGATCCCGGGATGTGGGTCGCGGTGAACTCTGCCGGGTTGCGGACATCGATCAGGCGAGCCCGCGGGTTGTGATGCACCAGGCTACGTACCTGCGCAGTGTCGATGGTGGTCGGTATGGTCTCGGGCACGAGGCTCCTTCCCAGGGGTAGTGGTGTGGTCTCAGCCGGTGGCGACTGGGGTGCGCTGTTGCCAGGCGTCGTACCCACCGAGGAGATCGGCCACGGGATGGTGACCGTACTGCCGCAACAGGCTGGCTGCCACGGAGGAGCGCCACCCGCCCGCACAGTGCACGACGATGTCCTCCTCCCCACCGAGCTCCTGGTGTCTACGGGCCAACTCGGCCAGCGGGATGTGTCGCGAGCCGGGGATCGCGCCCAGCTCCCGTTCACCCGGATTGCGCACGTCCACCACGGTGACGCCGTCGTCGGAAAGTTTCCGTTCGAGTTCATCCACGGTGACGCGTGTGCTGGAGGTTGTCTGATCGGACAGTTCGGCGAACACCGCAGCACTGTCCTCGACTACGCCAACGACCCGGTCCAGTCCGACGCGGCCCAAGCGCAGGGCGGCCTCGGCCGCGCGCCGTGACGGGGCGATGATCACTGTCCGGTCGTGCTCTCCGAGCATCATGCCCGCGGTTTCGGCGAACCGGCCGTCGATGCCGATGTTGAGCGAACCGGCGAGGTGCTGCTCGGCGAACTCGTCCGGCGACCGCGCGTCGAGCACGACAGCACCGTCGGCGATCGCGCTGCGAACCTGTACCGGGGTGAGAGTCCGTAATTCGTCACTGGTACGCAGCAGCGGACGCTCCCGCCGGTTCAACACCGCATCCAGATCGAAATAACCGGGAATCGCGGGTTGCCCGCTGGTAATCAGCTCGACGAACTCACTCTCGCTCATCGGTTGCACAGCCGGGTTCATGGACCGTTGCGCGCCGATAGTGGAATGCAGCTCGCTGGAAATGTTTTTACCGCAGGCCGATCCTGCCCCATGAGCGGGGTAGACAAGCGTGTCGTCCGGCAGTGTGAGCAGCACGTCGTGCAACGAACGGTACAGCGCCCGCGCCAGTTCGTCCTTGGACGCTCCCACCGAGACGGCCAAATCGGGACGTCCGACGTCACCGACGAACAGTGTGTCCCCGGTCAGCGCGATCGCGGGGTCGTCGTTGGTGGTCTCCCGCACCAACAGCGTGATGGACTCCCAGGTGTGCCCGGGTGTTTCGAGGACCTCGATCTCGACAGTGCCGAGTGAGACGTGTTGCCCGTGCTGCAACCGGTGGAACTCGTAGTCGGCTTCGGCCTGTTGACCATACGCGATCCATGCGCCGGTCGCCTGTGCCATTTCGAGGTGCCCGGCGACGAAATCGGCATGGAAATGCGTGTTGATGACCCCCTCGATCGTCAGCCCGTGGGCTTCGGCATCGGCGAGGAACTGCGTGATGTCCCGACGCGGGTCGATGACGATCGCCCGCCCTGTGGACTCGTCACCGACGAGATAGGTCGCCTGTGACAAACACTGTAGATAGTACTGCTGAAAGAACATGTGTCCTCCGCGGATCCCCGATGGATCCAGCCATACGGATGCCTATACCGGTGGCGGTATAGGCAGCTACGATGGTGCAAACCGCGCGAGTGCGCGCGTGGTTCAGGCCAGCGACAGGAACAACCGTTCCAGTTCCTGCTCGGACATCTGTGGATCCTCGCCGTCGTCACGAGCCTGTTGACAGTGCCGCATGCCGCTGGCCACGATCTTGAAACCGGCGCGGTCGAGTGCTCGCGACACCGCTGCGAGCTGCGTCAATGCTTGAGCACAGTCCTCGCCGTCCTCGATCGATTCGATGACCCCACCGAGCTGTCCGTGCGCTCGACGCAGTCGGGTGAGTGCCTCACCAACCAATTCGGGACTCAGCTCCATGCTGACCACCTCCACACACTGTCCAACGCCTGAACCCCGGGGGGTATTCCCTGACGCTCATGACCTCCACCACCGAACGGGCCGCGCTGGCTCGGCCTGTGCCGCGCGGAGTGCGGTTCGGGAACCGGGAGAGTCGGGTCGCCGAGATCGGGTGCGGCCACAGCATGCGGGAACCGCAACCACCCTGACCCGGTGAGTTTCCGAACCCTACCGAACCGATGTGCCTGCATGCGCGCGACCACGTCGGCGCCCCTGCCGCACGAGGAACCCGCGGCTCATGCGAACAACGCCGGGTTGAATATGGCCACCAGTGCGACCCCGATGGCGACGAGGATGACCACGCCCCCGAACCCCCGACTCAGCGCCCGTGCGGGCAACCGCGGGGCGATACGGCCCGCGAGCAACGACACGACAACGGCGGCACCGGCGAATATCGCGAGGACACCATAATCGATGTCGGCTGCTGTGCCTGCGTGTGCGGCGAAACCGCCCACGGAGTTGATCAGTACGACCAACAGCGACGTGGCCACGGCCACCTGTGTGTCGAGCCCAAGCAGCACCATCAGTGTCGGCACGATCACGAAGCCGCCGCCGACACCGAACAATCCCGTCAAGACGCCGACCCCGGCACCCGCCCCGACCGCCCTCGGCAGGCACCGTCGCCAATCGATGCGGCCGTCCGCGGTACGACACGCACCGACGCGGCTCCGGCCGCCAGCACGCAACATGCGCACGGCCACCACGACCATGAGCGCGGCGAACGCCAACAACAGCCAGCGCTGCGGAATCAAGCTACCGAGGGCCGTTCCACCGACGGCGGCCGGCACGCCGGCCGCAGCAAACAGGAGCGCGATCCGCCATTGCACCTTCGCGCGTCGCTCGGCAGGAACGATGCCGCCCACTGACGAGACCGCCACCACGGCCAGTGAGGTGGGAATGGCGGTCTCCAGGGACTGCCCGACGCCGTAGACCAGTGCCGGGATAGCCAGGATGGAGCCGCCCGCGCCGAGCAGCCCCACTGCCAGACCGACGATCGCGCCGAAAACACCAGCCAGCACCATATGATCATCGTCCCTGCGGAATGCTGGTTACGCGGCCGAAGTCAACGACACGCCGACCGGTTCGGCATTACCGAACAGATCGTTCACGATCACGGCTGTGCGCCCGGCGCTCTCGAGCAGGGAGGCTGCGGCGGTGGCACGGTATCCGCTGCCGCAGTGCACCCAGACGGTTCCTGCGGGGATCTCCGCAGTCCGGTTCTTGAGCTCGTACAGCGGGACATGGACTGCGCCCGCGACATGGGATTTCTGCCACTCGTTGTTGGTGCGCACATCCAGCACCACGTCCACTGGCGGGAACTCGTCGGTGCCGCCTCCCTGCGCAAGGGCGAGCTGGCCGAGGTCGGCTGTCATGGTGCTGCGCAGTTGACCGGGACTGTTCGCCAGTTCCCGCGGTGATCCACTGGCTGCGGCGGCGAACTTGTCGATGCCGATACGGGCCAACTCCCGCTGCGCCTCGGAGACCTGCCCGCGAGTTTCACCGAGCAGGGTGATCGGCGCTCCCCAGTCGATCATCCAGCCGAGCCACGTGGCCAACGGCCCATCCAATCCGAGGCTGACCGTTCCGGCGAGATGCGAGGCAGCGTAGGCCGTGCGGGTGCGCAGGTCGACGACCCACTCCCCTTCCTCGAGGCGCCGGGCGAGTTCTTTCGCCGTCGCCCGTTCCGGCGTTCGCAGATCCAACGGCTCCGGGCCGGCAGTGTTACGCACGCCTGTATGCGCGTAGTACGCAGGATACACATCCAGACCGGCCAGCATCTGCTCGACGAAATCGTCCTTGGCCAGCGTCAGTGCCGGGTTGACCACTTTCTGCTCCCCGATCGTCGCCGAGTCGCCGGAGGCTTGGCTGGCCGAGCAGAAACTGCCGAAGCCGTGGGTCGGCCAGATCTGGGCACCGTCCGGGAGGATCTCGACCAGCTTGCGGGCCGAGTCGTGCTGGTGACGCGCCAGCTCGTGACTGTGTTGCTCGCCGACCAGATCGGTGCGCCCCGTGGTTCCGAACAGTAGTGATCCGCCGGTGAACACTCCGACGGCCCCGTGTTCACCCTCCAACAGGTACGACAGGTGGTGGTACGTGTGCCCCGGGGTGGCAACTGCCCGAACCCGCATGCGTTCCGAGGTCTCGATGACGTCACCGTCGTGGACCGGCCGGTGTTCGAACGGAACCTGGTCCGCCGCAGCGAACCCGTAGTCGGCACCGGTCAATCGGGACAATTCCAACCCGCCGGAAACATAATCGTTGTGTACGTGTGTCTCCAGCACCAACACGATGCGAACGTTCAACCGCCCGGCGAGAGCGATCACCCGGTCCACGTCACGCTGCGGATCCACTACGATTGCCACCTCGCCATCGGTGGCCAGATAACTGTGATCACCGATCGCGGACGTCACAATCACCGCCACACCCAGATCACCGGCCAGCCAGTGATCAAGGCCTTGCACGACCGTCTCACTCACCGCTGCTCGCCTCCTTCCTCGCGGAGTGGTTCCCGGTGAGCGGGCGGTCCACACATGGTGAATCCCCTACAGAAACCCGGTCGCGATGACACAACCATGGCACCATGGAGCCATGGGCGTTTTCCCGGACCCAGATCGCGAGGTCGACGCTGCTCAGGCGCGCCGCATGATGGACGAACAGGCAGCCCAGGTCGTCGACTTACGTGAGCAACACGAACGCGACGCGGGCCACATCCCCGACGATCGCTACCTCAATATCGCCCGCGTGGCGTCCGAGGCGGACTCGATACGCGGCGACCGCCCCGTGATCTTTTACTGCCGCTCGGGCATGCGCTCCGGGATGACCGCTGCGGCGTTCAACTCGGCAGGTTGGGACGCCTACAACCTCCAGGGTGGGCTACTTGCCTGGGCCGAATCCGGTCAGCCACTCGATCCTGCCGACGGGACCGTCGCGGAACACTGAACACTGCGTCGCGATCAGTGAGTGAAACCGAACTCGTGAACGAATCACCGCGTGGGTGGATCGTGAACCGCCGCGACAGGACGCAGCCTCAGACTCCACAGCCGACTGCCCCTCATGAGCACGAATGGGTTCCGGGCTCGACCGGCCTGGGGGAACGCCGGGAACCCGGAACACCGCCACGATAACGTTCCCTGCCCCACCTCGCACCCCTGGCGCAGGCCGGCATCGCCCACCACCCCGATCATGACGATCATGCGTCGAGCACGCGTCACGCACAACATGGCACTGCGGCCACCGGGTCAGACCGCCCCCACAACTCGGACGGAACGGCGTGGCGATGCGGCTACACCCGGATGATCCTGAACCGGCCGATCCTCTGGGCCTGCCCCTCCGAGACCAGCTCGGTCGAGGTGATGCCGTCCGCCCGCATCCGCGCCACAGGACGTCAGCCGTGGCGTCGCCGCGCCGACCTTCAGATCACATCCGTCGCAGCGACACTCGGCTGGACACTGGCAACACGCAACCCCGCCGACGTCGTTGTCCTGGAGTCACTGGTATCAATCACCGCTATCAATCACCGCGCTCGGCTGAGCCGCGCAGCAGGTCGCGGATCTCCCGGGCCGCGGCGCGGCCCGCGCGATTGGCGCCAACGGTGCTGGCCGAAGGGCCGTACCCCACCAGGTGCAGGCGAGGCTCGACCACCGCGCGGGTTCCCGCCATGCGGATGCCGCCACCCCGTTCCCGCACGTCCAACGGCGCCAGATGGTCGATCGCGGCACGGAAACCCGTCGCCCACAGGATCACGTCCACCTGTTTGTGGCTGCCGTCCGGCCAGACGATGCCGTCCGGGACGACCCGCTCGAACATCGGCTGCCGCACCAACACACCCCGTCTACGGGCACGTTCCGCCTTCTCCGACAGCGGCAAACCCGTCACATGCACCACGCTGTCCGGCGGCCTGCCCTCACGTACCGCCTGCTCCACCATCGCCACCGCAGCACGACCCGCCTCACGGGTGAACGGGCCGTCGCGGAACCGCGGGGGTGTACGGGTCACCCAGGTCATGTCCGCGGCCACATCGGCGATCTCGGTGAACAACTGCACCGCCGACGTGCCCCCACCCACGACGACGACCCGCTTCCCCGCAAACCGGTCCGGACCGGTGTAGTCCGCAGTGTGCAACTGTTCGCCCGCGAACGTTTCCCGGCCCGGATAGTACGGCCAGAACGGTTTGTCCCACGTACCCGTCGCGTTGATCACCGCGCGGGCCGACCACGTTTCCGTCGCACTGACCACCAGCAACCGCCCGCCCTCGTCCGGGCGCACCGCACGGACACTGACCGGACGCCGCACCGGCAGGTCGAAAGCACCCTCGTACGAAGCGAAATACTCCGAAACGACCTCCGAAGCCGGACGCGTGCCGTCCCGCTCGTCGAACGACATGCCCGGCAACTGGTGAATGCCGTGCACCCGATCCAACCGCAGGCTCGGCCACCGGTACTGCCACGCACCACCCGGGCGTTTCCCGTGGTCCAGCACCACGAATCCGTCACCACCGGTGAAACCGAAGTGCTGCAGGAAGTAGGCGGCGGACAAGCCTGCCTGTCCCGCCCCGATGACGACGACATCCACCTCGTGATCGGCAACCATGCCCCGTACAACACCACGGGCCGGGCCGGATCATCCCGTGAGACGACCGATATGGCCGACTACTCCTGCTGCGCACATCGACGCTTCCGCCGCAGCACCCCGGCGAACGCCGCCACAGCACCCAGTACCGCCGCGCCGACAAGCACCGGTGCGAGACGCTTCGCGACCGAGCCGCCCGCGTACTCCATCAGGTCGATCGCCTCGGCATTCGACGTACTCGACGAGTCCGGCACGGCATGCAGCGGCGGACGCTGGTCCTGCTGTTCACCGGTGGAGTGCCCGGTGGCAGACGTAGCGGCTGTAGTAGAGGCCGCGTCGGTTCCGGTCGTTCCCTGTGGCTGCGACGGTGCCGCGGCCTCCTCGGACGTGGTGGACGCACCCAGTTCCGCCGCCAACGAGTCGGCGAACGAATTCAGGATCTTGCCACCCACGTCCGAGATCATTCCCCTGCCGAACTGTGCGGGACGCCCGGTGACGTTGAGATCCGTCGCGACCGCACCCTTGGTGCCCTCGCCCTCCGACTCCAACGTCACCGTCACCGTCGCCGACGCGGTCCCCGCTCCTCTCGCGTCCTTGCCGGACGCCTCGATCACCAGTTTGCGAGCCTGCTCGTCCTTCTCCTGGAACTCTCCGGAGCCCTTGTACAAGAGGTTGACCGGCCCGAGTTTGACCTTCACCGACCCCTTGAACGTGTCGCCATCCACACTGGTCAACGTGGCTCCCGGCATGCACGGCGCCACGCGCTGTGGGTCGAGCAACGCCTCCCACACCTGCTCAACCGGAGCTGACACGGTGAATTCATGATCGAGCCGCAACGCGGTGAACCTCCTTCGTCGTTTCCCGAACCCACCCACCATCCCCCGCCACGAGCGAGACGGTCACGTACTACGCGGTCACAGCTGCCGATACGGCACGGCCCGTCAGCACCTGCGCCAGATGCTGCCGGTACGCCACATCGCCGTTCGCATCCGTCGGCGGGTTCGTCCCCTCAGCCGCAAGGGCCGCTGCCGACCGGATCGCGTCCGGAGTGGCCGAAGCACCGACCAGTGCCCGCTCGACGCTGTGCGCACGCCGCGGCACCGTGTCCATGTTGGTCAGCCCCACCCTGGCCTCGGTGATGGAGCCGCCCTCGGTGCGCACCGTGGCAGCCACCGCCACCATCGACCACGCCTGCGCCACCCGGTTGAACTTCTCGTAGTGCGCCTGCCAAGCAGTGTATTTCGGCACGCGCACCCGCACCAGCAGCTCACCCTCGTACAGATCCGTGGTGAAGAAATCGCTGAAGAACTCGGATGCGGGCACCGTGCGCTGGCCGTGTGGCCCGGCGATCACCATCTCGGTGTCCAGCGCCAGCGCAGGCGCGAGCAGGTCACCGGCGGGATCGGCGTGGGCCAACGACCCACCGAACGTCCCCCGGTGCCGCACCTGCGGGTCGGCCACGGTCTCCGTCGCCTTGGCCAGCAACTGTGCATGATCCTGCACCAGTTGGTTGCGCTGCATCTCGTGATGCGTGGTCATCGCGCCGATCTCCAGCGCATCACCGGCGTCCCACACACCACGCAGCTCATCGATCCGGTTGAGGTCGATGACCTTGTCCGGGGCGGCGAGGCGCATCCGCAGTACCGGCATCAGGCTCTGCCCCCCGGCCAGCACCTTCGCGTCCTCACCTGCCTCGGCGAACACCCGCACGGCCTCATCGACCGAAGTGGGCGCCGCATAGTCGAAAGCAGCCGGAATCATGATGTCCCTCCTGTCCTCTGCGTGGAACCCGTTTTCTCCGGATCGGCGCTCGAACCGTGCTGGACCGCCTGCCACACCCTCATCGGTGTCATCGGCATCGCAATGTCGTCCACACCCTTGTGCCGCAACGCGTCCACCACGGCGTTGACCACAGCCGGGGTCGAAGCGATCGTGCCCGCCTCACCAACACCCTTCACGCCGAGCTCGTTCGTGGTGGAGGCGGTCTCCGTGCGGTCCGTGACGAACGAGGGCATGTCCGCCGCCGACGGCACCAGGTAGTCCGCGAAACTCGCCGTCATCAAGGTGCCCGCCTCGTCATGGATGGCCTCCTCGTACAGCGCCTGAGCAATACCCTGCACCAGACCACCGTGCACCTGCCCCTCCACGATCATCGGGTTGACGACCGTGCCGACATCGTCCACACAGACGTACGAACGTAGCCGCACCTGCCCCGTCTCGGTGTCCACCTCCGCCGCACAGAGGTGCGTACCGTGCGGGAACGAGAAGTTCTCCGGATCGTAGGCAGCCTCCGAATCCAGATTCGGTTCCACACCATCCGGCAGGTCGGCCGCACCGAAAACCGCCAGCGCCACATCCTGGATACCGGTGGACTGGTCCGTGCCCCGCACACGGAATTGGCCGCCGGTGAATTCGAGATCGTCCTCGGAGCATTCCAGCATGTGTGCCGCAATCGGCCGCGCCTTGTCGATGACCTTCTGACCCGCCTTCAGCACGGCCATACCGCCCACCGTCAACGACCGGGAGCCGTAAGTGTCCAGGCCGCGTTGTGAGGACTGCGTGTCGCCATGCAACACTTCGATGTCGTCGAAACCGACACCGAGCTGATCCGCCACGATCTGACTCCACGCCGTGACATGACCCTGTCCGTGTGGGGACGAGCCGGTGACCACCTCGACCTTGCCGGTCGGCAGCATGCGGATCGCCGCGTGCTCCCAGCCTCCCGCACCGTAGTTCAACGAACCCAACACCCGCGACGGTGCCAGGCCACACATCTCGGTGAACGTGGACACGCCGATACCCAGCTGCACCGGGTCGCCACTGCTGCGACGTTCCTGCTGCTCACGACGCAGGCCCGCGTAGTCGAAGTGCTCCTTCGCCTTCTCGGTGGCGGCCTCGTAATTGCCGGAGTCGTAAGTCAGGGTGGACACCGTGGTGTACGGGAACTCCTGGTGCTCGATCCAGTTCTTCTCCCGAACCGCCAACGGATCCATGCCGAGTTCCGCGGCGAGCTCGTCCATCATCCGTTCGATCGCGAACGTCGCCTCCGGCCGGCCCGCACCGCGATAAGCATCCGTGGGCACCTTGTTGGTGAACACGTTCGTGCACGAGAAATGATACGCCGGGATCTTGTAGATGCCGTTGTACATGAACGCGCCCAGGATCGGCACGCCCGAGGAGACGAGCCGCAGATAGGCTCCCATGTCGGCCAGCAGCTCGACCTTCAGGCCAGTGATCGTGCCGTCGTGGCGTGCGGCGATCGTCATCTTCTGCACCTGGTCACGACCGTGATGGCCGGCCATCAACGACTCGGAGCGGGACTCGGTGTACTTGACCGGTTTGCCGAGTCGTTGGGCCACCAAAAACGACATGACCTCCTCCGGGGTGACCTGGAGTTTGCCGCCGAAGCCACCGCCGACGTCGGGAGCGACCACCCGCACCTTGTGCTCCGGATAGCCCAGCGTCATCGCCAGCATCAGCCGCAGGATGTGGGGCACCTGCGTCGCCGACCACATCGTCATCTGATCCCCGGTCGGATCGACCACGATCGACCGCGGCTCCATGAACGACGGGATCAACCGTTGTTGCCGGAACGTGCGACGCACCACCACTTCGGCATCCCCGAGTGCCTGTTCGACATCGCCGCCGCTGCCGGCCTCGGACGAGTCGAACACCCAGGTGGCGCTCCGGTTCGTGCCGAGATCCGAATGCACCACATCCGCGTCGTCGGCGACCGCCTGTTCCATGTCGAGCACCACGGGAAGGTCCTCGTAGTCGACATCGATACCCTCGATCGCGTCGTGAGCCTCGTAGTCACTACGGGCGATCACCACGGCAACCGCCTCACCGGCGAAATTCACCTGCTCCACCGCCAGCGCGGGAGCATTCGGCGCCTTCATGTCCTCGGTGACCGGCCAGGCGTTCGGCAGGCTCCCCTGGATATCGGCGAAGTCCGCACCGGTGAACACGGCCTCGACGCCGGACATCTGCCGCGCCTCGGAGGTGTCGATGTTGGTGATGCGGGCGTGCGCGACCGGACTGCGCAACACCGCCATGTACATCATACCGGGCAGGCTGATGTTGTCGGTCCAGCGCGTGCGTCCGGTGATCAGCCGCGCGTCCTCCTTACGCAGCCGCGACTGTCCCACTTCACCACCGGCTACCGGTTGTACGGTCGAGGTCATCAGTCACCACCTCCGACGGACGTGGCGGCGTGCCTGCCTGCCGTTTCGTCGGCGACCTGCTCCGCGGCCGGCCCCGAGCCGGGACGCATGTCGTGCGCGGCGTCCTGTACCGCACGGACGATGTTCTGGTACCCGGTGCAACGGCAGAGGTTGCCTTCCAGCCCTTCGCGCACCTGCTGCTCGTCCGGATCGGGATGTTCGGCCAGCACATCGAGCGACTGCATGATCATTCCGGGAGTGCAGAACCCGCACTGCAGTGCGTGATTGTCGTGGAAGGACTGTTGCAGCGGATGTAACGTACCGTCGCGGGCGAGCCCCTCGATGGTGGTGAGTTCGCTACCGTCGGCCTGCACCGCGAGCACCGAGCACGACTTCACGCTCTGACCATCCATATGGACGGTGCAGGCGCCGCAGTTGCTGGTGTCACATCCGACGACCGTGCCGACCTTGCCCAGCTTCTCGCGCAAATAGTGCACGAGCAGCATTCGAGGTTCGACGTCGTCGGTGTAGGTCGTTCCATCCACGGTGACTGTGATGCGCATGGAGCCTCCACTGACGATGCGGCCCGATAAGTGGGTCGCGGGACCTTGTGGTTCGCAGAACGAGTTCTGCTCGGCCACCGGCTGCGGTGACCTGACTCACCCAAGGATTCCCGCTCGCGGCGATCTCGGCAACTCGAAAAGACACGCACGGTCGTACTTCGATCACTCGGACACTCAGCGACAGGCTCCGGCGATCCGCGTGATCGGATAACGTTGGTGCGTTGATGTTGTGATGCGCTGTACTGACAATATGCGGACCACCCTGGGAATCAACGGTAGCGTGCTTGCCGCTGCGCGAGCGATCGCCAACGCAGAAAACCGCTCGCTGGGGTCCGTCATATCCGAGCTCGCGCGCCGTAGCCTCGTCCCGGAACAACGTTCGAACTCGGAAGTACCAACCTTCGAGGTAGCCGCCGACGCACCTTCGAACTGGGTTTCGTACGGGTCGCCGGCAACAAGACGACCACTCCGACGGCACGTCATCCTGCGAAGCACTCGAGGTCCTGGGGAGTTTGTGCGCACAACCCGGACACGAGTTCCGGGGTGATCAATCCCGTCTACTCCACCCACCATTCGCCCCGGAGAGGGTCGATTCCTGTCGTCAAGTCGCGGAGGTGCATCTGATCGGGTTGGCCGCCATGCACGAAGCACGCCTGGTGCCCCTCGACAAGGGAGCCGTCGAGGCTGCCCCACGAGAATGGCGGTATGCCGGTGAGTTGATTCTGTAGTCGGCAGCGTGGTCCGGTTCAGCCGTGGATACGGCCGTCCATGTCGCTGAGACTGCGGCCGGTGCCGCCCCATCGGGAGCTGATCAGTTCGGCCGCGATCGACACGGCCGTTTCCTCCGGTGTGCGCGCACCGAGGTCCAGCCCGATCGGAGACGCCAGTCGTTTCAGCTCCGGCTCGGTCAGCCCAGCCTCCCGAAGCCGTTCCATCCGGTCGTCGTGGGTACGCCGCGAGCCCATCGCGCCGATATACCCCACCTCCAGCCGCAACGCGACCTCCAACAGCGGGACGTCGAACTTCGGATCGTGGGTGAGCACCATGATCGCCGTACGTGGTCCGATCCGTCCGGCATCCGCCTCGGCCCGCAGATACCGGTGCGGCCAGTCGACGACCACCTCGTCGGCGTCCGGGAAGCGGGTGGTCGTGGCGAACACCTGCCGCGCGTCACAGACGGTCACCTCGTAACCGAGATAGGCGCCCATCCGGGCCATCGCGGCGGCGAAATCGATCGCGCCGAACACCAACATGCGTGGCCGCGGCTCGAACGAGTTCACGAACACAGCCATGCCCTCACCACGACGTTGCCCGTCCGGGCCGTAATACAGCATGCCGCTGCGACCGTTCGCGAGCAGCCCACGCGCATCATCGGTGACCGAGTGGTCGATACGCTCCGAACCGAGATCACCGGTGACCCGATCGGGCCGGACGATCATCCGTCTGCCCAACAACGCCGGATCCTCGTCGTGCTGGGTGACCGTGGCGATCGCCACCGGCTCGCCCTCGTGCACCGAGCGGATGACCTCGCCGAGCTCCGGCATCGTCGCGGCGTTGACGTACTCCACGAACACGTCGATGATGCCGCCGCAGGTCAACCCGACCGCGAACGCGTCGTCGTCGCTGACTCCGTAGCGTTGCAGCACCGGAGTACGGTCGGCGACCACCTCGCCGGCGAGTTCGTACACCGCGCCCTCGACACAGCCACCGGAGACACTGCCGGTGACCGTGCCGTCCTCGCCGACCAGCATCGCCGCTCCCGGCGCGCGGGGTGCCGAGGAGAACGTCGCGGCGACCGTGCCGACGCCGACCGTTTCCCCGGCCATGACCCGTTCGTAGAGCTCGTCCAGTACGTCATGCATCACGTATCGCCACCAACAGCCGTTGCAGTGTTGCCAAACTGTGCCCCGCGAGCAGTCGGTCCAGATGCGGCAACGCTGCCGCGATCCCGGACTGCACCGGGGCATAGCCGTCCTTGCCCGCATGCGGATTCACCCAGAACACCCGATGCGCCAACCGCGCCGTGCGCGCCAGTTGCTCGTCGAGCAGACTCACGTCACCACGTTCCCAGCCGTCGGAGAACACCACCACCACGGAACCACGCGCGAGCCCGCGCTGCCCCCACCGGTCCAGGAACACCCGTAGCGTCTCGCCGAGCCGGGTGCCCCCCGCGTAGTCGGGAACCGCCCGCCCGGCAGCCAGCATCGCCTGTTCCGGGTCACGCCTCCGCAGCCCACGGGTCACCCGCGTCAGCCGGGTGCCCAGCGTGAACACCTCCACGTTGTTCGGGGCGCGGCGGGTCAGCACGTGCGCGAATCGCAGCAGCGCATCGGCGTACGGTCCCATCGAGCCGGACACGTCGATCAGCAGCACCACGCTGCGATTCCCGCGCACCCGTTGCCGGTAGGCCAGCCGGACCGGTTCACCGCCCGCCGCGAGCATGCCACGCAACGTCCGTGCCGGATCCAACGTGCCGTTCGACGCGGGGCGTTTCCGCAGCGAGGTCCGGGTCGGCAACCGGGGACGCAGCACGGCGATCAGCTCGCGCAGGCTGGCCCGCTCGGCAGCGGTGAGTTCGGCCAGGTCACGGTGGCGAAGTACCTCCGTGTCGCTGGCGGCGACCTGGAGTTGTTCGGCGGTGTCGTCCTCGCTCTGTGCGGAGCGGGTGTCGGTGTTCAACGCCGCCGCGCGGGCCTGCACGGTGCGCGTGGTCGTACGGCTCGCATCGTGGGGCGGTTCGGTCGCGAACCATGCGGTGAACACCCGATCGTACAGCGGCAGATCGTCCGGATCGGCGCACAGACTGACCCGGCCCGCCCAGTACACCTGCGCCGGCGCGGCGACGTCGAGCCGGTGCACCGCATCCAGATATGCCTGCACTCGATGTTCGTCGCAGGTCAGGCCAGCCGTGCGGAGGGCAGTGGCGAACCCGGCGAACCCGGCGAGCGTGTCGGTGGCGGTACTCACACCACCATTATGCCCTTCCACACTCCGAGAACCAGACCACTCGCCGCGACACGAGGTCGACAGCACGACCCATCCAGATCATGCGCCGGTCGAGGGCGCCTCAGCCGAGCAGGGAGTCGAGTTTCGCCCGGACCCGTTCGAGGTCCTCGCTGTACTTCAGGACCACTCCGAGCGTGTGGGCAGCCGATTCGGCATCCAGCGAGTCGCAGTCCAACTGCCGCAGTGCCCTGGCCCAGTCGATCGCCTCGGCCACGCCCGGGGGTTTGAGCAGTTCCTGTTCACGGAACGCGCGGACCGCGCTCGCCACCTGCTCGGCAAGGCCCCGTGCCACATCCGGAACCCGGGAACGCAGGATCGCGATCTCCCGATCCAGGCTGGGGTGTTCGAGCCAGTGGTAGAGGCAACGACGCTTCAACGCATCGTGCACCTCGCGGGTACGGTTCGATGTCAACACCACCAGCGGCGGTTGTTCGGCCCGTACCTCCCCGAACTCCGGGATGGAGACGGCGTTGTCGTCGAGCAGCTGCAACAGGAACGCTTCGAACTCGTCATCGGCCCTGTCGATCTCGTCGACGAGCAGAACACACGGTGTGCTGGTCAGTGCCCGCAGCAACGGCCGAGCCAGCAGGAACCGTTCGGTGTACAGCGAACGCTCCGCGACGTCGACTTCCAGCGCTCCCTCGCTGCCGGCTTCCAAGGCACGCAGATGCAACAGTTGCCGCGGGAAGTCCCACTCGTACAGCGCCTGCGCCGCGTCGATCCCCTCGTGGCACTGTAGCCGGATCAGCGGTTGCCGCAGCGACTCCGACAACGCGAGTGCAAGAGAGGTCTTGCCCGTGCCGGGTTCGCCCTCGCAGAACAGCGGGCGGCCCATGCGTTGCGCGAGGAACGCGGCGGTGGCGATCCCGTCGTCGGCGAGATAGCCGGTGGTTTCGAGTTTGCCCGCCAGCTCGGCAGGTGATTCAACTGTCGTCACACCCGCCAGCGTACGAGTTCAGCTCGGCCGGTGTGTCGGCGTCGCCCCCTGTGGCGAGGTCACCGCACTCGACCGGGATCAGGTCCCGGCGCATCCGCAGCCACTCCCGCGCTCCGCTGTCGCCGGACAGCGACTCACGCACCTCGTCCCAGAAGTGTCTTCCCAGCAACACCGGATGCCCCGGGGCTCCCTGGTAACAGGCTCGTGCCACCGCGCGCGGCGCGGCGTGTCCGGCGACCCGCCGCACGGCTGTCGCGGGCACGTCGGGCAGGTCCACCAAATGCAGCAAGGCAGCATCCGCCGGCGGCGGACAGTCATCCAAGGAAGCCAGCCCCGCTCGTAACGATGCCGCCATGCCCGTTTCCCAGCCCGGTGCGTACACCGCGGTCTCGCCGGGCCGTAGTTCCGCCCGCACCTGCTCGGCGTGGGCACCGACAACCACATGCACCCGAGCACAGCCTCCCGCGGCGAGCACCTCACAACCTCGCCGCACCAGGCTCTGGCCACCGACGCGAGCGAGCGCTTTCGGTTGCCCGAAACGCCTGCCCGCCCCGGCGGCCAGGAGCACACCAACGAGCTGGTTGCTTATTGCTCCTGCCCCTGCTCCTCGCCTTCGGGCTGTTGCATCACAGCGAAGTTCAGTTGGCCCTCGTCGTCCTGCTGCACGTCGAGCACCTTGTCGTCGAGGAATGTCGACGCCTGAGTGTCAAGGAAGACCCTGGCCCCGCCCTCAGTGCCGAGTACCTGGTCCTCCTGCTCCGGTGCGCCGACGACCGAGAGCGCGAGTTGGGCTTCCTCCTCGCTCTCGTCCTGCACCGCGAAGCGCAGTCCAGCGCCTTCTTCCTGCGCCGTCAAAGCAGAGATCGCTTCGGCGGCGGCGTCCGTCAGGGCAAGCATGTTCTGCCTTTCCGTTGTTCGCGCCGTTTGCGCT
>Ga0079226_10001649_pt1 | contig 17145 bp, 18 predicted proteins | sample Poulit2014_FD_76345 | JGI IMG/M metagenome (GOLD analysis project Ga0079226, IMG submission 76345) | Agricultural soil microbial communities from Georgia to study Nitrogen management - Poultry litter 2014 | ecosystem: Environmental > Terrestrial > Soil > Agricultural land | place: USA: Georgia...
ATCGAGCGGTGGTTCCCGCAATGAAATGCTCTATTAATTTAGTCTGTTTCTGTTGGCTTAATCTACTTTTTCTCATAACATAAATAATACCTTAAAAGGTGTTATCTATGTCAGCCCCTAAAACTATTAAATTATGTGGACAGTCTAGATAGCAAAAATCCCGTCACTTTCGTAACGGGATTCTTATGTAATGGTGCCTAGGGCCGGAAATTTAGGGACACATATATAATGGTATATCTAATAATATCAGCAAGATAGCTAAAAATTAAATATATATATTGTTATATAAAACCTTTGAGTTGGAGTAAAAGTTGGAGCAATCCGTACACTTTTAGGTCTTAGAAATACAGCTTACAATTGAAGTATTACACGTTACCTGTAAGAAAAGGGACGCATCAAAAATCGCCAATATTGCATTTTATTGCTTATCCCTAACTTTCATCACAAAAATAATTTTAAAGCCCTTAAAATTGAATTTTTAGGCTAAAACTAACAAAAACAGTATGCCGCTGTAATCTACATGAGGTTGATGTATGATAGATTTTTAATGTGGAGCTCGCGAAAAGAAGTGCCGGCTAATTAATTTTCAAAGGGATAATATGCTTAATCGGATAGCTGAGGATATCTTGTAAGCTGTATTGATCTAAATGACTGTAAAATTGATTCATTGCGGCATTAAGAAGAGAAGGTAATCGGCAAGCCGGCGTTAAAACGCATCTTGGCGTATGACAGTTAACAATGCCGTGATTCGTATGAAGGCTCTCTTCTAATACTCGAATTAAATAGCCAACTTTATAGGATTCAGGAGAATTTGCTAATTGAATGCCGCCATTTTTACCGCGAATAGTGGATACCCACTTTTGCTTGGACATAAAGTGTACAATTTTCGTTAAATGATTCTTGGAGACACTTAATCGGTCGGCGACATCGGCAATCGTTAAGGTTTTATCGGTCGTTCCACTTAAGAGGAGTAAAACTCTAATGCCTAAATCGGTAAATTTGCTCAATTGCATAATAAATTTTTCAGCTTTAAAAATATCACGACATTATAAAGCATATTTTCCTAATCCTTCATTATTTACGGTGCGATTACACAATGTTGCCGGTATTAAATAGCTCCATATGAATCTGTTCTTGTGCAATACCACGTTCTATTAACGCATGATGTTGTGCCTTCATAAACGCTAATGGGCCACAAATGTAATAATCGGCATTTTCTGGCAATAATGTGTTATCAAGTTCTGATAAATCCACGCGACCAATTTTATCAAAGGTGATCTTATCGCTTGGTGTTTCACAGGCTAAGAATGTCTTGAGTTGCGGTAGCGCAGTTTTTGCATCATTGAGTTGTTGCCTCATTGCTAATACTTGCTCATTTTTGCATGCGTGAATAAAAGTGATAGGCATTTTAGCACCATGCTCTTTTAAAGTCATAAGCATGGAGATCATTGGTGTAATTCCAACGCCGGCGCTGATGAAGACATTCTCTTTTTCCTGATCTTGTAAGAAGAAGTTGCCGGTAGGAGAGGTTAATTCCAGATGATCGCCTTCTTTGATGCTGTTGTGTAGGGTTGTTGAAACATAACCATCTTTGAAATCGTCGATGCCATCTTCTCGCTTGACGGAGATTCGATAAACTTGATCATTTGCGCTATCGGAAAGCGTGTATTGTCTCGGCTGTTTAAAGCCAAGTTCCGGCACATCAACACGAATTGAGACAAATTGCCCGGCGTTGTATTTCGGTAGTGAGCTACCGTCGGCGGCACTTAAATAAAAGGAGGTAATATTGTCACTCTCTTTCTCTTTGCGCACGACAATAAAGTCTTTCCAACCATTCCAGCCATCTGTTTGGGCTAAGTTTTCCGCATAAACCTCTTTTTCTGCGGCAATTAATAGATTTGCTAATTGTTGATAAGCAGTTGCCCATGCTGAAATGAGATCGCTCTCCATGGAAATGCTGAGAACTTCACTGATGGAATGTAATAGATTTTCACCGACAATATCATATTGCGCAGGTTGAATATTTAAACTGACGTGTTTAGACACAATATGTTTTACCGCATCATCTAAAACCTCTAGTTTTTGAATGTTTTCGGCATAAGCTAATACGGCATCGGCTAATGCTTTAGCTTGTCCGCCGCTTCTTTGATGTCCCATGTTAAAAACTTCTTTAAGTTCGGGGGAGTTTTTTAACATCCTTTGATAAAAATAGGTAGTTAAAGCGGTGCCATTTTCTCGTAGGGCCGGAATGGTTCCTTGTACTAATTCAATCTGCTGTGCTGATAACATTTCGTCTCCAGATAGATAACTAAAAAATACATTTTATTAAAAATGAATGCGAATGGGAAGGTTCGAAATAGATCTAAAATTACTCAAGGCGATATATCTTGTTGGTTTTAAGGCTTCATTATAGCTGTATTGTATTCTATTGTATGGTGGAATTGACAATCTGTGTATACAGGGATTTTAAATAGATGTATAATAAATACATCTTAATAGAGGTGAGGCGTTTATGTTTAAAACAATATTTTCCTACGCATTTCGTCCTTTTTATGCGGCAGCGGCATTGTATGTGGCGTTAATTATTTTGCTTTGGTATCCGCTCGGCTTTCAAGGAAATCAGCATTACCCAAGTTTTTTTTGGCATGGGCATGAGATGATTTGGGGGTTTACCGGCGCCATTATCGTCGGATTTTTATTAACGGCTGTGAGTAATTGGACTAATACACCGCCCGTTCGTCATTATCAATTATTAATGCTTTTGATCTTCTGGGTATTAGCGCGCTTATTTGTTTATCTGCCAGTAAGTCAGGCGATCTATCTCTCTACGGTTTTTGATTCGCTATTTTATGGTTGTGCGGCTATTTTTATGCTCATCGCGCTGATTAAAAGTAAGAACTATCCCAATATTTTAGTGCCGATTGTATTGTTGTTATTTGGCAGTATTAATATTCTCTTTTGCATGGCGATGATAGGGGTTATCAAAATATCATTATTAACGGTGATGCAGTTAGGATTGCTTGGTGTTGCGGCATTCATTGGCTTAATTGGAAGTCGAGTTACACCTTTTTTTACGAGCATTACCTTAAAGCAGACGAATCAGTTTTCAAAGCCATTGACGATGATTGCTTTTTTGCTCCCTGTATTGATGATGATCGTAATGGTGCTCAATCTTCCTAAAGTAGTTGTTCTCGCACTCGGTGTGATTGTTGCCGGCACTAATTGTTATCAGTTATATCGTTGGTGGAATCCCAGTATTTTAAAAGAGCCACTACTATGGATTTTGCATGTAGGATTCTTGTTCACAACGATCGGTATCTTCGTGCTGGCGTATGCTTATAGTGTCAATTTAAAGTATTTGTCGCTTTCCACGCATTTGATTGCGATAGGCGGTATTGGTGCGTTGACCATTGGCATGATGGCGCGAACAGCGCTTGGACATACGGGAAGAGCGATGATTCTTCCGCCTTTTATGAAGGCGGCGTTTATGCTTATTCTACTTAGTGTTGTGATCCGAGTTATGGCCACGATCATGACAGACAATCAATTATTACTGATAGCGAGCGCGGTGTTATTCAGCTCAGCTTTTATCATCTATTTATATTGCTATCTGCCGATTTTATTAACGAAAAGTCGAGCTTAAAATTAGGATATAAGGAGTTTTATATGAAACCGAAAGAAATTCAGAAAGATCTTCACGAAATTGATGAGACAGAAACAGTTAATGATCCGGCATCAGAAGATGCGGAGCTTGAAGCATTAAATGAAGAAGAGAGTGCGCCTTGTTGCGGATGTTGTGGAGGTTGATATGGATTATTTAAATCAAAAAATTGGGGATATTGTCGCAGATAATTTTGCAACTTCAGAGGTTTTCAGCGCTTATGATATTGATTTCTGTTGTGGTGGCGATAAGCTTTTATCAGCCATTGTGGCTGATAAAAATATTGATTCAGATAAATTAATCGAGGCACTGAGTCAAGCGAAGGAACAGGTAACTCGTAGTAATTTTAATTTCAAAGAGTGGCCACTAGAGTTGCAAGTAGATTATGTTACCAAATATCATCATGCAAAAATTCGGGAAAAAGGCCCAGAGCTGCTGAAGCTATGTGAAAAGGTCGCAAATGTACACGGTGGAACGTATCCTGAGTTAGTCGAAGTAGCTGATTTATATCGGGGATCATTAAATGATCTACTGAGCCATTTAATAAAGGAAGATACGATTCTATTTCCATTTATTTATAAGATGTTAGAAAATGATGAAGCGGCAAAAGATAGCGCTTGTTTTGGTTCTATCGAGATGCCTATATCAGTTATGATGCACGAGCATGATCAAGAAGGGGCGCGTTTTAGAAAAATAGCGCAATTAACTGCCGGTTATACGATTCCCGCCGATGCTTGTCAGAGTTATAGGGCGATGATGAAGCAGTTACAAAAATTTGAGCAGGATCTGCATGAGCATATTCATATTGAAAATAATATGATCTTTCCTGAAGCAATTCGCCGTGCAAAAGCGTTGTCGTAGTGCGGATGATTGCGATATAAAATAAGAGTAGACTGACTTTATAGTTATCGTGTTTGAAGGGTCATTGCCATAATTGCTGGCACGAGATTGAGGAGAGCGATCTCGTGTCGGTGATTTTTTAGTTTTGTGTGGTTATATGCTGGTCATCATGCTAACTTTTGAAGTTATATAGTCATTTGTATTTAAAAAGTGCTTTTATAATTGCCGGCGCGGAGTTGCTAAAAGCGAGCAGCCATTCTCGCCAGTTATGCATCGACCTTTAAATAGAATCTTTAATTAGGTAGCTTTAAGCCGATTTCACTATAAAAGATAATAAATCAAAAAATAAGCAATATAGCGTAGGGAGGATTTTATGGAGAGCAATCAACTTTCTGAGTGGATTATTGAGCAAGCGAAATGATGCGATTATTTACAGTAATCTTGAAGGGATTATTGGTTATTGGAATGCGGCTGCTTGTGAACTATTTGGATATTCTAAGGCGGAAGCATTAGGGAAAAGCCTGAATTTGGTCATTCCTGAACATCTTCGTAAACCACATTGGCATGGATTTTATGCAGCAATTGAGAGTGGGAATTTAAAATTATCCGGAAAGCCGACAGTCACTCGTGCGCTCCATAAAGATCGCACACAAAAATTATATGTAGAGATGAGCTTTGCGCTGATTAAAGATCATCAAAATCAGGTGCAAGGTAGTGTTTCTATTGCGCGAAAAGTAACTGGCTAGCCTTGCTAAGAAGTATGCTTGGTTGATTGGAGTTACTTGTGACAAAATCTGTGATAGTTAAAATTCTAGACAGCAAAAAGCCCGCTAAATAGCGGGCTTTAAGACTTTGTAATGGTGCCTAGGGCCGGAATCGAACCGGCACGACCGTAAAGGGTCGGCAGATTTTAAGTCTGCTGCGTCTACCAATTTCGCCACCCAGGCATTCGGTGTGTTGCTTAGTAGAAGTAGAATATTACACAAGTAGATTTGAAAAAGCAACAGGTGAGCGAAAATGAGACAGGTTTTTTTGAAAGATGTTTGCATTACATGTGAAATGCGTGAATCGTGATACGATAGAGACTTGAATTTAATGAGTTAGGGGATTTCTACAGAATGAGTAAAACGATTACCTTTGAAAAAATCGTCAACTTTCGAGATCTTGCTGGATTGAAGACGCGAGATAATCTCATTGTGAAAGAAGGGCATGCTTATCGTAGTGCTTTGCTAGATTTTGCAACGCCGAATGATCTTGATAATTTGGCATCTTTGGCGCCGGATGTGGTGGTAGATTTCCGAATGGATGGTGAAAAGCAGGCGGAAGCTATCAAGTTATTATTAGATTCGATTAATTATCAACCCAAGCCGATCAATGTGGGAAATTTTTTTAGTGATGATCAAGTGTTGGCGTTAGAAAAATTGCAAGCGAGTGATATTGATGGATTGTTTATTAAGATGTATCGTGAGTTTCCGCAACAGGGAAAATTGCAGTTTAAAACCGTTTTTAATGCATTATTAGATAACGAAAGCGTCATCTATCATTGTAGTGCCGGCAAGGATCGCACTGGGGTTATGACCTATTTGATTCTATCAGCGCTTGGTGTTCATTACGATGACATTATGGAAAATTATTTGCTCTCTAATCAGTACGCTGAATCATTGCATGAGCTATTTGCTAATCATCGTGCGGCAAATGGTCAAGATTCGAAGATGTCTGAAGAGTTAGCAAAGGTTTTTCAAAAAGTTCGTTATGTGGATGCAAGTTACTTAGATGCATTAGATCAGCTACTAAAGCGAGAATATGGTGGTGTTGAAACTTATTTAGAGAAAGAACTACTGGTGGATATTCCGGCATTGAAATCGCAATTATTGCGTTGATATCGTGATTCTTAAACCGAAATGATTATAAGTAAGGTATCGACTTAAGAAGATTTAAAAATCCCGTTATAGCTAATGAACTATAACGGGATTTTTTATATGAGAGAAACAAACGCTTATATTTTGTCTATTGAAGTGCCCAATAAAGCAGTGCTGTGAGAGGAATCAGTAGCATGATTGCGCAAAGTAATCTCTGGCCTGCAGAGTTTAGAAATAGACTTTTAGGTTGTTTCATGTTGGTTGATCCCATCCTTAAAACAGATAGTAAAAAGTGGTAGCGATGATCGCAAACATGATAATGGTTCCTAAAATAGGATGGTCATTTTGAATGGATGCCGGTTGTTTAGTATGCGCTTTATTGGTTGAGCGAGTACCGGTGATCATGGTGCGAATGAGATTTTGTCGCTTAACAATGAGATAGACAAATACCGCAGCGATATGTAAACCAATAAGAATGAGGAGGATTGTTCTCCCTTCGGCGTGAATAGAGAGTAATGTGCCGCGTAGATCGCCTTTAATAAGGCTGGCGAATGGTGCATTGGCAAACATGTAGGTATTATCTTCTAGAAATAATCCTGAGATTACTTGTACGAGTAATGCGAGGATTAAGGCGATAACCATGAGCGCACCTAATGGGTTATGCCCTTCAGTGCTCGTTTCTGAGCGTTGGATGTAATCGAGGATTTTCGTTGGACCTTTGATAAAGTTGCTGAAGCGTGATGTTGTGGCACCGACAATTCCCCAAATAAGTCGGAAAATTAAGAGTGCAAGTATAACAACACCGGCATATTGATGTAGCGCCATTGCAGAGTAGCTGCCTACGGGACCAAAATCATAAAAATCGCTAAAATTGTAGGATGTGTATACACAAATCGCCATCGCAATCACTAATATCCAGTGAAAGATGCGGGTAGGGAAGTCCCATACTTTAATCATTTTATCTCCTTTTTGAATCTTAAAATGATAGTGCCAAAATGGCATTAATTAGTAGGTTTAAAAGTAATTTCAAAGCCTTCCTTGGCGAGATATTTACGAACAACTGGATCACTTGGCATCGGGATTTTATCGGCGCTCATAATAGAAACGAAGACGCTATTATCAAACTCTTCATTACCACTACTTTTTTTAATGATGGGTGTACCAATCACCGTACCATCTTCTTTGACTTTAAATTGGATGGTCGTTGCTAAGCCATAGCTTCCTGGAGGTGTGATCCACAGAGCATAAAGATACGCATGAACTTGAGAGAAGTATTCACTATTGAGCGATGATGCAATCCTTGCTTCTTCATCAGCTTTTTTAGCTTCTGCTGCTTTCCGATCGGCTTCTTTTTTCTCGGCAGCAAGACGTTCTTTTTCAAGTCGTTCCTTTTCAGCTTGTTCTTTTGCTTCTTTCTCTGAGGCAGCTTTTTTGTCAGCAGCCGCTTTTTCTGCTGCCTTACGATCAGCCTCAGCCTTTTCTTGAGCGGCTTTCTCTTCAGCTTGTTTTTTATCTGCCGCTATTTTGGCCTGTTCCGCTTTTTCTTGGGCAAGTTTCTCTTGCACTTTCTTTTCGGCAGCTGCTTTTTCAGTTGCAATGCGTTCAGCTTCCCGTTTTTCTGCGGCCTTTTTCTCAGCGTCGATACGTTCGCGCTCTGCTTTCTCAGCGGCTTTCTTTTCAGCTTCAAGGCGTTCACGTTCTGCTTTTTCTCGATCCAGCTTTTCTTGTGCTGCTTTTTCAGCTGCGCGTTTTTCCGCGGCGATGCGTTCGCGTTCCGCTTTCTCTCGGGCAGCTTTTTCGGCAGCAATACGTTCTTCTTCTACGCGTTGTTCTTCAGCAATTCGATTGAGTTCATTTTCCACTTCTTTGGTATCGATGCGTTCAGATTTAGCGATCTTGTTTTCATCGCTAATTTTTACAGCATTTTCATTCAATGCTGCTTGTTGAATTTTTTGGTAGGAGGAGATTGAAAAATATCCCACGCCAAGAATGACCAGCGCTGTGAGAACACCACTGCCCATATTAATCCATTTGTCTTGAGTCTCACGTTTCATGATTGTGTATTCCTCTGTTTCAAGAGAAAATAAGATGATAGCACCAAGGATTACTCTTCAAATGGTGTTGTCATAAGTTGTACGTTCTTTTGAGTAACGCGTTGTAGTAAGCTCATGGCATCAATAATTTTACCATAGGGCGCTTTTTGATCGCCTTTTACTAATGCTTGCATCCCCTCATTTTCTGCAAATAAAATACTTGCTTGCCTGAGGATTTCATCTTCTGGCAGGGCTATGCTAGGGTTTTCTGCAAGATTAAAGAAGAAGCTCCCCGAAGCATCTACCGAAATCACCATCATTTCATCACCCTCGATGGCAATGGCCTGGCTGCTATCCATTTGTGGCGGATCGACATCGATACCGACAGAAATGGTTGTTGCCGTCACCATGAAGATCGTCAATAGTACGAACATGACATCGACATAGGGAACGATGTTCATATCCGAATTGAGTTTGTTGGCGCGTTTACGTCGTCTCATAATATTGATTCCATCTATAATCGCTGATATTCATTATGAAGCTTGTGAGCTTTTTGTTTGAGTTAACTGCACATATTGGCGCGCTAAAATATTCGCGAATTCGTCAATAAAGCTGTCATATCTCGTCATCATTGTATTGATGTCATTACTGAACTTATTGTAAGCCATGACTGCCGGAATTGCCGCAAGAAGACCAATCGCTGTCGCAATCAATGCCTCTGAAATTCCCGGCGCTACTTGCGCGAGTGTGACTTGCTTCACGGTTCCAAGCGCGCTGAAAGAGTTCATAACGCCGATGACGGTTCCTAAAAGCCCAATGTAAGGCGCGACTGAACCAATTGTTGCCAACCATGAGAGAAATTTTTGAATGATGGTTTCTTCGCGTTGTGTTTCTGCAAACATCGCATTCTTGACGCTAGAAACGATAAATTCAGGATCATAATTGGCGTAACTTCTTAAGCGAGAGAACTCTTGGAAGCCAGAAAGGAAGACTTTCTCAAGGTCAGAGCAGTTTTTCCCTTTCTTAGTCGCTTCGCTTGCCAGTTGATTGATATCCGCACCAGACCAGAAAAGTCTCTCAAATTGATTGAGACGATAGGTTGCTAACTTAATGGAGATATATTTCTTCCAAATGAGGAAGATCGCCACTACAAGCATGATTGCTAAAATGAGCATGATGATTTTAACGGGAAAGCTTGCACTTAAGATAAGGTGCCAAAATTGTAAGTCAGAGGACATCTTAGAGCTCCTGATTTAAAAGAAATTGGGAAGAGGTTTTGGGCGTCTTGTAGTGACATCAAGCGTGACGATTTCAACGTTGCCGCGAGTAAGAATCTCATCACCTCGTAATATGTTTTGTTCAAAAAGGGCACGAGTTCGGCTGCGTTCAATGATTCTTGATTGCACGATGAGATCATCGCAAAGATGCGCGGGTTGTCGGTATTCGATATTGAGTTTACGAACGACGAACATCTCTTGATGCATTTGTGCGTGGGTATTGAGATTAATCCCTTTTGCCATTAACCATTCTGTGCGAGCGCGTTCCATAAAGTTCAAATAGGTAGAATGATAAACAATGCCGCCGGCATCGGTATCTTCGTAGTAGACGCGAATTGGTAATTCAAAGATTTCCGCTTTTTGTACCATAACGACGATTCATGACCTTTTAGTTGAAATTAAATAGCGCTATTTTACACGAAATTGTGAGAAACTTCGCCGTTAATATTATTCATGATTGGCATCTTAACATGATATTAGGCATTCAACCGATTGAAAATATTCATGAGTGATTGAGGCATTGGGCTATTAAATGAGAATGATTCTCCAAAAAGATTAAAGTGTAATTCTGTTGCGTGTAATGCTAGGCGCTCCGTATTGGAAGGGTCTTGTGGATGATAGCGGCGATCGCCTAATAGCGGAAAGCCATTGCCGGAAGTATGAATGCGAATTTGATGTGTTCTGCCTGTTTTAAGAGTCGCTTGGAGGATCGAAGCGTGATTTCCGTTTTCGATTAACGTAAAGTGAGTTTCTGCTATTTTTCCATTAGGAGAGATAATGACATGGCGCTCGCCATTGATGCGATGTTCTGTATCGAGAGGATCTGTAATGATCGTAGTTTTTTGTGGAAATGTTTGCGCCCAATTGCCGGCAACAATTAGGGTATATTGGCGTACGAGATCCTGTTGCTGTAACTCTCGTAGTGTTTTTCCATTTTTAGCAATTAAGAGTAATCCACTTGTATCACGATCTAAGCGTTGTACGAGCTCATAAAAATCATGTTGACCAAAAGCTTTTAAGGTTTCAATTATACCGTAGGGAATTTCTGATCCGGCATGAACGGTAAGTCCTGATGGTTTATCTATGATGAGAAAATTGTCATTTTCGAAAAGGATATTTTTTTTGAGATGATTCCATGCGGATTCAGGGATATTTATGGTTGCTTTTACTTCAATTTTCACTGGCGGCAACCGAACGACATCTCCGGTTTGAAGGCGAGAAGTAGGTTTTGCTCGACCTTTATTAATACGGACTTCGCCTTTACGAATCATTTGATAAATTCGTGCTTTTGGTAATTCTCTAAATTGTGCCATGAGAAAGTTATCAAGACGCTGCCCATTTTGGTGTGTATCTACTTCGATGGTACTTGCAGGATAAAATTGCGTATTGGGCGATTGCGTCATGAGAAACCTTTCTTCAGAAAACGGTGATATAGTCATTTTGGTTTAAAAAGAGCTTTTATAGCTGCTGGCGCGGGATTGCAAAAGAGTACAACTATTCTCTCCAGCCAAGCATCAACTTTTAAATAGAATCTTTAATCAGATAGTTTTAAGCCGATTTCACTATAAATAGATGAATAGTTTAATGGAGAAGTGCAGAAAGTAAAATAGCTCCTAAAAAGGAGCTATTGGATATTTTGATTGTTTGAGTATCTTCAGCATCATGTTTTCATGTTGAGATTCACGAATGCATGCTGATAATGATTACTTATCGCCGAGAAGATCTTTTTCATCATCAGCAGTTTCTTCACCAGCAAAGGGTGCTGCTGTTGTAATGAAGTGTTCACGAACACGCTGTTCGATCTCTTGTGCGGTTGCCGTATTTTCACGAAGATACTGTTTAGAATTTTCTTTACCTTGACCTAAGCGTGTATCGCCGTAGCTATACCAAGCGCCGGCTTTATCAACGATTCCAGCATCGACGCCGAGATCTAAAACTTCGCCTAACGTATCAATGCCGGCACCGTACATGATCTCAAATTTTGCTTCTCTAAATGGTGGTGAGACTTTGTTTTTCACCACGCGAACGCGAGTATCTGCGCCAATGACTTCATCGCCTTTCTTCACAGCACCAGTTCTACGAATATCTAAACGGACAGATGAGTAGAATTTAAGGGCATTACCGCCGGTTGTGGTTTCTGGGTTACCAAACATCACTCCAATTTTCATACGAATTTGGTTAATGAAGATCACTAGAGTATTGGATTTTTGAATGTTCGCTGTAAGTTTACGAAGCGCTTGGCTCATCAAACGGGCTTGCAATCCCATATGTGAATCCCCCATTTCGCCTTCGATCTCTGCTTTTGGTGTTAATGCCGCAACTGAGTCAACAACGATAATATCAACCGCGCCAGAACGTACGAGTGTATCGGTGATTTCAAGTGCTTGTTCACCATTATCAGGCTGTGCAATATAGAGATTTTCAACATCAACCCCAAGCTTAGCCGCATATCCAGGATCTAAAGCATGCTCCGCATCGATAAATGCTGCTGTTCCGCCGGCTTTTTGTGCTTCAGCAATGACATGTAACGTTAACGTTGTTTTCCCTGAAGATTCAGGTCCAAAGATCTCTACAATACGGCCACGCGGTAAACCGCCAATGCCAAGAGCGATATCTAAGCCAATAGAGCCTGTAGAAACAGGGATAATATTGGTTGGCGATTGTTGGTCGCCGAGGCGCATTACTGAGCCTTTACCAAATTGGCGATCGATCTGCCCAAGTGCAGCTTGGAGGGCTTTGCGTTTATTTTCATCCATTTTTAAAGTCCTTATCTACGAGGGGCTACAAGGGTTTATTGCATAATTACATTTAAGTGTTGATTATGTCATATAAATTACATTTATGTATTTATTTTGTGGCTTTGAAGTGAAGATTCTGTTTTTGGGTCAAATGCTTTCTTTTGAAAACGCTGATATTTACAATGACGAGAGCAGTTTAATTGATCCATAAATGGTTGCTAAGCAATTCTCATGTGAAAGAGAAATAGGAGAGAATAGCTTAGCGTTTTTTATTGATTGTTCGTAATTATTTTTTCAATAGCTTTGCTAGTGGAGTAGCCATCGACAAAATCGATCAACTCAACTTTACCGCCGTTATTAATGACTGCATCTGCGCCGGCAATTTGATCGACAGTGTAATCGCTGCCTTTGACAAGCACATCCGGCAGTACGGCACGGATTAAGGATTCCGGCGTATCTTCATCAAAAAGTGTGACCCAAGCGACAGATGATAGTGAAGCTAAAACAGTTGCTCGGCTTGCTTCATCCATGATTGGGCGAGATTCCCCTTTTAAGCGTTTGACAGATGCATCGGAATTGAGCGCGACGATCAAATGGTGACCTAGTTTGCTCGCTTCTTCCAGATATTTCACGTGTCCGCGATGGAGAATATCGAAACAACCATTGGTCATAACCACCGTTTCATTATTCATTTTGGAGCGTTTTACTTCGTGAAGGAGCTCTTCTTTAGAGAGGACGAGATTGTGTGGACGATCAGATTGTCCTAATGCGTAATTGAGTTCATCTTGTGTGACGTAAGATGCGCCCATTTTTCCGACAACGATGGACGCAGCAACATTCGCAATTTTACAAGCTTGCGGTAGCGGTGTACCTTTCGCGATTTGGGTGGCGAGCATTGCAATAACCGTATCGCCGGCACCGGTGACATCGAAGACATCTTGTGCTTTTGCCGAGAATGTGACGGGCGCTTTATCCTTTTCAAACAACGTCATGCCTTTTTCGCTGCGAGTAATGAGTAGGGCGTCGAGTTCTAGCTCTGCACGAAGCTTTTCAGCTTTCGAAAAGAGTTCGGCTTCATCTTTGCATTTGCCAACAACACCTTCAAATTCACTCGTATTGGGTGTAATGAGTGATGCCCCACGATATTTACTAAAATCATCGCCTTTTGGATCGATAATGACGAACTTTCCTTGGCTTCGTGCATACTGAATGAGGGACTGTGGATCTGACAAAAAGCCTTTGTTGTAATCAGAGAGCACAATGAGATCATTTTGATCAATGGTTGTCTTGAGAGATTCTGTAATTTTGCTGATAAGCGCCGGTGTTAGATCGGGGGTTTCTTCAAAGTCACAACGAACGATATGTTGCTGGCGACTGATGACGCGTAGTTTCATGATCGTTGGAAAACCACTTTCTGCAACAAATTGGGTTTGAATGGCATTTTGTTGACACAATGTTTCAAGCTCTTTTGCGTGTTGATCTATTCCGACTAAACCAGACAGTGTCACCGGGCACTCCATTTTGCTGATGTTGAGTGCCACGTTTGCTGCGCCGCCGAGTCTATTTTCGGTGTGATTGATATTCACTACCGGAACCGGGGATTCAGGAGAAATTCGGTGAGTTGAGCCGATCCAATAGCTGTCGATCATAATGTCGCCGAAGACGGCGATTTTAGCGATAGATGGTTGTGTCATATAAGCCTCAAATGTTATGCCGAAAGTGCGAGATTATCTTTGAATAATTCGCGGAAATTTTGAGAAGTGATGCGCGCCACTTCTTCTAAAGGAATATTTTTAACGTCACTAATGGTTTTGGCGACAAATGGAACAAGCCCCGGATGGTTCGCTTTTCCACGATAAGGCACTGGTGTTAAGTACGGCGCATCGGTTTCGATGAGCATTCGATCCATGGGGGTTTTTGCAACCACTTCTCGAAGCTCAGCAGCATTTTTAAAGGTAATAATGCCACTAAATGAGATATAAAAGCCAAGATCCAGGCCTTTTTTTGCCATTTCCCAGTTTTCGGTAAAGCAGTGTAGAATGCCGCCGATGTCGCGGGCATTTTCATTCGTGAGAATGTTAATCGTATCTTGTCTAGCATCACGCGTATGAATGATGAGTGGTTTTTTAAATTGTTTGGCAATATCAATTTGCGTGACGAAGGATTCTTGTTGTGCCAGTTTGTGTTCTACGGAGTAATGATAATCGAGCCCAGTTTCACCAATCGCGATCACTTTTGGGTTTGCGAGCATCGGCGCGAAACTTTGATGACTTGCTGGCTGTTTTGCGGGCACTGCGCCAGGATGTACGCCGACAGAAAGAGAGATGTGATCATAATCAGCGACAAGTTTTGCCATGTTATCCCAAGCATCTAAGTCGACGCTGACGCAGAGCATATGTTCAACATTATTCTGTTTAATCGCCGCTAATAAAGTGTCGAAGCGATCATCATACTTGCTCAAATCAAGCATATCTAAGTGGCAGTGGGAATCGATAAAAGTTGGCGTTGTCATAATGTCTGTCATTTAAGTAATAAAGATTTATCTCGAATGCTTCACGTAAAACAGGGGCAATAAGTTGTGGGGAATCATTGTGTTATCAACTTGCTGCCGTACTATTTTGTGTGGCTTCGTGCATTCTGAGTAGTGCATTAATTCGGGTGACGAGATAGCTTGGCGGCGAAATTAGTGCAACGCCGGAACCTTGGCTATCGGTAATGTGGAGAATCTCATCTTTCGCTGTTTGATTGATAAAAGCGATGGTGCCAGAGATCTCAATTGGCGTGATATCGCCATCAGGCAAGGTGAGTTTTAAAATGATCTCATCATGAAGTTTAAAAGCATAATCGGTGGCGAAGAAAAATCCCCCATCTTTGAGAAAGGGTAAGTAATACTCTGCAAGTTGTGCGGCATTTTTAAAATTCACCGTAATTTTTTTAGGGTTGCTCATAAACGCTTTATTCCTTGGAGACAAAGAATCAATAGGATTAATCATGAATTTTGATTCTTTTGTCATCTGATGTTCCGAATGATGACTGATATTGATTATGGCGGTTATTATCGCATGAACTTCCTGTTCTTTCGATAGTCACTTTTTAAAGACGTCAGTATTTTCCTGAATATATCACGATAACCACGCGAAACCTCTTATTTTACGTTATTATATCTCGTTACAATAACGCATTATTGATACGTGATTGAGTAAATGAACGAGATGATTTGTGAAGGAATGATGGTGAAAATCAGGAGAACCTTCAATAATCGTCACTTTAGAATCGAGACAGTATCGAACTATTAAGCGTAAGGAAGCTTTGATGAATGCATTAGAAATATCAAATTTAACCGTGAGTTATAAAGCTCATCCGGTGGTTCATCATTTGTCGGTAGTGTTCCCGAAAGGAGAAACGACGGCAATTGTCGGTCCAAATGGCGCGGGAAAGAGCACATTACTTAAAGCGATTATGGGCTTAGTTCCTTATTCTGAGGGCGTTATTGAAAAGCCAGAATTATTAAAAGTGAGTTATTTATCGCAAATTTCTGAGATTCGCCGAGATCTACCATTAACCCTATTTGAATTAGTGAGTGCCGGCGCATTTCATAAAATGGGTCTGTTTGGAAAATTATCGCAGGATGCCGCACACGATGTAGAAGCAGCGTTAACATTTGTTGGATTAGAGGGTTTTGGTGATCGTAGTATTGATTCACTTTCGGGCGGGCAGTTTCAAAAGGCACTATTTGCTAGGATCGTGGTGGAAGGTGCGGATCTTATTTTATTAGATGAGCCATTTAATGCGATGGATGCACGTACGACAAAAGAGCTGTGCGAACTGATTAAGCGCTGGGAAGCCGATGGGAAAACAGTAATTGTGGTACTGCATGATCTTAATTTAGCATGTCAGTATTTTACCAATACGTTGTTATTAGCTCGAGATAAGATCGCATTTGGTGCAAGCGCAGAAGTCGTTACTGGCGATGATCTACTACGTGCAGAATCTGTATCGCTCGGTTGGGAAAGCGATAGTTGGTGTGAGGATTAATCGATGTTAGAACTCTTTTCTTCGCTATTTATTGATCCATTTATCATGCTGCCGTTTTTAAAGCGCGCATTAGTGGTATCGATTATGATCGCCGTATCCTCAGGCTTGGTCGGTGTTTTCTTGTTGCTCAATCGTATGAGTTTAGTTGGTGATGCGCTGAGTCACGGCGTATTGCCGGGAATCGCGATCGCTTTTCTTTTCTTTGGTTTTAATATTTATGCCATGAGTTTTGGTGGTGTGATTGCCGGCGTATTGATTGCGATTGTCGCATCGTTGATTTCGCACTATACCAACTTAAAAGAAGATGCCAGTTTTGCGGCGCTCTACCTCTTTTCTCTCGCGATTGGTGTAGTGCTGATTATGGAAATTGGTTCGCAAGCAGATCTATTGCATATTTTGTTTGGTTCGGTATTGGCCGTAGATGAATCCTCCCTCTATCTTGTGTGGGGCGTTTTAGTAACGACACTGCTCATTTTATCGCTAATCTATCGTCCGTTACTGCTCTATATTGTCGATCCGCTCTATTTGGCGTTAAAGACAAAAGCAGGATTGCTTTTTTATGGACTGTTTCTCTTCTTGGTGGTTTTGAATTTAGTCGCTTCGTTTCAAGTGCTTGGGACTTTGATGACGGTCGGTATGATGATGATTCCAGCAATTTGCGCCAGACTTTGGAGTAATCGTATGGAAAAAGTACTGTTGATC
>Ga0079226_10001650_pt1 | contig 17143 bp, 15 predicted proteins | sample Poulit2014_FD_76345 | JGI IMG/M metagenome (GOLD analysis project Ga0079226, IMG submission 76345) | Agricultural soil microbial communities from Georgia to study Nitrogen management - Poultry litter 2014 | ecosystem: Environmental > Terrestrial > Soil > Agricultural land | place: USA: Georgia...
AACGTTTGACAAAAACCTTGATACATGGCAAAGTAACAATTGATGTGAGGCAAATGTTTGATTGAACAATCGAAAAGGTGTGGAAATATGTTTTCTTCAATTGGTGTAATGGCAATCATCAGTATGATATCACATTTGATTTTTATTTATATAACCTGGCGGGTGATCACGACCATTAACTTTGATCCGCTTATCAGAAAAGGACGGGAAACAGAAGCGAGAGTGCTGATTGTGTTCATCACAATTGCCATCGGCACGGGTGTCAGCAGCTTTTTCCTTGAATTCATTCAATGGTCACAGGATTTGATGTACCTTTTCTGATCATTGGGTGCATCAGCTCATTCTATAAAACTATTAATTCGAACGTATGGGAGAACCCCCCCTTGTTCATACTGATAAATAGTATGATAAGGGGGGATTTTTTATGCGAAAGCTTGCACTGATAATAAGTGTTTTTTTATTAATAACCATGAACACAGCGGCGTTTGCGAAACAGACAGATGAACTGACGGACCTGGCTTCACTGGTAACTGGCAGCGACTTGCCGGTTGACAGCTGGCAGGTGACGATTAAGGAAAAAATGAACAAAGATGCAATCAGGCGTATTCTGGAAAAAATGAAGCATAAAAATGGTTATAAGGTCACTGGCACAGAAGACGAAAAATCAGTAAAATACTTCATTGAGCGCATACAAAAAGATGGACTTTTTTCTGAAACTTATCATGTTGTCATTCCAAAAGACCCAATGTATCAAGCTGAACTTGCTATAGTATTAAAAGGGAAAGATTGGAATGATTCAATTGCAATCGCCTATATAAATCGAGTTGACGCCATCAAATCGACATATTTCACAAATAAGTCGACAAAGTTTGCTTGTCTAACAACAACGATTGATGCTAAAATAGAAAGTGTTTATTTTTTTGATCAAATGAAAAGCGATTTGCAATTGACGAACATCCGGAAACAAACTGACAATGTGACTAATACGTCGGTTAAAAAAATCGTGTACGGGTATACACCACTATGGGAGCAAGAGATTAAGATGAAACAGCCGATGAATTTGCAAATGGTGGTACAAAACAGTACACAAAACAGCAAGCGTTTAACGATAGGCACACCTATCCTGATCAATGAATATTAATATAGTGAAATTGGATTATAAGGAGAATAAAATATGGAAACAATCATCGTAAGAGGCGGAGAACGACTGAAAGGCTCCGTGAAAGTGGAGGGAGCCAAAAATGCTGTGCTGCCGGCCATAACCGCCAGCATCCTGGCCAGCGAAGGGAAAAGTGTCATTTCTGATGTTCCCATTCTGGCTGATGTATATACAATCAATGAAGTATTGCGAAACATGAATGCAAATGTACAATTTGAAAATAACACTGTTTATGTTGATGCGTCAAATCAATTATTGACCGAAGCTCCATTTGAATATGTGCGGAAAATGCGTGCGTCAGTATTAGTTCTCGGACCACTATTGGCGCGCTATGGTCATGCACAGGTAGCAATGCCCGGCGGCTGTGCAATCGGATCACGGCCGATTGATTTGCATTTAAAAGGATTCGAAGCGATGGGAGCTCGTGTGCACGTTGGGAACGGATACGTGGAACTGGAAACTGATGGACGTCTTCATGGTGCAAAGATTTATCTGGATATGCCAAGTGTGGGCGCAACCGAAAATATTATGATGGCAGCAACACTAGCAGAAGGCAAAACCGTTATTGAAAATTGTGCTAAAGAACCTGAAATTGTGGACCTGGCAAACTTCCTGAATAAAATGGGAGCGAAAGTAGTCGGTGCAGGAACAGAGACAATCCGCATCGAGGGTGTGGAAAAACTGCACGGTGCCAAACATACGATTATTCCGGACCGTGTGGAAGCCGGTACATTTATGGTTGCAGGAGCCATTACCGGCGGGGATATCCTGATTAGAAATGCGGAGAGTGAACATTTACGTTCCGTTATCTCCAAGCTGGAAGAAATGGGTGTTACCATCTTTGAAGAGGAAGATGGCATCCGTGTGATTGGTCCTGATAAATTATTTGCTACCGATATAAAAACATTACCGCATCCAGGATTTCCTACCGATATGCAATCGCAAATGATGGCTCTGATGCTGAATGCTAATGGCACAAGTGTCATTACGGAAACGGTGTTTGAGAACCGGTTCATGCACGTGGAGGAATTCCGCCGTATGAATGCCAAAATGAAAATAGAAGGCCGCAGTGTGATCATCGAAGGTCCTGCTGATCTGCAGGCAGCTGAGGTTGCAGCAACTGATTTGCGTGCAGCAGCCGCGCTCATATTAGCAGGTTTAGTCGCTGATGGCCATACACGTGTGACCGAATTAAGGCATCTTGATCGCGGCTATGTGGATTTTGCCGGAAAATTGGCCACGCTGGGAGCTGATATTGAACGGGTGGATGAAAATGGAAATGCCGTTAACCCGTTTACTCAAGCTGAAAATATGGCTGATGAAGCAGTCGTGGAAGTTTCCAAATCGTAAAAAGAAGAAGGCACCATTTACTGTGCAGCAAATGCTATAATCGCTGGATTTAATTTTTACCTGACAAAATAGCAGATGGGAACAACGAAAGCAGATGGGGGATCCATCTGTTTTTTTGCTGCCTGCTATAACCATATTTTAACAGCACCTTGATCCTGAATAATTCAATAACGCCTGGCATATGCCTAAATTCCCATTTATTATCTATTCTTGGATAAATTTCATCTTGCATTTTATTGATAATATGATAAACTTTAAGAAAATTAAAACAGTGACTGAAAACGTTGATATTCAGCAATAAAAAGTTATATTCAGATGGAAAATATGAAATCGCTTACAACGGTGGCGTATTACATAGGAGTGGACTGCATGCTGCGTTATATTTTGAAACGGTTTGCCATTATGCTGGTGACCCTTTGGATTATTGTCACACTGACATTTGTCCTGATGGTGACACTGCCCGGGTCGCCGCTTAATGAAGAACGGACGACCAATGAGACGGTTCAGGCCAATCTTGAGGCACATTATAATTTGGATGAACCTTATTACATACAATATTTGCTTTACATAAAATCAATTGCCACATTTGACTTCGGCCCATCCATTAAACAGCCGAATGAAACGGTGAATGATTTGCTCGGACGGGGATTCCCGATTTCATTTGAGCTTGGGATTGTCACCATTGCGGTGGCGGTCGTCTCCGGCATTATTCTTGGTATTTTTGCAGCCTTGAAGCACAACGGGATCATCGACTATATGGCCATGACGATTGCCGTTTTGGGCATATCGATTCCAAACTTTGTGCTGGCAACGCTGCTCATTCAAGTACTGGCGGTTAATTTCGGCATTCTTCCGGCAGCAACATGGTCCAGTCCGATGCATATGATCATGCCGACCATCGCGCTGGCAACAGGCCCGATGGCGATAATCGCCCGCCTGACACGGTCGACGATGCTTGAGGTGCTGACACAGGATTATATCAAAATGGCCCGGGCAAAAGGATTGAAACCGTGGAAAGTCATTATCAAGCATGCGCTAAAAAATGCGCTCATGCCGGTAGTGACGATCATGGGGACACTACTTGCCGGAATTTTGACGGGTACGTTTGTCATTGAGCAAATTTTCGGCATTCCGGGCATGGGAAAATATTTTGTGGAGAGCATCAACCAGCGGGATTATCCGGTCATTATGGGGACGACCGTTTTTTACAGTGCATTTCTGATTTTGATGCTGTTCTTGGTGGATGTCGCTTACGGGTTCCTTGACCCGAGAATCAAACTGCATAAGAAGGGAGGAGAATAAGATGAACCCAAAAGAAGTCAAAACCATTCATTCTCCTGCCGACATACCGGATGATTGGTTCAGATGGAAAGAAAAAGATTTAGAAGCCGCTGAAACCGTCTCGCGGCCGTCGCTTTCATATTGGCGGGATGCATGGAGGCGTCTCAAGAAGAATAAGCTGGCCATGACAGGCTTGGTATTCCTGGTCATTTTAGGAATCATGGCTATTATTGGGCCGATGCTGTCACCCTATTCTGTGGCGGATCAGAATCGCCCGAACCAGTTCCTGCCGCCATCAGCTGACCACTGGTTTGGTACCGACGCACTCGGACGCGATGTCGTCACCCGGACGTGGTATGGTGCCAGGATTTCATTGTTTGTCGGGTTAATGGCGGCACTGATTGACTTTTTTGTCGGCGTGATTTACGGCGGTATTGCCGGCTATAAAGGCGGACGCACCGACAGTATTATGATGCGTATCATCGAGATTCTGTACGGCCTGCCGTACCTATTAGTTGTCATTTTGCTGCTGGTTGTGATGGGTCCGAGCTTGACAACAATCATTATTGCGCTCTCAGTCACCGGCTGGGTCGGGATGGCCAGGATTGTCAGGGGGCAGGTCCTGCAGATCAAAAACTTTGAATTTGTCATGGCATCGAAATCATTTGGAACCAAGACACCAAGAATTATCCGGAAAAACTTGCTCCCGAACACGATGGGGCCGATCATTGTCCAGATGACGCTGACTGTGCCGAATGCCATTTTTGCTGAAGCGTTTCTAAGCTTCCTGGGGCTGGGCATCCAGTCGCCATATGCCAGTTGGGGTGTGATGTCAAATGATGCGCTGGGAGCGATTTTATCCGGCTATTGGTGGACATTATTTTTCCCGGCTTTCTTTATTTCGTTTACGATGTTTGCATTTAACGTACTGGGTGATGGGCTTCAGGATGCACTTGATCCGAAGTTGAAGGAGTAGGTGAGCAGATGGAAAAAATACTTGATGTCAAAGACCTGCATGTAACCTTTTCAACATTTGGCGGGACGGTCAAAGCCGTACGCGGTGTCAGTTTTGATTTACATAAGGGTGAGACGCTTGCCATTGTCGGGGAGTCCGGCTGTGGGAAAAGCGTCACCTCAAATGCGATTATGCGGCTGATTCCCGATCCGCCCGGAAAAATATCAAACGGGACGATTACGTTTAAAGGGAAAGAACTTACAACAGTTCCTGAAAAAGATATGCGTTCGATACGCGGTGTCGACATTTCAATGATTTTCCAGGATCCGATGACAGCATTGAATCCGACATTAACGATTGGCACTCAGCTGGTTGAAGGTTTGATGGAACACCGGAAAACGTCAAGTGCTGAAGCGAAAGAAAAGGCACTCGAGATGATGCATCTGGTCGGGATTCCAAATCCGGAAGAGCGGTTTAAACAATATCCTCACCAGTTCAGCGGCGGTATGCGGCAGCGGATCGTGATTGCCATTGCATTGATTTGTGAACCGGAGCTATTGATTGCCGACGAGCCGACGACCGCACTTGATGTGACCATCCAGGCACAGATATTGGAACTGTTTGAACGTATACAGGAGCAGACAGGTGTTTCGATCATCTTAATCACGCATGACCTTGGCGTTGTTGCAAAAATAGCTGACCGCATTGTCGTCATGTACGCCGGAAAAATCATCGAGGAAGGAACAAGAAAGGAAATTTTTTACGAACCGGAACATCCGTATACAAAGGGGTTATTAAAATCAGTGCCAAGACTCGATGTTAAAGGTAAGAAACTGATCCCGATTGACGGGACACCACCGGATTTATTCTCACCTCCACAGGGATGTCCGTTCACAGCGCGGTGTCCTATGGCGATGGAGGTGTGTGATAAAGTTTACCCGCTCCAGTCGGAACTGAGTGAGACACACAAAGTGGATTGCTGGCTCCAGGATGAGCGGGCGAAACAGCTTCTGGCTTTAACAGCCGATAAAACATAACAAGGGGGAGAACAAAGGCATGAAGAAAAAGGGGTTTTTGTTTCTTATGTTTGCCGCATTCATTTTAGTGCTGGCGGCATGTACGACGTCAACAGGGGATGATGGCGGCAATGAAGCGGCTGATGCCGGCTCAGATTCAGATGCCGATGCAGCAGAAGAAAGTGACAGCGGCGGTGAAAAAGTATTGCGCATGAATAATGGCGAAGAACCGACATCATTGAATCCGCCGATTGGTTTTGACAGCGTTTCATGGAATGTCTTGAACAACCTGATGGAAGGTTTGACGAGACTGGGGCAGGATGATATGCCACAGCCGGCGATAGCAGAGGATTGGGACATTTCCGATGACGGAAAAACGTATACCTTTTACCTGCGCGAGGATGCGAACTGGTCAAATGGCGACCCGGTGACAGCGGAAGATTTTGTTTATGCATGGAAACAGCTTTTGAATCCGGAAACAGGTTCGTCTGCAGCATTTCTCGGCTATTTCATTGAGGGCGGAGAAGCATACAACGCCGGCGACGGATCGGCTGATGATGTAGCGGTTGAAGCCGTTGACGAAAAGACGTTTGAAGTGACATTGACGGCACCGACAGGGTTCTTCCTGCATGTAGTGACCAACCCGGCATTCTTCCCGGTTAATAAAGAAGTTGCCGAGGAAAATCCGGAATGGCATGCAGAAGCAGAGTCTTTCGTTTCCAATGGACCATTCGAGCTTGAATCATGGTCACATGATCAGGAAATGGTGTTCGTGAAGAACGCGGAATACTGGGACAGCGACACGGTCAACCTTGATAAGGTTAACTGGGTAATGGTTCCCGATGTCAACACGGAGTACCAGATGTTTGAAAGTGATGAACTCGATGTGACCGAAATCCCGTCAGATATGGCAGATCAGCTGATTGACGGGGACAATGTGGTCATTGAAGATCAGGCGGGGCTTTATTTCTACCGTTTTAATGTGACAGAAGAGCCGTTCCAGAACGAAAAAATCCGAAAAGCATTCGCACTGGCCATCAATCAGGATGACATTGTTGACTATGTCACTAAAAACAATGAGCAAGCTGCCAAAGCTTTTGTTTCACCAGGCTTCACCACGCCATCCGGCGAGGATTTCCGTGATGTGAATGGGGAGATGGTAAGCTTTGATCCGGAACAGGCAAAACAATTACTGGAAGAAGGTATGGAAGAGGAAGGCTATGATGAGCTGCCGCCGGTGACACTGACATATAATACGGATGAACAGCATAAAGCCATCGCCGAAACGATGCAAAATATGTTCAGTGAAAACCTTGGCGTTGATGTTGAATTGGCCAATACCGAATGGAACGTCTTCCTGGAAGATCAAAAGTCTCTGAACCATCAGCTGTCACGGAGTTCGTTCCTCTTTGATTACGGTGATCCGGTCAACTTCCTGGAAAGTTTTATCACGGATTCTTCAATGAACCGCACCGGCTGGTCAAATGAGGAATATGATGAGCTTATTGCCCAGGCCAAGCAGGAAACGGATGAGGAAAAGCGCTGGGAGCTGATGTATGAGGCAGAACAAATGCTGGCAGGAGAAATGCCGATTTTCCCAATCCATTATTATAACCAGGTCTATATTTACAAGGACAACGTGAAAGATGTCGTGCGCCATCCAGTCGGTTATCTGGAGTTGAAATGGGCTGATATTGAACAGTAGATGGATGCCGAAATCTTCCATTGATGGGGTTCGTATAATTGATATTCTGATGAAGTGTGATGTGGTGGGCCGCATGGGGACAGTAGTGGAATTCCGCGCGACAGGAGCATCAAATCGCGCGACGATCCCGGGAATTCGCGCGGCAGGCACTCGAGAACGCGCGGCGACGCCACAATCTCGCGCGACAAGCATTCAATTTCGCGCGACGATACCGGAAATTCGCGCGGCGACAGCAAAAATTCGCGCGACAGGCACTCGAGATCGCGCGGCGACAGCAGAAATTCGCGCGGCGATACCACAATTTCGCGCAGCCGAAGCCCGGCGACAACACCCGACTTGTGCAGCCACAGTACGCATCATCTGAAGTGTGGAAGGAATGGCTATCCAGCCACTCCTTCTTCCGCTTCTAATACATATACCTGAAAAAACGCTGATGCGTCTTTTCAGATGCCGGATTGAAGGAAATCGGCGAATTGGCCGATTTCGGTATCGAAAACGTTATCCAAAATTTTATGCTTTCTTATCTCATAAAAAGGACTGGATCCGATGAAACCACAGCGATTGGCAAAAGGCGATACAATTGGCATTACCGCACCGGCGAGCCCTGCTGATTTGAAACGTGTTAAGCGGACGATTCCGTTTTTTGAAAAGATGGGGCTGCATGTCAAACTTGGTAAGACGCTCAATTTAAAGTATGGCTATTTGGCTGGGACTGATGCTGAGCGGCTGGCTGATTTTCATCAAATGGCTGTCGATGATTCAATCAAAGCGGTTATATTTGCCCGGGGCGGCTATGGAACACCAAGGATTTCCAGCCGGATTGATTATCAGTTAATCAGCCAAAATCCAAAAATTTATTGGGGCTATAGCGATATCACTTATTTACATACGGCCATCCGCCAGCAAACCGGCCTGACAACATTTCATGGACCGATGCCTGCATCTGATGTGGCTGAACAGGATTTTGATGAACTGTCTGCAAGTATGTTTCGGCAGCTGTTCGCCCCTGTAACACTGCACTATTCAGAAGACATTTCCCCGCTGAATGTGATTGTACCGGGAAAAGCGACCGCAGAACTTACTGGTGGAAATCTGTCGCTTATCATCAGCACACTCGGTACACCATTCGAAATCAATACAAACGGAAAACTGCTTTTGCTTGAAGATATCGGGGAAGAGCCGTACAGGATTGATTCTATGCTCAATCAGCTGAAACTTGCGGGAAAATTGAATACGGCAGCCGGGATTGTTCTCGGGGATTTTGCTGAAGCAAGACCACCCGAAGGAAAACCATCCCTTTCCCTGGAACAGGTCTTTGATGACTATTTTGCTGGTCTGGCATGTCCGGTTATGTCCGGCTTTAAAATCGGTCATTGCTTCCCGCATTTTTCACTGCCATTGGGGGAAGCAGCCACCTTAAATACATTGGATAAAACACTGACGGTTGAAGCGGGCGTTTGCTAGGAAGAAAAGGGAAAATGCGTATTTGGATAAACAGACGCGGGTAGCAGCATCGATCAGCATTGAAGGGGGAAAAGCCATGACTAAACAAACGTTTGATCAATTTACAGAGGAGCTCTGGGTGACAGCCGTTCAAGTTGCGACAGTATGGACATCACCGTCGTCACCTAGGGAGGTTGATAAACCGGGGATTACCAATCCGACTGATATCGATAACTGGGTCAGCCATCTTAGTTATGAGGCAACCGTTGCCCTATCCGATGAAAATCGCATCCAAACGCAAACGCTGTACGGAGAAGCGGTCATGATAACCGAAACGAAAGATGACTGGGCACATGTGGTTGTCCCGACACAAGCGTCAGTTAAAGATGAACGCGGTTATCCCGGCTGGATGCCGCTCAGCCAGCTGAAAAAAATAAAAAAACAGGACTGGCAGCGCGCAGAATCAGCTGCTGTCACGTCACGGCACGCATGGCTGGAAAGTGAAGACGGCGAACATATCATGAAACTCAGTTATATGACGATGTTACCGGTTGAAAGTAAAACAAATAATCGCATTAAAGTGAATACGCCACACGGTTTTCATTTTTTGCGGAAAAGTGACGTGACCGTGTTCCGCTCAGAACAGGGATTGCCAAAAAGACAGGGCAACGAGCTTTTAAAAGCCGGGGAGCCATACCTGGGACTGGATTATTTCTGGGGCGGGATGAGCTCGTTCGGTTATGATTGCTCAGGGTTCGTCTATGCTATGCATAAAGCGAACGGCTACCAGATTCCGCGTGATGCCGGAGATCAGGCAGCTTCAGTCGAGAAAGTTCCCTATGATCAGCTTGAACCGGGTGATTTGATTTTTTTCGCCTATGAAGAAGGAAAAGGTAGATTGCACCATGTCGGATTTTATTATGGTCATGGAAAAATGCTTCACTCCCCGCAAACCGGACGCGGGATTGAATTGATTGAACTGAAAGGCACGAAATATGAAAAAGAACTTTGTGCTGCAACCAGATACTGGCAGCAAGCAGAGGGGTAATCGTGATGGAAGAGAAAATTTTACAACTCAACAATTTAAGCAAACATTATAATATAGGTAAAGGGCAAATACTGAAAGCTGTCAATGATGTGACGTTTCATATCAATAAGGGAGAAACATTCGGGCTTGTCGGGGAGTCAGGCTGTGGTAAAACAACGGTCGGCCGTACGATTATGGGGCTTTACGACAAAACGTCAGGCGATGTGTATTATGATGGCCAAAATGTGCATGAGCTGGATGACAAGGAGACATTTGAATTTTACCGTCAGATGCAAATGATTTTCCAAGACCCGTATGCGTCATTGAATCCGCGCTCAACCGTTAAAGAAGTCATAGCTGAGCCGATGGAAGTTCATGGCCTTTATCAGAACAAACAGGAACAGCTTGACCGGGTGATCCAGCTTCTGGAAGAGGTCGGACTGAACCGTGATCATGCGAATCGTTACCCGCATGAATTCAGCGGCGGCCAGCGTCAGCGAATCGGTATCGCCCGGGCCCTGGCACTCGATCCCGATTTTATCATTGCGGATGAGCCCATTTCGGCATTGGATGTATCCGTTCAGGCGCAGGTCGTTAATCTATTAAAAAACTTGCAGGCGGAAAAGAGCTTGACCTTTTTATTCATTGCCCATGACTTATCAATGGTTAAGCAAATTTCCGACCGGATTGGTGTCATGTACTTAGGGAACTTGGTCGAGCTGACGTCAAGTGATTCACTTTACGACAATCCGCTTCATCCATATACGCAGGCGCTTCTGTCGGCGATTCCAATTCCGGATCCGGATATTGAGGATACACGTGAGCGGATCATTCTGGAAGGCGAGCTGCCAAGCCCGATCAATCCGCCGAGCGGCTGTGTATTCCGCACCCGCTGCCCATTTGCGATGGATGTCTGTGCTGAAAAGCAGCCCGAGTGGCTTGAAGTCGAAAAGAATCACTATGTCGCGTGTCATCTGTACGATGAAACGTTGAATGACACGAATCAACCGAACGTTCATATCAGGAAAAAGCCCGTGCAGACGTAACGCACGGGTTTTATTAAAGATTTTAAGAAGACGTTTGAATAGCGAGATCGGCTAACGCGTTCGATTTTCATCAACGCTGATTTCCGGTCTTTGACTCTTGAAAAGGCAAGGTGGCAACCGATTTTTATCAAATAAAGGTTTACTGCCTGACTGATTTTCATAATCTCTGGTTCTATTGTTTTCCTAAACTGTATAAAATTTAATAGTAGGAATGCTAGAGGCTGTTACATGCAAATACGGTTAAGGAGGCAGTACATGAAAAAAAACAAAATCATACCCGGAATCAGGAAAAAGAAAAAGCAGCGCAAAGCTCAATCCATTCAGCTGCTCCAAAAAAACAAGAAGCCATTTTCGATTAATAAGTCTCCGTCATCGTGGAAAGCATCAACCATTTTATTTTTATCCAGTTTAATGACGATCATTTTGGTAATTCCGACATTAATCGTCGTGCCATTTATGTCCGATTTAGAAGAACAGGAGGCAGCTGTCGAACAAAGCGGGGAAGCGGTTGAGATTGCAATGGGTGATTCCCCGTTTGCAGTCGAAGTCATGCGGGCAAATTCTGAACAGGTTGAAACTGTCCCGTTGGAGACATACGTATCCCGGGTGGTTGCCTCGGAAACACCTGCCGAATTTGAACTGGAAGCCCTGAAAGCACAGTCATTGGCCGCGAGAACGTTTATCGTCAATCGGATGCTTCACCAGGACAATGCAGAACAGCCAGATGTAACGGACACGACAAGTGATCAGGTGTACCATAATGATCAGGAATTAAGGAACTCAATGGGAAGTGATTACGAGGAGGAAATGGCCAAAATTAAAAAAGCGGTCGCAGCAACAAAGGGTGAAATTTTAACTTATGAGAATGCGCCGATTACAGCCGCTTATTTCTCCACGAGCAACGGCTATACGGAAAACTCGGAGGATTACTGGGAAGATGAAGTGCCTTACTTGCGCAGTGTGGAAAGCCCGTGGGATAAAAACACACAAAAATTTATGGATCAACAAATATTCACGATAACTGAATTGGAAGAGCTGCTTGGAGCGGATTTTCCCCCGCTTGATGAGTTGTCAATGGAAATCACCCGAACGGAAGGAAAACGTGTCGATCAGCTCATCTTGGGGGATCAATCCTATTCGGGACGGAAAATGCGCGAAGAACTGGGATTGCGCTCAAGCGACTTTTCCATCGAGAAAAAGAATGACCATCTGATTTTCACGACAAAAGGATTCGGCCACGGCATTGGCATGAGTCAATTCGGTGCAAACGGAATGGCCGAAGAAGGCAAAACTTATAAAGAAATTGTGCAGCATTATTACCAAGGAGTCGAGATAAGCACCGTATCCGACACCGCCCCAACGCTGGTGGCCAAATGAAAATGCCCGGGATGTCACGATCATCCCGGGCACTATTTTGTGTAAATTGAGGGGGAGTGGAAAGCAGGAGCGAAAACCTGTGATACCCCCACCAAATCTGCCAAAGCAGCATCATTAATGTCAATGTTCCGGACTAACCATTTGATTAACCTCTTACTTTATACTGAATTTCAGAAAAAATGCATAAATCCGGAATTTTTTTTGACTAAAATGTATAGTTTCCGATTTTTCTGCTCAGAATGGTTGTTGAGGTGATGACAAATGAAAGAGGAAAACAACGGAACTCCAAAAAATAAGTGGAGTCGCATTTTCCGCAAAAAGTGGTTTTTTCCGGCAGTGTACTTGACAATAGCTGCACTCCTACTGTCATTGGTGATATGGTATCAGAACCTTGGCAACCAGATTGATGAGAGCCAGGAAGAGGAAAATACAGAAGACTATACACCAGTCGAACATGATGAGGATGCTCGTCCTGTCATGGATCAGCAGGAAGTCATTCAAGCACCTGTGGAAAATATGGATCAAGCAGAAATCGTAACTAAATACTTTGACTACAACGCGGACCAGGAAGATCAGGAGAATGCAATTGTCGTATTCAACGACCGCTACTATCAAAGTACAGGTATTGATATTGCATCTGCTGACGGTGAAACATTTGATGTGTTGGCGTCATTAAGTGGAACAGTTACTGAGGTCAAGGAAGATCCATTGCTGGGTAATGTCGTAACCATAACACACGCCAATGATGTCACAACGCATTATGCCAGTTTAGGAGACGTACAGGTTTCTGCCGATAGTGAAGTCGAACAAGGTGATGCGATTGGAACCGCCGGCGAAAATCTTTTCGGAAAAGACAACGGAACACATCTCCATTTTGAAATCAGAAAAGATGGCGAGGATGTTAACCCTGAAGACTTCTTCAATCAGCCAATGAGCGCACTTGATGAAGCTGTTTCCGAAAACGATGAAGCGGAAAACGAAAATGCAGAGTCTGACGGAAGCGAACATGAGAGTGACCAATCTGAAGCAACGGAAGAGGATAATAGTGAGTCCGATGCTACAGAAGAAGAAGATACTGATTCCGAATCCGACGCCGAAGAAGACAGCGAATCCGATCAGTCTGATAATGACAGTCCAGATTCAGGCGAAAATGAGAATCCGGATTCAGGCGAAAATGAAGATGACGCCATGGATAGTGTACCAAGACCTGGTATGTAACTGATGCGACAGGTGAAAATAAAATTGATTCACCTTCCACATCATCATATGCTTAATCTATTAATACAAAAACCCTAGTAAATGCAGCTAGGGTTATTTTTTTGCAACATCAGGAAAGTATAATTTATGGAAAATATTATAGTGCGTGTTCAAAAAAGCGGATAAAAAGGACCGGCAGGCCAAGTTCGCGATGACAATAACGGGCGCCTGCACTGCCACGTCCTTTGCGTCAAAATTTCGAGGCGGCGTCGTTTCGTGCAGTGGGCTTGCGTGTGTTGTGGTGGAGCTTCTCTTGTTTGTGGTGACTTCGACGTTCGAAACAGGACGTGTCGGAACTTAGTCGAAGGCCCCCTTTCTCGACATGTCATTTTTAATGGACTTATTTAGAACATCCTCTTATATGAAAAACGAAAGCTTTATCTACAAAAATTTAGTAATAAGCAGGATCTCTTGACAGTCTGGACAAGTTCCTTGACGGCTGCTGATTCATCCACTTAGCTTCTTTAAAACCTTGATGTGGGGATCTTACGGCATACAGAACGTCCTAGTGCCGACAACGCGACAGAACAAGGAAAGCTTTGGCAGCGCATCAAAGGAAAAAATATTTATCTTTTCGAGGATATCGTCTTTATTGTTTGCCCAATCGCCATTAAGGAAAATAACGGAAGTATTTTGCAAAAAATGTCGAACGATTATCCTTTTTTTTAGCGAATTTTGTGATATTATGATAATTAAACACATGATTTAACAGAATCTTTTATTAAGTGGATTATAGGAAGGCTAGGATAACTTATGGTTTGACCCTATTTGTTGGCCTCGGGAAGTAAATCGAGGAAAATAATCTTTCTTCCTTGTAAAAGAGAAGAGAGTTTTGGGTAATTTAGAATCAATCTCATTAAGTATAATGAACAAAAGGAGCGCTGTGTACTCATGCCAGATTCCAAGGCGAAACTGATGCCTGATTCAATTGGAACCTTGTCCAGGAATGACGAGATGACTTTAGAGCAAATCATATTGCTATTGCGGCAAGAGTACGAAGAGCAAACCGTTCAGAAGCTCGTGCGAAACTTTTGCCTGGAAACAACCTCGGATGATATCAGTAAAAAAGGCATGGAATATTTATATATGAACGGTTATTTTGATGATTTGCAGCGGTTAATCATCAAAAATAAATCCTCAGAATCTGACTCCAACCGAAAATGGGCCGACGTTTATCAGCTGACACTGGACCGTAAACAAATGCGGTATTCGGCAAACGAAATCTTAAGACGTGCCAACACATTTCAGACAGAGGAACCCGAGCTGAAATGTCTGCTCGAGTTTATTAAAACATCAATTTATTTTAGGCAGAACGAATACGGAAAATTAGGCAACATCATGGAAAAACAGCAAAATTTATTTGAAAAAATAGAAGACGGGTTCCTCCTTGGGTTTTTTCACACTCGATTGTATCATAATTTATTCATTTATTATCTCGTCCGTAACGAAGTGATCATTGCACGTAAGTACGCGTTTCGGGTTCTTACACAAACAAACAATCCCGAAACGGAAATCAGTCTGCATATGGCGCTTGGTTTATCGTACATTTTTGACACATATTTTCAGGCCATGTACCACTATACGGAAGCACTGAAAATCGCTAAAAAAGAAAACCTGGATAAAATTGTGGAGACAATCGAACAGCAGAATATCCCTTTTATCTCGGCGCATTTCAACAAGGTTAAAGGGGTTACATCAACTGACAAAAGTGAACAGGCCCATATTGAAATAGCTAAAGGAAACTATGCCAAAGCAGAGGCCATTTTAAGTGAGATAGAAACCAACTCGCCATTCAGAATGTATTATTTGGGAATGGCGAAAAGGGATAAAACCATTCTTTTGCAGTCTTACAATCAATTTATTGAAAAACGAAGCGACTACTTTTTCAGCAGACTGCCGCTTAATGCGCTTCAAAAAATGAACAGTTAAGTTGTATTTTGATTTTTGATGCAGGTGCCATTTGCACAGCATAAATTTGTTGGATATGAAAATAGGGTCGGCTTTTTAAATTAAAACTAAATTGAAAGGAGCTTAAAATTGAAAAAATTTATTGTTTCGTTAGGTGTCGCTGCAACACTAGTGTTAGGTGTATTACCTCTTGGATCAACAGGTTTAGCGGGAGACCAGCCGCCAGTTATAAATTATGATCCAGATTTGGGAGACATGATGTAATGACAGTGAGGTCCCAAAAATAAAAATTTAACGTCCGGATAAGTGGTTTAAGAGAATAGAACACACCACAAATCCGGGAATCGTTTGTTTTTTCCTATATGTTCAGTTGTGTAGATACAGCATTAAAGCCGAATCCCTATTTTCTTTTTTATTATATCTTAAAAAAAATAAAAAATCGAGCGGTTCCCGAAGTATTTTCAAAGGCCCAGATGCCAGCTGAGATTTCGGGAATTTTTGAGTTAATCGATGAACAATGGAACCATCCTATAAGTGACTTTTTTCTGCTTACAAGAAATACGTCTTGTCCTCATTTCCTCAAAGATGCGATTTTAATCATATTCCCCGCCGAACGTTAATAAAATGTTACAAACCAAGCATTCAGAATAGTCTGAGGTGAGAGCTTGTGTAGCTTTCCATCCAATTACCTGAATTTTATCCAATACATACAAACGTCATGTGTGAAGGGGTTTTTTCTTCAGTCGATCCAAAAAGGAAAATACAGCTAGAGCTGCACAGAAGAATTGTCCAGCAGATAAGTGAACAGCGTAATTGTATCACCTTGTCTCAAACCACACCTCGGAAATATCCAACTTAGGGAGGCGAACGGTGTGCACGATTACATCAAAGAAAGGACAATCAGGATAGGCAAATATGTCGTGGAGACGAGGAAAACTGTCCGATTGATTGCCAAAGAATTTGGTGTCTCCAAAAGCACAGTCCACAAAGATTTAACAGAACGCTTGCCGGAAATAAATCCCGAACTCTACAACCAAGTCAAAGATGTACTCAACTATCACAAATCAATCCGCCATCTCCGCGGAGGCGAAGCAACCCGAAACAAATACAGAGAAGATAAAAGGACAGAAGACTCCACCGTCAAGCCAGTCGGATGAGCATTTCCACGACTGACGAGCACTAAAGGGGGTGGTATCACCAAAGCTGCACAATCCACGTCCCAGGAGGTGCATGATCTTACAAAGTTTATCCACTTTTATAGGGGGTGGAGCTCAGTACAAACAAACTCACTTCACAGGGAGGTGGGTGACAAATCGCCCGCTTAACATGGGCAGGAGCAGAGTAAAAAATTAAGCCTATTCACAAGGAGGTACATCTATACTGAAAACCCGGCCAAGTGCGGCCGGGTTTTTTGGCATGGAATTCTCGGTGACTGCAAATATCAACCTAATTTGAGAAATATCAACCGGAAAAGGAGGATATCAACCCAATCCAGGAAATATCAACCAAAACCAGCTGTATCGCCTTATTTTAGGATAACCGGCGAGAATCCTCCCCATTTCGAATGGGGAGATGAATCGCCGACATCTTTGCATAATCTAAAACCATATGTTATTCAA
>Ga0079226_10001651_pt1 | contig 17142 bp, 12 predicted proteins | sample Poulit2014_FD_76345 | JGI IMG/M metagenome (GOLD analysis project Ga0079226, IMG submission 76345) | Agricultural soil microbial communities from Georgia to study Nitrogen management - Poultry litter 2014 | ecosystem: Environmental > Terrestrial > Soil > Agricultural land | place: USA: Georgia...
CTGCAGCACCAACTGCACCGCCTCGGCCTTGAACTGGGCACTGAACTTCCGCCTCGATGATGAACTCATGTCCTAGATCCTTCCATCTACGACTGTCCAACCACCTTGATACACACACACCAGCTCCGGGTCGCCCCACAGCGTCATCGTGAAGTCCAGGCGACGACGCTCTCCGCCCGACAGCACGCCGTGGGGCTGCAAAAGTATTCCGGTCTTGATCGGCTGTTTTCTGCGTTCTAGCCTATCTGGCGGTGCGGGGGTCCTGCGCATGAACGATACGGCCATTGGCCGGAAGCGAGCCCCCGAACGTGATGGGAACGGCGTTGGCACGCTCGATGTCATGACTGTCGATCGCCTGGACGTGAAGGTGGGGTTCGGTGCTGTTGCCCGAGTTGCCGCACCCGCCGATCACATCGCCGATCCGTATCCTCTGTCCCGGGAGCACCGTGAGGCTGCCCTGCTGTAGATGGCACAACGCGACGATAGTGTCGTGATGCTCGATCAGGAGATGGTTCCCGGCCAGTGCTATCCAGCCGGCTGCGGCACGCCGCTGCTGGGTCAGCGCATAGCGGATGGAGGGCAGACCACGATACGCAGCATGGTCGGGCTCGCTGTCGTGCGCGGCTACGACAGCGCCGTCGACAGGGGCCAGGATCGGGCGTCCGAAGCCGGGAAACTGCTTGGCAGACTCCGGCTTTACCAGGGAGCCGAGGGTGATCGGTGCGGTGCGCCCGGCCTCGGTGACGGGAACGAAGTCGATGGCGTATGCCGTGGCGAACAGGTGAGTGCCATGGCTGGGGACCCGGTTCGCCGGACTGTTCTGGACGAGCCAGCGACCCGTGAAGGGATAGGCCAGATCGACAGGAGTGCTCATGCGGTCCTTTCAACGGTCTCATGCTACAGGGCCGCAACGGTACGGTTTGGTGCAGCCGCTCTCGTCATAGTCCTTCTGCTCCATCACCGCGACGCACGCGCATTGAATCTGCGTACCGCGATCGGCACGCAGATGGTGATGATGGCGATGCACCAAGCGAACGCGCCCAGGGCGCGCCAGCCAAACGGTTCGTCCAGCAAGAACCCGCGCACTGCGTCGACGATCACCGTGATCGGCTGGTAGTCGGCGAAGGCACGTAGTCCGGCCGGCATCGACTCCGTCGGGACGAAAGCGCTGCTGGCGAACGTGAGGGGCAACAGCCAAATATAGTTGGCCGACTGCGCTGCCTCAGCATTGCGCACCATCAACCCGATGGTCGACGAGACCCAGGAGAAAGCGAGGCTGACCAGCAACAGCAGAGCGATCGCAGCGATCCAACCTGCTGCACCCGCCGTGGGTCTGAACCCGACTGCCAGCCCGATCAGCACGCCGACCAGGATGATCAGCGAGTTACGTGCCACGTCGGCCAGGATCCGGCCGGTGAGCACGGCCGAGGGCGCCATCGGCAGCGAACGGAACCGGTCGATCAGTCCGCGCTGCATGTCCTCAGCGAGCCCCACGCCGGAGCTGACGGCACCGAATGCCACCGTCTGTACGAAGATCCCGGCCATCAGGAAGTCCGGGTAGGTCATCCCGGGGGTGCTGATCGCACCACCGAACACGTACCGGAACAAGAGCACGAAGATGATCGGGTTGATCGTGGCGAAGATCAGCTGATCAGGGATACGCGGGATGTGCCTGAGACTGCGTCTTGTCAGCACAAGGGTGTCGGAGATCGTCCATCGGAAACGGTCGAGCGGGGGCGCGTGAACCTGCGTCACGACGTTGGCCGTGTTCATGGGTGTGCTCCTTGGTCAAGCGATGTGTGACTGGGCTCCGCTGCCTTCTTGCCGGTGAGGGTCAGGAACACTTCGTCGAGGGTGGGCTCGCGCAAACGCACGTCCGCGACATCGATGTCGTGAGCATCGAGTGAACGGATCACCTTTGCCTGCAGCCCAGGCTCCTTGAAGGCGGGCACGGTGACGATGCCGCTGTCCGCATCGAGATGGGCGCCCGAGGTGCCGAATCGATCGAGCAGGTGGGCCGCGGTCGCCGCCTGCTCACCATCGACGAGGTACACCTCGATACGGGAACCGCCGATCTCTCTCTTCAGTGTTTGCGGCGGCCCCTGCGCAATGACGGTGCCGTGATCGATCACCACGATGTCGTCAGCCAGCTCCTCGGCCTCTTCAAGGTACTGGGTGGTCAGCAGTACGGAGGTTCCTCCGGAGACGAGACCGCGAATCAGACGCCACACGGTCTGCCTGCTGTGTGGATCCAGCCCAGTGGTCGGCTCGTCGAGAATCAGCAGGGCAGGGTTGACGATGAGGCTCGCAGCCAGGTCGAGCCGCCGGCGCATTCCGCCAGAAAAGGTCTTGACTAGGCGTTTTGCGGCATCGGTGAGGTCGAACACCTCGATCAGTTCCTTCGCTCTGCGACGGGCGTCTGCCGCGTCGAGGCGGGAGAGCCTCCCGATCATCACGAGGTTCTCGTACGCCGTCAGATACTGGTCGAGCGCAGCGTACTGCCCGGTCAGACCGATCTGAGCTCGCACCGCCCGCGCCTCGCGCACCACATCCTTGCCCAGCACGGTCACCGTGCCCCGGTCGAACCTCAGCAGCGTCGAGAGGATCCGCACCGTCGTGGTCTTACCGGCACCGTTGGAACCCAGGAGTCCGAGTACGGTCCCGCGGCGGGCGGAGAAGCTCAGGCCGCTGACCGCCTGAACACCGCGAAAGTTCTTGTGCAGGTGATCGACCACCAGCGCCGGTGCCTTGTCATCCATATCGTATCCTCCTCTCACCCTGCCCGCAGGACAGCGGAACCCTGAATGTGCTCATTGTGAAGTTGTAGATAGTGAAGTTATTCAGTAAAATACGACTATGCCATCACACGCAGCTGAACGTCAACCGCTCCCGGCAAGAGACATCATCGCGCTGCTCTTCGACACGTCCCGCCTGCTGTGCCTGCACTCCGACCGACTGCTCGGCGCGTCGATCGGACTGTCCGAGGCCCGCGCCCGGCTCCTCGTCACGGTGAGCGAGACCGAGCCCGCCCGGATGGGAAAGCTCGCAGGCCACCTGGGGGTGAGCGCACGATCGGTGACGAGCATGGTCGACGCCCTCGAACGGCAGGGACTGCTCATCAGGGAGCAGGACCCGAACGACCGTCGCGCGACGTTGCTGCGACTCACCGAGCACAGCAGAGCGCGGATGTCCCTGTTGCACGAGGCTCAGCACAAACTCGCCGAGGACTTGCTCGCGCCTCTGGTCGCCGATGATCGGATGAGCCTGCATCGAATGCTGACGGTGCTCAGAGACCATGGCGAGCGCGACGATCATGGCAATCATGACGGGACGCCCTGAGTGGTGAGCGCTGGCGACGGCTACAGGTACCTCCTGCGCTCCATCGCGGCCGCAGACAGCGACCGCTCACTGCCGACACCGCTCACGCGCTACTACGCGGAGGAAGGAACTCCGTGGGGGCGCAAAAGTAGTTGCGTCCTGATCTGCGGTTTTGTGCGATTCCTAGTCTATCGGGTCGGTCGTGCTCGCGGAACAGTAAGCGTGCGGGGTGGTTGTCAGTCGGGCGTCGTAGCGTGGAGGGATGGAGAGTTCAGCGAGGCGGTGGAACCACAACATCCACTATCACCGGCTGATCCTCGACGCCGTGCCCGCCAGTGCCCGGTCTGCGCTGGACGTGGGGTGCGGCAACGGGCTGCTCTCGGTAGAACTGCGAGGGGCCGTGCCAGAGGTGACGGGCATCGACCTCGATCAGGCGGTGCTGGAAGACGCACGACAGCACAGCGACGAGGTCGCCTGGGTGCGCGGCGACGCCATGACATACGACTTCGACCGGACATTCGATGTCGTCGCTTCTGTCGCCACATTGCATCACCTGCCCGACCTGGACGCGGCGCTATCGCGGTTGGCTGACCTGACCTCGCCCGGCGGTGTGCTCGCCGTGGTCGGAGTGGCCCGCACAAGCCGCCCAAAGGACATGGTGCTGCATGTGGCGGGGGCGGTGCAGCATCGGTGGATGGTGCGGAAGTACGAGTTCTGGGAGCACACGGCACCGACGGTCTGGCCGCCGCCGCACGACTACGCGACCGTGCGTCGAACGGCTGAGCGAGTACTGCCGGGGGTGCAGTGGAAGCAACTGCTGCTGTGGAGGTATGTGCTGATCTGGCACAAGCCGATTTGAGTCGGATCATAGGCCGCGTGTCGGCCCCTCACGTCGTGGGTCGTGGCGGTGAGGGTCGCGCTCGAACGGGTCGCGCAACTGCCGTGCCCGTTCCGCTGCCCGCCGCTGCTGGTTCTCCCGCTCGGCCTGCTTGCCCTCGATACGTCGGGCGGCTTCGTTGACGGGGAGGCTGCGGAGGTCGTCGGCCTCGACGCGGAGCATCGCGACTCGCGTGCGGGCGTCTCGTGCGTCGCGGTGCGGGCTGGTGGTGCGCATGCCGAGCTGGTCGCGGCGGGCTCGCTCTGGCCCGTACTCGCTGACCAACAAGGTCAGGCGTTCCTGTTCGTGGCGTTTCTGCAACGCCTTACGGTCGGCGGTCGCGGCCTCGACGCTCTGCACAGCCTTGGTCACGCGGAGATCGACCTCGGCACGCTTCGAGGCGACCCTGCCCGCCCACTCGGAGAGACGGTCAGCGCTCGTCGGGGTGGTGCCCCACTCGGTGCTGATCTGCCCGCGCAGCGCCTGCGCGTGTTCGGTCGCGGTGCGATGCTCGGCGCGGGCTTTGCGCCTGCCGAACCTGCCCACAGTGGCGAGCCGGGCACTGGTGGCGGCCTCGTCCTCGACGGCGGCGAGGTAGGCCGCGCCGTCGTGCTCGGCCTGGACGGTGAGCGGCCCGGCGACCTCGGCGCGCACTTGTACGGCGGTCGCTTCGGCGTCACGGAGTACGGCGCGACTCTCGTCATCCTCCGCTCGATGCGTGGCGCGCTGAGTGTCGAACCGCTGGGCGGTCTGCTCCCAGCGTTCCGCCTGCCGTTCGGCCCGCTCGGTCTCGCGGTCGAGCCGGGCGAGTTCTTCGGTGACCAGCCGCACGGGGCCGTCAGCGACGAGGCCGCGCACGGCTTCGTGTGCTGCGCGGGTGGCGTGGTCGAGGCCGCGGTCTGCCGGGTCGCGTTCCATCGCTTCAATGAACTGCGCTCTGGCGTCGGCCATGTTCCCGGCGACGACGTGCAGGCGGTTCGTGTCGCGGCCTCTGGTCATGCCGACGTAGACGCCTGCCGCGCTCGTCGCCTCCGACAGCACCGTGTGCGAGGTATCGACGGTTGCGCCTTGGACGCCGTAGGCGGTCGCAGCATAGGACAGGTGCGCATGCTCACCCACATACTCCGCCGGGAGTGCAACGGCGCGGGGGCTCTTGCGCCCACTGCCGACCTCACGGGCATACACGGTGCCGTCGTCGGTGACCTGCTGAACGTTCCATTGCTGCCTGTTCGCCACCCCCAGATCGTTGCTGTTCTTGCGGGTCTGGATCAGATCGCCCCGACCGATGGGGAGGCCATCGCTGCCGGTCGCCGTCACAGTGTCGTCGACCTCCCCGGCCTCGACCCGTCCGGCGCGGATGCGCTCGTTCAGTCCGGCGGCCTCATCGTTCGTCGCCACCGTGATCGCCTCGCCGTCTTGGGCGTTCGCGGTGATGTGCTCGCGGGCCTGCTCGTCGTCGACGTGCAGCGTCACGAGGTGCATGGCGGCGAGCCGGTCGAACACCTCGCCGGGATCGCTGCGGTCGCGCATCCGCAAGGTGAGGACGGCATACTCGGGATAGGAGAAGCGGTGCAGCTCGGTCATGTCGTAGGTACGTCTGCGTATCTGGGCGGCCATGTCGAGCACCCCGCCGCGCCCGACGGCGGGGAGTTGGGCGCGGTCGCCGACGAGCGCGACCGTCGCACCCGCCTCGGCGGTGATGGTGAACAGGGCGTGGGCGGTGTCTTGGTCGAGCATCCCGGCCTCGTCCACGATCACCCGCTCACCCCGCGACAGCCGCACATCCTTGGGCGGGCCGGTGAACGTGCGCCCGGTCTCGGGGTCGGTGTCGCCCCGGTTGAGGCGTGTCCATACGCCGTCGTCGTTCCACCGCCACCCATGCGCATACACCAGCGCTTGGACACTGGTGGCGGGAACGCCGAGTTCGTCGTGTGCGACCTGCGCCGCCCGCAGCGTCGGCGCAACCATCCGCGAGGCTCTGCAGTGGTCGGCGGCGACTTCGATGGTGACGCCGAGCATTGTGGTCTTCCCGGCTCCGGCTGCGCCTTCCACGATGACGAGTGGATCGGTCGAGGCGACGGCAGCGGCGGCGACGGTCTGCCCGGCATCCAACCCCGCCTTGTCTGCGGCATTGGCCACGTCGGGGTGCTTCGGCTCCCGTGCCGGGGCCGCGGCGGTGAGTTGGTCGCGCAGCGCGGTCTCCGCGGCGACCACTCCCAGACTGGTCAGGTGGGCGACGTGCTCGGGCTGCACCATTCCCGGCGGCAGTACCGAGAAGCAATCCGAGGCTGCCAGACCGGTTGCGAGGTCGATGAACTCGCGCAGCTCGACGGGTGCTGCTTGCACGCCCGCCTCGGTCGTGATCCGGGTGACGTGCTCCCGCACGGTGTGCGGCGTCCACGTCGAAGCACCGGCCGCGCAACGATCCAGCGCACGACTCGCGACCTCCTGCACGGCCAGGTCATCCAGCGACGCCGGAGGCTCCACGGCCTTACGTTCGAGGCTAGTGGGATCGTAGCCGGCCTCCGCGAGTTCCTGCCGCCACCATTCCTCGTTCTTCAGATCGGCGGGCTTCTTGCCCGGCCGCTGGTGCGCCCACGCAATCCCCTGCATCCGCGCAGTGACGACGGGGCCGGGCTCCTCGCCAGGATGCGCGGCTTCCCACTCGGCTTCGAAGCGGTCGAGGTTGCGCTTGATCTGTGCCGACCGCTTCGACATCACCTGGTTGAACGGCTGCAACTCCACAACCTCGCCCGATACGGGGTCGAGCGTCAGGCCGTGCTCTGCGAGGGTTTGTGCGAGCTGCGGGTGCGCAGCGATCACGGCGGTGCCGAGGGCGCGGATCGCGCCTTGCTGCTTGAACAGCGCCGCCGTGGTCAGCGCGCGCCACTTCCCAGCCGCCCAGATGCGAGTGCCGATCTGCATGTGGATGTGCCGGTGCGGATCACCCGCACGGGAGGTCTTGTGCCGGATGCCGACGATCTGCATGTGCTCGATGGGCACGACTTCCTGCGCCCCGCGCGGCCCCGCCAACGTCACGGAGTGCTGGCCGAGGAACCGGCGAATCTCGGCGAGTGCGTCCTGCTGCGCCGCATCCAGTGCCGCCGATACTTCGGGGTGGAGCGCGGCGGCGACCGACAGCGACTTGGGCGCGTTGATCGTCATCTCGGCGAACAACGGCGACCCCTTGCGCACCTCGCCGGGCTTGCGCGGGATGCCCATCGACTCCCCGGTGACGGGGTTGATCCAGTCCGCCCACCCCTCGTACTCATCCGCCCACAGGGAGCGGGTAGCGGTGACCTCGCCCGCGCCGTCGAGCACCGCGTACTCGGCCACGGCGTCGTCCGCGCCGAGGTAGTACTCGTCCGCGCCGGAGCGGTCGGCCTCGACGTAGCGGCGGGCGGCAGCGCCGCCGCCGCGGAACAAGATCACGCCGCCTTTCACATCGCTCACCGCCTCCCGCAAGGTCGTCCTTGCAGGAGAGGTGCGCTCTACGGCCCCGCCGTAAAATACGTGCATTCGGTATTTATCACAGGCGTGATAGTTTGGTGGTATGGTTCATCTCGATGTTGCTTCGGTGGCGTATGCGCTTGCGGACGGTCGTCCGTTGCTGAGCGATGTGTCGTTCAGCGTCGGGCAAGGCGAGCGCGTGGCGCTGATCGGCGCGAACGGAGCGGGCAAGACCACGCTGCTGCGCATCATTACCAAGGAGCTTGCGCCCCGCGCGGGCAGTGTGGCGCATTCTGGTGCGTTGGGCGTGATGCGCCAGTTCATCTCGGGTGGCACTGTTCGCGATCTGTTGCTGTCGGTCGCGCCGCCCGCGATCCGCGAGGCGGCGACGCGGTACACCCGCGCCGAAGCCGCGATGGTGGAGCGGGGCACTATGGAGTCGCAGATGGCGTTCGCCGCCGCGGTGACCGCGTGGGGCGACGCCGGCGGCTACGACTTCGAGGTGCTCTGGGATGCCTGCGCGGTCGCCGCGCTCGGAGTGCCGTTCGAGCAGTGCGATGACCGGGCACTGTCGACGCTCTCGGGCGGTGAGCAGAAGCGACTCGCCCTGGAGGCCCTGCTGCGCGGCCCGGACGACCTGCTGCTGCTCGACGAGCCGGACAACTCGCTCGATGTGCCGGGCAAGCGGTGGCTGGAGGAGCAGCTGCGCGCCACGGGCAAGGGCGTGCTCTACGTGAGCCACGACCGTGAACTCCTGGCGCGCACGGCCACGAAGATCGTCACCCTCGAACTCGGAGCAGCGGGCAACACCGCTTGGACGCACGCGGGGAGCTTCGAGTCTTACCACGAGGCGCGCAGGCGGCGTTTCGCTCGGCTGGACGAACTGCGCCGCCGCTGGGGTGAGGAACACGGGAAGCTGCGGGCGCTCGCGCAGATGTACAAGCAGAAAGCGGCCTACAACTCCGACATGGCCTCCCGCTACCGGGCCGCGCAGACCCGGTTGGCGAGGTTCGAGGAGGCGGGGCCGCCGCAGGAGCAGCCGCACGAGCAGCAGCTCGCGATGCGTCTGCGGGGCGGTCGCACCGGCAAACGGGCGCTTGTGTGCGAGGGTCTGGAGCTGAGCGGGCTGATGCGCCCGTTCGATTTCGAGGCTCGGTACGGGGATCGGATCGCGGTGCTCGGGTCGAACGGCTCGGGGAAGTCGCACTTTCTCCGGCTTCTCGCGGCCGGTGGCAGCGATCCCGATCCCGAGCATGCGCCCGTCACCGAGATGGTGATCGATCCGGTGCCGCATACCGGCATCGCGGCCCTGGGTGCGCGGGTGCGTCCGGGGTGGTTCGCGCAGAACCGGGGCCGCCCCGACCTTGCCGGTCGGACGTTGTTGGAGATTCTGCACCGAGGAGACGAGCACCGCGCCGGGCTGCCCCGCGAGGACGCATCCCGGGCTCTGGCCCGCTACGAACTCGCGCACGCCGCGGAGCAGACCTTCGACTCGCTCTCGGGCGGGCAGCAGGCGAGGCTCCAGATCCTGCTGCTCGAACTCGGAGGCGCGACGATGCTGCTGCTCGACGAGCCGACCGACAACCTCGACCTCATATCCGCCGAAGCGCTACAGCACGCCCTGAGCCGCTTCGAGGGCACCGTGATCGCCGTCACGCACGACCGATGGTTCGCCCGCGACTTCGACCGCTTCCTCGTCTTCGGAGCCGACGGCGACGTCTACGGGAGCGCCGAACCGGTCTGGGATGAGACCCGCGTAGCGAGAGAAAGGAACTGAATCATGCCCGCACGCATCGACCCCGAACAGCGGCGTCAGCAGGTCATCGAGGCCGCCTTCCGACTCGTCATCGCAGACGGCATCGAGGGCATGTCGCTGCGAAAAGTCGCCGACGAATCGGGGCTGAACATCGGCTCGGTACGGCACTACTTCGACGGCCACCACGACCTGCTGGCCGCAGCAGCGGAAGAAGCGGGCGACCGGATGGGGCGCAGGCTCGCCGAGCACCCGATCGAGGGGCTACGCGGACTGCGCGGCGACGCAGCATTGGACGCCCTCCAAGCGCTGGTCGAGACCGTCATGCCCGTCGACGATGCGCGCCGGGCGGAGTCGATCATCGTGGTCGAGCTCGTCATGGCCTCGCGCACCAGGCCAGTGTTCCGAGCGATGTCCGAGCGCATGGGCGCTGATCTGTCCGCGGTGATGCGTGGCGCGCTCGAAGCCCTCGGCCTGCCCGATCCCGATCTTGCCGCTGCGCAGCTGGTCGCCGTGATCGGCGGTCTGACAATGGATGCCGTGACGCCGCACGGCGGACTCAGCGCCGACCGCCTCAGGGAAGTGCTGCGCGCGCATCTTCGGCTGCTGCTGACCACAGTGAACGGAGGCCGATAGGGATGCCGGCGTGGTTGTTCGCACTACTCGCCGCCGCATTCGTCCTATACACGGACGACTATGTGATCGCGGGCATCTTGCCTGAACTCGCGAGCGATCTGGCCGTCTCCGAGGGGCAGGCCGGGCAGCTCGTGACGGTGTTCTCCGTCACCGTCGCCGTCGTGGCACCCATCGCCGCAGTCGCTCTCGCACGCATCCCGCGTCGATGGCTCTTCACCGTCGCGCTACTGGTCTTCATCGCCGCGAACATCGCGGCTGCAGCAACCCCGTCGTTCGCGGTGTTGATGCTGCTGCGCGTCGCCGCGGCGCTTGCGGCAGCGAGCACCACCCCGGCCCTGTTCGCGTTCGCAGCCCGGCACGCGCCCGCCGAGAAGGTGGGGCGGTTCATCGCCATCGTCTCCCTCGGCGTCACCGGCTCAATCGCTGCGGGGGTGCCTGTCGGCACCTGGATCGGCGGCGCGTTCGGGTGGCGCGCCACGTTCGCAGCAATGGCCATCGCCGGGGCGATCGTACTCGTCTTCGTACTCACGACGCTGCCCCGAAGCGAGGGGGCAGACGAGACCCCGGTACTGCGCGAGCAGCTGCGCACACTGCGGCAACTGCCGATCTCGCTGGGGCTACTGGCGAACTGCGTGCTGATGACCGGCTCGATGATGATGCTCACCTACCTCGCCCCATACTTGGCTTCGACCACGACGGCAGGCGTCGAGGAACGGGCACTCGCGTTCAGCCTGTCCGGAATCGCAGGCATCCTCGGCATCTGGCTAGGCGGCATCGCCACCGACCGCTGGGGCGCAGACCGAACACTCCTATTCGGCATCGGCGCCATCGTCGCCTCGATGCTCGCACTCTGGGCGCTCTGGGCCAGTCGCCCCGCCTCGCTGCCGCTCGTGCTCGTCGTGGCCACGGTCTGGGGTGGGATGGCGTTCTGGAACTCACCAGCGATCCAGGCCCGCCTGCACCACCTCGCCGGCCCCGTCTCCGGACAAGCCCTGGCACTCAACACTTCAGGTACGTACCTCGGCGTATCCATCGGAGCCGCCGTCGGCGGGGTCATCCTCTCTAGCGTTGGGCCGGGCGGACTCCCGCTGATCGCGGCAGGCTTCGCCGTCGCCGCGCTTCTCCTGCTCACCCTCGCTCGCCGCACGACACTGGCTCGCCGCTCTTGAACTGGTCATTGAGAGGCTTGTCATGTACGAAGTTCAGCCGCTACTCGCACGGACAACGAGAACGCGCCAACTAAGTGCGCTGACGACCTATAGTTGCGTGAAGCTCACCGCTATTCGCGATGGCTCCGCGATCCTCTCGGACGGGCGTAGGCAGCGCCCGATCCGTTCCGGCGACCTGCTCTTGCTCGGAGCAGGTGTGCCGTGTGCAGCAGAACCCGAGGGGCAGGTGACCGTCACGACCATCTACCTCGACCCCGACTACGCGGTGGATCAGTTCTACTGGCAGCACGCCGGACTCCTGTTGGATCGGTTCGAAGCGCAGGGCGTTGCTGCAGCTGTGTTGGCGGAGCCGGTTCAGGTGCTTCGTCTCGGTGAGCGGCGGCTCGGGGAACTCGCGCCGTGGCTGGATGAACTGACCGAGTTGAGCAGGGCTGGGAACCCGTCGGAGTCGTTCGCCCGGATGCAGGCGCTGTGGTTCCTCATCGCGGATGCGATCCGTCCGTTCCTCAAGACCGTGCCCGTGGCCGAGGTGCTGGCACGGTCGGGCACGCGGCGGCCCCGGTCGCTGGGGATTCGTCGTCTCACCGCGCCGGTGCGGGTCGAAGTACTGCGGGTGCGTGACGCGCTGCATAGCAATATCGCCCGGCGATGGCTGTTGGATGAGCTGGCGGAGATGGCGCATCTGTCTGCGAAGCAGCTCGCCCGCGTGTTCTCCCTCGCCTACGGCAGAACACCTCACAGCTATCTGGTCAGGCTACGGGTGGAGGCTATGGCGCGGCTACTGCGCGAGGAGAACCTGACCGTGGAGGCCGCCGCCCGTCGGGTCGGATGAGCGCGCAACCACGCCACAGAGACGTTCGCCCGGCACATCGGCATCACGCCCGGCCGCTATCGCCTCTACGGGCTCCCGAGCACCGTCGTGGGAAACGGTGCGCACCTGTCTGGTGAGACGCGTCCGCCACGACCCGAGAACAGGCAGGGAGCATGAGCAGGCGAAGCGCATCAGGGCAGGCCGGGCGCGGCGGTGCCTGCACGTTGCAGGCACCGTTCATCCCCGGCGCTCGGCGACAGCAGCCGGTGAACAGGCTCGCTGATCTGGCGGCCCTGTTGCGGCCGACGGTGGCGGAAAACTTCCCGCACCGTGCGGCCAGGGGTTTCCCGCCGTCGGCCTGCGGTGACGGGGGTGCAAAATTGGCACCCCCGTCAGACCTGGGGTTCTGCCGCGCGGTGCCGCACAATGTGCGGCACCGTTCTCGGGTCAACGGGGGCGGAAAGTTTCCGGCCCCGTCACTGCTGGCCGCTGCCTCTGCGGACGGTGGTGCCAAATTGACCCCGCCGTGCGACCAGGGGTTCCGCGGCGTCTGGTCGTCGTGACAGGCACCATGCACGGGGGTGCCGAATCGGCACCCCCGGCGGCGTGCCCCGCTGCACGGCTGCGCTGACCGCACTCCCTGTGGATAAGTCTGCATATAGTACCCCAAGACAGTGGAGGATACTAAATGTTGTGGTTGGGTGGTCGTACCTGTCCTCCATGACGACCACAGCACAGACCACGGAGCCACCGATCCCTGCCGACGATGGGGAGCCGCTGGGAGCGCGTATGGCAAGGCGCAGCCGTGAGGCGCAGGGGCTGCCGCCCGTGGTCGCTGATCCTCGGGTGCGGGAGCGGCTGCGGAGCCTGTGCGGACTCCCGAAGCCGGAGGGGTCAGGCGTGCCAGATGAACTCGACTCTGCGGGCGAGTAGATCGTTGCGGTGCTCCCGCAACCGCGCACGGTAGGTCTCCGGGGTGTCGCCCCGGCGTTTCGGCAGGACGGCGGGCACGCCTTTCGGGTGGGCGTGGATGAGCACCGTGTCCAGCACCAGCCGCGTCGCCTCGTGCCGCCAGGTGGCGGAGCGGCCTTCCCACTCGCTGGCGACGGTGCTCACGTCGAGGGTCACGTCAACGACGGGGATGCGGGCCAGGCGCTGCTGGTAGTCGTGCTGGCGGGAGCGGATGCGCTCGACCAGGCGGGAGCGCTGCCGCATCCACGTCGCCCGATCGATGATCCCGTCGTAATGGTCATCATCGAGACGTTCCAGCGCCTCCCGGTCAGACTCCAACCCCTCGGCTAAGGCTTCCCGCTCGCCGTCGGCTTCGGCGGTGCGTGACGGCATGTGCTCCGGGGTCAGCGCGATGCGTGAGAACACGCTCAGCACGGCTTCCTCGATCAGCGTCGTGACCTCGGCGGCGTTGATCGAGCGCGAGCAGATCGAGCGCTGGTAGTTCAGACAGATGTACTGCGGCCCCTGCTTGCGCATCGCCGTGCCGCAGTTCGCGCACCGGATCAGCCCACTGAACGCATGTACGCGCTTGGTCGTGCCCGGCCACGTCGTCCGCCTGGCCCGGCGCGCGTCGAGCACGTCCACGACCTCCTGCCACCGCGAGGGGTCGAGGATCGCAGGCCAGTTCCCCTCGGTGACGACCTCCGGCACCTCCGCGCTGCGGCCGTCCGGCAGGGTGGGCCGGTAGAGACGCACGGCTTTCAGCGCCGGGTTGCGCAGCACCTGGGCGAGGGCTTTTTCCGACCACTCCACGCCGTTGCCGGTGCGCTCACCGCGCTCGTTCCACGTCCGCGTGATGACATACAAGCTCTCGCCCGCCAGCACCCGGTCGGCGGCCTCGCGGATGAGGGCGGCGTGCTCGGGGATCACGTACAGGGTCGAGTCACCCATCCGGTACCCGTAGGGAGCGCGGCCACCATGCCACTTGCCCTCGACGGCCTGCTGCTTCGACGCCCGCGCCACACGGCGGGCGGTGTCGGCGCTGGACTTGTTCGCCATCGCCACCAGCACCCGCGCCATCGCAATATCCGAGTCATTGTCCAAGCGCAGACTCCCGGTGGTCGACAGCACCCGGAACCCGTACAGCACCTTCGCGTCGATCAGGTCTTCCAGATCGCGGGGATCGCGCACGGCCCGGTCGAGGTCGTAAGCGATCATCGCCTCCGCACCACCACGGGCCAGGAACGACAGCAGAGCACGGAACCGGGGCCGCACCACCCGGCGCACTTTCTCGCCGGTGGGGAGGGTGATGGTGCGCTGCTTGAACGCCGAGGTGTCGTTCTCCCGGAACACCTCCACGACCTCGTAGCCGAGGGATTCAGCGTAAGCGCGGCAATCGGCCTCCTGCCGCTCCACCCCCTTCTCCAACCCCTCGGGATCGTCACTGATCCTGACGTACAGCACCACCCGCGTTCGCTGGGCGGCGGGGCTCGGGCTACTGGTGGGTGTGGTCGTGCGGGTCGGGGTCGCGGTAGTCATCGCGGGTACCTCTTTCGTCTCTACAAGACGCAGGTACGTTTACGACCCCACGGCACACCGCCTTCGATGTAGCTCGGTCAGCTTCTCGGGCCTGTTGCGCACCTGCTTGGTGTGACGGTATCGATTAGGGTGATGACGGCCGGGGATGGGTACCGGTACCTGTTGAACTCGGTGGTTGCCGGTGATGGTGACCGCGATGCCGCATCCGCGTTGACGAGGTACTACCTCGAGGCAAGCACGCCCCCAGGGTCATGGATCGGGGCCGGCCTCTCCGGTCTTTCCAATAGTCCCGTGGCTGGTGATCCCGTCGATGAAGAACAGCTGCGACGGTTGATGGGGCACGGGCAAGACCCGAACAGTGGTGAGCAGTTGGGTCGCCCGTACCGCAGGTTCGCGACTGCTACTGAGCGGACACAGCGGCGCGTCAAGCAACTCCCCGACACGTTGACGACGCGAGAGCGTGCCGCACAGCGCACACTCATCGAAGCGGAAGAGGCGCAGAAACCCACGGGCGCACCGGTGGCGGGGTTCGATCTGAAGTTCTCGGTCCCGAAGTCAGTCTCCACGTTGTGGGCAGTCGCCGATGGGGGCACCCAAGCCTTGATCACGCAGGCCCATCACGCAGCGATCCGTGACGTGATCGAACTCCTCGAGCGCGACGTCGCGATGACCCGCGTCGGTGCGAAAGGCCCCCGGGGCGCGGTCGCTCAGGTCGAGGTGCGCGGCGTGATCGCGACCGCCTACGATCACTACGATTCCCGTGCAGCTGACCCGCAGCTCCACACCCATGTCGTCGTCGCGAATCGAGTCCAGGCGGTGCAGGACGGGAAATGGCGAACCCTGAATTCTCGGGCGATCCATGCCGCGGTCACCGGGCTGTCGGAGCAGTACAACGCGGTCTTATCCGACCATCTCACCCAGATCCTCGGCGTCGGCTGGGAGGCCCGCGATCGCGGTGCGGGCCGGTCGACCGGCTGGGAGATCACCGGGGTGCCGCAGGAGTTGATGGACGAGTTCTCCTCCCGCACTCGCAATATCGAGCAGGTCAAAGACCGGCTCGTCGCCGACTACGTGCACCAGCATGGCAGGCAGCCGTCTTCGAAGCTGCTGTGGCAGTTCCGGCAGCAGGCCACGCTCGAAACCCGGCCACCGAAACAGCAGCATTCCCTCAGCGACCTCACCGTGAGCTGGCGGGAACGTGCGACCAGCGTCCTCGGGGAAGACGCCCCGACCTGGGCGAGCGCCCTCATCGCTGCCAGTGCCGGGGAGCCGCTGCTGCGCGCGGACGATATCGCCTGGGACGATCTCGAGCAGGTCGCCGAGGTCGTAGTCCAGCAGGTCGGTGACCGGCAGGCGACCTGGAAACGGTGGCACCTGCACGCCGAAGCAGTCCGCCAGACGATGATGCTCCGGTTCGCGTCCGCGGCGGACCGGGATCGGATCACCCAACAGATCGTCGATGCTGCTCAGCAGGCGTCGCTGCGGTTGACGCCACTCGAACTCGCCTCCAGCCCAGCCCAGTTCCAACGCGCGGACGGCTCGAGCGTGTTCCGCCCGAAAGGGGGCACCGTCTTCTCCTCCGAAGATGTCCTGGCCGCCGCGCACCTCCGGGCGGCACCGACGGTGCCGCTGTCGTGGGTTGAGGAGGCAGCGCGGCAGAAGAACCGTCACGGGCACACCCTCTCGTCGGACCAGGAACAAGCGCTCGCGAAGATCGGGGTCTCCGGCCGCACCCTCGACGTTTTGGTCGGCCCGGCCGGGGCGGGCAAGACCACGACGATGCGTGCGCTGCTTCGCGCCTCGGAACGACGCCACGGAACCGGGTCTGTGATCGGGCTCGACCCGTCAGCTGCTGCCGCGGACGTGCTCGCAGGCGACCTGGAAATCGGAACCGAGAACACTGCGAAATGGTTGCATGAGCACTGTCAGGGCACCTGGAATCTTCAGCGCGGCCAGCTGTTGATCATCGATGAAGCCTCCCTGGCCGGCACCTTCGGGCTCGACGCGATCACCGCCCACGCGCGGCAGGTCGGCGCAAAAGTGCTGCTCGTGGACGACTGGGCGCAGCTTGCCGCCGTGGATGCCGGTGGCGCGTTCGGGGTGCTCGTGTGCGACCGCCCGGGTGCTCCCGAGCTGGTCGACGTGCGCCGATTCCGTAACCGTTGGGAACGACGCGCCTCGCTGCAGTTGCGGGTCGGTGATACTGACGTCATCGACACCTATGTCGCCCAGCAACGGGTCACGCCCGGCGCTTACGATGCGACCCTCGAAGCCGCCTACCAAGCCTGGCGCACCGACCTCGCCGCAGGGAAAACGTCAGTGCTGATCGCAGAAACCCTCGAACCGTCTCCGAACTCAACACCCGCGCCCGCACCGACCGGATCCTGGCAGGCACCGTCGCACTCGATGGCGTCCGCCTGCACGACGGCAACGAGGCCTCCCGCGGCGATGTCGTCATCACTCGCCAGAACGAGCGCCGTCTGTCCTTGGGGCGGGGCTGGGTGAAAAACAGTGACCGGTGGGAAGTCGCCCACGCCAACGACGACGGATCGCTGACCGTACGGCGCGCACAATCTCGCTGGCGCACCACGATCACCCTGCCTGCCGCCTACGTCGCCGAGCATGTCGAACTCGGCTA
>Ga0079226_10001652_pt1 | contig 17139 bp, 14 predicted proteins | sample Poulit2014_FD_76345 | JGI IMG/M metagenome (GOLD analysis project Ga0079226, IMG submission 76345) | Agricultural soil microbial communities from Georgia to study Nitrogen management - Poultry litter 2014 | ecosystem: Environmental > Terrestrial > Soil > Agricultural land | place: USA: Georgia...
AACAGGGATAGTACTTTGGTACGATAGACAATGTTGTATTATTTTTAGCGAAAACGATTGAACTTTGCGAAACATTGGCGAAGCGATTATGCCAAGTAAACATAAAGACTTATAAAAAGCTAGAACCAGAAAGAAACCACCAAAGAAAGGAGCTGACGTATGACGTATCGCACGAGATTAACCTTATTAATTATACTAGATTCCCTTATCGTATCCTTTGCAATCTTTGGTGCAACATGGATCACTTATCCGAATGCGCCTGTATTAAACATGTCCGTCTTAACCATTAGCGCCATTGCACTCTTATTATCTCATCATCTCTATGCATTCATTTATAAATTATATAATAAGGTATGGGCGTATGCGAGTGTCGGGGAGTTACTCGCCATTGTCAAAGCGATTACGTTCTCGATCATAACGGCAGGCGTAGTCCAATTTATGGTCAATGATTTTGGCATTTACAAGAGGGCGCTCATTGTTACATGGTTATTCCATATTGTCTTGATTGGAGGATCAAGATTTATCTGGCGCATTTACCGGGACAGATACATAACAACCGATAAGAATAAAAAGAGAACGCTTATCATCGGTGCAGGTGCAGCTGGTTCCATGATCGTCCGCCAATTGCATAACAACAATGAAAATAGTGAACTACTACCTGTTGCATTTGTCGATGATGACCTAAGCAAACAAAAAATGCAAATCTATGGTGTGCTCGTATTAGGCGGTGTGAAAGACATTACTATGATTGCGGAAAATCATTCCATTGAGCATATTGTCATCGCCATTCCATCGCTGAAAAACGATGATTTAAATAAAATCATCGAGAAATGCAATAAAACAAAAGCAAAAGTGCAAATGATCCCAAAAATTGAAGACATCATGACTGGTAGGATTTCTGTCAGTCATTTGAAAAATGTTGAAGTGGAAGATCTGCTTGGCCGTGAACCGGTGGAACTCGACATCAATGCCATTTCCGATTATGTGACAAAAAACACAGTGCTAGTGACAGGTGCAGGCGGCTCCATCGGGTCAGAACTGTGTCGTCAACTGATGCGTTTTTCACCAGACCGTATCGTACTTGTCGGTCACGGTGAATTCAGTATTTACTCGATCGATATGGAATTAAAAGAAACTTATCAAAACAGTGATATGGAGATCATTCCGGTTATCGGGGATGTGCAGGATCGGGAGCGGATGTTTGATATCGTTGAAAAATATCAACCAACGATTATCTACCATGCAGCAGCACATAAGCATGTTCCTTTAATGGAATACAATCCGCATGAAGCAGTGAAAAATAATGTGATTGGCACGAAAAATACTGCCGAAGCAGCGGCGACATTCGGGGTCGAGACATTTGTCATGGTATCGACGGATAAAGCTGTCAACCCAACGAACGTCATGGGTGCAACGAAACGGGTAGCTGAAATGGTTGTACAGGATTTAGCACGCCAAAGCAAGACGAAATTTGTCGCTGTCCGTTTCGGCAATGTGCTAGGAAGCCGCGGAAGTGTCATTCCTTTATTTAAAAAACAAATTGAACGCGGTGGCCCCGTAACAGTTACAGATCCGGAAATGACACGCTATTTCATGACGATTCCGGAAGCATCAAGACTTGTGATTCAGGCTGGAACACTAGCACAAGGTGGAGAGATATTTGTGCTTGATATGGGTGAGCCTGTAAAGATTGTTGATCTTGCTAAAAACTTGATTAAACTATCAGGTTATACGGAAGAAGAGATTCCGATTAAGTTCGCTGGGATAAGACCAGGTGAGAAAATGTATGAGGAATTGCTTGGGGAGGATGAGGTGCATCCAGATCAGGTGTATGAGAAGATTTATGTTGGGAAGACGAGTGAAGTGGATGGGGAAGTATTGATGGAATTGATTGATGGGTTTGAGCAGTACTCACCGGTAGAGTTGAAGGATATATTGATAAGGATTGTAATTGGTGAGAAGGTAATGAGTGTGTTGAAAAACTATTAAATTAAATTAAATTATACATTTAGAGTACAAGATCTGAGGCTAAATTATGAAAAAAATATTATATTTACACCAACATTTTAAAACAAATATATCTAATGGGGGAACTAGATCGTATGAGTTTGCTAAATATTTAGCGGACAACAAATATGATATTAATATAATTACTGGTACCGAGCAAAATACAATTCATAGTGACAACAACTTCACTGTATTTTCTACTAATACCAAATATGATAACACCATGTCTAAATATAGAAGAATTCTATCGTTTATTGGGTATAATATTAAAGCAATTATTAAGGGGCTTCGTTTGAAAGACTTGGATATTATTTTTGCTACATCTACTCCATTAACTATAGGATTCCCGGCTGTCCTCATATCGAAAATCAGACGAAAGAAGTTAATTTTTGAAGTCAGAGATGTTTGGCCAGATGTTCCAATTGAATTGGGTTATATTAATAATAAATTGTTAATATGGATATTAAAAAAATTTGAATCATGGATTTACAAACATTCTGATCAAATCATCGTATTATCTACTGGGATGTTAAATAACTTAATTAATAAAGGGATCGAGTCAAGGAAAATCACTGTCATAGAAAACTTTTCGAATCTATATCTATATGAAAATAAAGAAGTTTCACCTACTAATCATAATGCTGAAAATAAGTTTATATGCATACATCCGGGAACAATGGGGCATGTTAACGGCCTTGATTTTATATTAGATGTCGCAAAGATAATTAATAAAACTGAAAAAGATGTTGTCTTTTTATTGATTGGTGAGGGAAATCGAAAGTCTCATTTAAAAGATAGAGTTGAAGAAGAAAATATATCTAATGTGGTAATACAAGACGCTCTACCAAAGAATGAAGTTGTAGGAATTATTAAACAATCTGATGTTGGGATTATGTGTGTAGATAATCAATATAAGATTTTGGAAGATAATAGCGCCAATAAATTCTTTGATTTTTTAGCTGCGGGGTTACCAATTTTAACAAATTATGGCGGTTGGCAAAAGGAAATATTGGAAGGGAAAAAGGTTGGAAAATCTAATATGACGTCAGAATCTATGGCAGATACCATTCTCAATATAAAGAAAGATAGTAAGTTAAGGAAGAAAATGGGTGTTAATTCTAGGTTGTTAGCTGAAGAAAGTTTTTCGGATACTATAGCAAAAGAAAAATTGTTAAAAGTTATTAATAAATTATGAGGAGTTTGTATATGAAAATATTTTCGAAATTAAAAAATCAAGAAGATAAAATATCTGTAATTGGATTAGGCTATGTAGGATTTCCACTAGCAATAGAACTTGCGAAAAAGTATGATGTTGTTGGATTCGATACAAATCCTGAAAAAATAGCGACCTACAAAAAAGGTGTAGATGTTACAAAAGAGGTTGGAGATGAAGCAACAAAGCAATCTACAATTCTTTTAACCGACGATGAAATTGAACTGAAAGATTGTAAGTTTCATATTGTTTCTGTTCCTACTCCAATAAATTCTGATAAAACTCCAAATTTAACTCCAATAATAGAAGCTAGTAAAACTTTGGCAAGAAATCTATCTAAGGATTCTATTGTAGTCTATGAATCAACGGTTTATCCTGGAACTACGGAGGAAGTATGCGTTCCTATACTTGAGGAATACTCTGGGTTAAAATTTGGTGAAGATTTTAAAACAGGTTATTCACCAGAAAGAATTAATCCAGGGGATAAAGTAAATACGTTAACTAAAATAAAGAAAATTGTTTCTGGATCGGATGAGGATTCACTCGAAGCGATTTTCAAAGTGTATAATTCTATTATTGAGGCAGGCATACATAAAGCTCCTACTATTAAAGTTGCGGAAGCAGCAAAGGTAATAGAAAACTCACAAAGAGATATTAATATTGCATTTATGAATGAACTTTCTATGGTTTTTAATAAAATGAATATAAATACGAATGATGTTTTAGAAGCAGCTGGAACAAAGTGGAATTTCTTGAAGTTCCAACCAGGTTTAGTGGGTGGGCATTGTATTGGAGTTGATCCCTATTACTTTACCTATAAAGCTGAGCAATTAGGTTATCATTCTCAGATTATACTTTCTGGAAGAAAAGTAAATGATGAAATGGGAAAACATATCGCCACTAATGTGATAAAGCAAATTATTCAATCCGGCCAACCCGTTAAAGGAGCAAAGGTCGCTATATTTGGTATTACCTTTAAAGAAAACGTATCTGATGTAAGAAATACAAAAGTGATAGATATTATAGATGAACTAAAAGATTATGGAGTAAATGTATTAATTCATGATCCAGTAGTTAATTACAAAGAGGTGAAAGATCAATACAATATAGACTTGGTTAATAAAGAAGATGTTAATGAAGTAAATGCTGTGGTATTAGCAGTTCCGCATAAAGAGTTTTTAAACTATTATACTCCACAGTATTTTGATAGCCTATATAACGATGAGAAGGTTCTGGTCGATGTAAAGGGAGTACTGGATAGGGTACAGTATGAATCAAGAGGCTATTTATATTGGAGTTTATAGGTTTTGAAATCATATAAATGTTGGGACGAGAAGGTATGAAATTACTACATATTTGTTCATATTATGTTGGGAATAAACTTTATAAAAACATGGTTGAAAATTTGGCGACTAAAAATATAGACCAAACAGTTTATATTCCAGTAAGAAGCAAAGCTCATCTAGGGAAAAATAAACTTCCAGAATCAGTTAGAACAGTAGACTATAAATATAGAAATATATTGAACAAATTTGATAGGTTCTTTTTTAAAAGAAAGATTAATAAACAAAAAAAAGATATTGAAAAAAATGTCATTAATAAAAATCCTCCCGAAGTTATTCATGCGCATACTGTGTTTAGTGATGGTGGGACTGCATATTTATTAAATAAAAAGTATGGAATCAAATATATTTTAAATGTACGAAATACAGATATTAATTACTATTATAAGTATGCAATTCATCTAAGACCTTTTATGTATAAAATTCTTTTAAATGCTGAGTCAATTGTTTTTATTTCACATGCATATAAGCGTAGAATGCATTCATTATTACCATCTCATATTTCAAAGAAAATTGAGCAAAAACTTCATGTGATTCCCAATGGGATAGATGAATACTGGCATAAAAATGCAGAAGCTAAAGATTATTCTATACAGTCTAAAAAAATTAATCTACTTTTCATTGGTTCGATTAATAAAAATAAAAATTTATATGCTACTATTTTAGCTTGTAAAAGATTAATGGAAGAAGGCTATGATGTTACCCTACATGTCATAGGTAACGGACCAAAATTAGAAGATGCTGAAAAGTTGTGTGCCGATCTAAGTATACAAGATAATGTCATTTTTTATGGATATATCGATGATAAAAAGAGATTATTATCGATATATAGATCTTCTGATATATTTGTTATGCCATCATATAGAGAAACGTTTGGCTTAGTATATATAGAGGCTATGAGTCAAGGATTACCAGTTATATATTCGAGAAATCAAGGTATAGATGGGTATTTTATAGATGGGGAAGTTGGCTATTCTATTGATCCTAATGATTTTAAATCCATTGTAATAGCAGTTGAAAAAATCGTGCGTAAATACGACGTTATTTCTTATAATTGTTATTTAGAGTCGAAAAAGTTTAATTGGAAAGAAATATCTTCTTTTTATTCTAATATTTACTAAACAGAACAGTTCTAAATGAAATAATCATAGGGGTTCAAAACAATTTCGTGAAAAGCGGATAACCGACGTAAAATAAAGGGTGTTAATCAGTGAAAATTTTATTAATAACTAATATATATCCTTATAACAGAAACCTAGAAAAGGATAAAAATTCAAGGGCTTTACACAACATTATTAAATTATGGGATTCTGATGTGGAAGTGATTAGACCTTTATTTTTTCCGAGGGAGCTTAAAGGTGGCATTAATGCTGGTGTTTTTCAAAGAAAAAGAAAGTTTTTGATTGATAACATTGGTGTTAAAGCAATACCGATATGGAAGATACCCGCGACTAATGTTTACTTTTATAACACCCTTATTAAATATGTGAGAAATAATAAAATCGATCCTGATATTATTATTTCTCATAGATTACATAGTTCTATTGGGGCGGCAAGGTTAGCTAAAATTAAAAAAAAGCCATTTATTCTAGGAATACATAATTCAGATATTTCATCTATTCAAAAAAATGAAATGAAAGATTTCTTTTTCGATATATTTAATCAGGCAGATAGAATTGCCTGTCGTTCTCAATCTATTTTAAATGAAGTTATGCGTATATATCCCGATTTTTCTCATAAATGTTTTATAGCCTTCTCAGGCATAGAAAAGGAAATTATAACTCCACTAAAAGATAACCTTGAAAAAATGCAGGAATGGAAAATGAAAAAGAGACCAATACAATTTATTTCTGTAGCAAGATTAAAGAAACTGAAAAATATTGATGTTAATTTAAAAGCCCTAGCCAATTTAAACAGTAACATTAAATGGGAGTATACAATTATTGGTGATGGTGAAGAAATGTCCCGTTTGAAAGGTCTTGCTAAAGAGCTCAAAATAATTGATAAAGTGATATTTATGGGTTATCAAACACGTGAAAAGGTTTTACACTATATGCAAAAAAGCGACATATTTATTATGGTTAGTGCTCCTGAAACATTTGGATTAGTTTACATTGAAGCGATGGCTAAAGGGTGTTTAGTGATAGGGGCTTACGATAATGGTATAGATGGAGTGGTTGAAGATGGAACCAATGGGTTTTTATGTAGACCAAGAAATAATGCAGAAGTTTCAGAGAAAATTGAAGCGATTTTCGATATGGATTGCAGTAGGATTACTGGAATACTTAGTCATTCAAATCAAACAATTAAAAATTATACTGAGGAGAAGGCTTCTTCAACATATATGAAAAAGATTAAAGAAGCTCAAAAAGCTAATTATAATGGAAAAATTTAAAGTAACTAGAAAGTACGGCATTTAAAAAATTTTTTTATTAACATTGCTACCTTCTTCGCTATTTGGAATTATGCAATAATCTAGTTTTAATTTATAAAAAACGCTATGTTTTATATTTGAGTTAAAACTATATGATTTGGTAACGGTTGATAGTTTTGGTTTTTTAAGTAATCCAAATCACTTTTTCACTACCTTAATTGGGATAGCATTTAATTTCAGTTTTTTATTGTTGTATTTTATTGTTCTTAGGACTCATTGTTAGTATATTTTCAATCCATTAGTTTGTTTTGTTTTGATCAACTATCATTATACTAAATACGGGAGGTGTATTTACTTTTAAGTCAAAAACCAATATAGATATATGGTTTTTGACTATACAACAATACACTCAAAAGAAGTAAATAAAGCAAAACAAAAAAGGTTAGGATTTTTGGGGTTTTCTGTTATTTTAGGTTTACCTAAGTTAAACTAGCAAACTGGTTAGAAATATAAGGGGTATAGTATTAATGATAAGTAGAATATCAAAGTTATTTAAGGTGCCAATTGTACGTAATATACTAATAATGGTCACAGGAACAGCCGGGGCTCAAGCTGTAACTATGGGGTTGTCACCAATAATTACTCGTATATACGGACCGGAGGCTTATGGCATAATGGGGGTATTTATGGCAATGGTCGGATTTTTTGGTCCTATTGCAGCACTTACCTATCCTATTGCAATTGTACTTCCTAAGAGCAATATATATGCTAAAGGGATAGTTCGGTTATCTCTATATATTACAATAGGGTTTGCAATAGCTGTATTCTTTTCCATATTGCTTTTTAAACAATCAATTGTTCAGTTATTTAAATTAGAGGATATTGCTTCATTTCTGTACTTACTTCCTATTGTTATTTTGTTTTCAGGTTTCTTGCAAGTAACTGAACAATGGCTTATTCGTACAAAGCAATTTGCAATTACTTCAAAGGTAACATTTTTGCAATCCTTAATTCTACAAGGAAGTAAGGTTGGTATAGGAGTTTTTTATCCTTTTGCCACAGTCCTTGTTATTTTAACAACTTTAGCAAATGGCATGAAAGCTTTAATGATGTTAATTTTCAGTAAAAAATCAAACCACAAGCAGTTAACTGAATTATACGAAGAGCCAGTATCCATAAAAAAAGTGGCTAAAGTATATAATGATTTTCCGATATTTAGAGCTCCACAAGTTTTTTTAAATAAGGCTACTGAAGGCCTCCCTGTTATATTGTTATCAATTCTATTTGGACCTGCTTCTGCTGGTTTCTATTCAATTGGTAGGACAGTATTAAGTGCACCATCATTACTAATCGGTAAGGCCGTTGGGGATGTGTTTTATCCTCGTATATCTGAGGCTGCCAATGATGGTGAAAGTCTCACAAAATTGATTAAAAGAGCAACTATATCTCTTGGGGCCTTGGGTTTCCTACCATTCGGACTTGTAATAATTTTTGGCCCTTTGCTTTTTAGCTTTATATTTGGAGAGGAATGGCTGAAAGCAGGGGAATATGCAAGGTGGATAGCACTTTGGATATTTTTTATGTTTATTAGTCAGCCAAGCATTAAAGCTCTACCTGTTTTGTCAGCACAAGCTTTCCACTTGAAGTTTACAATCTTCACTTTAATAATACGTACTATTGCACTAATTGGGGGGTATTATTTATTTTCAAGTGATTTAATGGCTGTTGTTCTTTATTCGATATTTGGTGCTGTACTTAATATCGGCTTAGTTTATTTAACACTTCAAATTAGTAAGAAGTTTGATAAGTGAATATTCGTTTATGAAAATACTTACTACATATTTTAATTTGTAAGTTAGAGAATAAATTAAGTATCAGATGAAAAAAGGTATGGTATGAGATACCTATCAACATGTAAAAAAGTGATGAGGAGGAGTAAATTTTGAAACGGTTATTTGATTTAATTATATCTTCATTGTTGTTAATAATATTTTGTATTCCAATGTTTATTGTAGCAATTATGATTTTACTTAACATGGGATCTCCAGTAATTTTTAAACAAGAACGTCCAGGCTTACATGGTAATATCTTTTCCATCTATAAGTTTAGAACAATGAAAAATAGTAAAGATAAGGGCGGTAATTTATTACCTAATAGTCAAAGAATAACAAAATTGGGCAAAATTTTGCGTAAGTTAAGTTTAGATGAATTACCCCAACTCTTTAATGTATTGAAAGGTGATATTAGCCTAGTGGGACCAAGACCACTATTGATAGATTATCTTGAATTGTATACTCCAGAACAAGCTAGGAGACATAATGTAAAACCAGGAATTACGGGTTGGGCACAAGTTAATGGGAGGAATGCAATAAGTTGGGAAGAACGATTCAAGTTAGACGTTTGGTATGTTGATAATCAATCGTTTTTACTCGACCTAAAAGTATTGTCTATGACACTCCTAAAAGTATTTAAGAGCGAGGGCATAAATCCTAAAAATAAAGATTTTGTAGAAAAATTTCAAGGGAGTCGAAGGGAAGATTATGAATAATAAGAAGTTAGCGATAATAGGTGCAGGAAGTTTGGGAGTTATGACACTAGATATTGTGTTAAAAGAAGGAATTTACTCAAAAAAAGATATTGTCTTTATTGATGATGGAAAGAAAACGAACTCAATGATTCATGATGTAACAGTAATTGGGAGTTCTGATATAATCGTGGATTTAGATTTAAACGTCTATGACTTTGTTATCGCTGTAGCCAATAATAAAACACGTAAAAAAATAGCTGAAACATATGATGTACCTTATGTTACTGTTGTACATCCCCGTGCTTCTATTTCGGAACTTGCTGAAATAGGGACCGGTAACATTATTTTGCCAAATGTCTCTGTCGATCCGGAAGCAGTTATTCATAATCATGTTATTATTAATAAAAACACTAGCATAGGTCATAATGTGAAAATGGAGAACTATTCACAAGCCTCGCCAGGATGTCAATTAGGTGGTTTAATCGGAGAGTGTACCTTTTTAGGTTTGGGAGTTACTCTATTACCAAGTATAGAAATTGGTAAACAATCAATTATAGGTGCAGGTTCTGTGGTTACGAAAGATCTTCCTGATTATTGTACAGCGATTGGAACGCCTGCAAAGCCAGTGAAGTTTCATGTTGAAAAATAAGTTCAAACTAGATATCTTTTATGTTACACAAGTTTGATATTTAAAAAAACAGTGTGAAGATAACCTCCTCGCCATCAGATCATCCTATTCCCAGTAAATTCTTGGATATTTAGATGATTACTCTTTGGAAATTCCGAGAGTGTATTTTAGCATTGTGGTAGAGGGGAAGGAATACCTATAGGATTTTAAGTATCAGGTTCTATTTCTCAACCCCTCTCTTTTAATGTTTTTTTGATTTCCCTATAACACACTATATACCTACTGTATCGCCTAATTAGCCACTTAACATCTCCTCTTTTAAATGCTATTATTAATAGTGATTTTATAATTCAGTGATTGGAGTATTTCTATGAGATTATTAAACTACTTAAACAAAAGCGAAAACAGCGTTGCTATATTACTTGCTGTCGCTATTCTTTCAATGTCTTATCCATACGGATTTCCTTTGTTTGGGTTAATTGTACTATTTTTTGGTATTATTAAGATATTAACAGGAAAATTTAAAATTCGAATAAATCTAGGCTTTATATTTTTTTTCTTATCCGTCGTAGCATATGTCCTCGGCATGACACTAAGCCAAGGGTTAATTTACTCTCACAACATTTCAGATCTAATTAACATTATAAGCTTTTTTATCATTTGGTCGTTACTTAGTGATTTAAACAAAGAAGATTATTTAAATTTAATACATAAGTTTGCTAAATATGCTGTTTTCACTTCTTTCATTGTGTCTTTGATTTCTTTATACAAATTTTATATGTTGCTCGGAAATGTACAACTGAGTAAATTTTTTATAGGTGATTATTATCCTGGGGGGACCACTCTGGTCCGAGATTACAACATGTTTAGTTTTGCTTTGACTGCCGGTCTTGTAATGTCAGTTTATTTATTAGGTAAAACTAAAAAAATGAGTCACATGTTTTATTACTTAATTGGATTTATAAGCATATTTTCATCAATTATTTTCGCAGGTTCACGACGAGCCTGGATTGTGGCTGTCATTATTGCCATTTTTGTTATATTTATGATGCTTAAATCATTACTTCAACTAGAAAAAAACGTTGTAAAGGTTGTGAAAATTGGATTTATTGCTGGTTCTTCCACTTTATTCATTTTTCTTTTTATGATGCTTTTTAATATTAAAGTAGATTTTGAGAGTTCAGCACAAGTTCAAGATTTAAAATATCGTTTAGAAACTTTACAATTAGATCAAGCTGAAGAGAGCTTTTCTCCAAGATCTGATAGATGGGACTATGCTGTCAAGATGTACGGTGAGTCGAATCTTTTACAATTCTTTGTTGGTTCGGGATTTGGATATCTACCTGAATTTGCTTATGCTTTTAACCCTAATTTAAAAGAAGACTATCCTCACAATCCATTTTTATCATCATTGCTATATTCGGGTTTATTCGGATGTGTATTAATACTAGCTATGATAATCACGTCTGCCATAATAGCGATTAAAAATTTTAAAGTGCTTGGAGCTCACTTCACTTTTTTTTATTTCGTATCGTGGTTATTCATACTAGTTTCTTCGAATTCTATTTTCTCAAACGCTTTTTTCGTTTCAATGCTTTTGTTAATAATGTCTATACCTAAACTCAAAGCAACTAAGTATTCAACAACTGGACCAACTTAAATTAATGAGCAGCACCCCAGTTCAGGACAACGTCTACATTGAAAAGAATGAATGGTATGAAGATCTTAAAAACATCACACTAATTGAAAAAGCAACTGAAAAAATGCGATTTTTGGGGATCATTCCCTTTGTTTGGTCGAATGATCCGTTTGTATATTTTAATTCATTAATTAAAATACTAGATCTTAGCTATTATCATTCAGAAGAAACTCGTCTTATTAAGTTCATTACCTTAAATTGGTGGTGAGCTTATTTATTTTTCATACAAATCAGGAACCTAAATTCTCAATTTACCTGATATAAAATACTTCTCTCATAGTGATCTCACCAATATTAAACATTGTAGAACTGTTTACAGTGTAAAAGTGTGATTCATGGAAGGGTGCTGTGCATCATCCTTTGAAGCTGCTTTATAAAGGGGAATTTATAAATTGCTGGGGGAGAATAGTTAAAAGTACTTTTTCCATATCAAGACAAATCATGTATAATAGGTTATGAGTAACAGATCAATAGACTGGTTTAGTATTAGAAATGTAGAAAACGTATCCATTTGTTTAAAATACTTATATAGAATCAGCAAAAGAAATACATAGAGAAGGAATGAATAGATTATGACAAATAAAAATGAACGGATTTTCCTCTCCTCTCCACACATGAGCGGGAAGGAACAAAAGTACATAGAAGAAGCATTTGACCTCAACTGGATTGCGCCACTTGGAAATAATGTTGATGGATTGGAACAAGAACTTGCAAACTATAACTCTATTGAAGATGCTGCAGTGGTTACATCGGGAACTGCAGCTATTCATCTTGCATTGAGACTTTTAAACGTAGGAACGGAGGATACTGTTTTTTGTTCTTCTTTAACATTTGTTGCTAGTGCAAACCCAATTTTGTATCAAGGGGCAACACCGGTATTAATAGATTCCGAAATGGAAACGTGGAACATGTCACCAGTCGCATTGGAGCGTGCATTACAAGAAGCGAAAGAGAATGGTAAATTACCGAAAGCGGTTATTGTAGTGCATTTATACGGACAAAGCGCGAAGATGGATGAACTTGTAGCGATTTGTGATGCTTACGGGGTACCGATTGTAGAGGATGCGGCAGAATCACTAGGCAGTACATATAAAGGGAAAATGAGCGGCACATTTGGTAAGCTCGGCATTTTTTCTTTTAACGGCAATAAGATCATCACAACATCAGGTGGTGGCGCCTTAGTTTCTAATGACGTAGATATATTGAAAAAAGCAAGATTCCTAGCAACTCAAGCCCGTGATCCGGCAGTACATTATCAGCATAGTGAAATTGGCTATAATTACCGGATGAGTAATATTGTTGCGGGGGTTGGACGCGGGCAGCTTGAAGTATTGGACGAGCGTGTGGCGCAGCGTAGAGCCGTTTTCAACAGATATTATGAAGCATTTGCAGATGTTCCGGGAATCGTGTTTCAGCCGGAGCTTGAGGATACGATGTCCAATCGCTGGTTAACTGCGTTGACAATTGATCCTGAGGTGGCGGGTGTTTCTCGACATGAGATTATTGAGCGGTTGGCGGAAGATAATATTGAAGCACGTCCTGTGTGGAAGCCGATGCATTTGCAGCCATTGTTTGATGGTGTGGCTTATTATCCGCATGAGGAAGGGAGTAGTGTGTCGGATGAATTGTTTGCGTATGGATTATGCTTGCCGAGTGGATCGAATATGACGGTGGAGCAACAGGAATTGGTGATTGATGGGATTAGGGAATTGTTGGAGAAGTAAAGTGCGTTTTTGTATCCAATCGATTAGATAATGATATTAAAACGATGAAAGATAAAGTTTATACTAGGGATTTATTTAGTAGGGACTAGTATTTCCCTAATAGATAGCCTTATAGTGTTTCTTGAACTTGATAAGAGCATACAGAGAAAAGGATTCGTATCTTAATTAGTTACGGATCCTTTTAAAATAACAGCAATGAAAGGACATTTAAAGATGACTTGGCAAACAAATCATCAAAAATGGAAGCGTTTTACAGGATTAGATTTAGAATTACATAAGCAGCTGACAGGGCTGGAAAACGATGCGAAACAACTCGAATATTACGGCCAAGGTAATGTACCGACGTTGACATGTTTTTAACCACTGAATGACCAAAAGTATACCAGTAAATGATAGGTGATTAGCACCTCAAATTTTCAGATGATTAAAGTTAAAAAGCAATACGTATTTTGAATTATAATTGTTATCCTTGTTGTACAAAATAATCAATTAATACAATACATGCGAGATTATAGGGGATTATTTGATGCTTATTGATAAGATTAGCTGTATAGTTAAATGGCACAATAGGAAGGTGTTAATAATAATATTTTGAAAACTCCATTGATAAAAACAAATAGTTAATAAAATATTTAAAGATATTATAGATAGTGAATAATGTAATTATCGTAGGTAAATTGAATGTATTTTAGAATAGTAAACTTCCGGAGGTATTTATGTGTTAAAGGTAGTATATTTTGATGAAGGATCTGCAATGGATTTTATTTCTATAAGAAACGGGGGTAACTTAATAGAAGAAGCAGTTAAATCAAAGAAAACTGGGAGCGATGTTGAGGGAGAAGCAGGTGCGGGAGTAAAGGCAGGACAAGGTATTAGACGCTTACTTGATACTCTCCTGGTGGATGTGGATGGCAAGGTAGGATTTGACGGTCGTTTGTTTAGAGAAAAGACTAACATTATTCAATCCAGCTTATCGAATACGATATTAACTGATTTTATTAAAGTCGTTAATAGGCAAAGGAAGAGAACAAAAGAAATAGAAAAATTAGCAGGTTATACGATAGAAATTGTAGAAGACTCGATAGCCTATTTTCAAAGAATCTCACCATATTTAATTTTTACTGAAGGAAATGTAGATTTAGGTGATGGCCTTAATATGAATGTTAGTAAATTACAAGATGCGTTAAAAGTTGGCAAAGGGTATTACGAATTGCTAGCGAAAAACAGTGATGGAAAGGAAATTATATTAAGATTCAACAATTCAGTATTTAGAAATAATTATTCTGTCTCAGATCTGGATCAAATGAATTTAGTTTTTTACGGTATTAAGGTAGGTAAGTTAGATAAAAAACTCTTAAACTTTGAAAATCTTATGGAAACATACTCTAGCAGCAAAAATGATGTTAGAGGAATGGAAGACATTAAAGATGGCTTTCGTCAGAAAAGATTACACCCTAAGACTAATCTAAACCCTAAACTTGAACTTGATGTATTCGATATCATACTAGCTGGGGTGGAGTAAATGACAAACATTCTAATATTTTATGGACCTACAAATGAATTTGAAATAATCATAAATAATTATAAAGAAAATGCTCTAAGCCTTTACGAAATGTTGGAAACGACAAAAGGCGGTGTTAAAGGAAATGAAGAAACTACCATAGTTCTTAAAGAGTACTATGAATCAATTATCATTAATTCTACCGATTTTGCAAACCTATCCGAAACAGGGTTAAGAATTTTAAATCACATGTTAACTCTATTTGTGAGACATTTCAATATAAAGTATATATTTATGCAAAACCCAACAGAGTTAATCGAAAAGAACCTTAAACTAATGGTTGATAACAACAAAGAATATGATTTAGAAATTAGAAAACATAAATACCCTAAAATAACAAAAGAGTTATTGGTGGAGATTTATCGCCACTATTCTAGTCATATAATTGGACAAGAAAGTGTTAAAGAAGAAATATTAAGTGCCTTGTACAAATTATATAAAAAGAGAAATAAAGATGAACCTTTAGTTATTATGTTTTATGGTCCTTCTGGAGTAGGTAAAACAGAATCTGTAAATTATATTAGTAAAATTTTAGCAGATAAACAGCCTTTTAGAGCGCAAATGTCAATGTTCCAAAATAGCAAGTCTTTAGATTATTTATTTGGTGAAGATCATAACGCTAAGAGTTTTGCTCTAGACTTGCTAGAACGAGAAACAAATATTATTTTACTTGATGAATTTGATAAAACATTTGATACCGTGTATTCCGCTTTCTATCAAATGTTTGATGAAGGTGTTTTTGAAGACAGAAATTTTAAAGTTAATTTAGAGGACGCTATAATTATATGCACATCTAATTACAGCAACAATAATGATATTAGAAATACAATAGGTGCCCCTCTCTTTTATAGGTTCAACAAATTAATTAAATTCCAGCCTTTGGACAAAAAGAGTATCTTCAGTATTATTGATCTAATATATAGGGATTCCATCAACGAATTGGACGAAGAAGAAAGAGTAATAGTAAATGAATCTGGTTTGATAGATCATGTGAAAAATAAAATAGACACTATTTTAGATTACTCTACTCCAAATTACAGACAAATAAAAAACACTATTGAGGATCTGATTAATTCATTATTAATAGAAGAACTTATATCGATAGTAGAAAAAAATGAGAACTAAACGTGTTATGGCGCACAGCTATCTTCTCAGGCAGCTGACGAAATAACCGCTAAGGTAAATGAAGTAGAAGATGAATTAACGGTTGCTGTAGGTGAAGAGGAAAAGCTTAAAGCTGAGGGACTGCTTGTTTTCATTGGAGAGACAGTAGATCAAGCCTATTTAAAGCAACTGCAGTCCATCATCGTTAATCCCGATGTAATCAAAGAAGTCACAGATGATTTTAGGATCGTTTATACACCATTACACGGAACAGGCAATATCCCGGTTAGAAAAGGCCTCTTAGAAGCTGGCTTCAATCATGTAGAAGTAGTTAAGGAACAGGAAATGCCGGATGCAAACTTTTCAACAGTAGACTCACCGAACCCGGAAGAACACGCTGCCTTCTCTCTTGCAATGCAATATGGTGAGAAATCTGGCGCAGATATATTGCTTGCAACAGACCCGGATGTAGACCGTGTCGGTGTCGCTGTGAAAAATGACCACGGAAATTACGAAGTCTTAACTGGGAACCAGGTCGGCGCATTATTACTGCATTACTTAATCACACAAAAGAAAAAGCAACATGATCTGCCTGCAAATGCGACTGTTTTAAAGACCATCGTAACATCAGAAATGGGACGAGATATAGCTGCAGCCCATAGATTAGAAACAATTGATACGCTAACCGGATTTAAATATATTAGCGAGTGGATCAAGGAGTTTGAAACTACCGGTGAAAGAAGCTTTTTATTCGGATATGAAGAGAGTTACGGATATTTAATTGGTGACTTTGTACGTGATAAAGACGCTGTGCAAACATGCTTACTGATTGCAGAAGCAGCAGCCTATTATAAATCGAAACAGATGACATTGTATGAAGGCTTAATGGATTTATATGAGGCGTATGGCTATTACCGGGAAGGCCTGGAATCACTGACATTGAAAGGAAAAGACGGTGT
>Ga0079226_10001653_pt1 | contig 17133 bp, 16 predicted proteins | sample Poulit2014_FD_76345 | JGI IMG/M metagenome (GOLD analysis project Ga0079226, IMG submission 76345) | Agricultural soil microbial communities from Georgia to study Nitrogen management - Poultry litter 2014 | ecosystem: Environmental > Terrestrial > Soil > Agricultural land | place: USA: Georgia...
GGTACTGTATTTATCAGGGGAAATGTCAAAAATCATATCCTGCATTCTCGCAACTCCTAACAAATGATTTGTTTATATTATCGTAGCACAAATTGAATTGAGATTCTTTTTTCGTAAATGGAAAGAATATATTAAAAACAATTTCCAAACACAAGGCGCATTCCTATAGGTAGACGTTTACTCTACCTATAGGAATGCGCTCACAAACCATTTTTAGGTTATAATATTGATAGTACTAAGAGGAGAAGATTTCCCCATTATTTTTAATAGATAATAAATCAAATAAATTTATTCAAACCGTGTCATTTTGTATGGAGCTAAATCTATCGAAGTTTCGCCATGTGTTAATAACTCAGTCATTAATGTTCCGACTAAGGGAGACAATGTTATACCACTGTGCATTGCCGTGACATAAGCGCCTTTATTCCCAGGAACCTCATCAATAATAGGTAAACCATCTTTTGGCATAACTCTGATTCCTGAAAAACATCTAACAACGTTTGCGTTAGCAAGAGCCGGAATAAATCGGGTTGCCATTTTGGCTGTTTGCTGTATGACCTCCATAGTCGATCTTCTATCATATCCTACTTCTTCTTTAGAATAACCTATTAACACTTCTCCATTAACAGCTTGTCGAATACCACCAATTGTATGCTTCAAGAAGGGTTGTAGTGGTTCTGTAACAATGACCTGCCCACGAATTTGTTTTATCGGAATCTCTACCCCTAACATTTTCCCTAACTCCTTAGTCCATGGACCAGTTGCGAGAACTATTTTTTTAGCTTGAAACAATCCTTTGGTGGTTTCCAGCTGGTAATAACCTTTGTGTTTTTCAATATTCACTACTTCATTATAAAAAGAACATTGCACTCCATTTTTTTTAGCTGCTTTTATGTATAATTCAACTAGGCGAAACGGGTTTACATTTCCATCTACTTTACTATACGTAGCTCCAACTACGTTCGGTGAAAGGGAAGGTTCTTTTTCCAATACCTCTTGTCGATTCAAAACCTCAATATTTATTCCTACCTTTGCTTGCTTTTCAGCAAGTTTTATGGCTCCTTTTCTTTCTGACTCACTAAAAAAAGGAGCTATGCCACCAGTTCTTTTATATTCTACATCACCTATCTTCTTCTTTAGGAATGGATACATCTCTGCACTTAACATACTGAGTTCCCCATACCAAGAAGGTATCTTACTGTGTACCCAGACCCAAGCTTGTGTGGAGCCAGAAGTACCTGATAAAGGATAGTCCTTATCGATTAACATAATTTCTTGGTCTTTACTTTCAGAAAGGTGATATGCTACACTGCTCCCAACAACGCCACTTCCAATTACAATAACATCATACTTTCCCTCCATTTTATTCATCACCTTCTTCAATGGATTCTCCAAAAATTGAAGCAACACTTCCATTGTCATTATTGGCCACGAGAGCACTCATCCTTACTAATTTCAAAGGCATCCTCATTCTTGATGGGACTATCTCTTCTAAAGATATTCCAGTATAGTCGGTGATAATTTCTCTCACTAGGTTCATACAAACTTTTGATTGACAAGGACCCATCCCACATCTAGTTAATCGCTTTATGTCATCAAATGTATTGGCTCCACTTTTTATTGCTGTCTCAATTTCATCCCTATTGATTTCTTCACATCGACAAATGATTGTTGACTTCTCCATTCTTTACCTCCTAATAGTTCACTAACATCTTTGGAGGTTTACCCCCGTGTTTTTCAAAGAAAGTCCTCATTAATGAGAGTCTTGCATCAACTACATTTTTAACGAAAGATCTCTCGATTTGAAATATTTCATCCCATAATCTCTCTCTTTCATGTTTTGCTCTATCTTCACCAATTATTGCTAGCGATTCCAATACACTAATTGCAGCAATTTCACCTGTTAATAAAGTCGGCCCCAAAGATGTAATACCAGCCGCATTTCCCGCTATATAACATGAGGGATGACTAGTTCTTAAACTTGTATTATATTCAGGTAAGAACCCACCAAGCTCTTGTTTGTATATAAAGTCACACCCTACTATTTCAAATGGTTCTAAAATCGGACTGAAGCCATTCGAGATACATACAAGGTCTGCGCTAACTTCTACTGTTTGATTTGGAGTGCGAATGATCGATTTCTCCACCTCACCTTTCCCAGAAACCGAATTCAAATTACTATTTAAATAAACATGGACATGCTGCAGTTCTTCCAAATCTCTACTAAAAGAAGTGATAGAATTAGAGTCATTATCGTCAACAAAAGCAAAAACAGAGACCCCGCATGCTTCAAGCTGTTTAGCGACCTCTATTGAAAACTCATTTAAACCCAACATGATAGCTTTCTTTCCTGGTAGTATTCTTTCCCTATTAATTAATAGCTGTGCTGCACCTGCCGTCATAACTCCAGGAAGTGTCCAGCCCGGGAAAACTTTTGCTTCTTCTTGAGCACCAGGGGCTAAAATGACTTTGTCAGCTTCAATTTCAAAAGTACACTCACCGTTGGTAACAGCGATATTTCCATTTAAGTATGAACCAATCATCATATGTTTGGTCAAAAGCAAGATGTTTGATTGTTCCAAGTGGTGAGTTAATCGATCATTTAATGTTGTTCCGCGTTGTTGCGCATATTTATTAGGTAAATTAGTATACCACTGAGTTTCTTGCCTTAATTGGCCCCCCGGTGAAAATGACTCATCTACCAAGATTACTTTTGCTCCTGCCTTTTCAGCTGTTATCGCTGCACTCATGCCGGCTGGTCCTGCCCCAACGATAACTACATCAGCCCTCATCACAATCACCTCTTACATTAGGATCACTATCATTTGAGCAAATGTGCATATCTTCTTCAATAATAGTTTGGCAACTTATGACATGATCAAGCCCATTGATTGTCACGAAACAACTCATACATCTTCCTTTAGCACAATAAAGACCCCTTGCTTGAAATAATTTACGACTTACTCCGAATTTACGGATACCGTTAGCCATTAAAGCAGCTGCTACCGTTTGCCCTTTTTTTGCCTTTAATAATTTATTATTAAAATAAAAACTTACTTCTTCTGTAAACTTTTCCTTCAGGACTGGGTGTTCAATAATTTGCATAGAGAGCCTCCATAATAAAGTCATATTTTTCGAATGCCTTGTAACTAACTTTCGAGTGTATTTAATATTCAGTTATAATATTTTAGAAAAAACTAATACAAGAGGACTGTCTATGAAGAAAACCTCTCAGACAGCCCTTTGAATTTAGGATATTTCAGGTTAAAGGAGCTACTCAAAAATATAACTTAATACATCTAAGGCTTGGTCTATTGTTTCAACCGCGACATTTGCTTTATTTGATAGTTCTTTAAGTGGATGAATTAAAGACGCAGGTCTAATAATAAGCAAGGGTTTGTTTAGAGTGATTGCAGCACTTGCATCCATTGCAGTATTCCATTGTTTATAACTTTCACCAAATAATGCTACGACAACATCAGATTTTTCCATCAACACTTGTGTACGTAAATTATTTATGCCTGAGGCTGCATCATCTCTATAAAACTTACCTGGTTGTTCACCTAAAATAGCGTCTCCTATATCATCAGAGCGATCGTGGTTTGTTTGTGGAGCTACAAACTCCAGTGGTATATTTTTTGATTGAGCCTTTTTCTCTAACTCTTCTCGCCAATTATCATGAATTTGACCTGCTAAATAGACAACTAATTTCATTTCTAATACCTCCTAAAGAATTCGATATACTTACAACTTTTTATATGTGTATTCTTCCTTCTAAATTAATTCTTCTTTTTTAATTGCCCTTGAGGGGGTGTATGGTTCAAGATCAAGGTCTACACTATCTTTATTAATAATTGAAGCAGCCAAAGATCCGACATAAGGTCCCATTGTCAGCCCTGAGGCACCAAGCCCTGTAGCGAGTACCACTTCTTCGTGCTCATCTAATGAACCGATGACTGGAAGGATATCAGGTCCCATTGGACGAAAGCCAATTCGAACTTCCTTTAAAGTGCCAGTTTCTAATCCAGGGGCTACTTTCAAAGCCTCACTTAGGACTTCATTCACACCTCCGGCTGTCAACCGATAGTCAAATCCAGATTCCTCTTCCCTTGTCGCTCCTGCCACAACCCTAGAATCATCAAAAGCCAACATATAATGACTCGATTGCGGTAAAACTACAGGCCAATCTGAGGTGTCGGTATCAGGTAAAGTTATATGGGCAATTTGACCTCTTTGTGGTTCTATATTGAGAGTCATGCCTAATGGCTTTACTAACTCTGGTGCCCAGGCACCTGTAGTAATCAAGACTTTATCGACTTTCACTTCATCGTTATTAACTTTAACACCTGTAACTTTCCCATTATGTTTTATTAAGCGTGCCTCGCCTTCAATTAACTGTGCACCTAATTTTTTTGTTGCTCTCTTTAAGGCGGTACGAAGTAGTGCGCCGTCAACACGAGCCGCTCCCGACACAAAGACAGATTGTAATCCTTCATTTATAACCGGAAACAAATCTTTCGTTTCTTTTGAATTAAGTCTTGAAACTTCACCTACCTCTGGGGCATCCTTTTTCTTTTGCTTAACTCTTTCTTCAATTTCATCCAACTCATCAACATCATCAGATACACTTAATGCCCCTACTTTTTTATAACCTGTGTTATATTCTCCGTACTTTTCTAAATCATTGATTAATCCTTCGTAAAATGTTGCACCTCTTTTAGCGACGTTATACCAATCATCATCATTCACTCTGGAAATCCAAGGACAAACTATTCCCGCTCCAGCTGAAGTCGCTTTTCCATTTTCTTTACGATCAATCATGATAACCTCAACATTCTTCTTTGCTAGTTGATAAGCTGCACTTGCTCCGACAATTCCTGTTCCAATAACAGCTACTTTCATGTAACCACCTCATTTTTCATTGTTAAAGGATAATGACATGCGAAATAATGTTCATTTAATCCTTTGCTCAGCTCAGGTTTTTCTACTTTGCATTTTGGGGTAGCAATAGGACATCTTGAATAAAAGCGACAACCATTAGGTATATCCATTTGATTAGGGACATCATTTTCAATTATGAGACGAGACTCATTCCTTATTTTTGGGTTTGGTATAGGAACAGACGATATCAAAGCTTTCGTATAGGGGTGTTTCGTGTTTGCGAATAATTCTTTCGTTGGGGCAAGTTCCACAATTTCTCCCATATACATCACAGCTATGCGATCACTAATATATTTAACCGCCGGAATACCGTGTCCTATAAAAATAAAGGTTAAATCTAGTTTTTCTTGCAAATCTATTAAAAGATTTAATATTTGCGCTTGAATAGATACATCCAAAGCTGAAACGGGTTCATCACATATAATTAGCTTTGGTTTTAGAGCAATTGCCCGGGCAATTCCAATACGTTGACGCTGTCCCCCACTGAATTCATGAGGATAACGTGTGGCTTGAGCTTCATCAAGTCCCACCATGTCTATTAAGTCATAGACCATATCATTAAGTTCTTTCCCCTTTGCTACTTTATGCGTCCTTAACGGTTCAGCGATAATATCAAACACACGCATACGTGGATTTAAAGAAGAAAAAGGGTCTTGAAAAATCATTTGGAGGTCTTTTCTTACCCTTTGAAGGTTTTTTGTCGACAATTTATTTATATCCTCTCCTTCAAAATAAACGGAACCTTCAGTCGGCTCAAGCAAGCGAATGATTGTGTTGCCAAGGGTGGATTTTCCACAACCTGATTCCCCGACAATCCCTAGGGTTTCCCCCTTCTCTACATTGAGATTTATTTCATCAACAGCTTTAACGCTCGTAATAGGTTTACCAAATAAATTTGTTGACGTAATAAAATGTTTTTTTAGTCCTTTTATTTTAAGAAGATGATGACTACTAACATCTTTTATGTTTGCCTCATTCATACTAATCCCACCTCCTTATTTTCATGTAACCAACAACGGACCAACGAATCTTCACCCATTCCTATTAGAGAAGGAACCTCCTCTTTACACTTATCCATGGCGAATGGGCACCGATCATTAAACTTACATCCTTTCGGTAACTGATCTGGGTTTGGAACGTTTCCTTCAATTGATTCTAATTCATAGTCTAATTCTTGAATTTTTGGAGTACTATGAAGTAACCCTTTAGTATAGGGATGCTTTGGATTTTCAAACAAGTCATACACATTGTTTTGTTCTACAATCTCTCCGCCATACATGACAACAACTTTATCCGCCATTTCTGCTACAACGCCCAAGTCGTGGGTAATTAAAAGAATTGTAGTTTTTAATTCCTCTCGTAGTTTTTTCATAAGATTTAAAATTTGTGCTTGAATAGTCACATCCAAAGCTGTTGTAGGCTCGTCAGCGATTAGTAGTTCAGGATTGCATGACAACGCCATGGCAATCATAACCCGTTGACGCATACCTCCACTCAACTGGTGTGGAAATGATGAATAATGCTTATCAGGATTTGGTAGACCTACCTTCTTAAGTACTTCAATTGTCTCTTGCTTTGCTTGTTTCTTGTCTAATTTTTGGTGTAACCGAATCGTTTCAGAAATCTGATTACCTATGGTAAATACAGGATTCAAAGAAGTTAAGGGTTCCTGAAAAATCATGGATATTTTATTCCCACGAACCTTCCTGATTTGTTTCTCAGAAAATGTTGTTAAATCCTTTCCGTTAAATAATATTTCTCCATTTACAATTTTCCCGGGTTTATTTATTAATTGTAAGATTGACAAGGATGTTACACTTTTTCCGCATCCCGATTCTCCTACAATAGCTACTACTTCTCCCTTTTCCGCTGAAAAAGAAACGCCGTTGACAGCAGGTATGACACCATTTTCTGTAAAAAAGTGAGTTTGCAAGTTTTTAACATCAATTAGCTTTTCTGACATTTATAAGCCTCCCTTACTACTAACTTGGGCTTTAGGATCGAGTACATCCCTTAGCCAGTCCCCCAAAAAGATGATTCCCAAAACTGTAATAGTTATAGCAATCCCTGGAAAGGTGGCAATCCACCAATTCGTAGCTAGGTAATCTCTTCCATCTGTTAGCATTGCTCCCCAAGAGACGTCTGGTGGCTGAATTCCTAATCCTAAAAAACTCAAGGAAGCTTCTAAAATAATAGTCGTTGCTACACTGAGTGCTGAAATCACAATAAAAGAGGATATAATATTCGGTAAAATATGATTTTTAATTATCTTACTATTTTTGGTACCAATTGATTGAGATGCTTTAACGAAGTCACGTTCTTTCACACTTAGCACTTCACCTCGTACAATTCGAGCATAATTAATCCAATTTGTAAATCCGATAACAATAATTAAGACCATAATACTTGGCTTAAAAACAGCCAAAACAACCAAGATAAATAAAATACTAGGTATAGCTAGGAATGAATCAACTAATCTCATTAAAATATTATCAATTATTCCCCCATAGTAACCGGCTAGTAAACCAACAACTAAGCCAATAATCCCTGCCAGCACTACAGAAAAAACACCAACCAGTAATGAGACTCTTGAACCTACTATCACTCTGCTTAAAATATCTCGTCCTAAGTTATCTGTCCCAAGAATATGCTCTATAGAACCGCCCTCTATCCAGGCAGGAGGCTTCAAAATGTTGGATAAGTCATTTTCAGCAGGATTGTGAGGCATTAACACATCAGCAAATGTAGCTATAAACACCACAGCCAAAACTATGAGGAATCCTACTGTTCCCGTCTTACTTTGAAACAAAAGCTTAAACATTCTAAGAAAATTATTTTGTTTTCTTTTTCCTTTAGTAACTTTTGTTGCTACTAAGGGTTTTGCTTCTACGTTACCTTGCAATTGACAACCTCCTCTTAAGAATATTTTATTCTTGGGTCAAGTATTCTATAAAATAAATCTGTAATAAGATTCACTAGAATTACTAAGATCGCAATTACGAATACCGCAGCCTGGACTACAGCCATATCCCTTCCATTGACTGCTTGAACTAATAACAGACCAATGCCGGGCCAAGAAAATACTGTTTCGGTAATTAACGCTCCACCTACAAGCTGAGAAATTTGTAATGCCATAATGGTAACAACCGGTATTAATGAATTACGGAAGGCATGTTTATACACTAAGATTGTGTTATTAACTCCCTTACTTCTTGCAGTTCGAATATAATCTTGATTTAAAATATCTAGCATGCTTGAGCGAATTAATCGTGTCATTTCAGCAGCTATACCAGTCCCCAGAGTGATTGCAGGTAAGATTAAATGAATCAGGGAACCGCGTCCTGAGACAGGAAAATACTCAATATTAACGGCAAATAACAATATTAGTAGAATTCCTAACCAAAAGTTTGGCATAGCTTTACCAAGCACAGAACCGCCCGTAATAAATAAATCAACCAAACTATTTTGCTTTCTTGCAGATGCAATTCCAAGGGGTATAGCAATGATGGTTGCGACAATCATAGAAGCAGTAGCCAATTCTAGAGTGGCAGGCAACCTTTCAAGAACCAAAGGTAGTGCTTGTTGATTATATCGAAAAGAGGTGCCGAAATCTCCCTTTGCTAAGTCACCTAAAAAACTAAAATATTGAACATAAAAAGGATCATTCAATCCCAATGCCAATCTCAACGCTTCCCGGTCACTTTCAGAAGCATCTTCTGGAAGCATTAGTGCTACCGGATCGCCTGCTACATAGACTAAAACAAATACAACAAAAGTAATTATAAACATTACTGGTATAATCTGTAATAATCTTTTGATAAGATACTTCTTCATTAGACCTCTCCTTTAATAAACAGTAATTAAGATAAACATGTATTATCCAAAAATTTAGTTATAAAATAAAAAACAAAACACTATACTTTTTTATTCACTATCCAATTTTCGCAAAAGGTTTCTCCGCGGGAGTTTCACTTTGAAAGTTTCTCCCGGCAGAGTCTTTTTAATTTTTATTAACTTCATCGAAAAGAATTGCTTCATTAATTACAGGATTAAATTCCAATTCTTTATTAATCCCATAGTTAACGCCCTGTTGATAAAGAAAAATATGTGGTCTTTCCTCGGCAACAATTTCTTGAATTCGTTGATATTGCTTGGCACGTTCGCTCTCGTCAAGATTTCGTCCAGCTTGCTGAAATAAGTCTTCAACTTCTTCATTAAAATAATCAGTTTGCCCTTCTGCTCTATCCTTTGTGTAATGGACTAATGAATAGGAAGCATCCAATAGCCCATCTGCTAAGCCAATCATTAATAATTCTTCATTAGAATTTGAGCTGTACTCGTCAACAAATGCACTCGACTCAAGTAATTTCAGATTTACATCAAATCCTACTTCACCTAGCATAGCTGTAATTAACTCGGCCACTTCCCCATCTAATGGATATCTGCCTTTTGAAGCCGTAAATGTCAATTCAACTCCATCTGGATAACCTGCTTCAGCTAATAGTTCCTTCGCTTTTTCTACATCATGAACTTGCGTATCATATAAATCTGTATTCGAACCAAACACCTCTTCAGGTACTCGTGTACGAATCGGGGTAGCCGTTCCTTTTAACAAGGAATCAACTATTGCCTGTTTATCAATAGCCAGATCAATCGCTTCTCTTACTTTTGGATCTTCAGTAACTGTTCCTTCCGTTGTTCGAACCATTAACAAATTGACTCTTGTTGTTTCACCTTCTATCAGTTCAACACTATCTTTACTTTCAACACGATCCCATTCGTTAGGTGGAATGTCGGTAGCAAGATCAACTCCCCCTGTCATCAACTCACCAACCCGTGTAGAACTTTCAGGTATTGATCGCACTTCGACTTCCTCCCATTTTGGTTCACCATCAAAATAATCCTGGTAAGCTTCCAAAACAACCTTGTCATCATGAATCCAATCGATATACTTATATGGCCCTGAACCTACCGGGTTTTTTTGAAATTCTTCTAACCCCATCTCTTCAAAATAATCTTTTGGTAATATATCAGCCCCACTCTTCGCTAAAACCTTTAACAATGTAGGCATAGCGCCATCCGTAATAATCTCAAACTCTAAATCATCTAAAACATTAACTTCTTTCAATTGAGTAAAATAAGGAAATTCTTTTAGCGTGTCATCTGTCATAACGCGCTCAAGACTAAATTTGACATCGTCTGCTGTTAGCTGATCATCGTTATGAAAGGTTACTCCATCTTTTAGGGTAAAATGCCACGTTGTATCATCGACTTGGTCGTAATCTTCCACGAGTTCTGCCTCGATTTCCACTCCATCATCCCAATAAAATAAACGATTGTACATATTACGAAACACTCTGTCTCCAGTAGTGCTCAATGAGTTTTGAGGATCCATAGTAGTTATATCTGATGCTTGAGCAATGATTAATGTATCGTCATTCTTATTATTAGCATCACCTGAAGCCTCTGTAGATGAATCCTTACTACATCCTATTAGAAAAAAAATTGAGCTAAAAAATACAGCGAACATTACAAAAACTCTTTTTTTCATATTACTGCCTCCCTTTTTTCAAAACATTTTGTTAATTTACCTTATTTTAAACGATGCATAATATTTGCCGTAAGCTTAATTCCTTGAATAAAATCATCGATATATATATTTTCATTTGGACCATGTATATTAGATTGCGTATTTGCAACCCCGATTTGTACAGCTGGCACTGTACTTTTTTTCAACATTTTGTTCATCGGACTAGAACCAGCTAAATTTCTTAAAATTATTGGTGGCTCCTGATATAAATCATCTACTGCCGCGAGAACTGTATTAACAAATGGGCTGTTAGGATCCGTATTAAAAGGAACCATGCCATGATATTCTTTTATTTCAATATCTGAATAGCCATGTCTATCTAAATGTTCCCTTAGTAGTGACACAATTTTCTTAGGATTCTGTTTTGGGACTAAGCGAAAATCAAGCTTAACTTTGGCAACGGATGGTAATACTGTTTTTGTCCCCTCACCGGTATACCCTGATTCAAAACCACAAATTGTACATGTGGGAGCTGCGGTTAGCCTTTCTTTCAATGGATCACCCGTTAAATTATTTAAAAACCCATCAATACCGTACTGTTCTTTTATTTCGTCTTCGTTATAAGCCATCGTTTGAATGAATGCTTTTTCCTTATCTGTTAAAGGCAGCACGTCGTCATAGAAACCATCTATTAATATCTTTTCGTTTTCATTTTTTAATGTTTTCAAAGCCCAAACAAGTCGCCAGGCAGAATTCTCTATAATAGCTGCTTCCGATGAATGAAGATCAAAATCAGCTCCTTTACAGATTAATTCAACATAACTTATCCCTTTAACACCTAATCCAACATGCAACCTCTTATCGTTTGCCCCTCGACTGCCCCCTTCCCATATAATCCCATCCACGTTCATCTTCTCAGGGAAATTTTCAGCAAACCACTCCAAATGTGGACTGCCAACCTCTTCTTCTCCTTCAAATACGAATTTTATATTAACCGGCAATTCACCATGAATCTTTTGATAGGCATGAATGGCACAAATTCGAGCAATTAGATTTCCCTTATTGTCTGCTGTACCCCTCGCTGTGATTTTCCCATTTTCAATAATAGTTTGGAAAGGATCACTTAACCACTCTTCCAACGGTTCAGGAGGCTGAACATCATAATGGTTATAAAACATAAGGGTTTTCTTTTTCGCGCTATTTATTTCCCCATAAATAATCGGATAGCCACCTGTTTCAATTTCTTCTATATCTGCATCCACTTTTAACAAAAAGTGCTTCACTAGTTCCTTCATTTCCAACATCCCAATATTTTGTGCAGATATACTCGGTTGGTTACAACATTCTTCCAACCAACTTAAATATTCTCCTGAATGGCCTTCAATATATTCATATACTTTATCCACTTTATTCCACCTACCTTTAAATTTTATTAAAAGATTTTAAAATGGGTTTTCCAAAAGGTTCTTCTCTGCAATATAATATAATGTTATAACATTATATTATTATATTTTTATAATATTAGCTAAATTTAAAGTAACTTTAAATTTTCACTTCAAGATAATATTTTGCTCCATTATCTTTGAGTATAAATCGCGAATATTCTATAATAGCTTTCGTTTCAGTAATCGTATATCTCTCTAAAACTGTTAACTGCTCCCCTACCGGCACTTCTAGCAAATTTGCTTCATGTTCATTCGCTTCTATAACTGAAAAGTAAACTTTTGCCCTATCTAACTTAATCTTGTGTTCATTCTTAAATATGTTGTATAGTAGGTCATTTTCCATTTTAGATGCCGAAAGATTCGGAACTAACTTAACAGGTATAAATGAATATTCTAATGCCACTGGCCTATCATTATCCATTTTTACTCGTTTAATTTTATACACTTTTTCATTTATCTCGATTTGTAAAGCATTACTCACTCTAGAGTCGGCAATTTCTTTGTTAAAACTCAATGTCTTATGCGGATGGGACTCTTTTTCCCACTCTTCATTACGCAGAGAAACTAATTTTGACAAGTCTTTTTCTTCTTTCCTTTTTACAAATGTACCTTTTCCACTTTGTCGATATAATACCCCCTCATTAACCAATTCATGAATCGCACGCTTAACGGTAATATTGCTTACACCAAATTGTTTTGTTAATTCTTTTTCTGTAGGGAGTCTATGTCCTACATCCCACTCAGATGAAGTGATTTTTTCTTCCAAATAATCTTTTACTTGCTCATATAATGGAATAGATAAATCTTTGTTTATCACATTTATTCTCCTGTCACATTAAAGTTATAACATTATAATAATATGTTATTTTCAGTTATTTTAATGATTTTGAATATTGTAATCCCTTTTATCCATAATGTCAATAGCATTTTTTTACCGACTTTATCGAATTCATCAAAATAATATTAATAGTGAGTTGGGGACATACTCCAAAACCATTCCCCTCTGCTTCGCCAAAGAAATTGATTATGAAACCATCGATATCGAACAAAGCATTTGCAAAATCAATACGAACGCATCTTCACCTGCAAGTTAAAGGTATTTATAGTTAACAGCAAAAGCGAAAATGCCTTGTCAGCCCCAACAAGCATAAGCAAGAAATCGTAGTGGCATGCTTTTAGCCACAGACAATTATTACATAAAACCTCGAGGAGCTAGGCACTTGAGCCAGCCATGATAAAAATAATATGCTGTATTTTAAATAATTAAAATGCACCTAGAGCCAGAATGATAAATGAGTTATTCAATAAGATATAAAATGAAAAGACGCCATTGTCGCGGATTTTTAAAGGTGTCAAATTTATTTGAAATCAAAACTAGCGGAATATCATAACTCAGACGATCTTTAATAAAGTCTTTCAGTTCCACCCTGAATTCCATATCTTTTTCCATCACTCTAGCTTCAGGCATATTGACCACATGTAAAATGACATCCGGCTCATGTTTAAGGATATTATCTTTCAACACAGAAATATCAGCCTATTCCGATGCCCCATTCGGTTTGGTCGACTCGAATATTCCTTTCGTATCCACTACTTTACAAGTTGAATGTTCTTCGCTAAACGTGATGAGATAAGGTTCAACCTGAGGATTTTGTGGCTTAAAATCATTTACAGCAGCAACCCCTTGCCCAGCCAAGGCATTGATAAGAGAAGATTACCATGTCCACTTCTTCCAATAACCATTAATACGGGCGTCCTACTCTCATCGATAATTTTCTTTACATCCTCTAACGCTGGATCGAGAACTAAGTCTCTAATTTTATTCTTTATTGCTTTATTCTTAACAGGGAAACAATGCACAACTCAAACCAGACATTGGAAAATCGTTACAAATAATTACCAAATTAATTGATTAAGCTTGCAGCATACAAGACATCCACTCAACAAATAACTACGGCTAAGTTCATCCACAATTATAATTATAAAAAAAGAAAGGAAATAACAACGTTCGTTGTACCTCCTTTCTTAATGATGAAAGTTCATCCCTTAGCTGTTTAAGTATTTTGTCTCTTTCGCTCTTTTCTAATACTACTCGATAAACATTATGGAGACTAGAACTTTTTGGTGTTGCAATCCATACATTTTCAATTTTCATGGTTTATAGATGACTGCATTGCCCCATGCATTCTATAACTTGAAAGGTGCATTTGAAAACTAATCAAGATGTATATGTGAACTTGTTACACCCCAAAAGTGAAGATAAAAGGTTGTTAATTGGAAGTTTTAAGATAGTTCCCTAGAGTGAAAGCTTAAAACCACAATATAATGAGTTTAATAACAAAATAGATTATTTGCAAAAAGAGGAATCCGACTGGATATTAACTCATCGATGATGATAAGAGCAGGCACTTCTTTCAGAAAATAGTCGACGATGTGTAATTGAGATTTAATCAGATTTAAGGTTTGCTACACGAACTTGATGATAGGGGCTAGTTAAATAGAAAGCCCTCATTACACACACCTACCACCTGACCTGACATATACTCATTTCCTCTAATTAATCTTCATGATTAATATAAGGCTTTGTCAGTAGGTGATCTACGGATTAACTTATGTTCTCTTTAACACGATTTAACTTTAAGTAATTACCATCTCTCATCATCCAAAACTTTGACAAATTAATGCAGTGAGGGGGGATGAACCCTGAAGCTTAAATATATTCAACCTCAATCACCGACTAAAGGTCCTCATCATCCGCCTCCCTAGTTAATCCCACAACGTTTTTTTGACCACTTTTAAATTCGACCGGGCTAGTGTTTTCACGGTTGACAATCAGTTTGGTAACGTCACCTCTAGCATAATGGCCGACACTGTCCACCATATGCTTACTGTCCAGGATTATTTCTAAGTCGATCTCACCATAAGCGATGCCTTCCTCATCTTTGACAGGTGGTGATACATACTCACCGAATGGTGAAATGATACCCGCAAGGCCACCTCCAGTTGTCATCGCACCTTCTATTGTTGGGTCAAGTTCCTTGTAGAATGCCAGCTCATCCTCCCCCAAATGTGCGGACGAGGCGATAACAAACATTTGGCCTTCAAAGGCAATATATTTTGACGTTAAATCAATCACATCTACACGGTCTCTAGGCTGCCCGCGAAAACTGTCCCCGGGCCAACTAGCAATATGTATTTGAGCGCCTAGATCATACAAGGCGTATCGGGACAATGCCATCGTATTTTCATAACAAATTAGCCCCGACAACTTTCCGATAGCTGTATCACAGACAAACAAATCACTGCCATCCCCACGCCCCCATACCGAACGCTCTTCACCAGTCGGAATGAGTTTTCTACGTCTGCCGATTATTTCACCCTGGTCGTCAATGAACACTTGGGTATTATACAGCGTCATGCCGTCTATTTCATTAATGCCGACCACAACGAACGTTTGATTTTCTTTTGCTGTTTTACATATCTTTTTGAACCCCTGTCCATTCAGGACAACCGAACTTTTAAATAATTGTTTGTATAACTCGAGTCGTTTGGTGTTACTCGTGGCCATCCACAACCACCAAGGATAGGTAGGGATAAACGTTTCTGGAAAGACAACTAATTTCGTACCGTGATCCGCTGCTTCCTCAATCAGCCTACAACATTTATCAATGGTTCTACTTAAATCGAATAATATCGGTGATGCGGCCACTGAAGCCGCTTTAAATTTTAAAAAGTCCATAGTGAACTCCTTTCAAATAGTGTTGATGAATTGTATAGGGCATTGTCAATCATTATTTGTTGGTATGACAAAGCAGTTGTTCCTCAAAACAACTGCTCTTCCACATGCCTTGATTCTGTTATAACGATTCTTTTACTTTATCTGCAATGTCATCATCTACCCACTGGCTCCATACATCCTCATATTCACCCAGCCACCAAAGGGCAGCTTCTTCTGCGGACGCATCGTTTTCTTCCATGTAGGTCAATGGGGCTTGTACCAATTCACTGCTTGTCTCATAATTTGATAGAAATTCTGCAATCTCCGGTGCCAGGTCCGGGAATTCCTCGTGAACCGCCACAACGGTTTCCATAGAAGGAAATGCCGTGCCAGCTGTATCATTGAATATCTCCTCATCATATTCAGGCTCTTCCAAGAGCGTCAGGTCATATTTGGCCGTAACAGCGGTCGGCTCCCAGTAATAACCTACCCACGCTTCACCTTTTTCATAAGCAGATGCCAGTGACGTGATGATGGCGGAATCTGAACCAGGCAAGAAGTTATTGAATGTTTCATCCAGCCCATATAGCTCGACCTTCTTATCAATATCCTTGTCAAGTTCCCAACCACTTGGAGAGTTGATGAGTCTGCCGCGTCCAGGATCTTCAGGATCTTCAAACAGCTCAGGGTAATCTTTTAAATCCTTTAACTCCTTTAAATCGGGTGCCATCGGTTCAATTCCACGTTCTTCATCCCCTTCAATAACATACGTAGGGACGTACAACCCTTGCTGATTATCATCAAAGTTGGTGGATAACTTTTCAATGTCACCCGAATCAATTGCCTCATCATATATCTCGCGGACGTTATCTGTCCATATTTCCATAAACACATGTATATCCCCTTGCCGCAGTCCTTGAATAGCGGCAGCTGTCGAACCAGTAACAATTTCTGTATCATAACCATAGCCTTCTTCCATAATTGTTCCAGCTATGTAATTGTGAACCTGCAAGCTGTCCCACTGTGCATCGGCAAATTTAATCGTATCCAATTCCTTCTTCGCGTCTGCCCCCGTCGATTGACAGCCAACCATTAAAATAATGCCAAAAACAATTAACAACAAACGATAATTCATTAAATCCCCCTCTTTTTGTCAACACTCCTATACTATCAACTTGACATACCCCCATCAAATGGATTAAAAACCCGTATGACAGCAAATAGATTTATAATCGGTTGATTAAGCTGTAAAAGATAAAATATTCTCATGAAATTTGTCAAATACTAGGTTTTCATCCGAATCAAACATCTAAGTCGCATGATTGTATGGTCCTCGCTCCGCAACTAACGACGGCTCAACCCCAATTACTAACGTAAGTTCTAATTCCCAGAAAGAAACAATCCTAATTGTGCAACGAGTGCACTTCCTATATACGTGCCTGAAAAGACAAAAATGGCGACAATGCCAATTTTCCATGATGTTTTTCTTAAATCCTTTA
>Ga0079226_10001654_pt1 | contig 17132 bp, 14 predicted proteins | sample Poulit2014_FD_76345 | JGI IMG/M metagenome (GOLD analysis project Ga0079226, IMG submission 76345) | Agricultural soil microbial communities from Georgia to study Nitrogen management - Poultry litter 2014 | ecosystem: Environmental > Terrestrial > Soil > Agricultural land | place: USA: Georgia...
GCAAAGCATTGGTCCTTTGTTGATGTCCCTGATTATTGGTGCCTTTAGTATTGGGACGGGTATATTTTTCATCGGTGGCACCGGCCTGCTGGCTGGATGGATCTTTGGGCGGGCGTTTTTTGGTAAACGCTCCTAAACGCCCCTTCCCCTTAAAGTTTTTAATCGTATAAGCTGATACTGCTTTGTTTAGGCCTCTAGGACTGTATCCACAACCCCATCATTAATTAATATTTGTAATGCTTCTTCGCTCAAGGATAATTCTTGAGCCAACACTTGCGCGGTATGCTCGCCTAATAAGGGGGGTGCCACAGGCGCTGCACGGCCTTTCTCATAGCGTAAAGGAGTGTTCAATAAGTGCAAAGGCATATCGTATTTAGGGTCATGTATGGTAGCAGTCAATGCTCGATGCTGAACTTGTGGATCGTTAAACACATCCTGCATAGTGTTCACTGGTCCCGCCGGTACCCCCTGTTGACGTAGAGCATCAATGAGCTCAGTACTATTGTATTGTTTTAGTAATTCATCCAAACATTCTCTGAGAGCATCACGATTCTTTACCCTAAGCGCATTAGTTTTAAACAGTTTATGTTCAGCAACCTCTGGTACACCCAAAATACTGCACAACGTTAAAAATTGACTGTTGTTGCCAACCGCAATGATGAGCTGCCCATCTGCACAATCAAACAGTTCAGAAGGTGATGCGATGGGATTGCGATTACCCACCCTCTGGTGCTCCTGACCTGTAAGCAGGTAGCCAACGGCTAAATGCCCATTAAGGGCCACTGCCGCATCAAGCAATGACGTGTCAATATATTGTCCCTGACCCGTGCGTTGGCGTTGAAATAATGCTCCAAATAAAGTGATGGCTGCGGTCATCCCAGATACAATATCCGATATTGGAATTGCCGTACGCATGGGTCCGCCCCCAGGACTTTCATCACCATGCCCACAGGTACTCATCAACCCGGCCAACCCTTGCATAACAAAATCGTAAGCAGGATATTGAGCATAAGGCCCATTCTGTCCAAAGCCACTCAAAGAACAATAAATAACGCCAGGATTATCCACTTTGATACTTTCATAATCCAAACCATATTTGCTTAACCCACCCGCTTTAAAGTTTTCAACTACAACATCACATTGTTGTGCAAGCCCTCTTACAAGCTTAGCGCCCTCGGGCTGGCTAAAATCTATGGCAAGTGATTTTTTACCTCGGTTATATGCCATAAAAACACTGGAGGCATTGACGTCTCCACTGCGATCTTTAATAAATGGACCCATCGCCCGAGTATCATCCCCTGTTTTTGGACGTTCTATTTTATAAACAGTAGCCCCTGAATCGCATAACATTTGTGTGCATAATGGCCCAGCAACGACTCGTGTCAAATCTAAAACTTTTATCCCACTTAATGGCTGAATCATATCTCCCCCTTTTATCTTGTCTAGGTAATCGGCTTACCAGTTGGGCTGGCGCTTTTCTCTAGCAGCTGCAATCCCTTCTTGGGCCTCACTACGAAATTGCGTTGCAAAATATTCAGCAGATTCATCTAGGAAGTCACTTAATCCTTGCTCATACCAACGCTCCATTTCAAAAGCGTCATTAAGCAACATTTTGGTATTAGCCAACGCGTTAGGACCTGCTTGAATTAACATCTTGCAAACCTGCTGTAATCGAGCTTCCAGCATTTCAGTGTTATCTTCTAAATAATCCACAATACCTATTAAATGGGCATGTGCTGCAGAAACGCGCTCCCCTGTTAGAAACATCCTGCGCGCATGACGCAACCCAATACGTCCAACAACAAAAGGTAGGATTTGCGCAGGGACTAATCCAATTCTGGCCTCTGGAAATCCAAAAAAACTGGCCTGACTGGCTATCACAATATCCGTTGCACAAGCCAACCCTGCCCCCCCTCCCATAGCAGCCCCTTGCACCATCGCTACAGTAGGTTTGGGGCACTTAATAATTCGCTCTAATAAATAACCGTATACCCTGTTATTTACGGCAATTGGATCACGCCCATCGGGCCCCGCTGGCTCTGCTAATCGCTCGGCTACATTTGATAGATTGCCGCCTGCGCAAAATGCTCGACCCCGAGCAGAAAACACAATCACACGCGCTGTCGGATGACCAATCCCAACCTGTAAAGCGTGTCCTAGACCATCGATCATTTCTTTGCTCAAAGGGTTTCTGGACTCCGGCTGATTCAATACGATTTGATATACTTTATTTTCACAAACAGTCTCAACCACACCATTAAAGCTCTTGCTAACCCTTTCTCTTTCTGCTGACATAACAACTCCTTTTTTTTCGGGTTTTTAATTAAAAAATGACAATGATATTCAATGTGTAATGAATTTATAGGCAAATATGTTAGGCCCTAAAAAAATTGACCTAGATACACGACTGCTACGTACTTTCGTAGCCGTTGCTGAGTCCGATAGCTTTGCTCAAGCGGCAGAAACTGTGCATCGCTCTCAAGCCGCAGTATCACAACAAATGCATCGCCTCGAAGCAATGCTAAATTGCGATTTATTTGTCAAATCTGGGCGCAGTAAACAGCTCACAGACCAAGGAGTGACACTGCTTGAATATGCTCGGCGCATTCTCAAACTTAATGACCAAGCCTATTCTGCGCTCGCTGGCGGTCAAATAGAAACCACGGTCAAATTGGGCGCTTGTGCCGATGCCATCGATACCTTATTGCCAGAATATTTGGCCTTGTCTGCTGCTACCTATCCCAATTTAGATATCAAAATCATGGTAGGGCGCAGTCGTTGGTTAGCCAGAGCGTTGCAACGCGGTGATATCGACATCATGCTCGATGTTGAGGAGCACCCTCAGTTTCACAACTACCTGTTACGGACCTCACCTGTTGTGTGGATTTCCGGAGCCCGTACTTTTCATGAAAAAAACAATGTTGTTCCTCTAGTGTTAATCAGTATCCCCTGTGTTTTTCGTGAAATGGCCATCCATGCACTTGAAAGTAAAGGCCGGGCTTGGCATCCCACCTACGAGACCACTACTGTTGCCAGCCTGCGCGCTGCTTTACGCGCAGGCTTAGGTATCACGGCACGCACTATTGAAATGCTAACGCCAGATCTCAAGGTCGTAGATAAAGAACTTGGACTGCCAGCCTTGCCTTCAGTTAGTTTCAGGCTTTATACACGCCACGATGATCGTAGTGATGCTACACGTAAACTGACTGATCTCTTCACTACGCATTAATCGCACCCCGCAATAAATTAATACTGCTGCATTCCAGCTGAAATAATGATTTCACCCCATTCTTCAGTATCCCGTTCCTGAATTTCACGTAATTCATCTGGGGTACTGGGTAAAGGCACTAATCCCCGTTGAGTAATGAATTTTTCTGCTTCCTCTGTACTCAATATCTCGGCAATTTTTTCTGCCATAAAATCAGACTCCTCAGCAGGCACTGCTGCGGCACTCCAAATCGCAATCCAAGAGGACACGTCAAAATCATCAAAGCCTACATCTTGCATCGTCGGCGTATCTGGCAGATTTTCCATACGAGCCGCAGTAGAAATTGCTAGCGCTTTAACCTTGCCAGCCTCGATTTGTGGTATGGCCGTTACTGAGTCACAAAAATAATAATCAAACTCGCCGCGAATTAAATCTGTAATCGCTTGTGGGCTTGATTTATAGGGGACATTGATTCCATTAAGTTCAGCTTGCTGTGTAAAAAGCTCGCCTGCAATCCGTCCACCTACGTTTGCGCTGGCGAAAAATAGCTCTGTGGGGGATTTCTCTTGGGTTTCTAGAAACTCCTTTAAGCTTGATTCCTTTACCCGATCCGGGTTAACCAACAAAACATAAGGCGTATTGACCAAAGAACTCATAGGTCTAAAATCATTATCAGGGTCAAAAGGCAGCTCTTCATAGATGGTAGTATTTGCAGCATGCGTGGAGGGCCCCGATACAAGCAAAGTATAATTATCTCGCTCAGTGGTTGAGGCCACCAACTCTGCTGCAATATTGCCATCTGCGCCTGGACGATTTTCTACAATTACAGTCTGCTCAATCATCGGAGATAACTTATCCGCTACATATCGAGCGACGGTGTCCGATGCTCCACCAGCAGCATAAGCAACTATAATCCGAACAGGTTTTTTAACTTCGGTCGCGGCCAAAGCCAAACTACTGCTCATAGCAGCCATGGTCAGGCATACTCCGCTAATGACCCTCTGATAGGAAGTTTTCATAATTGTCTCCTTTGATGTAACGATTTTTATGCAATAGTTGCATTGCAAAGCAAATACATGCTTAGATAAGTTTTTGCCCTATTTTTTTAATAACTCTACTGGGCAATTAATCTCTAGGTCTAAAAGCATTTGCGCATAAGCTTTACCTAACGGATCCGAACTCAAGCTTGACGCGCCCCCACCTCCTAATGAGTCTGTTAAAAGGAAATTCACTGCACATGTTCCCGGCAAGGTATACCGGCTTACTGTGCCCTCAAGTAAATGCGCAAAGTATTCTGCAACAACTTCTTCCGTTAGCTCTCTTAAAAGCACTGGATACAAATCTGTACTTCGTGCCACAACACCTATATTGGCGTCATTTCCTTTGTCTCCACTACGGGCATGTGCTATCACAGATAAGGGCACTTTAATTTGATCCCGAGGGAATCTCAGGCTGAGCGCAGACTCCTCTATCCCCTTAACTTTTTGTTCTGTTGATTTTTGTGGGGAATGCTCAAAAAATAACTGCAATTGTCTTGCAGGACTTGTAATATCCTCACTTAAATAGATCTCCACAGCCGTTTTAGGTAGAAAATACGACTTTGTCCCGATGACACTTTGAATCCGACTCCGTCCACCAAAATGACTGCGTGTGCCAGGTCCCATAGAAATCCCTGCTGACGCGGATTCTCTCTGTAAATAAGCTAAAGCCTCTCGTACCGGATGTTTAACTGCTAAGCGCAATACGACTTCACGGCTTTCTACAATTCTTTTATGCGGACCATAATGACTTTCTGCGCCCAATAGCTCAATGCGGCTATCGCTATAATTTTCATAACCTTTCTGTTTCATTAAGGTTTGCGTACGACGAAGCAGGGTTTCAGCAGTTCTAATGGCTTTAGCTTGGGCACGTTGGCCACGAATGGCCATCATGATGACTAACTGATAGCCATCCTGATAAGTCACGGTCACTTTATAATCAGGTCCTGGTACACGCCCTCTGGCGCCCCGCACAAGAACTTGAGAAGATCCCACATCTGTAATCTGCACGGCTCGGAAATCACAGACCACATCAGGCAACTGATAAGCTGCCGGGTCCCCAATTTCATATAAAAGCTGTTCTGTCACGACCGCAGGGGTAACCAAACCGCCAGTATTATCTGCCTTGGTTAACAAGAACTCTCCGTCCGGTTGGATACAAGCTATTGGATATCCAATAGTTTCCCAACTAGGAATAGTTTCCCAATCGGTGTACAGGCCACCGGTGGCTTGAGGCCCACATTCAAGCAAATGCCCCGCCAAGCTGGCCTGGGCAATTTTGTTATAATCCTGGTAGCTCCATCCAAACTCATGGATAGCAATAGCAGCAACCAATGCGCTATCTACGCAGCGACCTACAATAATAATGTCTGCATCACTTTCAAGTGCACGTACAATGGGTTCTGCTCCGAGGTATGCATTTGCAGAAAGCATTGATTCCGGTAGGTCCACTGCCTGGGTATTGCGCTTTCTATTAGTTTCTTGTGCATCTTCGCCGTCAGCACCCTGTGCAAAGGGCTTAAATTGTTCGCTCAAAGCACTAACATCATCCCCCAAAACGACAACTATTTTAGGTTTTAGCCCTTGTTTTTCAGCTTCTGCCAAAATAGCCTGACGACAACCCTCTGGATTGAGTCCCCCAGCATTAGAAATTAAGCGAATGCCCCGACTCATGAGCGTTCCTAAATGTGGGGTAACAGCAGTAGTCACAAAATCTGTGGCATAACCCATTTCAGGATTACGCATACGCGCCCTTTGTAAAATGGACATCGTCGTTTCTGCTAAATAATCAAAAACGATGTACTGCAAGCCTGGGTGGCCCAACAGTTGAGGCATGGCAATTTGTGAGTCGCCCCAAAAACCGGCTCCACTGCCAATCACAACTGCACTTTCTTCCGCTTGTTTATTCATTGTGCTCAATCTCCATTAGAATCTGCCCTGCAGAAATTTGCTGGCCTACCTCTACATCAACCTCACTGACCACACCATTAACCGAGATTGACAGGGGCACCTCCATCTTCATGGACTCCACGACTAACAGTGATTGTTCCGCCTGTACAGCATCCCCCGCTGCAACCTCAATAGAAATCACCTTGCCAGTCATCGGGGCACGTAATAAAACCATCCCATCGACGACGTCATTATTTTTCTTATCTGTTTGCGCCCGCTGTATATACCAAGCAGCCGATCCATCCTGGATCCAAAGTCCAGACTGATTCGCGCGAGCAAATTTATACTTTTCTCTTATCCCGTCAACAACAATTACAACCTCATGATTTTTTTCAAATGAATAATCCACGTGAAAAAAATGTTCTTCGCTTCCTGCGGTAAAGGCTGTCACTTTATAACCGTCTCCTTTGGGTGCAATTACATATTGAGTTTTCATAGGTGAACTGTTCTGAGAATGCTCAATATCAATAATATGGGTCGCACGTAGTTGTTGCGTACGTTGTCTCTCAAACCCACCATCTGCCCTTTGAAATGGGGGCTCAGTGCACAAACCATTCAGCACAAAGGCAGCAGCCAACAGGGCTCGTTCTGAAGGATTTTGGCACCAATAATCAGCAGATAAATCCTCATTGGACAAAAAATTAATTGTGCCTTTTCCAGAAAGAAAAACAGGATGATTTATAAGCCGACTCAAAAAATCAATATTATTTTTAACCCCCAATAAGGCACTGGTTGAACAGGCATAGGTCAGCTTTCGAATGACCTCTTCACGTGAGGGAGCATGCGCCATAAATTTGGCAATCATTGAATCATAAAAAGGACTGATTTCTGTGCCTTTTTCTACTGACGAATCTACTCTGATATAGGGTGAGGGGTGCCATAAAGATATACGCCCTACTTGCGGCAAAAACTGTGCTTGGGGATCTTCAGCACAGACACGCAATTCCATTGCGTGACCTTTAAATACAACCTCTTCTTGTCTTATGGGCAGAGACTCTCCGCGAGCAATTTGTAACTGCAATTCTACGAGATCTAAGCCCGTGATCATCTCGGTCACACCATGCTCTACTTGCAGGCGAGTATTCATTTCCATGAAGTAAAAATTATTATTTTTGTCCAGGAGAAATTCGATAGTACCTGCCCCAACGTAATCTATAGATTGGCCCGCAGCACACGCTACTGCACCCATTTGGGCACGTAATTCTGCAGAAACAACTGGTGATGGCGCCTCTTCAACTACTTTTTGGAACCGGCGTTGCATAGAACAGTCCCGCTCTCCCAGATGGATGCAATTACCCTGTTGATCACTGAGAATCTGTACCTCAACATGGCGTGCCTCTTGTATCACCCGCTCTATAATGATCTCGTCTGAACCAAAGGAGCTTAACGCCTCTGATTTAGCAGCTTCATAGCTGCTCATCAATTCTTTATCATTTAGAGCAATACGCATGCCACGCCCACCACCTCCGGCTGTTGCCTTAAACATCAACGGGTAACCCACCTCGCTAGCCAAGGCTTCAAGGTCTCGCACTTCTCGCACCAATCCACCCGGCACCACGCCTACTCCAGCCTGCTGCATGGCCTCTTTGGCGCGTGATTTATTCCCCATCAGATCAATCACATCTGCGCTAGGCCCTACAAAAATCAGCCCTGCTTCTTGCACTGCACGAGCAAAGTCAGCATTTTCTGCTAAAAATCCGTATCCTGGGTGTACTGCCTGCGCCCCTGTACGAGCGCACGCATTTAAAATTGCATCAATATTGGAATAGCTTGAAGAAGATTCTGCTGGGCCTATATATATTGCTTGATCAGCCTCACGAACATGTAATGCCTCAACATCAATATCTGAATATACGGCTATGGTTTTAATACCCAGACGCTTGGCTGTTGTGATAATACGGCGAGCAATTTCCCCTCGATTAGCAATTAACAAGGTATGAAAATTATTCATAAATATCCCCCAGATTATTTATTCTTCTATTTTCTTTCCGGGAGGATACCCATATGCTTGCTAATAATAGTAAGCATGATTTCGTCTGCACCTCCACCAATAGAAATCAAACGTAAATCACGCCAAGCTCGCGAAACAGAGTTATCCCATGTATAGCCCATACCTCCCCAATACTGTAGGCATGAATCTGTTACCTCTCGGCATAGACGCCCTGCTTTTAATTTAGCCATCGACGCCAACTCGGTCATATCCCCGCCATCCATATGGATCCCAGCAGCACGGTAAATTAGAGAGCGCAGTAGCTCCACTTCTGTTTTAAGCTCTGCCAATCGGAAATGCACCGCCTGATTATCCAAAATAGAGCGGCCAAAGGCTTTGCGCTGACGAGTGTATCCAATGGTGTCCTCAATAACATCTGTTAGTGCTGAAACGCGACGAGTAGCGCCACTGAGGCGTTCTTCTTGAAATTGACGCATTTGATAAATAAAGCCCATCCCCTCTTCACCGATTCGGTAACGTTGAGGTATGCGCACATTATCGAAAAATACTTGAGCTGTATCTGAAGACCACATCCCTATTTTTTTTATTTTTTGTACCGAGATGCCTGGTAGTAATTTGCCATTTTCGCGTAAGGGAACGCAGAGTAAAGACTTATTTTTATGCGGTCCATCTTCCTCGCTTGTATTTGCTAACAAGCACATCCAATCAGCCTGCATCCCATTAGTAATCCACATTTTAGAGCCATTGATGACATAATCATCACCATCTTTTCGGGCTGTGGTTTTGAGTGACGCAACATCGGATCCCGCTCCCGCCTCTGAAACGCCTAAACAAACAACATAATCGCCTGCAATAGTCGGTTTCAGAAACGTTTCACGTAATTCATCACTACCATTAGCTGCAAGCGCCGGTGTAGCCATGTCTGTCTGTACAGCTATAGCCATCCCAACCCCACCTGCACGGATATGACCAATTGCTTCGCAAAAAGCAATTTCATAGCTGTAATCTAAGCCCATCCCTCCAAACTCTTCGGGCTTATTAACACCCAAAAAACCCGCAGAACCAAGTTTTTTAAAAACCTCATGAGCAGGAAAAATCTCATTTTCCTCCCATTCATCCAAATAAGGATCGATTTCGCGTTCAATCAAACGCGCAACACTGTCTTTTAAAGCAATATGCTCTGGTGTCATCATATCTATAGTCTCCTCTGGTTATTAACATTTGAAATCCGATTTATGCGCTTAAAACCGTGCCACACCAAACTGAATCTTTGATGGCTCTTTGTTTTGCCCTTGTTGTATTACTTTCAGTACCATGCCTAATACATCCCGCGTTTCTCTAGGGTCAATCACACCGTCGTCAAGCAATCTACTACTGGTATATACAGCTGACATCTGTGCTTCAAAGTTTTCTACAATGGCATCCATATCACGTTGTAATCGCTCAGAATCAATAGGTTTGTTACGCCTTTCTGCGGCTAATTCGGCGACTAGCTGCATTGTCTTTGCCGCTTGTTCGCCACCCATTACTGCTGTCTTTGCATTGGGCCAAGAAAATAAAAAATCGGGCTTAAATGCTCGGCCGCACATGCCATAGTTACCAGCCCCATAAGATGCGCCACACATAATAGTGATGCGTGGCACAGGCGCATTGGATAGCGCCTGAATTAACTTGGCACCATGTTTGATAATCCCGGCTTCTTCATATTCTTTGCCAACGATAAAGCCAGTAATGTTTTGCAAAAAAACAATCGGACGACTGAGTTGCACGCAAAGCTGGATAAACTGTGCCGCTTTTATTGCTCCTTGGGGGTCAAGGGGTCCATTATTAGTGATTATGCCAACCCGCTGACCCAATATTTGCGCGTATCCACAAATAGTTAAGCTGCCAAAATTAGCCTTGAACTCATGGAACAAAGAGCCATCAACAATACGTGCAATAATTTCTCTCATATCGACAGGCAAACGCACATCAGCGGGAATTAAACCTAAAATCTCATCGGCATCATATTTCGGTGAAATAGACGCAACCGCCAACTTGTTTTGTTCCCAACCAAAGTTAGAAACAATCTCACGTACATGTTCTATGCCATCTAAATCATCTTCTGCTACATAATCTGCCAATCCTGATATGGATGAGTGCATTGCAGCGCCACCAAGCTCTTCTTCTGTCGCTTCTTCTCCTGTGGCAGCGCGCAGTAATGCTGGCCCTGCTAAATATGCTCGAGCTTGCTCCCTGACCATCACGACGTAATCTGACAAGCCAGGCAAATATGCACCACCAGCAGCACTAGAACCGTGAATTAGTGATACTACTGGAATACCCTCAGCAGATAACCGAGCCAAGTGATAAAACATACCACCACCATGAACAAAACGTTCTACTCGATACTTCTTAAGGTTTCCGCCAGCACTTTCAACTAACTGGATAAATGGCAAACGCTGTGCCAAAGCAATTTCCTGGCAGCGGATTACCTTTTGAGCAGTAAGGTTTTGCATTGCTCCAGCACTAATTCCAGCATCATTGATAACCACCATACATAAGACATTTGATATGGTTCCGATCCCAGCAATAATGGCACTACCGGGTACGCTAGTGCCCAAATCAGGATCTTCAATCCCTCCATACCCAGCTAATGTCATCAATTCCAAAAAAGGCTGGCCGGGATCTATCAAGCGTGCTAAACGCTCTCTAGGCAACAACTTGCCTCGCTCATGAAAACGATTGGCCGAACGAGCTGAGCGCAATACCGCACGCATCTCTAGCTCGCGCAACTGCTCAACTAACTGAACATTGTCTTCATGGTTTTTAATGAATACAGGATCAGAGCGATCACACGCCGATTCAATTTGTTGCATACCCCACCCCTATAGTAGATAACTAATTGTCTTTATTATTTATAATTGAAATCAGCGCTGATAACTCGCTGAAAATCAAATTCTTTTAAATCAATTATCTGTGCATATTGCTCATGCAACAAGCTAAAAATACTAAACTAAACATAAGAAAATCTTATGTATTAGAGGTCAATGAGATACCAAGCATCGCTACCGTCAGTTGATAATAAGCTTACACTTTCAAACCTATTCACCCTTAAATTTGGGTGTTCTTTTTTGTTTGAATGCCAGCTGCCCTTCTTGGTAGTCACGACTTGCAAAGCAGCTGTCAATCATAGCTTGAAGCTCTTTTTCGTTTTGTTCATCAGGGTTTCGAACAAAATCATTTACTACAGCTTTGCTCGCTCTGTGCGTGAGTGGAGCTAATTGGGCTATTTTTTTTGCATAGTCTAAAGTGTGCTCATACAGTTCTTCTTGCCGAACTGATTCATTAATCAACCCCATATTCTGAGCCTGACTGCTGTTGATTCGCTTGGCTGTAAACAAAATATCTTTTGCTCGTCCAGGGCCCACTAATGAGGTTAGTAACCTGATGCTTTCCAAACCATATGCAATGCCTAATTTAGCAGCAGGGATAGAAAAAACGGCGGTATCTGAAGCGATACGGATGTCTGCACGCATGGCAATGTCCAACCCGGCACCAAAGCAATACCCCTGAATCATAGCGATTAATGGTTTTTGTATTTTCATCATTGCTGCCCGCGTAGCATCCGAGATAAGAGCGTATTCGCGGGCTGCTTCTGTGTTGTTTCTTTTATCTTTAAACTCAGAGATGTCAGCGCCAGAGACGAAAGCTCGTTGGCCTGCGCCTGCCATGATAATGACTTTGATGTCTTTTTGTTGATGAAACTCCTGAAATGCTTTTGTGGTTTCTTGCCACATCCTCAAAGTCATCGCATTATGTTTAGCGGGGTTATTAAAATATAGAATCGCAATCCCACCTACATGTTTCACCTCAATCCCTGGCTTTTCTACTGGCATTTTTTTGCACCCTTTTTTTAAAGTATTTCTTGCGTATAAAGCTGCTGTATTTCCGCCTCGGAAAAACCCAACACACGAGAAAGTACGCTTTGATTGTGCTCACCTCGTTCGGGTGCCGGGTGACTATCTTTGGCTTCGAGATCTTGCAAACGAATAGGTTGACTGAGTACTTGCTGGCTGCCTAGTTTTTGATGCTTAACAGTACGCACTAAATCCAAATGCTGTACTTGTTCGTCTGCGAACGTTTCTGCCACGTTATACACAGGCCCACAAGCCACACCCGCATTATTTAATCGTTCTATCCAGTATTTTGTAGTCTGCTTTTGTAAAGCGTGTTCAAGCTCAGTATTCAGTGAGTCTCTGTTTTTAGAACGCCCTTTTTGATCAGCAAATAGAGGGTTTGTGATTAAATCTTCACGCCCTATTTCCCGGCAAAGCCCTTTCCACATGCCATCCGCGGCAGCACATATAGTCAAGACGCCATCAGCTGTTTTATAGGCCCCGGTGGGCATTCTTGTGGCGTGATCATTTCCTACTTGAACGGGGAGTTCATTCTCGTTTAAATAACGTACCGCTTGAAAGTCCATCAAATTAATCAGTGTTTCTAAAAGAGAAACCTGCACCCAGCTTCCTTGCCCAGTCCGATGGCGTTCTAACAATGCCAGAAAAATCCCTTGAGCACACATTTGCCCAGTGACTGAATCAGCGACGGCAATGCCGGAACGGACAAAAGGCGTCCCTGGATGCCCTGTCACAGACATGAGGCCACTCATACCCTGAATAATTTGATCAAAGCCTGGTCGCTTGCTATAGGGGCCATCTTGCCCAAAACCAGAAATGCTTGCATAAATGATTTCTGGATTTATTTGGCGTAATTGCTCAAAGTTTATTTTGAGTTTGTCCTTTACATCAGGCCTGAAATTCTCCACAACCACATCTGATTTTTTGACGAGGTCATAGAAAATTTTTCGACCTTGCTCTTTTTTTAAATTTAAGCTCAGGCTTAGCTTGCCACCATTTAAATTCTGAAAATCTGAGTCATAGCGCGGTCCACCCATATCAACACCGTCAATGATGCTTAGTGGTGCTTCTATTTTTATTACTTCAGCGCCCCAATGCACAAACTGCCGCGTAGCAGTTGGTCCTGCTCGTACTCGCGTTAAATCAAGCACCCTAATTCCTTGTAGGGGAAGCCCAAAGCTCGTCTTCATGTACCCACCTATATAAAACAAATTTCTGTGTATTCAGTCTATTTTCTCCACCTAATATATGTCAATTTAATTATTCCTATATATTTATCAATTAAACTGATAAATTGGCAGTACGTATTCAAATACTTTTTTGTCCCCTGACTGCCATATAGTAATTAAATAATTATTCGACTTTTTATTGCGGAAATTTCTCAGAATACTTTTGCAAATGATCTAAAAACTCTCGACCGGCTGGACTAAGGCTATGTTTGGCTAGATTTGCCACAGAGATGATGCGACCAATGCGTGGGGTTATTTCATGTTTTTTTAAGGCTGATCCTGGATGCACCGAATTTAGATAATGCTCTACCATGCGAGGGACAATACTCACAGCTCTCAACGATCCTGTAAAAGCGACTACAGCAGCCCAAGTCTCCAGTGTTAATACCGGAGTAAATGATTGTCCGGTATGCTTCCAAACGGCCCTTTCTATGACATAGCCCACACTGCTCGCGGGTGTGATGCTGACCAATGAAGTTTCTAACAAGTGTTCCCACTTGCATTCATGCGGGAGGTCAATATCCCTATGAGCCAACACAACGAGCTGATCCTTAAACAAGCTATGCAGCCTTATATCCGCCGGCTCTTCATTCATTGTCCCGATCACGAATTCTACTTCTCGACTGCGCAGGACATCAAAAAGTCGTGAGCTGGGCACTTCTTTGATGATGATCTCTATTTCTGGAAATCTACGGCTAAACTGACTGACTATTTCCGGCAAAAAGGAAGACACATGTAATGTAGGCGCGGCGACAGAAAGTACACCCCGCTCGAGCTTACTCAGCGCAGATGCTTTTTGGACTGCATTTTCCAAATCATCCAGCACTCGCTCGGCAACGTCTAAAAAAGCCTCACCGCTTTCTGTGAGCTCAAAGTGTTTGGTTGTTCTATTAATCAGTCGCACACTGAGCAATTCCTCGAGAACTCTAATTGAGCTGCTCAGATTGGATTGACTGGTGTGCAGTTGATTTGCCGCGTCTGTAAAACTGCCACAGCGCGCAACTTCTCTGAAATAAGTCAATTGCTTGATAGTTACATTCATATGTAAAACCGATAAATATAGCTAAATTATTTATTTGCCTAACATTACATCCTGCAGGAATAATACTATTAATCAGCTATCAAATGGAAGAAAAATGAAGCAAGGATTAGCAAAATCTGGGGACATCAATCTATTTTATCGCACGGTCGGTAAGGGAGAAGCCGTACTTTTCATCCATGAGTACGCAGGTGATCACAGAAGCTGGGATGATCAGATAAGACATTTCTCTCGCTATTTCCAATGCATCACCTTTAATGCCCGGGGGTATCCACCCTCTGACGTTCCCGAGTCTGCAAGCGCCTATTCCATGCAGCAAGCAGCTAAAGATGCAGTAGCAGTTTTACAAGCACTACACATCCAGAAAGCCCATATCGTAGGGCTTTCAATGGGCAGCTTTGCAACTTTGCAAATGGCACTGGATTATCCGGATTTCTGTCACTCGATCACTGTTGTAGGTACAGGCACCGGCGCGGAACCAGAAAAACATACAGAATACAAAGCTATTTTCAAGCGTTCTGCACAACAAATATTGGATTTGGGGATGCCTGAATATGTAGCGCAATACGCTCTAGGACCTACCCGACGAACTTTACTAGAAAAAGATCCGTTGGGTTGGGATGTGTTTAAAAAACATATGTCCGAACATAGTGCCATCGGCTGTCGCAATACATTGGTGGGCGTTCAAGCAGGCCGACCTTCATTATGGGACCTGCAGGAAAAGCTGGCTGAAATAGACATACCTGCTTTACTCATTACCGGCGACAAAGATCTGCCAACTTTGAAAGCACACCTCATGCTAAACAGAGTTTTGAAACGTTCGGGTTTGGCCATCGTGCCGCGCTCAGGTCATGCGGTCAATATCGAAGAGCCCTTTTTGTTTAATCAACTTTTACAGAATTTTTTACTCTCTGTCCAAAACCAAAAAGTATAGATCTCAACTCAAGATGGCAGGTTAAAGGATCAGAAAAAAGGAATTTTATGGATATTGATTTGGAACAACTCAATGACGCTGAGCGCTACAAATTACTTATGAGCAGCGTCGTACCACGGCCTATTGCTTTGGTTACCTCTGTATGCACTAACGGTATCGTCAATGCCGCACCCTTTAGTCTATTCAACATCATTGCGGCCACCCCACCTACAGTCGTGGTCAGCATTGATACGCGCAGATCCGGTAAACCCAAAGATACGGGTGCAAATATTCTCGACACAGGTGAGTTTGTTGTGAATCTTGTGAATGAGCAAATGGACGAACAAATGAATATTTGCGCAGCTGATATTCCCAGCGAGGAAGATGAGTTATTGCTGGCTGGCTTTGATACAAAACCAGCTCAACGAGTGCGCCCACCGCTCATTGCTCAGGCACCCGTGAGCCTCGAATGCAAAAAAGCCGGTAGCGTAGACATTGGTAATAACCGCACAGTCATTGTTGGAACAATCCTCCACTTTCATATTCAGGATCAATTTTATGTTCCAGAAAAAGGGTACGTATTAGCCGAAAAAATGCAGCTCATTGCACGCATGCACGGTCGAGGATGGTACAGCAGAACAACCGATTTATTTCAACTGAAACGTCCCGATCCGGAACGTTATAGATAATCACTTTTTAGTGGAGGAGCATATGGTTCTAAACAAAATCAGAAGACTTGGTACAGTAGTTTTTTCCGTTGGCGCGCTCAGTTTAGGCGCAGGATTACTTTTGCACAGCGCCCATGCAGAAAGCGCCTATCCAAAACAAACCATCACTATCGTTGATGGCTTTGCACCCGGGGGTTCAACGGATGTACTGGCACGAATACTTGCCGAAGAGGTCAGTCAATCCTTAAATCAACCTGTAATTATTAATAATAGAGCAGGTGCGGGTGGCATGGTAGCCACCTCTCATGTGGCGCGTTCTGCCCCAGATGGCTACACATTACTATTGGGTACTATTGGTCCCATAGTAGTTAATCCGCACCTTATGGATGACTTATCCTATAAGCCGCTCGAGGACCTTGTCCCAGTCATTTCCCTGGTTGATGTGGCCAATGTAGCAGTTGTAAACAGTGAGCATCCGGCGCAATCCGTTGAAGATCTCATTCAAATGGCCAAAGAAAATCCACACGAGATTGACTTTGGTTCGGCCGGGATTGGCACAACAGCACATTTGGCTGGTGAAGTATTCCAGCAAGAGGCAGACGTTGAGTTTACTCATGTACCTTATCGGGGTGGAGCTCCAGCGATTACTGGCCTGCTCGCTGGTGAAACTGATTTGATCTTTTCTTCCATACCCACTGCCGTGGATCACGTTAATCAGGGTACCTTGCGCGCACTGGCAGTCACTGGCGATATGGAGTTGGAAACCTTACCGGGTGTACCTCCTATGAAAGAAGCTGGACTGGCAGAATATAAGCTGCCTTCTTGGTATGGGATTTTTGCACCTAAGGGGACACCAACCGAGGTTATCGAATTGCTGCAAAATGAATTCCAAGCAGCACTAGAAAAAGAAAAAACTCAAAAGCTATTAATTTCTTTGGGTATGGTCCCAAACCCAGTACTTTCCGAGCAATTTTCTAAACAAGTTAAAGATGATTGGGATTATTGGGAAGGTATTTTAGAAGTTGCAGATATCAATCTAGAATAAACCACTCCAAAAAAGCACTGATTAAATAACTCTAGTCAGTGCTTTTTTTGACTCAAATAATGATCAGATAGCTGTTTAATCCCCCCTCTTTCCTCAAAGCATGTGATAATTCACTCATACAAGAGTAAAAATTTTATTCACCCCTAAGGAGTTTGGCATGCGTGTTTTGAAAATGCTTTCAGCGGCTTTTGCC
>Ga0079226_10001655_pt1 | contig 17131 bp, 17 predicted proteins | sample Poulit2014_FD_76345 | JGI IMG/M metagenome (GOLD analysis project Ga0079226, IMG submission 76345) | Agricultural soil microbial communities from Georgia to study Nitrogen management - Poultry litter 2014 | ecosystem: Environmental > Terrestrial > Soil > Agricultural land | place: USA: Georgia...
GCGGCTTCTGAATACCCTGAAAAAGGTTTCCTGTACCAGATCTTCACAATCTTTGTGATTATGGGTGTAGCGATACAAGAAATTGTGAAGCCGATCTTCGTACCGTTTAACCAATAAATTAAAGGCCTCTTCGCCGCCCGACTGAAAGTGCTCCATTAAATCTTCATCGGATAGCTTCTGAAGTTTAGCTTTTGATATCGTTTCCATAAATACGTGATCCCAAATTGCGGTTGATAATTAATGACCATCAACCGTCGCAAAGCGAATCAGTTGATGATTCTTTTTATCATCAGGAGTAATATCGTCGGGGAGTCCATTGTGGAAAAGCCTTTCGCTGCGCGATCAGCATCCAAAAGCGTTTCAAATATTCTGGGCATTTCCGAAAGCCTGTAGGCTGAAGCGTCTTTCCATAACTTATTAAAGTACCAATTGTTACTGATACCCAAGGTGTTTTGAACCTGTTTTTTGGAATTACCCTGGGATGTCAGACGCTGGATTTGCCAGATATTTGTGAACACATTGTAAAAGAACCCCACGGAACGAATAATTTCTCCCGTGTTCGTCCTTGAGTGTTGCAACATCTGTTCCGCAATAAATAACGCCTGATCCGTATTTCGGTCAAACACGGCGTCTTTAAGCTCAAACACCGAATACTCTCTATAAAAGCCAATTATTTTTTTTATATCACTCTTTTGGATTGTCTGCGAATCGTCCACAAAAGTGCACACCTTATCTATTTCTGTAGACAATAACTGCAGATTACTGCCTACATACTGAGCCAACATCTGCGCTCCGGGAGGCCGAATAGTCTTATTATGTTGTTGTTGGGCCCAGTTTATAATCCAGTCGGGTAATCGGTAATCCGGAACCTCCTCAAATTCATAGAATCCGGAATTATTATGATTTTGAAAGGCTTTACCAATTTTAGTATTTCCCGACGGCTTTTTGGTATCAAAGCAAACCAGCAGCGTTGACGGGTTTGGCTGATCAAAATAAGGCAGAAGACTGTTTACGTCGCTCCCTTCACCATCTGCTGTTAGTTCACCTAACTGTTTAAAATCGCGTAGAATAACCACCCGCCGTTCCGCCATCATCGGAAAGCTTCGGATAATGGATAACAGCCTTTCCGCCGTTATATCGCGCCCATAGAGCAGGTCGAAGTTAAAATCCTTATGCTCCTCAGAAATCATCTGCTCCACCCTGTCCTGGAGCCTGTCCAGAAAGAATTCTTCCTCTCCACAAAAAAAGTATATAGGCTTCCTGCCGTCTGACTCTAAGTCATTCAGAGCTTCAGAATACCATTCTATGCTGGTCTTTTTAGCCAATGGACACAATTAGATTTGATGATAATTAAATGAGTTTCATTATGGATTTAACCGTTCCATCATGCGGGGGAATGGAATTGTTTCGCGTACATGATCGAGTCCGCACAGCCAAGCAACCGTGCGTTCCAGTCCCAGTCCAAAGCCAGAGTGGGGAACCGAGCCATACTGGCGAAGATCAATATACCACTGAAATACGTCTTCAGGCAAATTATGAGACGATATGCGCTTTTTAAGGGTATCCAAATCATCCTCTCGCTCACTTCCACCAATAATCTCACCATAACCTTCCGGGGCTAACATATCCATGGCTAATGCCAATTTCTCATCCTCAGGATCTCTTTTCATATAAAAAGCTTTGATAGCGGCCGGAAAGCGATGAACCAGTATCGGCGTATCGTATTGCATGGTGAGAAGAGTTTCGTCGCTTCCCCCAAAATCCTCGCCCCACTGAAAGTTAAGGGCTGATTCCCGCCAATCGGGAATATTTCGAAGATCCTCTTCAATCTGATCGATGCGTGAGCCGATCTCTTTTAAACGCTGATCAATCTGGCTCTTTCTCCACTTCTTGGCTTGTCCCCTTTCTTTTTTAATTTCACTGCGCTCTTTCTTAATCTCTTCTTTCTCCTGCTTCCGGTCTTCAACCATTTGATCAATCATCTCAGCCATTGTATCGCTATGTAGCTTTTCAACCGCATCTGTGTAGGTTAAACGAGGAAAACCTCCCCGAACCACCTTTTCAAGCTTCTCTGTGTCGCGCTCCAGGATCTCCAGCTCCTGCTCGCAGCGATCCAGTACCTGCCCAACGATAAACTGGACAAACTCCTCGGCGAGGTCCATATCATCATTTAAATCATAATAGGCCATCTCGGGCTCAATCATCCAAAATTCAGTAAGATGCCGACGGGTTTTGCTTTTTTCTGCCCGAAATGTGGGGCCGTAGGTATACACCAGTCCGTGCGCCATAGCCATAGCTTCGGCATAAAGCTGCCCGGACTGGGTTAAATAGGCCTGATCATCAAAATATTCCGTTTCGAAAAGATCCGTCGTTCCTTCAGCCGCATTACCGGTAAAAATAGGTGCATCCATCTGGATGAAGCCCCGTTCCTGGAAAAAGGTGTGAATAGCATAAACAATAGCATTGCGGACGCGCATAGCGGCCCATTGACGCTGGCTTCGCAGCCACAGATGCCGATTTTCCATTAGAAAATCTACGCCATGGTCTTTGGGGGTAATGGGATAGTTTTTAGCAATCTGTACAACTTCTACTTCTGTTACTTGAACTTCATATCCTCCAATGCTTCGGTCATCTTCTACAACCTTTCCGGTAATGTTAACCGAACTCTCCTGTTTGAGCGTACCAGTCGCTTCCCAGGAATCTGGACTAACACTATCCTTAGCCACCACACATTGGCACAAACCGGATCCATCACGCAGCTCCAGGAAATAAAGATTCTTACTGCTTCTGTAATTATAGACCCATCCTTTTAAGGTTACTTGCTCTTCTACATGTTGGGAAAGGTTTCGAATATAAATCATACTTCTCATTAGTGATTAATATTATATTTGCATCCTCATAAGAGGCTTTCACTGCTTCTGTTAATATTGATATACTGCTCTCTGTTCCAAGAAATTATACTTTAATCCAGTAGCTTCCCAGATACAGGGTGGATTTAAATTCATCCGTCAACGCTACTAAATCATCTAAACGACCCTGCTCTTGTAACCTGCTTATATTCCTTATTCCGATGCCATAAAATCTATCATTATAAGGAAATTTACAACTCCATATCCTCTGCCTTTATCAAAGCTAAGCTAAACAGGTAAAGATCCTGAAACAACCGTTTTAATCTTATTTACAGGATGTATTGGCAAGCTTTAAACAAAGGACTGGTCTCCTCCTAAAAATATGTTACATTACGTAGATGTAAACCCAAACAGTCAACTGGAGGTAATATGGAAAATATGGATCGTCTTAGAGATAAAATTACGGACTATATTTATGACAATGGTATAGAATATCAGCGTCTGCTTATTTCAAAAGAGTTTCATCAGACCCTTCTAAAAGAAGCGGAGGAACATGATACTAAAGTAGATTTACCTCGTTTGGAAGTTAAGGAAAATGTTGATTATGATTTTAAGCTTTTGCCGTAAAATGAATCTGCTTATATTTTTGTAATTACTGAAAAGTATTTATGTTAGCATATGTAATCAAAAATTAAAAAGTAAAAGCAACCAGTTTTATGCCACGATGTGAGATTTATAAAGATGTTAAAGGTCAATGGAGATGGCGCAGAACCGCTAAAAACGGAGATATCGAAGCATACTCCAATGGCGGCTTTGAAGACAAGGAAGAATGTAAAAAAGATGGTAAAGACCAGGGAAACTGCACCAGTTATACCCGCAGTAACTCTTATTAACTCTTAGGCCTCTTTCAAACTGTAGCATAGCTGTCCATTTTAATAGTGGACAGCTTTTGTTTTATATCCCACCGGTATTCGTCATCTTAAACTTAACGTATATAATATTATGAAACTGATCGAAGGAGACCAACTCAAAACTCGTATCGACTCCATAATTCACCTGCCCACCCAACAAAGAGAGCATCAAATAGACTTAACGGTGGAGAATATATATAGTAATGTTCGCTCTGGTACTTTGGATTTTGGCGGCAGTGAGCTTCAGTCCGCCGAAAGTAAGCGCTTGGAACCTCAAAAAAAGAATAAAGATGATGATTACGGTTGGTGGGAGCTCTCAGAAGGACACTATCGGGTAATTTTAAACGAAGAACTCAAAATAAATGATTCAAGCAATGAATTAGCGGTACTAACTCTGCATCCACATGGTCGTCAGGCATCACTGTCCGCTCCAACACAAGTACTGCCTATCAGTGAAGAGCCGGATTTACAGATGAACATCTCAGTTCCCTCAATAGGATGCAATATTAAGGAAAATGCCCGTATTGCAACGCTATTTATTTTAGAAGAATAGTTTACTATCTAATTATAGCTATTTCCTTTTTCACTAACCGTAATCACAATATAACTCTCTGATAAATAAATATATGGGCCAAAAAACAGATGGCATCTTTGCGCGTGGGACGCTTTTTATGGAAAAAGGTAACTATGAACAGGCGCTAAGACTCTTTAATCAGGTTCTCAATCGCGAACCGGCATATAATGAAGCACTAAAAAACAAAGTGCTTATCTACATTGTTAAGAAGGACAAAGATAGTATACAGGAAGTGTTAGAATCCGCTTTAAGCATAATACCACAAGATGATGAGCTACAGTATATTGCTGGCTCATATTACGTTAACATTAACTCTTTTAATAAAGGAAAAAAGCATCTTCAGAAGTCTGTTTCTATCAATTCTGAAAATACCATGGCCCAGTACAGTTTGGGATTAGTCTCTGCCAACCAGGATAGGAATTACAAAAAAGCTATTGCATATTTCAGTAAAGCTATAGAGCAAGACCCTAATTTTTCCAAGGCTCATTTCAGCCGCGGCTGTAGCTATTTAATGATAGGTGAGACCGACTTAGCTTGCAAGGATCTTAAAGAGGCACACAAATTAGGGCATCCGGATTCCCAAAATATAATGGCAGAATATTGTACAGGTAAAAACTAAACAGACGGAATGTTGTCATTCCCAGTTAGTCTTTTCGAAGTGGATTTTCGATTTTATAAGGCGCCTGTAAAAAAAATATCTCACACACTTTATTAATATCTCAGAAACTCTTAACTATAACGAGATATGATCTCGGTACTTTTGCTGCAAGCCTCAATGGTTTCCCAATTACTATATTCACCTGGAATAAGTTGATAGAGTAAAAATGGTTTGATGGTTAAATTTTGCAAGCATCTCCAATTTTTAAATCTTAAAGCCCTTACTAAACTTCACTCCCGGATTCGTAAGCATAATTAAGAATAAACGGCGTTTTCGCAGTCCCAAATAAAGCCCATAACAATGTACAGGCAGGTATACCATAAAGGTATGGCCAAAATTGCCATTTTGTAATTCAGCGGTATCGGGATATTAATAATCGCCTTCCCTTTGACTAAAGGCAGGAATAGCAACCTTAATAATAAGGGAAGTCAAAAATAATAAGGCTATAATGGTCCATAGCGCATAGTCCTGGAATACCGAAAAATAATTGATTAGCTCCCCTCCTAATAGTTTAGATATACCAACCATCATAGGAGTCCAAATTAAGGTAGAAATTAAAAAATAGGCGATAAACATCCAGAAACGGGCTCCAATAACGCCCGCACTAAAGTAGGTAGGTAAGCGGCTTCCAGGTAAAAAGCGACTGACTAAAATGATCACCGGTCCTCTGCGATGAAACCATTCCGCACTTTTATCTAAAGCGGATCTCGATAATATCCATTTGAACGGAATTTTATCAACTGCTTTTCTTCCAATAAGCCTGCCGGTAGCATATAGGCCAACATCACCTATTAAAACACCGATAAAACAAGCTCCCACTGCCGGCCAAAAGCCAATAAGCCCGCGAGCAGCCAGTAAGCCTGCACCAATACAGGTTAAATCCTCACTAATCCAAGTGGATAAAATAATAATGAGTACTAATAACAGTAAGGACGCGCCCTCGAATGGCGCATATTGTATGTTAGAGAAAGATCTCTCGGCCCGTTCTAACCGCTTTTTAGAAGCTTCTGTCCGCTCGACCGCCTGTCCTTGCTCTACTTGCTTAATGAATGCAGTTATTTCTTCTGCTATGGAGTTATTTCGGGTTTCCAGCAGATCGTGACCGGTTTTGTATAGTACTAACCGGCTTTGAGGGACCAGACGTGAATGCTCTTGTGCAGCAGCTACGGGAACTAAAGGATCTTCCGTGCCATGCAAAATGAGCATAGGCTCCTTGTAGTCCATCAAGTAGGAGCGTAACGGGCGCAAGTCTGATTCATATAAACTCTTGGCATATGGAACATTGACCCCAACCTCATTCAACAATCCGAAGTGCGGGATTAAGTTATGAAGGAACCATACGACTGCTAATTGCACAGTACGCACCGTGTGGTTGAGGCGGTGACTCCCTAAAAGCTCCAGCTCCTGGACTCCAATTGATGAAATAAGGCTAAGAGAAGCTAATTGAGCTGTATCCTCTTTGGCCCAATAAATGGCACTTGCCCCTCCCATCCCATATCCAATTATATGCACCTTATCCAAGCCGAGCGTATCCGCTATCTGATCGGAATAAGCAGCAAGGGATTTAAAGGAATAGCTGGGTAACTCTTCTTTCGGTGTTCCGTCGCCCGGCAGGTAAGGAATGATAACCCGGAACTGGTCTTTTAAATTTTGGGCAAGCTGTTCAAACACTTCAGGACCTTCAGCATCACCTGGAAGCATGATAATTGCCGGTTTTTCACAATCTTCTTCGTCATAAAGTTTCTCATAGTCGACACGAACGTACCGATCCAATGTATTTCCCTCTTTAGAAACGGCCTGTAATTCCATGTGCTGGTTGGCATGCCCTTTAAATTCATCCGTTTCAAATTGGCTTACTACTAAATGGGAAAGCAGCAGCAACGCTGCATAAATAAGCAAATATAGTTTCCAGCCATTTAACTTGCCAAGGATACGCATAGTAAGTTAAATGACCTCCTTCTGAACTTCCCTTTTAACTACAGGAATAAAATCATTTTGGATATTACGCCACAGCCGGCTTGCCATCTGTTTGCGATCATTTCCTGTAACCGTTTTTTTTCTAAACCTAATCGTTGCTTTAAAGCCCGACAATTTAAGCAATTCCCAGAAATGACTTACAAACTCCATATCCCCCCACCAACATATATAATTGGCTGCCGAACGGTTTGGATCTTTACTTTTGTAAGAAAGGGAGAAATAATGAACCTCCATATTCTTTTTGACGGGATACTGTAGCAAAGAACTGTGAAATGGTTTAACCACTTTCCCTTTGGTACTGGTACCCTCTGGAAAAACAGTAACCCCTTGGCAATCTCCAATGGATTGGGTAATAAGGCGGTTAACTCTGTACACATCTCTCTTCATATTTCGATTAATAAAGATAATACCGATTAAATGAGAAACCCGGCCGATGACAGGCCAGCTACTAATGTCACTTTTAGCCACAAATGTTGTATCGGAAAACAACCAAAGAGGGATAATATCAATATAGCTTAAGTGATTGCCGGCCATAAAGAAAGGTGGTTTAGGCCGAGTTCCTTTCATCTCTACTTCAATATTTAAAAGCAATCGAATTAAGTTTGCCCAAACTTTAATTACCTGGTATTTCCACTTTAGCTGTTTCTTGGAGAAAATAACTTTTAGAATCAAATTTCCGATAAGTAAGAAAATTATTACCATAGAAGTAACAAACAAAAAGAACACAAGACGAACAGCGCCTCTAACGGTCCTAATCATAAAGGCTACGGTTTTTGGGTACTATTGAAAAAATAACGCGCGTGAGTCTTCGCCTAACTCTTGAATATCTACGAGTATTAAAAAATCTATCGTTTTAAATGATAGATCTAATGCTGGGTTTGACAATACCTTAGCTCCTAAATCTAAATATAATTGAAATAATTTTGGTGGAGTCAATTTTTGGCGAGTATTTTTTTCTATTGGTATTTTTGGGCAATGATAATTTGGCTTAGCCTCTACACTGAATTCAGGATGAAAATAACCCTTACGCTGTAAATAAGCCTTCAACATCCAGCCCTCTTTGGGGTCGGTACTGTTCAATGAGCAACAACCCAATAAGTATCGCGCCTGGAACTTTTGAATATACTTAGCAATACCTCGCCACAAGAAGTATAACACCCTTCCATTACGGTGCTCACGGTCTATACAAGCCCGGCCCACCTCTACCGAGTTTGTTAAGATGCTACCCAGCAAAAGGCTTAGATCAAACTCATCTTCGGTATAGTATCCGTGGTATTTTTGCGCATAGCTATAGCATTGTAACCGGTACGTTCCAATAACCTTATCATTTCTGCGATCAATAACCAGTAAATGATCGCATTGCTCATCGTACTTGTCAACATCTAGATGGTATTTTTGTGATGCTTTTAAGCCCTCCCCTAATTCCTCATTAAACACTTTATAACGGAGCGACTGTGCCGCCTCTACCTCTTCTACGGTTTGTGCTAACAACACCTCATACCGGCCGCTAGCTATATGTAATTCCCGTTGCTTCTGATTTGTCAAGTTAATCAGCTGTTTTATTAAACCTTAGTATTTCAATATAAGATTTTTTGAAGCTATATAAAGAAGAAGTCAAACCTATCCCGTATATTTGGTAATTTGAATCCATAAATTTAGTATTGTAAGCTTATAAAGCCGGTGTTTCTTTTGCCTGTAATCAACTTATTGCTCATTTACAATTACGAGCGCTAGCCGGTACTAAAGAGTTCAAGGATATGCTTAAACTGACAACATTCCCGACTATAATTTAACAGTCTTTAAGCCTTTAAATCTAACACAGTTTAATCAAAGTTATTGCAATACAGATCTCCTATTTATCCCCATACTATCAATAGTATTATTTCCATAATATTATTCCTATCATAATACTATTCCCTTTTATATCATTAATAAGCTTTGCGAAGTCCATACGTTCGTTCCCGCTACTTTAGACCAATTATAAAACATTAATCAATATTTGCCATCAATAAAAACTATGGAATCAACTTTAACGATTAGTGAAAACCTTAGTGATTTCTGGAAGTACGGTCCATGGGCTGCTGCTTTACTCAGTATCATATTTACACTGATCTTTTGGAATATTACCAATGTGTTGTGGGTCGGAATCTTTCGACTTACGGCCTTCATATGCTTTTCATTCGTCATTTTTGGCTTATTAAAGAGGATTAACGGCCCGCTTCAGCTAAATATTAGCTATAATCCGCAGTATCTTTTCATTGAGTACACCAAAAAGGGACAGACAATTCATAAAGAGAAAATAGAGCGCTCTGCCATACGTACTTTCACTGTTACGCAAAAGTCTACTTTTATTAACCAACTTACCCAAACAGCACAACAAGAGACACTGCGCATTCACTTTCAAGATGGCGAGCATCCGCTGCCCTTATTCCAATTTGATGGCCGTACACTCTTTTTCGATCCCGATAGCATTGCTCAGACTGACCATTTTCTGCAGAATTTGATTACCAATAATCTATAAGTGGACATGCAGAAGTATATTAACCCCATTACCGAATTTCTAGTTATTATCTAAAATCCTAACATTTAAGTAGAATCACAGAGAGATACTGCAATTTATCCTCCTGTGTTACTACTTGTTTAAAACCATCTATTATAATGCATGTAAATGAATATTAAATACTTGCATCATTAATATTTTTTCCGCACCCTTTAGCTTATTCATACTTATTCATAAACTCTTAATTAGGGATTCTTAACACTCATGAAAAAATATGTGCCTTTCCTATTCCTTGTGATAGGTTTAATAGTCAGTTGTACTACTTCTGAACAAGAAGAGAGTACGAACCAAAATGGAACCACCGCTCAAACACAAGACCAACAACCTACCGGCCAAGAGCTTGCTCATAAGTTTATCATTGTCGATGGACATATCGATGTCCCTTACCGGCTTAAAAGCGAATGGGAAGACGTTTCTAAAGCAACAGATGATGGAAACTTTGATTATCCGCGTGCCAAAGAGGGCGGTTTAAATGCTCCCTTTATGTCAATTTACATTCCAACTGAATATCAAAAGTCAGGTGGAGCCAAAGCGTTAGCAGATAGCCTTATTGATATGGTATATAAGATTGCCGAGAAGCATCACAATAAATTTGCTATGGCAACCTCTCCCAAAGAGATTCAACAAAATTTTAATGATAGTCTGATATCTTTTGCCATGGGCATGGAAAATGGGGCTCCCATTGGATCGGACTTGTCAAATATTCAATATTTTTACAATCGCGGAATCCGTTATATCACCCTGACCCATGGAAAAGATAATAAGATCGGTGATTCCTCATATGATAATTCGCACACGCATGGAGGACTTACTGATTTCGGGAAAAAGGTAGTGAAAGAGATGAACCGGGTAGGAATTATGGTGGATGTCTCTCATATCAGCGATGATACGTTCTATGATGTCATGGAGGTTTCCGAAGCCCCCGTCATTGCCTCCCACTCTTCTGCAAGGCACTTTACCCCTGGGTTTGAACGGAATATGAATGACGAGATGATCAAGTTGCTGGCCAAAAACAACGGCGTGATCATGGTCAATTTTGGTTCCGACTTTCTTGACGAGGAGACGCGAGAAAACTCCGAGGGGCTGCGCGATCGGATCATGGAAAAAATTAAAGCTGAAGGCCTCGAACCCGGCAGTGATGAAGCTAAAAAACGCTATAAAGAACTACATGAACAAGAATATCACTTTAGTGACGTCCAAAAGGTAGCTGATCATATCGATCATATTGTAGACCTTGTCGGCATTGACCATGTAGGCATCGGTTCCGACTTCGATGGCGTAGGCAACACGTTGCCAGTGGGATTGAAAGATGTCTCTGCTTATCCTAATCTTTTTGACGAATTACTTGACCGTGGCTACAGTCCTGAAGATATCCAACAAATTGCCTCTGGTAACGTATTCCGCGTATGGAATAACGTTGCAGAGGTTGCAGATAAACTTGCAGATGAGTAATGAACTATTTAATATCATTATAATCTCCTTTATACCATATGATTAACACATATTTCTATATATTTTATAACCTTAAATACCTTTGAAAGGCCAAATTTCCTTATACTTATTTTCTATATTTAAGACTCATTAATTATGTCAGTAGCCCTAATTACAGGGTTTTATTATTACAGGATACTGACAATCACAATCCTGCATAAAATCATTATTAGTGTCTCAGCCTCAAAACACTCCCCTTTGCTGATTTATTCTAGCATATATAATATATCAGCATAAAAACCTATTGTTAACTCGTATCAATATTCATTTATGAATGATTTTAGCGTCCCCACCTTACAGCTGGATGAAACCATATGCCGAACTAATATCAGACGTATGGCGCAGAAGGCTCAGAAGCTGCAGCTTGAATTTAAGCCTCATATGAAAACCCATCAGTCGGCCGAAATAGGTAAATGGTTTAGAGATGAAGGTGTCCAGGCCATCACAGTTTCATCCGTTAGTATGGCTCGCTATTTTGCTCATAACGGTTGGCAAGATATCACTATTGCTTTTCCTTGTAATCTGCGTGAATCGGAAGCAATTGACGAATTAGCGGCACAGATTCGCTTAACCATATTAGTAAATTCTGCAGAGACAGCCCGCCAGCTTGATAGTGCGCTAAGTAACAATGTTCAGGCTTATATAGAGCTGGACGCCGGAGCAACCAGAACGGGTTTGTCCCCTACAAATGTTGAGGAAATAGAAAGGGTTATTTACTTCATCCAAAAGCGCTGCTCACGAATTGAATGGTTGGGCTTCTATTCGCATCCCGGACATTCTTATAGTGCGCGTTCCAAGGATGGAATCCGGCAAATCCATCAATCTACATTAGCACAGGTCAAGGACCTCAGGCAAAATTTATCTATAGGTGATCAAAGTCCAGATATATGCATAGGCGATACTCCTTGCTGTTCTGTGGGAACCGATTTCAGCGGTATCGATGCCATAAGTCCGGGTAATTTCATCTTTTATGACCTCATGCAGCAGCAAATTGGCAGCTGCAACATCAGTAATATTGCCATAGCCGTTCAATGTCCCATTATAGACCTATTTCCAGAACGGAATGAAATAGCCATTTATGGCGGTGCCATTCATTTCTCTAAGGAGTATATCAATGACTCCTGCTTTGGATATGTAGCTGAACGATCAGAAAATCACTGGACAGTACCCAACCGATCAACCTTTCTACAGCGCATTTCCCAGGAACATGGCATTATTACGTGCCAACCTGAAGACTTCGAACGTTATTCCGTTGGAGAGCTCATAACTATTTTGCCTATTCATTCTTGTTTAACGGCTAACCTTTTAAAACAGTATCATCTTCAAAGTGGAAATATCATATCACAATGGAAATAGTGCTGCTGGAAATATACATCACCTCAAGGCTTATTAAATAAACTGAGTTAGATCTTTCATTTTTAGAAAGCCTTACCATTTCTATAAGCAGCTGATAATTACTATATTAGAACTACCTTCAAGCCAATATAAAATTGAAACTAATAATATATGGAAGTTCAAACAGCTGATAATAAGTTTCAGCAAATTATCTATGGCGATTCGCTTTACGAGGAACTTAAAAAACACCTAAGCCAAAATGCTGACAAGCCTCAGCATCATTTATCGCTTTTCCTCGGCATCTATCTCCCAGATAAAAAAAAGGCGGTCCAAGAGATTGCAGATCAGCTCAATCATGACGTAAAGATAATTGATACTGAAAATTATGTGACGAAAATTGAATCGGAAACTTTTCAAGGGCTCGATGAGCTATTTAGCAACCTTCAGCACGAAGATACCATCCTTTACTTCAAAAACGGAAGCAAACTCTGTGGCAGCTACACTGGGAATTCATTATCCAGAGTAAAATATGCGACTCCACAAGAACGTTATTTTATAGATAAAATACAGGACTTTAATGGCTTAATCATTGTTGATATTGAAGAATACACCGATGCAGACAAGTCTTTAAGGCGTGCGGCGCAATCCATTGTCTCTTTCAACTTACCTGATTCCAAGCTCTCGCGTTTTATGTGGCATCTCAAAAATTTTAGTCCGAACGGAAATGATCTAAAAACAAGCCGTCCTGAAGCATATAGCGAGTTCGTTTAGCAAAATTGCTCTCTGTTATTAAATATAATAATTGTATTCTGGCTTAAACGAGTTCTTATCCTGGGAACCATCCCATTGTAGTGAGTGTAGAGGTGCTTGGTATCTGCAATGCCGATAAAGATTGTATGAGAATTATATGAATATAAGAATAAGTACTAAAAAAGTAACTCAAAGAATAAACAAATTAACACTATGGCTCTTAAAATAAAAAAGGAAACGGGTGGCCGTCGCGGTAAAATTGTAACCGTTATTAGTAATATCCAGCATAATCCACAAGTGATAAAGAAACTTGAACGATCGCTAAAACAGCAATGCGGTGCCGGCGGAACCAGCTATGCCAAAACCATTGAAATCCAGGGTGATCATGTAGAAAAAATAAAAAAATACCTCAAAAAAGAGGGATATAACATTAGCTAACCAGACGGTACATTTTGGGGAAATATAGTGCTTATTTTATCTATAGGAGGTCGCTTTGAAATGCTAAGCCTATAATAGCTTCCTTCCCTCTTTTAGGGCAATCGGGGGCTTAACCCGCAATCACTTTTCATCTACGCAGGTAACTGCACTGGGATTCCAAGTCAGTGCGCGGGATGGCCCATGGAGTTGGGTTTGCATAGGGTTATAACATACTACCACTTAGCTCCAGCGTCACCAACGGCCGTTCTCAATATACGTTCCCCATGGTCCATTTTCTTTTTTTGATTCCTGATCACTACCCGGCTAACTTTAATTACAGATTTGCATTCCTGGCTCCTCTAATATGTTTACTTTTCATCTGTTTCTGGCAGTTTTCCCAGCGTAACTTCTTTATGAATTTTTTCACCCGACCGCCATACCAATAAATCAACAACATCTCCGGGATCTCTTACTGCAATCCGGAGTTGGAGCTCATTGGATTTATTTACCTGATGTCCATCAACACTCAGTATAATATCATCCTGCTCTAAGCCTGACTTTTCGGCCATTCCGTCAGGGACAAGGTTGACAATCTGTACCCCATGAATGCTATCCATTTCGAGCTCATTAGCAGTATACGCATCATTAGTCCTGATGGTTACTCCTAATAAACCGCGACGCACCTCGCCATATTCAATAATATCAGTGGCTACTTTGAAAGCTAAGTTCGACGGAGCAGCAAAGCCATAACCCTGATAATTTCCACTCATTGAAGCAATGGCCGTATTCACGCCAATCAGCTCACCGCTAGTATTCACCAGTGCGCCGCCACTATTGCCTTTATTAATAGCAGCATCCGTTTGGATAAAACTTTCTATCCTCCTCTGGTTGTGGATAATATGCATATCTCGGTTCAATGCACTCACAATACCTGCTGTTACCGTAGATCGCAATTGAAACGGATTTCCAATGGCCATCACCCAATCGCCTACCTCAACTTTATTGGAATTTCCTACCGCAATAGCCGGCAATTCCTGACCGTCAATTTTTAATACTGCTAAATCAGTGGTTGGGTCCGCTCCTACAAGCCGAGCATCAAAATGGCGCTTATCATGCAGCGTTATATTTATACTTCCTTCTACGGCCTGATCAACTACATGATTATTCGTTAATATATATCCATCACTGCTTATAATAATACCCGATCCGGCTGTATGAGCTTTATGCGGAAACAAGCCGTCCCAAAACCCTTTATCATCTTTCTGGTCTTTATGTATATCATCGTCCGGAATATTCTCGTAATTAGTAATGACCTTTGTTTGGATATAAACGACTGAAGGACGCGTTAGCTGCGCCACCTCCTTAAATAAAAAGCGCTCATCAATTTTTTGAAGCTCTTCGCTGGTAAAAGCAGGCTCATCACTATATCTTATATTCGTTGTTTTAACCTCTGCCTGATCTATTATTACCGGCTCTGATTTCTGTTGATAAAGGATATACAATGCTCCTATTACAACACCAATAAGCAATAATAAAAGACCGGTGAGGTAGCGATTGTACTTTTTCATGTTGCCTCCTGTAGTATTTGTTCAAAAATAGCATCTGACTTCCGTTCTCTTATTCCTTCAACCTGATACTTAAAATAACGGTCCAGACATTCTACTAACGATTTTAATTCGCTTCCCTTAAAAGATATATCGAATAATTTGGAACTCCTCGACTTTAATGCAGTTACTAAGAATTGTGCCTGGCGATATGATAATTTAATGGTATGCGCGGTTACCTGCTTGTTACTTATTAAACCAGTTTCTATGTTCAAAAAGTTCGCTTTATTATTAGCAATATTTTCACCAAGCCGTAGTCCTATACCCGTCAGTGATGCCAGGCGAATTTGAAGATACGGAAACAATAGAGGCGGATGGATATCAGTTTCACTCAGCCATTGAAGTATTTTTACGGTGAAATCAAATAGGGGTTTATTTACTTCATTATCATGCAACAGCTGGCTAATCAGTTCCAGCGCAGAAGTCATAGTAGCCATTTTTTCGAAGTCAACCCGTAGGTTCATTAGTTTCTTAACATAACTGGCCTCAGTAAGAATTTGTACGGAACGCGATTCTTTATAATAATATACCATATCCAGCCAGTTCCCCACTTCAATGAGCCCTGAAAGCTTATTCTTCGGTTTCTTAGCTCCTTTTGCGATAAGTGCAATTTTACCATGCTCCCGAGTAAGCACGGTTACTATTTTACTGGTCTCCTGATAATCAACAGATCTGAATATAACAGCTTCAGTATGGGTAATCATTTCTTTTCAATTACAAGATGTATTAGCTCGGCAAGCTGCAAGGATTAGTCTTTCGTCTCCCTATATCCCATTTTTCACATCCTCATTAAGGACATAAATATGTGGTTTTAATTTTACGAATGAGAACTGAAACAATAAAAAGAAGTGGAATGAATCCCTTAATTAACCGGGCTACTGGTTAACTGTACAGCTTTAACCTGTTCAGCTTGTGTATTTAATTCATCAATAGGCCGCAACTTTTGCGTAGCGTTCTTTAATAGTGTCTTATATTCTCCATCCTCGTGTTGAACGGGATCCCCAAATTTCAATATATTGTTGCGATCCTCCCACGGTTCGATATCCCTTTGATCAGTTTCCGTCACTTTTGTAAAAGAGGCAATCTCATCTATATCAAAGACAGGCTGAGAAGCTACCGCACCTTTAGTCATAATGTCGTTTTCTATTGCTTCATTATTTCCTTCGCCCATAAACATCCATGCGCTGCCTGCTGTTAGGCTAAGTACCAATACTGCTGCTGCAGCATACTTATAGTAACCCTGCTGAATTGATCTGTTGGCTCCTCGGTTCTCCTTGGCTTGTTCAGCAGCCTGATCTAAAATACTATTCGCAAGTTCTTGTGGAGGGCTTTTTTGTGGCAGTTCATCCAGCTTTGACAGCGTTTGCCGCATACTTTCAACCTCAATCAGCAGGTCTTCATCCTCCATCATGGCCCGTTCCATTAGCAGTTCTTCGGAAGGATCCATTTCTTTCATTAGATACCGAATGCAGTCATTATCCTCGTTGCGCATAATTTTGCTCTTCTTGTTCTTTTTCTTTTTCAAAAAGTTTTCGAAGATTTATTAACGCATACCGCATACGTCCAAGTGCGGTATTAATTGAAACATCAGTCAAGTCAGCAATTTCTTTAAACGGCATTTCATAATAATGCCGCAACATTACTACTTGACGTTGTTCTTCAGGTAAATCGCCTATATGCCTCATCAGGCTACTTTTAGCTTCATCCTTCTCATGCTGTTCCTGTGCGCTTATAAGATCTTCATCAGGCAGACGATCATAGAAATCAGTATTTGAGTCGTCGTCGTAGTTGTTATTAACGTCGACAAACCGTTTTTGTTTTCTTAAATAATCAATCGTTGCATTATGGGCAATACGCATTACCCATGCAATCCATTTTCCCTGTTCATTGTATGTATCATCCATTTTAGTAATAACCTTCGTAAAGGTCTCTTGGAAGATATCATCGGCCTTGCCTGCCCCACCGACCATACTGTAAATATAGGAATAGATCTTTGTCTGATGAC
>Ga0079226_10001656_pt1 | contig 17124 bp, 12 predicted proteins | sample Poulit2014_FD_76345 | JGI IMG/M metagenome (GOLD analysis project Ga0079226, IMG submission 76345) | Agricultural soil microbial communities from Georgia to study Nitrogen management - Poultry litter 2014 | ecosystem: Environmental > Terrestrial > Soil > Agricultural land | place: USA: Georgia...
AAGCCAGGCCGAACGCCTCATCAAATTCAATATCGTGGCCGGCGTGTTATGGCTGGCCTTTGGCGGCATACTGGCCATCGGCGTTGTCCTGACACGCTGGCCGGCATTCCGGTGGCTGGAAGCTGATACCTTCTACATGGTTCTCACGGCGCACGGCCTGGACATGCTCATCTTCTGGCTGATGTTCTTTGAAGTCGCCTTCATGTATTTTTGCGCGTCCGTGCTCTTGCGATGTCGCATCGCCACACCAAGGGTGGCGTGGCTGGGCTTCGCGCTGATGATCATCGGCTCCATCCTCAACAACGTAGCGGTATTCCGTGGCGGTTCCAGCGTCATGATGACCAGCTACGTTCCCATGATGGCCGAGCCTGCCTTCTATCTTGGCATCATCCTGTTTGCAGTCGGCACCCTCATTGGCTGTGCAGTGTTCTTTGGCACCCTGGTGGTGGCAAAGCGTGAAAAGACCTATGAAGGCTCCATGCCGCTTGTCACGTTCGGTGGCCTGACGGCTGCCATCATCATGGTCTTTACCCTGCTGTCAGGCGCCATCATCATCATTCCTGCCTGGCTGATGTCCATGGGACTCATGACGGTCGACCCCCTTATCTATCGCACAGTGTGGTGGGCCCTGGGGCACTCCTCACAGCAAGTCAACGTGGCCATGCATGTCACGGTCTGGTATTTTGTTGCAGCGGTCGTCCTGGGTGCCAAGCCCATGAGCGAACGGGTCAGCCGGATGGCGTTCTTCCTGTATATCCTGTTCCTGCAACTGGCCGCCGCACACCACTTGCTGGGTGACCCCGGCCTGTCCACGGCCTGGAAGATCACCAACACCAGCTACTTCATGTACCTGGCGGTGCTGGCCTCCATGCTGCATGGCCTGACGGTACCCGGTGCCATGGAAGTTGCCCAGCGCCAGCGTGGCCTGACCAAGGGTCTGTTTGAATGGCTGCGCAAAGCACCCTGGGGCAACCCGGTCTTTTCAGCCGTCTTCATTTCATTGATCGGCTTCGGCTTCCTGGGCGGCATTACCGGCGTCATGATGGGCACCGAACAGCTCAACCTCATCATTCACAACACCATCTATGTCCCCGGGCACTTCCATGCCACGGTAGTCGTAGGCACCACGCTTACTTTCATGGCCGTCATCTACTACCTGATTCCGGTCCTGTTCAAGCGTGAACTCATTGCACCCAAACTGGCCAAGTGGCAGCCCTATCTGTTTGGCCTGTCCATGTACTTTTTCTGCCTGGTCATGATGGGAGCCGGCACGCTGGGCGTCTCGCGCCGTCACTGGGACATGGCGTTTGAAGGCGTGGCCATGGCGTACGAATGGCCTGGCGCCGCCTACCTGATGATGGCCCTGGTCGGAATCGGCGGCATTGTTGCCATCGTGGGTGGCATCGCCTTCATCTACATTGCCCTGGGCTCCCTCATCTGGGGCCGCAAGCTCGAGCCCGGCGCCTCCAGCCCCGCCTTTACTCCCGTGGGCCGCGCCAGCCCCACTGCCGCTGCCCAGACCTACGGTTCCATCGGCTTTACGGCGCCCGGCACCTTTGTTCTGGCCATGGTCTTTCTGGTTGCCTTTGTAGTGTATTACTTCATCAACTGGAAATACCTGTCCACCCTGTGGGGCCTGAGCTGATCCCCTCCCTCCTGTCCGGCGCCTGGCGCCGGACAGGATTGACGGAGCCAAGCATGAACCAAGCTGACAGTCCTTTCCCCGCGCCACAGCCCATTCAGGTGGCTGCCGGAGCCACGTGTCCGGTCCATCCTCGCTGGCGTGTCGTGCTTGGCGTCTTCAAGCTGCGCATCGGTGTCCTGATCATGCTCACCGCATTGGCCGGCATGGCCATCACCACCCGGGGAAACATCAGCGGATGGCAGGCACTGATGGTGGCACTCAGTGTGCTCATCGCCTCGGCCAGCGCGGGCGCATTCAATCAGTACGTCGAGGCCGACAGCGATCGCCTCATGGCGCGCACCCGAAACCGCGCCTTTGCCAACGGCAGCCTCAAGAAGGGCATTCACTGGCCACTGATCATGCTGGGCATGCTGATCACGGCGATGGTCATGGCAAGGCTGGCAACCAACTGGATGTCGGCCCTGTTTGTCGTGCTGGGTGCACTCACTTATGCGTGGGTCTATACCCTTGCCCTCAAGCGGCGCACCCCATGGAATATCGTCATCGGCGGGGCCGCCGGCAGCTTTGCCGTGCTTGCTGGTGCCGCCGCTGCCCATCCACAACCCGATATCCTGGCATGGCTGCTGGCGCTGGTCCTGCTGCTCTGGACGCCACCCCATTTCTGGAGTCTGGCCATTGCCAACCGCCATCAATACGAAGCCGCCGGCATCCCGATGCTGCCTGTCGTGGTGGGTGCCGAACGGGCTGCACGCATTGTCCACCTCGGCACCATGGCGCTGGTTGCCGCCTCCCTGCTGCCTCTGGGCTTTGGTGCAGGCTGGGCATATGGCGCGGGCGCACTGATTGGCGGCGGGCATTTTCTGCGCAAGACGGCCGCGCTGGCACACCAGCCTGACAGAAGTCGTGCCATGTCGGCGTTTTTTGCCTCCATGCTTCAGTTGAGCATTTTGATCACAGGAGTCTGGATCGATGCGGCGTTGCGTTAACTGGCTGAATACCTTTTGTGCCGTGGCGCTGTTTGTCATCAGTGTACAGGCACAGGCGGCAACGACGGGCGTCGGGGCAGCGGCACGGGGTGCCGGAGAACTGCCTTCCATTGACGAGGCCGTCGCGGGTCAGCTCGCCGACGATGCGGTGGGTCGGGTGGTTCCCGACCTGGAACTGCTCGATCGCAACGGCAAGCCGGTGCAACTGGGCAACTATCGGGGCAAACCGCTGCTGGTGAGCTTCATCTATACCGGCTGCTTTGAAATCTGCCCCACTCAAACACGCACCCTCTATGATGCGGTCAAGGGGCTGGACACCATGCTGGGTGAAGACCAGTTCAACATCGTGAGCATCGGCTTCAACCAGCCTTTCGACGACCCACGCGCCATGGCCGCCTTTGCTGCCCAGCACCGCATCAAACATCGCAACTGGGAATTTCTCAGCCCCCGGGCGGCGGATGTCGAGACCCTGACACGCGCCTTTGGGTTCAGCTGGGTGGAAACACCCGCCGGATTCGATCATGTCCTGGGCGTCACGGTTGTTGACAAGGAAGGGCGCATCCATAGCCAGGTACTGGGTGATGTCGTGCGTCCGGAACGTCTGGGCACCCCCTTGCGCCGCCTGCTGCTGTATGAACAGCCTGAAGATAGCTTCCAGGCCGTCCACACGCTGATCGAGCGCGTCCGAATTCTTTGCACCGTCTACGATGCCAGGACCGGTGAATACCGGTATGACTGGAAACTGATTCTGCAAATGGTCAGTGGCTTGCTGTTCTTCCTGACCATGTTCATCTGGCTGTTTGGCGAATGGCGCCGACAAAGACAGCAACGTCGTCTGACAGACTTGCAATGCGCATCCGCAGTCCCTTCAATGTCCGGCAGGCAGGCCTGAAAGGCTGGCAATCCATCGAACGGTTCTTCGATGCAGCGTCCGGACCCGCCCTGAACCCCCTGCGCCACCTTGGTGCCGTGGCCATGCTGGCATTTGGCCTGCTGATTGGCAGCGGCATCATGCTCTACATATTTCTTGATACCTCCGTACAGGGCGCCTGGCAATCCATGGACAACCTGCGCCGCTTTCCGCTTGGTCTCGGAAACCTGTTGCGAGGCCTGCATCATTACGCTGCGGATTTGCTGATGATCAGCGTTGTGCTGCACCTGCTGCGCGAGTGGCTGCACAGCCACGAAAAGGGCGCCCGCTACTTCCACTGGCTGACCGGCGTCCCCCTGCTGGCATTTTGTCTGGTCAGTGCCATCGGCGGCTTCTGGCTGGTCTGGGATCAATTGAGCCATTATTCGGCGCTTTCGACAGCGGAATGGCTGGATGGCCTTCCGCTGCTTGCCGCGCCACTCGCTAGAAATTTTCTGGCCCCCGAATCCATGTCAGATCGCATGTTTTCGCTGTTCATCTTTGTCCATGTGGGCGTGCCCCTGCTGCTTGTGTTCGGACTGTGGTTTCATATCCAGCGGCTCGCTCATGTGAACATGCTGCCGCCCCGGCCCCTTGCCATCGGTATCATCGTGACACTGAGCGCATTGGCCCTGGGCCGGCCGGTCATCAGCCACGCACCTGCGGCCCTGGACCAGACTCCTGCCGTGCTCCAGCTTGACTGGCTGCTGTTATGGCTGCACCCCTTGACAGATGCCACCTCGCCACAGACAACCCTTGCGCTGGGCGCTGCATTCTTTCTGGGGCTGCTGGTCATGCCTTTTCTGTCCCGCACCGCCCGTCCACTGACCGCAGAGGTCCATCCCGACCATTGCAGTGGCTGCAAGTTTTGCTTCGATGACTGCCCCTACGCCGCCATTACCATGGTCAGTCATCCGGATGGCCGTCCGGGGCAACTTCTGGCCCAGGTAGATGCCGACCTCTGTACAGGCTGCGGCATCTGCACCGGGGCTTGTCCGTCGTCTACCCCCTTTCAAAAGGCCACCCCCCTTCTCACCGGCATTGACATGCCGCAACTCACTGCAGACACGCTGCGCACGCAGCTGGATGCCGCATTATCCCGCCTATCCGATACCCCGCCAATCGTGGTGTTTTCCTGCCAGCATGGTGCCAGTGATGCCAGCCTGCATGGTCCCGGCGTGGCCGTCCTTCGTCTGTTGTGTGCCGGCCACCTCCCGCCCTCATTCATTGATTACGCCCTTCGTCACGGCGCTGCCAGCGTGCTGGTGGCCAGCTGCCCCCCGAACGGCTGCGAGTATCGCCTGGGCGCACAATGGAGCCAGCAGCGACTGGCCGGTTTGCGTCCGCCTCGCCTGCGCCAGCTGCCTCCTGCCCAGGCCAGACGGCTACGGCAGGTCTATGCTTCTGCAGGCCAGGAAGACCAGCTCGACACCGCCCTGGCCGCACTGCGGGCCAGCCTGCCTCTCCATCCACCCTTCTCCCGACAGGAATGAAGCCTCATGACCCCTGCTCCTGACGCCACGACGAGCACCGCCCGATCCGGCAACGCACCTGGCCCCGTTCAATGGCTGGGACAGCTGTTGCTGTACGGTCTTTTTGCCCTGGTCATTGGTGTCTTCTCCCACTGGCCCACCTACCATCCGCTGGCAGCAGATGAAGCGGTGATCAAGGTCAGTGTCGTCAGGCTGGGCCAACCGGTCGGCGAGTGCCGGCGCCTGACCGACGAAGAGCTCGCCGAGCTGCCCCCCAACATGCGAAACCCCATACAGTGCCCGCGCGAGCGTGCCCCGCTGTCCATGGAAGTCCACATCAACGACGAACTCGCGCTCAAGCGGGTGGCCCAGCCCGGCGGGCTGTCCAAAGACGGTGCTGCCGCCATTTATGAACGCTTCACTGTTCCTGCAGGTGATCACCGCATCAGCGTGAAATTCAGCGATGACATCCGCCCCGGCGCCCGGCTCTACGAGCGTGAGGCCAGCCTGTCACTGGATCCCGGTCAGGTACTGGTGATCGACTTCAACGCCGACAAAGAAGGAATCGTAATCAAATGACTGCCAACACTCTATCTGTACACGAATCCACGGCGCCTCTGACCGCCTCCACCCCGGCAGACTACAGCCTGCCCGCAGTCACGACCGAAAGCCGGCTGCTCGCACGCGGCTGGCTCTGGCTGGCCCTGGCTGCCCTGCTGGGCTCAGGCCTGTTTTCTGTTCTCCTGGTACTGGCCCGGACACCGGGAATCAACGCCCTGCTGCCCGCCGGAGACTTCTTCCGCGTAACGCTGGTCGTGCACGTTGATCTGTCTGTGCTGGTCTGGTTTGTCGCACTGGCAGGCGTACTGTGGAGCCTGAACCTGCGTCCCGGCATGCCGGCAAAGGCCCGGGCTGTTGCGTGGCTGGCCCTGGCATTGTGCGCCCTGGGCGCCGCCGGCATGGCCCTGGCTCCTTTTGTGGACTCGGGCGAAGCCATCATGGCCAATTACATCCCCATGGTAGACAGCCATGCCTTTCAGGCTGCCCTGGTACTCTTTGCAGCAGGCTGTCTGCTGCTGGTCGGGCTGACGATGATCTTTACCGTGCCCATCGGCCCGGCCATCGACGGCACCGGTGCCCTGCGATTCGGCCTGCACGCCAGTGCAGTGGCAGCGGCAGTCGCCCTGATGGCATTTGCATGGTCGCTGATTGTCGTGCCCTCGGGTCTGGATGCCGAAGCCTACTACGAAATACTGTATTGGGGCGGTGGCCATGCCCTGCAGTTCACATGGACCTTGCTGATGCTGGTGTCCTGGCTGGCACTCGTTCATGCTTGCGGCGGACAGGTGCCGCTCAGTCCCCGAATCGTGCTGCTGCTGTTTTCTCTCGCCCTGATGGGCGTGTTCACCACCCCGCTGGCTTATCTCATGCACGACGTGACCAGTGTCGAACATCGCAACATTCACACCTGGGCCATGCGCCTGGGTGGCGGAATGGCCATCGCACCCATGATACTGGCCGCCTTGCTGGGCCTGGCACACCTGCGCAAGCTTGCCGATACCTTGCGGCCCCTGCGCGCTGCCGTACTGACTTCCATCCTGCTGTTTGCCGCCGGGGGGCTCATCGGCTTCACCATTGAAGGCAGTAACGTTCGCATTCCCGCGCATTATCACGGCAGCATCGTGGGCGTCACCCTCGCCCTGATGGGGGTCATTTACTGGCTGCTGCCCAGGCTGGGCTACCGTGCACCAGCCGGACGACTGGCCAGGATGCAACCCTGGCTCTATGGTGGCGGCCAACTGCTGCATATCATCGGCCTCATGTGGTCCGGCGGTTACGGCGTTCAGCGCAAGGTATCCGGCAGCGATCAGGTATTGCGCTCCACCGGCGAAGTTGCCGGAATGGGCCTGATGGGCCTGGGCGGATTGCTTGCCATCCTTGGCGGCCTGCTGTTTGCCATCATCGTCATTCGCAGCATGAAGGGGCGGCCGGCAGAGCCCATCGCCCATGGTCGGAGTCTCTCATGATTGGTGCGGTACAGCGAGCCCTGCGTTCCGGATTCATGGGCGTGGAAGCGGTCTTCAACCGCAGCTTTGGTGATCAGCTGAATCCGTTTTATCACCTCGGAAAGATTACCTTCTTCCTGTTCTGGATCATTGCGGTTACCGGCCTGATTCTCTACATCTTTTTTGATACCAGTGTCGAGGGGGCCTATCAATCAGTGGAAGCCGTATCCAGCGGCGCCTGGGGACTGGGCAACCTGATACGCGGCCTGCATCGCTATGGCTCCGACGCCATGGTCCTGACCATGCTGCTGCACATGCTGCGCTATTTTGCCTTTGATCGCTTGCGGGGCTTTCGGGCGTTTTCCTGGGTGACGGGTGTCGGACTGCTCTGGCTGACCTACCTGTCCGGAATCAACGGCTTCATGCTCCCCTGGGATCGCCTTGCCCAGTTCATCACCCAGGCCAGTTTCGAGTGGCTGGACTGGCTGCCGGGCTTCAGCGGTCGCCTGATCCGCAACTTCATTCTCCCGGAGCACGTGACCAATCGCTTGTTTTCACTGCTGGTCTTCATGCATATCGGCGTTCCCTTGCTGCTTCTGCTGCTCATGTGGGTACATGTGCAAAGGGTGCCCAAGGCGAGCACACAGCCGCCGCGTGCCATTGCCATCGCCCTGACCATGACCCTGGCCGTGGTCTCGATCGTGGTTCCCGTGACCAGCCAGGGTCCGGCAGACTTGCACGCCACCCCCATGGAACTGTCCATGGACTGGTTTCTGCTTCCCGTGTTCCCGCTGTTGCAGCAGGGCCATCTCGGCCTGATCTGGGCGCTGGTCGTGGGCCTGACCGGCATCGGCGTGTTGCTTCCCTGGCTCAGGCTCAAGCGCAGTGCGTCGGGCACCCACGATCTGACCATTCACCCCGGGCCGGCACAGGCCATTGCCCGGGCCGATGAAACCCTTCTTGAAGCCGGCCTGCGCGCTGAGCTGGCCCTGCCCTACGATTGCCGGTCAGGCGGCTGCGGTGTCTGTGTCTGCACCATACTGAACGGAAAGGTTGAGCTTGGCCCCTACCAGGAAGCCGCCCTGACACCCGCCATGCGGGCCCGTGGCCAGGCACTCATGTGCTGCGCTGTCGCCCTTGAAGACGTGGAGTTTGAAGTCGAAGGCGTCCCGTCACTGATTGCTGATGCAGACACCCATGCAGGCACGCAACGCTGGGAAGGTCGCGTACAACGCATGGAATTGCTGACACCGCGACTGATGCGGGTCTTCATTGCGCTGCCTGCAGGCAAGGCGCCTGCCTATACGGCCGGACAATATATCAACATCATTCTGGAAGACGGGGCAAAGCGCTCGTTCTCGTTTGCCAAGGCGCCGGTTGATCCTGGCCAACCCTTCCCGCTTCCTGACGACAACATCATTGAACTGCATATCAGCAAGGTAGAGGGCGGGCGCTATACCACGCACGTCTTCGAGCGCATGCAGCCAGGTGATACCGTTGAGTTCGAAGGGCCCGTTGGTCAGTTCACCCTGCGCGACAGCAACCGGCCCATCCTCATGATCGCAGGTGCCACCGGCTTTGCCCCCATCAAGAGCATTCTGGAAGACGCGTTCCGAAGTGGCCTGCAAAGACCAATCGAGCTGTACTGGGGCGTACGCACCGAAAAAGACCTGTACATGCAAGAGGAAATCCGGCGCTGGCAAACGACGCACGACAACTTCACCTATGTTCCGGTGCTGTCGGATGCCGACGAAGATACATCCTGGAAGGGACGCCAGGGCTTTGTTCACCAGGCCCTGCTTGAGGATCACCCCGACCTGAGTGGCTATGAAATCTATGTCTGCGGCTCGGCACGCATGGTCGAAACAGCGGTGCCGGAGTTTCTGTCAGCCGGATTGCCGGACACGTTCTGCTTTTCGGACGCGTTTGTGCCCAACTCGCAAAGCGTCCCCACCGAAGATGAAGAGCCTGCTCCCAAGCCGTGAAACCGGCCGCTGTGCCGGATCAGAATCCGTGCCTGCCGCGGTGATCAGGGCGTTGCCTGCACATCCTGGGCAGCCAGGGGGTCAAAGTCCTTCCATTCGCCGTCTTCCCAGTGCCCTTCGGCTCTTTCAACTTCGATGCCACCGTGCTGACGAAGCGCCGCAGCAATGGTTTCAACGTGCTCGGCGTCAGTGCGGACCGCCAGCAACACACCCGACGGACGCACACTGGAATCCGTTTCCTTGAGATCCGAGAGGGCTGACGAGGTACGAGTGGAGTGCTTTTGCCCCAACAGCGACAGACTGCCCAGCAGTGAGCCCAGATAGGCCCCAATGCCTGCACCCAGTGCGACAGGCAGCAAGGAACGCCATATGCCAAAGCCGATCAGCGCGCCTACCACTGCGCCGGCTACGCCCAGCAATGCAGCGCCGCCCATGGCGCCCCGCGTGGCATTGACAGGTGTGGGATCGTGTACCCCGTGCCCACCGGGCGCCGGACGTGCAGAGTAGTTTGGCGGGTCCACATAAAAGGTATGCAGTTCGTCGGCTTGCACGCCGCTGCCTGTCAGCGCTTTTGCCGCATCGCGCGCATGGTCGAACGTATCGAATCGGGCCGCTACGATTACTGACATGTTGATCTCCTTACAAAGAGCTCCAGACGTGGTCCGTTGCCGTACCCAGAGCCCGTTTGGTCTGGGCAAGCTGCGCTGCACCGTCTGTATGGACAACCACCGACCACTTGCCCTGTCTGGCTGCATCACGAACATGGAGAATCACGTTTTCATGATCCGGCCGCGCCGTGACGAGGCCACCAAGCATCAGCCCACCGGCCGTTGAGAAAAACATTAGTGCCACGGCTGACATCAAGGGAGCGGAACGCACACCGGGCCATCCGGAAGCAAACACGATGGCCCATGCCAACAAGCCAAGCACAAGGCCGGCCAGGCCAAGGATGGAATGGGCGCGAATCGCCGTGTGGACAATACCCTGTGTTTCGGGCTCAAGCTTTCTATCGTAATGCGTCTCGTGAGGATGGATGATCCGTATTTGCCGAGACCTTAATCCAATTTTGTCCTTGAGCCTTGCCACGATCCGATCAGCCTCACGCTCATTCTCCAGAATACCGACAGACTTCGAACCATAATGCTCACCAATCAGTGTTTTCCAGATCATAATGACCTCCACCCACTATTTCGCAACAAAACGGAATAAATGCTGCATCAGTCCATGAATTCAGTGTATGGATGGCCTATTCAAGCGTCAATGAACGAATCACTATGAGACAAGTGTTACCGGACGGAAATTCTTTAATGCAAAGCTTGTTATTTACATGGCAATGAATCTCTCATCCGATTACGAAAGACAGATTGCAATGCCATCGATTCGATTGATACCAGAATCACTTTATTCTTATTAACCATTAATTTCTTCTGCAAGAGAATCCATGCATGTCATGACAGAATGCATGGCCCATTTGAGGGCCATCAACTGCTCGCGCTGATCTCTCATTCTGGAATGTTCGAACAAGCCGTCAACCGCCCCCTCAAAGTCTTTGCTTCCATCCCAGGATAACGATATGTCCACATCCGCGCTTGGGTTCCTCAGCGTCCCGCCAAGCAAATGAAGACCGTCGCGGATGGACTCCGTGACGAGGCGAATGGTTCTTGTCTCATCCTCGGTGGGCCCATATGAAAGATTGATTGCAGTGAGCTGATTGATCAAGGCAATGCTGTAGCCAAGCTCACTGGCCCGATTCAACAACGGCCTCGATAATGGAAATGCTGTACGTTTGCTCATCCAGCGCCGTGCCGCTTTCATTTGATCCCAATCCAGAAATAGCGTGGCCTTTTGCAGAGTGTCGATAGCCTTTGTTTGTTCCACTCCGGCATGCTCATGACTGCGATTGATTAAACGATCTGCGGCAACATCAATAAAACTGGCAGCCGAACACAAGGCATCCCCCAGTTCATTGGCAGCGCGTCGACGTGCACTGAGAGGGAAAGCAATCATTGATGCAAGCACCGCACATGCCGATCCAATGGTTACCGCAATGGATTTTTCGAGTGCCTCTTCAATCAGACCGATATCTGGTGTCACGGCAATAATCGAAACCGTTACCAGCCCATACGAAAGGGATGGCCATCGAATCGTCAACAGACTCATTATGACGACGCCGACAGAAAGCACCATTACGATATGATCGGAGCCAATGAGTGCGATCAGAAAGACCGCCAGGGCTGCACCCGAAAATGCGCCGGCTGTCCGCCACAATGCCGTCCCCACTGTGCCACCCACACTGGCCTGGATAACAAACAACGCCGAAAATACCGCCCAGGTCACCGTCTCCAGCGGCAGTAGCTGCATGATGAAAAATGACAAGACCACAGCCACCACAGTTTGCACTGTCGTGCGAAGCTCATCCCGCCTGTATAGGCTTCTCGCATGCGGTGGCACCAAGGACAATAGCCGCATAACAACCCGTACTGCGTCATGAAAAGGCCAATTTTAAAAGACGCTTTGCCAGCCCGTTATTTCATTATGTGCCAGATCACTGCTTATTATGGAATGATCATGATGCCATTTTGGTCGCGATGTCGTATCAAGGAGGCCATGTGCAAGAGGGTCGATACGGCTGCTGCTGTGGCGTCAATCAGGCCACAACCACGTGATCTCCCTCGCTGTCCAACGGCTGCATTTCACCAATAACGGTGGCCTGGGTGAGACCATCCTGATGAAACTGTTCCAGAACAGCATCCACGGCATCCGGCCGGCAGGACACCAGCAGACCACCTGAAGTCTGTGGATCACAAAGCAAGGCACGGGTCATGTCTTCAATACTGGGGCCCAGACGGATGGCCTCACCATACGCCGCCCAGTTCCGTGCCGATGCGCCCGTGATCAGCCCTTGTCTGGCCAGGGCGGGGACATCGGGCAGCCAGGGCAGGGATGATGCCCGGACATGAGCCGCCAGACCAGATTCGCGCGCCAGTTCAAGCGTGTGGCCCAACAAGCCAAATCCCGTTACGTCTGTCATGGCATGGACACCAACAAGCGCCGCCAGTGCCGGCCCCGAGCGATTGAGCTGCGTCGTGCTGTGCAGCATGGCCTGGTATTGCTCTGGCGCCAGACCGTCTTTTTTCAGGGCGGCAGACAACACGCCTACACCCAGTGCCTTGCCCAGAATGAGTTGGTCTCCGGCGCGCGCTTCGCTGTTTTTCCTGATGTGGTCGGGGTGGACCAGACCCAGAGCGGCAAGCCCGTAAATGGGCTCAACCGAGTCAATGGAATGGCCGCCCGCCACCGGCGCACCGGCCTCGGCACACACCGACGCCCCGCCTTCAAGAATGCGCGCGATGTCAGCGTGATCCAGCACATTGATGGGCATGCCCACCAGCGCCAGCGCCATGATGGGCGTGCCCCCCATGGCATAGATGTCCGACAGCGCGTTGGTGGCGGCAATGCGACCGAAATCGTAGGGATCGTCCACGATGGGCATGAAGAAATCGGTGGTAGCAACCAGCGCCTGCTGATCATTCAACTGGTAGACGGCCGCATCGTCAGAAGATTCGTGCCCCACCAGCAACTGGGGTACGGCTTGCGCCACGGGCATGTTCTTGAGCAAACCGGACAGCACGCCGGGGGCAATCTTGCAGCCACAACCTCCACCATGTGATAAGGATGTCAAACGGGGCGATGCCTGCAATGTGTCTGTCGTGCTCATGCCTGTCCCTTGCCTTGGCGGAAAGCAGCAGGAGTCGAACCTGCCTGGGAGTGTCTGACACCCCCAACTGGGTTTGAAGCCCAGCCATGCCACCGGACACGCTTGCTTTCCAATGATTTTTCATAGTAACCGGTGCTAGAACTCCGTGCCATCCGGTCTGAGCAGATGTCGATCCCGAACGCGACGACTCAGCCCGGCACGATTGAAAAACTCCAGTATCTGCACGCTGCGCTTGCGGCCCAATCCGACATGATCGCGGAATTCCGCCACGGTGATCCCGTCATTCTGCGCCTTGTCTGCCAGTAGCTGCGCGAGCCCGCGTATCTGCTTGCGGGAATAGAAAAGATCGGGTACCACCTGGTAGACGTCTCCGGACCGCAACAGCTGTCTCATCAGGCTGCGCATCTGCTCTTCCGCAGCATTGAGCTGACGGGCCAGATCACGCACCCAAGGCGGGTCGTTACCCCCGTCTTCCACCAACACCAATACAAGCTGTGCCAGCGCCTGATCCGCGTCGGACAACCGGGCCGCATGACCGGGATCGTGCAGCCAGGGACCGTTGCGCTCCAGGCGACCGTCAGCCAGCAGGGCCTCACAGAGTGCACGCCACAGTCCGTCGGATACCGTTGGCATGGCCAGACGGCGTAGTCGGGCGCGGTCAACACCGGGCTCGTCAGGGTGCCTTTCGTGAAATTCCTGCAGTGCCTGCTCCGCACGCACCAACAAGGTTCTCCATGTGTCTTCGTGGATGAGGAGGGGCTCATCGTGACCGGAGGCCGCATCGCTGCCCTTGCGGCGGCGCTCAACCCAGCGCATGGTCAGCTCGTTGCCAATTTCGTTGTCTGCAATCTGCTCGCCAGGTGATGCGGTACGCATCAGCCGCATCAGCGTGGTTTCACCCAGACCGTGATCTGCATGACGCAACAACGCTTCCAGGTCTGCAGTATTCAGGAAATCATTCAGTGCGGCCAGCCACGCCAACCGCCTGGGTCGGCGGCGCCGGCGGCCAGGCGCCATGGCATCCAGCACCCGCCCTCCGCCAATGGTCTGCCTTGCCTGGGCATCACGGATGATGAAATGGTCACCCGGCAGTGCGCAGACAGGCTTGTCAAACACCAGTTGCGCCAGCGCATTGCTGCCCGGCGCGATTGCACTGCCTTCCAGCGGCACGACCCTGCTCATGCGATGCGCTGCGCCCATGTGCACATGAACAGGCGTCCAGGTACCCATCTCGGGCGCCTGTCGCAATAACGTCAGTTGCACATCCATTCGTGTGGAGGCATCCAGGCATCGCGCATCCGCAATCCAGTCTCCACGGGAAATGGCAGCGGCATCCATGCCCGTGAGGTTGAGCGCACAGCGCTGGCCCGCCTGCGCCCGTCGTGCGGGCTGGTTCTGGGCATGAATGCTCCGTACACGCACCGGGCGGCCTGCCGGGGCCAGAGCCAGCGGCGGGGCATTGACATCGTCAAGATCATGAATACCGTCGTGCACGGTTCCGGTAACAATCGTCCCGTGGCCCTTCAGGACAAAGGCACGGTCAATAGCCAGACGAAACAGACCATCGGGAGCGCGTGCAGGCGTGGTGGTCGCCCGCTCTTGCAGGTATGTTTTCAGGGCTGCCACCCCTTCATCATGGTCACGGACAGCGCTGAGCGCGAACACCGGCGCATCAGACAGAAACGTCTCGGATGTCAATGCCGCGACTTGATCACGCACGGATTCGAGCTGCGTGGCATCCACCCGATCTGACTTGGTGATGGCTACTGCCCCTTGCGACAGACCCAACAGAGACAAGATGGCCAGATGCTCGCGTGTCTGCGGCATGACACCATCATCTGCTGCCACAACCAGCAAGCAAAAATCAATGCCCGTGGCGCCCGCTGCCATGGTATGAATGAGGCGCTCGTGCCCCGGCACATCGATGAAACCGACAATCTGCCCATTATCTACCGGCAACCAGGCATAGCCCAGTTCAATGGAGATTCCCCGCTCCCGCTCGGCCGGCAGCCTGTCGGTCTGCGTACCCGTCAAAGCTTCAATGAGCGTACTCTTGCCATGATCAATGTGCCCGGCAGTACCGACAATCATGGACGCAATGGCCTCAACTGGGCCTGGAAATCGGGCTCGTCGCACGCGTCAAGACACCGGAAATCCAGCCACAGTGCGTCTTGCATGATGCGTCCGATGACGGGGCGCGGCAAGCTGCGCAATGCGTCCTCGAGCGCCAGAAGCGCGCGTCCCGGACGGCCGGAGCGTGCGTACCGGATGACCAGACCATGACTGGGCAGTTCGTCCACAGGCAATGCACCACTGCCTATCTGACTGCGCATCGCCACGGAAGCAACACGATAATCTGCACCGGCTGCCTGCTGGACGGCGGGCAGCAGGCGTTCGGCTTGCTGCCTCATTTCGTCCGGGTGCCGCGTCAGCAGGCGATAGGTGGTCAGGCGTTGCGGCAGCAGCTCGGGAGAACGATAAATCTGCAAGACGGCTTCAAGCGCCGCCAGACGCATCTTGTCGACGCGCAGCGCCCGCTTCAGTGGATTTCTGGTGATTTCTTGCAGTAATTCGCGGCTGCCGGCAATCAGGCCCGCCTGAGGGCCCCCCAGCAATTTGTCCGCACTGAAGGTCGCCACATCCGCGCCGGCCTGCAAGATATCGCTGACGGTGTCTTCGCGGGGCAAGCCCCAGCGTGTCAGGTCAACCAGTGTTCCACTGCCCATGTCCATGGCAGCGGGCAAACCCCGTGCATGAGCAATCTCGGCTACGCCGGCCATACTGACGCTTTCCGTAAAGCCCTTGATGACGTAGTTGCTGCAATGAACCTTGAGCAGCAACGCCGATTGCTCGTTGACGGCCTGCTCGTAGTCCCCGGCATGCGTGCGATTGGTGGTACCCACCTCGATCAGCCTGGCACCCGCACGCTGCATCACGTCCGGGATTCGGAACGAGCCACCAATCTCTACCAGCTCGCCACGCGAGACGATGACTTCGCGGTCCATTGCCAGGGTATTGAGCATCAACAACACGGCCGCCGCATTGTTGTTCACGACGGTAACCGCCTCCGCGCCAGTCAATTCACACAGCAGGTTCTGCACCAGATCGTCACGATCTCCGCGATTCCCGGTTGCAAGATCGTATTCCAGGTTTACCGGCTGACGCATGGCCTGTACCACCGCCTGCACGGCCTCTTCGGGCAGAACGGTCCGACCCAGATTGGTATGCAACACCGTGCCCGTCAGGTTGAATACCGCTTTCAGACGGCTTTCATTCTGTTCGTGCAGCAAGGTTTCCACTTGCCGAAATACGGTTTCGGGGGTGATGTCGCCTGCCTGCAGCCCGTGCTGCAAAGCTTGCTCACGAATGTGGTCCAGCACGGTGCGCAAGACATCCCTGAGCCGGGTCCGTCCCACCATTTTCTCGAGGCGTATTGCTGCATCGGTCTTGAGCAGACGGTCTGCAGAGGGAATGGCCGTGACACCCACCGCAGCATTCATGCACTGGCCTGTGTATCGTGCCACAAAAAGGGATTACCACTGGCTCGCGTATACCCTGCCTCGCCCATGAGCATGTCGAGCATCAGGCTGGCGAGGTCATCCGCCACGGCATCGACCCCCAGTACCTTTTCCTGATAGAAAATCTTGCGGTAGGCATGGCAGGTATCGCAGGACTCTGCCTTGATGCCTTCGGGTCCGTCTTCGATGCTGTGGTAGGCAATGCCTTCGGTACTCTGACAGTGCGAGCATGTCACACGTACCAGATGCCATTCGGCTGAACACAACGAACAACACAGATAGCGACAGCCCTCCGCCGAGCCACCCACATGGACAATGCTGGCCACAGGCAAACTGCCACACAGCGGGCACACACCGTGCGGCGTGACAACGGGCAGGCAGGCCATGTCAAAGTCGGCTGCCAGGGCTGTCCAGTAGACTTGCAGTGCGGCCATCACGAAAGGTGCGCTGGCCGCATCGACGCCGTCCTCGCGTTCCGCCAGCAAGGCATCCGCCCAGGCCTCCACGTTCTCGGGGGAATGTGCCAGCTGTTGCAACAGCCCCTGCATGACTTGCTGCGCCGGCGGAGGAATATCGGGCACCTCAAGCAAGGAGTCGAGCAAGCGCTTGAGCAGCTTCAGCCATAACGGATGCCGGGCGTGGGCAGTGGCATGCAAGGGCGGCATGCCATGCGTCTGGGCCTGATCAATCTGCTGTGCATCGGGACCCGGCACCTGCGCGTCGGCAATCAGCTTGTTCTGCACGGTAGCGACTTGTGCCATCAGCTGCAGATAGCCAGCAAGTTGGCCGTTCTCGGCAGCCAGCTGCTGCAAACGTGCAGCCCGGTCTGAAAAAACAGCGGGCCTGACCGGCTGACGCCATCGGGGTATGGTGGTGTGATCGAG
>Ga0079226_10001657_pt1 | contig 17119 bp, 16 predicted proteins | sample Poulit2014_FD_76345 | JGI IMG/M metagenome (GOLD analysis project Ga0079226, IMG submission 76345) | Agricultural soil microbial communities from Georgia to study Nitrogen management - Poultry litter 2014 | ecosystem: Environmental > Terrestrial > Soil > Agricultural land | place: USA: Georgia...
CCGCCCAACGATCCCGAGCTGGTCGCCCAGGGCTCGGGCGGGGCCAACACGGTCTCGCTCGCCGCCGAAGGGGTGTTCAACTTCGCCCGCCGTCCGCTGCGGCTGCTGCAGATCCTGCCCGAGACCGTGGCCGTGGTGCCGCGCTGGATCGGCCGGGCCCGCCGCGGCCGGGCGATGCCGACCCCGTTCAGCGCCCCGCGCACCCGGTTCAACGCGACCATCACCGCGGCCCGCTCGATCGCCTACGACCAGGTCTCGCTCGACGATGTGAAGAAGGTCAAGAACGTCTTCGGCACCAAGGTCAACGACGTGGTGCTGGCCATGGTCGCAGGCGGCCTGCGCAAGTACCTCGAATCCCACGACGAGCTGCCCGAGACCCCGCTGGTGGGCATGATCCCGGTCTCGGTGCACGGCCAGTCCGATCGGCCCGGGACCAACCAGGTCACCGGCATGTTCACCGACCTGGCCACCAACATCGACGATCCGGTCGCCCGGCTGCGCCACATCGCCGATCACACCGACATCGCCAAGGAGCACAAGGACGCCATCAGCGCCTCGCTGATGCAGGACTGGGCCACCTTCGCCAGCCCCAACACCTTCGGTCTGGCCATGCGCGCCTATGCCCGGCTGCGCCTGCCCGACCGGCACCCGGTGGTGCACAACCTGGTCATCTCCAACGTGCCGGGCCCGCCGTTCCCGCTGTACTTCCTGGGCGCGAAGATCACCGCGATGTACCCGCTCGGCCCGGTCTTCCACGGGGCGGGGCTCAACGTCACGGTGATGTCGCTCGACGGCAAGCTCAACGTCGGGCTCATCGCGGCCAAGGAACTGGCCCCGGACCTGTGGAACCTGGTCGAGTCGATGGTCGAGGCGCTGGGCGACCTGGTCGCCGCCGCCGATGCGGCCGAGACCGCAGACCAGATCAGCGGTTGACCCCGGACGTCACACCACTGCCGGCACCCCGCGAGGGCGTGCCGGCAGTGGTGTCCACCGACCGTGAACTCGCGGCCGCGGTCGACCGGCTGGCCGCCGGCACCGGACCGGTGGCCGTGGACACCGAACGCGCCTCGGGCTTCCGCTACTACCAGCGCGCCTATCTGGTGCAGCTGCGGCGGGCCGGTTCGGGCACCGTGCTGCTCGACCCCGTCGCCGTCGACGACGTGTCCGCGCTGGCCGATCTGCTCGGCGGGCTGGAGTGGATCCTGCACGCCGCCGATCAGGACCTGCCGGCGCTCGCCGAACTCGGCATGGCCCCGGACTGGTTGTTCGACACCGAACTGGCCGGTCGCCTCCTCGGCTACGAGCGGGTGAACCTGGCGGCCCTGATCGCCGCCGAACTCGGTTACGGACTGGCCAAGGGCCACGGCGCCGCAGACTGGTCCAAACGTCCCTTACCGGCCGACTGGCTGAACTACGCGGCGCTCGACGTCGAGCTGCTCATCGAGCTGCGCGAAGCGCAGATCAAACGGCTCGCCGCCGAGGGCAAGATGGAGTGGGCGGCCCAGGAGTTCGAGTACGTGCGCACGGCCCCTCCCCCGGCCCCGCAGACCGACCGGTGGCGTCGGACCTCGAAGCTGCACACCGTGCGCGGGGCCCGGAAGCTGGCTGCGGTGCGCGAACTGTGGCACGCCCGTGACGATCTGGCCCGCGAGCTCGACCGCGCGCCGGGCCGGGTGCTGCCCGATTCGGCGATCATCGACGCGGCCGTGCGCGATCCGCTCACGGTCGAGGAGCTGACCGAACTGCCGGTGTTCAGCGGTCCGCGCCAGCGGCGCCGGGCATCGGTGTGGTCGGCTGCGCTGGCCCGGGCCCGGGCCCTGCCCGAATCGGAGCTGCCGCGCAAAGAGGCGGCCCCGTCCGGTCCTCCGCCGCCGAACCGCTGGAAGCGGTCCTCGCCCGAGGCCGCGGAGCGGTTGACGGTGGTGCGCGCCGAACTCGAGCGGGTCGGCGACGAGGTGACGGTGCCGCCGGAGAACCTGTTGGCCCCGCGCCTGGTGCGCCGATTGGGCTGGGAGGGCCTGCCCGCCCCGGTGGCCGGCGGCGGAGAGGACCCGGTCGATCGGCTCGACCGGATGCTCGCCGAGGCCGGTGCCCGGCCGTGGCAGCGCGCGCTGACCGCCGCACCGTTGGCCGCGGCGCTGGACTCCGTCACCTAAGCCCCGGACTCACCGCATACGTGGGCCGCGGGGCGGTCGCGCCCCGCGGTCGTCACGTATCTGCCGTCTGCCTCCCGCCCCGCCCCGGCGCGGTGAGTGCTACGCGATCTCGGCGCTGCTGAGCGCAGCCTCGAGGGCGCCGGTCTGATCGATCCGGGCGAATCGGCCCGCGATGTCGCGGGCGAGCCCGTCACCGGTCAGGCCGAGGCGTTCGAGGATGGCACCGCGATCGGCGTGGTCGAGGAACTCCTGCGGCACCCCGCGCACCAGCACCGGCACGTCGACCTCCGCGTCCTGCAGGGCGGCCGAGATCGAGGAGCCGATCCCCCCGTGCACCCCACCGTCCTCGACGGTGACCACCAGGCGGTGGCGGCGGGCCGCATCGGTGACCTCGGCGGGCACGGGCAGCACCCAGCGCGGGTCGATCACGGTCACCCGCAGGCCCTGGCGGGTGAGCTGCTCGGCCGCGGCGAGCCCGCGCACGGCGAAACTGCCGATGGTCACGATCAGCACGTCCGCCGGGCCGACGTCGTCGGGTTCGGCGAGCACGTCGACCGTGCCCTGGCGGCGCAGGGCCGGCACCGCGGCGGGCACCGCGCCCTTGGGGAACCGGATCGCCGACGGTCCGTCGGTGATCGCCAGCGACTCGTCGAGCTCCTCGGTCAGGGTGTCGGCATCACGCGGGGCGGCGATGCGCATGCCCGGCACGATGCCCATCAGCGACATGTCCCACACGCCGTTGTGCGAGGCCCCGTCGGTGCCGGTGACACCGGAGCGGTCGAGCACGAGTGTGACGGGCTGGTCGAGCAGGGCCGCGTCCATCAGCAGCTGGTCGAAGGCCCGGTTCAGAAACGTCGAGTAGACCGCGACGACCGGCTTGAGTCCGCCGAGGGCGAGCCCGGCGGCCGAGGCCACCGCATGCTGTTCGGCGATGCCGACGTCGAAGAACCGGTCCGGGAAGCGCTGGGCGAACGGGGTCAGCCCGGTCGGTCCGGGCATGGCCGCGGTGATCGCCACGATGTCCTCGCGCTCGGCGGCGCGGGCGATCAGATGGTCGGAGAACACCGAGGTCCAGTCCGGTTTGGGTGCCGACTTCGGCTTACCGGTGACCGGATCGATCACCCCGGTGGCGTGCATCTGGTCGGCCTCGTCGTTCTCGGCCGGCGCATAGCCCATGCCCTTGCGGGTGACCGCGTGCACGATGACCGGGCCGCCGAACTCCTTGGCCCGGCGCAGCGCGTCCTCCATCGCCGGCAGGTCGTGGCCGTCGATCGGCCCGAAGTACTTCAGCCCCAGGTCGGTGAACAGCACCTGCGGGTTGATCATGTCCTTGAACCCGGCCTTGACCCCGTGCAGCACCTTGTAGGCGGCCTCCCCGACCACCGGGGTGGAGCGCACCACCTTGCGGCCCGACTCCAGGGCCCGCTCGTAGCCGGGCTGCAGCCGCAGCCCCGCCAGATGCTGGGCGACCCCGCCGATGGTGGGCGCATAGGACCGTCCGTTGTCGTTGACCACCACCACCAGGGAGCGGTCGGCGCCGTCGGCGATGTTGTTCAGCGCCTCCCAACACATGCCGCCGGTCAGCGCGCCGTCACCGACCACGGCGACCACGGACCGTTCGGACCGGCCGGTGAGCTGATGGGCCTTGGCCAACCCGTCGGCGTACGACAGGGCGGCAGAGGCGTGCGAGGACTCGGCCCAGTCGTGCGCGGACTCGGCCCGGCACGGGTAGCCGGACAGCCCGCCCTCCTGGCGCAACTGATCGAATCCGTCCTTGCGGCCGGTGACGATCTTGTGCACATAGCTCTGGTGGCCGGTGTCGAAGACGATCGGTTCGGTGGGCGAGTCGAACACCCGGTGCAGGGCGAGGGTCAGTTCGACCACACCGAGGTTCGGGCCCAGATGCCCACCGGTGGCCGCCACCTTGTCGATCAGAAACTGACGGATCTCCGCAGCGAGGGCGACCATCTCATCCGAGGTCAGTCCGCGCAGATCCGCCGGGCTCTGAACGCGGTCGAGCACGTTCATCAGTGCCGTCCCTCCCTTGGCTCACCGGGTCGTGTCGTCACAGTCTACGGGTGCGGCCGCTCCTCGGCCGCCTCCCGGGGCGCGGCGCCGCCCGATCCGCTCACGGTGTGAGCAGCGCCAACGCCTCGAAGTGGTGCGTGAGCGGGAACGCTTCGAACGCGCGCAGGCCCTGCACCGCCATCCCCTCTCGACGGTACAACCCCAGGTCGCGGGCGAAGGCCGCCGGATCACAACCGATGTGGATCACCGGTCCGCGCGCGGCCGCCGCGACCGCGCGGGCCACCTCGGCGCCGGCGCCGGAGCGCGGCGGATCGAGCACGATCAGCTCGGCCCCGTCCGAGCCGTGGTCGGCCAGGAACCGTTCCACCCGGGCGGCGACGAACCCGATCTGCGGCTGATCGGTCAGCGCCGCCCGGCCCGCGTCCAGTGACTGCGGGGCGGATTCGACCACCGTGACCTGTCCGGCCCCGCCGACCGCGCCCGCCAGCGGCACGGCCAGCACCCCGGCCCCGCCGTACAGGTCCCAGGCCGTCCCGCCCGGAGTCGGGGGTGCCCAGTCGGCGACCTGCGTGCGGTAGGCGGCCGGGGCGTCGCGGTGGGCCTGCCAGAAGCCGCGTGGATCGAGCGACCAGGTGCGCCCTGCGACCCGGCGCACCACCTGCCCGTCGCCCTCGATCGTGCGGGCCCGGCGCGGCCCGGCCGCGGCCGCCCGGCGCGCAGCGGTGGCCCGCCGGGATCCGCCCCGGCCGCCGCGGCGCGGCCGGGCCGGGGCCAGTTCGACCACGTGCCGGTCGCCGTCGTCATCTAAGACCACCAGCACCTCGGCCCCGGGGGTGAACTCATACCGCCCCAGTCCGTCGACCAGGCCGGTGGCGAACTGGGCGCATTCGGTGCCCGGGACGACACGGGTGCTGCGGTAGCCGCGCCGGCCCAGGCGCCCGCGGGCGTCGACGGCGAGCCGGGCGCGGGTGCGCCAGCCGGTCACCGCGCCGTCGCCGAGCGGTGCGACCTCCACCGGCTCGTCGATCCCGGCCAGGTGCGCGAGCTGGCCGCGCAGCACCTCGGTCTTCAGTCGCCGTTGAGCCTCGGGGCTCGCGTGGGACAGATCGCAGCAGCCCGCCCCGCCCGCGCCGCCGTGCGGGCACAGCGGATCGATCCGGTCCGGGGAGGCGCGCAGCACCTCGATCGTCTCGGCCCGGGCGAAGGACCCGCCCTTGTCCTCGGTGATCTGTGCGCGCACCCGCTCCCCGGGCAGGGCGTGGCGCACCAGCACCACCCGGCCGTCGTGCCGGGCGATGAACACCCCGCCGTGGCCGATCGAGGCGATCTCGAGTTCGAGCACCGCCCCTGTGCCCGCGTCCGTGTCGATGCTCACCGATCCGCCTCCCGTGCCTGGGACTATCGTCCGCCGTCGTCTTCGGCGCCGTCGTCGTATCCGTCACCGTCTACGCCGCCGGGCCGCGCCGCGCGGGCTCCGCGCCGCCCGGTCGGGGCGAGTTGCCAGGGCACCGAGGTGACCATCACCCCGCGTTGGAACAGCAGGCGGGATTTGATGCGCAGCGCGCTCTGATTGTGCAGCACCTGCTCCCACCACCGGCCGACCACGTACTCGGGGATGACCACCATCACCACATCGCGCGGCGCCGCGGCCCGCAGTCGGCGCACGTATTCGCCCACCGGCGGGGCGATGAGCCGATACGGCGATTCGAGCACCTTCAGCGGCAGCGCCATCTCGCCGTCCTCCCAGGCCTTGCGCAGCGCCGCGGTCTCGCGCTGATCGACGTCGACGGTGACGGCCTCGAGCCGGTCGGGCCGGATGGCGCGCGCATAGGCCAGGGCGCGCAGGGTGGGTTTGTGCAGGCGGGAGACCAGCACCACGGTGTGGATGCGGCTGGGCAGCACGGGGCTGAATCCGGCCGGGTCGAGCTGCGCGGCGATCGCCCGGTAGTGCCGGCGGATCGCCTCCATGATCGTCATCAACGCCGCCATGAGCACCAGCACCACCCAGGCCCCGGCGGTGAACTTGGTGATCAACACGATCGCCAGCACCAGGCCGGTGACCACCGCGCCGAGCGCGTTGACCGCGCGTGCGCGCCGCATGCGCCGCCGCTCCCCGACCGTGACCGTGGTCAGCGCCCGGTTCCAGTGCCGGACCATGCCGATCTGTCCGGCGGTGAAGGCGAAGAACACCCCGACGATGTACAGCTGGATCAGCCCCGTCACCGAGGCCTTGGCACCGATGATCAGAAGCGCTGCGGCGACCGCGAGCGCGACGATGCCGTTGCTCAGCGCCAGCCGCCCGCCCCGGGTGTGCAGCTGGGCGGGCAGATAGCCACGCTCGGCCAGCACCGAGGCGAGCACGGGGAAGCCGTTGAAGGCGCTGTTGGCGGCGAACAGCAGGATCAGCGCGGTCACCGACACCACCAGGTAGAAACCGGGCGGGAAGTCGGCGAACACCGCCTGGGCGAGCTGGGCGACCATGGTCTGCTGCCGGTAGCCCTCGGGCGCGCCGACCAGCTGGGTGGCCGGGTCCGCGGCGATCTTCACCCCGGCCCGGTCGGCGAGCACGATCATCGACAGCAGCAGCGAGATCGTCACCACCGCGAGCGCGGTCAGGGTGGTCGCGGCGTTGCGCGCCTTGGGCGGGCGCAGGCTCGGCACCGCGTTGCCGATCGCCTCCACCCCGGTCAGCGCCGAGGAACCGGAGGCGAAGGCCCGCGCGAGCACCAGCACCAGGGCGAGCCCGGTCAGATCGCCGCCGGTGCCCACCAGCCCGAAGTCGGCCGATTCGGCGCGCAGTTCGGTGCCGCGGACGAACACCTCGAACAGTCCCCACACCAGCATCCCGGCCAGGGTGATGACGAACAGGTAGGTCGGTACCGCGAACACCGCACCCGCCTCGCGCACCCCGCGCAGGTTGATCGCGGCGATCACCGCGACCGCGAGCACCGCGAACAGCACCCGGTGCCGGTCGATCACCGGTACGACCGCCCCGATGTTCGATACCGCGGCCGCCACCGACACCGCGACGGTGAGCACGTAGTCGACCATCAGCGCCGCGGCCACCAGCAGCCCGGCGCGCGGGCCCAGATTGGTCGCGGCCACCTCGTAGTCGCCGCCGCCGGACGGATAGGCGCGCACGTTCTGCCGATAACCGGCCACCACCACGGCCAGCACGATCGCCACCGCGATCCCCACCCACAGGGTGAAGGTGTAGGCCGAGAGCCCGGCCACCGACAGCACCAGGAAGATCTCCTCGGGCGCATACGCGGTCGAGGAGATCGCATCGGAGGCCAGCACCGGCAGCGCGACGCGTTTGCGCAGCAGAGCGCGCGGTTCGGCGTCGGAGCGGTAAGGACGCCCCAGCAGCAGCCGTTTGACGGCGGTGGGCAGCGTGGACACCCCGCCCAGGGTAGGCCTGTCGGGCCGTGAGATGAAGCCCGGACCCGCGTTGTACCGTGCGAGGACCGGTGAGCGCAGATCCGGCACAGGAACCCGAACCGTGAGCGAGGCCAGGATGCAGGTGGTGGTGATGGGCTGCGGCCGGGTCGGTGCCGCACTGGCCACGGCGATGCGCGCCGACGGCCACCGGGTGACGGTGATCGACCGCGACCCGCAGGCCTTCGACCGGCTGCCCGAGGACTCGGGCTGCACCACGGTGGTCGGCCACGGCTACCGCCGCGAGGTGCTCATCGAGGCCGGGATCGAGCGGGCCGGCGCCTTCGCCGCGGTCACCAGCGGCGACAACTCCAACATCATCGCCGCCCGCATCGCCGACGAGGTGTTCGCGGTGCCGAAGGTGGTCGCCCGGATCTACGACGCCAAACGGGCCCGGGTGTACGAACGCCTCGGTGTGCCCACGGTGGCGACGGTGCCGTGGACCACCGAGCGGCTGCGCCACGCGCTGCTCGGCGACACCGCGCCCGAGCAGTGGGAGGACCCGACCGGTTCGGTGACGGTGCTGGCGCTGACCCCGCACAGCGACTGGGTGGGCCGGCCGCTGGCCGACCTCGAGGCGGGCCTGCAGGTGCGGGCCGCGTTCGTGATCCGGTTCGGCGCCGGCGTGCTCCCCGCCGCGCGGACCCGTATCCAGGACGAGGACACCGTCTACGTCGCCGCCCCGCGCGAGCGGGTCGCCGAGGTGCTGGCACTGGCGGCCGCGCCCCCGACGCCGAGGGAGCCGTAGACATGCCTGCACCTATGACCGCGGCCGGCAGCGGCCGCCTGCAGGTGGTGATCGCCGGGGCCGGCGCGGTCGGCCGGGCCATCGCCACCGAGCTGACCGAAAGCGGCCACCGGGTGCTGCTGATCGACCGGGACGCAGCCCGCATCGCCCCCGACGCGGTGCCGGCGGCGCGCTGGCTGCGCGGGGACGCCTGCGAGCTCGATCTGCTCGAACGCATCGAACTGCACACCGCCGACGTGGTGGTCGCCGCCACCGGTGACGATCGGGCGAACCTGGTGCTGAGCCTGCTGGCCAAGGTCGAGTTCGCGGTCGGCAAGGTGGTGGCCCGGGTCAACGACCCGGCCGAAGAGTGGCTGTTCGACGCCACCTGGGGCGTCGATGTGGCGGTCTCGGCCCCGCAGATGATCTCGGCGCTGATCGAGGAGGCCGTCAACGTCGGCGACCTGGTGCACCTGATGAGCCTGCGTCAGGGCGCGGCCGATCTGGTGGAGGTGACCCTGCCGGAGGACACGGCGCTGGCGGGCAAACCGGTGCGCCGACTCGAGCTGCCGCGCGATGCGGTGCTCACCGCGATCCTGCGGGAGGGCCGGGTGCTGGCCCCGCAGCCCGACGATCCGCTCGAGGGCGGCGACGAACTGTTGTTCGTCACCGCGGCCGATGTGCGTGATGCGCTACGGCTCGCGCTGCGTCTGCCCGTCACCGGGCAGGGCTGACCGGCCCGGGCCGGTCTCGCCCACCGCTGCGCCGTCCGCGCCGGGCGTCGGCGGCGCCGGCTCGCCCGCCTGCTCTGCCGCCTCCGGCGGCGTCGCGGCCGCATCGGGTGCTTCCGCGCCGGGCGGCACCGCGCCTCCGGCCCGGTCGGTGGGGTCTTCGGCCTGCGGTCCCGGGTCGGTGGCGGCGATGACGGCCGCATCGGCCCGGCGGATCGCCCACACGGTCACGGCCATCGCCACCACCGCCAGCGGCCAGCCCATCGCGATCCGCGCCACCGCCAACCAGCCGGTGCGATCGGAGTCGTAGAGCTGGTTCTGCACCAGGTAGCGGCCGACGAAGACGGCCGTCCACGCTACGGTCGCCAGGTCGTAGGCGGTGCGCGCGCGGGCCGCATCGCGCCACTTGCCGCCCGTGCCGTTGAGTGCGCCCCAGATCACCCCGACCAGCGGGCGCCGGATGAGGATCGACAGGGCGAACACCCCGCCGTAGAGCAGCGAGGTGTAGATGCCGAACAGGAAATAGCCCTTGGCGTCCCCGGTGCGGTAGGCGATGAACGCCGAGATGCCTACCCCGAAGAACCCGGTGATCGCCGGCTGCAGCTTCGCGCCGGTGAGCAGGCGCCACAGCAGGATCACGGTCGCCGCGCCCAGTGCGCTCCACAGCGCGACGGTCAACCCGAACACGGCGTTGACCGGCACGAACACCAGGATGGGGACGGTGGAGTAGATCAGGCCCGAGATCCCGCCGACCTGCTCTAACAGGCTCTCCTGCTGCTGTTGGCTCACCCCACGAGGGTGCCACATCGCCCGGCGCGCGGCCGGTCAGTGGTCGCCGAGCGCGTAGTCGGGGTTGTAGAGCACCTTCCGGCCCGCCCGCAGCCCGAGTCGGCCGCGCACGGTCAGCCACCGGCCCGGTTCGATGCCCGGCACCGCACGGCGTCCGAGCCAGAGCACGTCCACGGCCTCGGTGCCGTCCCACAGTTCGGCCGTGAGCACCGCGGGCAGCGGCCTGGGTGCGGTCTCGAGCACCCGGATCCGGCCGGTGACCGTGACCATCGTGCCCGGCACCAGTTCGGCGGCCGCCCACCCGTGTTCGGCGCGCACCGCGGCCGCGATCTCATCGGCGTCGAGTTCGCTGACCTGTGCGGTCAGCCCGCGGGTCAGTCGGCGCAGGCGCGGTCTGGGCACCATCGCACAAGGCCCCTTCCCCGTCGATCATCGGCGCACCGCCCGGCGGACCGCCGGCGACGCGAGGTCTCGATGGTAGGCCCGCATACCGGGCGCGGGGAACCCGGCCTGCGCGTGCGCGCGCCCGCGCGCTCGGGCACGATCGACCACGTGACCGATCCGACTCCCCCGCTCCCCCGGCCTGCTGCGGACACCACCGCGGTGCTGCTGCCCGGCACCGGTTCGGACGCCGATTTCGTCTCCCGTGCGCTCGGCCCCCTGGCCGCGTGGATCGCGACCCGTGTCGTCGCCGTCCAGGCCGAGCACGGCCGTCTGACCGAGTCGTATCGGCGCGCCCTCGACGAGGCCGCGGCCGACGGCCCGGTGCTGGTGGCCGGGGTGTCGATCGGGGCGATGATCGGCGCCCGCTGGGCACGCGAGCGGCCCGAGTCGCTCACCGGTCTGATCGCCGCGATGCCGGCCTGGTGCGGGGACCCCGAACCGGCCCCGGCCGCGGCCAGTGCCCGCCACACCGCGCATCTGCTCGACCACACCGGGCTGCCGGCCACCATCGCCGCGATGCGGGCCGGATCGCCGCCGTGGCTGGCCGACGAGCTGGCCCGCTCCTGGACCGCGCTCGGCGACGGACTGGCCGCAACGATGCGCGAGGCCGGCGCCCACCACGCGATCGAGGCGCACGAGCTCGCCGGGATCACGGCACCGACGGTGGTCGTCTCGGCGACCGACGATCCGCTGCATCCGCTCACGGTCGGCCGGGCGTGGGCCGCGCATCTGCCGCGGGCGCGGCTGGCCACCTTCACCCTCGACGAGCTCGGCGCTGATCCGGCCGTGCTGTCCGACCGCGGCGCCCGGGCCTGGCACCGGGTCATCGCCGACCACCCCGCACGGTGACGGCGCAGCGGGCGGATCAGTCCGTCTTCTTGTCCTGCTGACGCTTACCGAGCTGCTGCAGGGCCGAGCCCTGCGGATTGCGGCGCAGCGCGGCGGGCGCCTCGCCCTGCCCACCGGCCGGATCGGCCCCGCCCGGGGCCTGCTGTGCCGGGGTCTGCTGCTGCGGGGCCGGCGCCTCCTCGGCCTGCTGCGCAGGCGTGGGCTCGGCCGCGGCGGCACCGGCGGCCGCACGCTCGGCGTCCGAGGTCCGCTCACCGGTGGCGCCGAGCGCCTGACGCATCTGGGCCTGGCGGGCGGCCAGCTGGCGCATCGCGTTCTCCTGCTGGGCGCGCTGATGCTTGGCGGCCGCCTCCTGCTGGGCGCCGGCGAGCTTGTCGGCCAGCGACTTGGGCAGGGTGACCTTCAGCGGGGTGCGCACCGGCATCGGCTCGCCGCCGCGGCGGACCACCGTGCCGCGCAGCACCTCGCGGGCCACCGCCACCAGGTCGGTGTCGGCGCCGACCGTGTCGGCCTTGCCGACCACGACGCAGCGCACCATCCAGCGCGGGCCGTCCACCCCGATGAACCGCAGATCACCGGTCTTGGCGCGGCCGTGCACCTCGCGGCCCCACGGGCCCTGCTCGACGGCGACCTGGGCGCCCTCGCCGCGCAGCGACTCCGACAGTTCGGTGACCACCGTCCGCCACTGGCCGGGCGAGCGCGGGGCGGCGAAGGCGTTGATCGCGATCCGGCCGCCGGCCACCGCGATGAACACGTTGTTGACCGCACCGGTCTGGGCGAGTTCGACCTGCACCTGACCGCCGTCCGGGATCGGCACCAGCACACTGCCCAGGTTCAAGAAGGTCTCGTCGGCGAGCAGTTCGTCGAGGTTGTCGACCGCGTCCTCGTCGAACGGGCCGTCCGAGCCGTCGTGCACCGGATCGGCGGGACCGTCGTCGGCGGGCGCCTCGGCGCCGGTCGCGGCGTCGGCACCGGCCGTGTCGTCCGCGCCGGTCACCGGCGCGCCGTCGGCGGCCTCGAGCCCGTCGCCCGCATCCTCCGGCGTCGCGGCCGCGGCCTGATCGGCCTGCTGCTCCGCGGCTGCCCTTCTACGTCTGCGTCCGAACACGGTCACCTACTCCTTCTCGTCGGCCTGCACGTCGGTCGGGTCGACCCGGCCCAGGCGGGCGTGGCCGCCGCTGGAGCCGTAGCCCGAACCGCCGCGGGCGGTCTCGCCCAGCTCGTCGGTCTCGACGAACTCGACCAGCTCGACCCGCTGCACCAGCAGCTGGGCGATCCGGTCGCCCCGGCGGATCACGATGGGCTCGCGCGGATCATGGTTGATCAGGCACACCTTGATCTCGCCACGGTATCCGGCGTCGATGGTGCCGGGGGTGTTGACCACGCTCAGCCCCGCCCGTGCCGCCAGGCCCGAACGGGGATGGACCAGACCGACCGTACCGATCGGCAGGGCGATAGCGACCCCGGTCCCGACCACCGCGCGCTCCCCCGGCGCGAGCGTGACGTCCGCCGTGGCCTGCAGATCCACCCCCGCATCACCGGGGTGGGCGCGGGTGGGCAGCGGCAGATCTGTATCCAACCGCTGCAGCGCGACCCGGCCCACCGGGCCGGAACCGATCTCGTCCTGCGTCTGGGCCGCAGCCGCCCTGTCGATGCTCACGAGCGACCAGACTACTCTGGGGGCGTGGTTACTCGTGTGCGCACGCCGCAGCAGATCGACGGCGAGCAGGTCGTCTACCGCGAGCGGATGTGGATCCCCTGGTGGTGGTGGCCGATCGCCCTGGCCCTGACGGCACTGTTCGGCTACGAACTCGGACTGGCCATCCGCTCGGTGTCGGCCTGGATCCTCGGGCTGGCAGTGCTGCCGATCACGATCCTGGTGGGCCTGTGGATCGGGCGTAAGCAGCTGGTGATCACCCACCGCCCGGGCACCGACCCCGAGGCTCCCGAGGGCACCGTGCACGTGATCGGCCGGGCGCACCTGCCGCTGTCGGTCGTCGCGCACACCGTCGCCGTGCCGGTCTCGGCCCGGCAGGCCGCGCTCGGGCGCCAGCTGGACCCGGAGGCCTTCGTCGCCCAGCACGGCTGGATCCGTCCGCTGGTGCTGATCGTGCTCGACGATCCGGACGACCCGACCCCCTACTGGCTGCTGGCCACCCGCAACCCGGAGCAGGTGCTCGCCGCGCTCGGCGCCGCCCGGGCCGAGCAGATCGACCAGCCGCCGGCCCCGTAGCCGCCCGATACGCCACGACCGCGGCCCGGAACCCTTCCGTGATGGAGGGGTCCGGGCCGCGGTCGTCGCGTCGTCTCGTCGTCTGCCCGGCCGTGGCGCATCGTGCGCCGGTTCAGGTGCCGATCAGCCCATGCAGTCGGTGCAGTACATCTGTCCGTCGGCCGTGGTCTCGGCCAGCCGGTTGCGATGGTGCACCAGGAAGCACAGTGCGCAGGTGAACTCGTCCTGTTTCTTCGGCACCACCCGCACCGACAGTTCCTCGCCGGACAGGTCCGCGCCGGGCAGCTCGAACGATTCCGCGGTCTCGACCTCGTCGACGTCCACCGCCCCCGACTGGGCCTCGGTGCGACGCGACTTCAGCTCCTCGATGGAGTCTTCGGCGACCCCATCACTCTCATTGCGCCTCGGGGCGTCGTAGTCGGTTGCCATCTTCCCTTCCCTGCTCCTCTTCGCCGTTGCGTCCAACACCCGCCGCGAGGCGGGTGACCAGGCGGTACACGGGTACCTCGCCCGGCACAACACCACATCGCCCGGTTTTGTGCCCACCACCGCATCCGGTCCGCGTGATCTCGCCCACCCGCGTGGTCCGTCCGGCCCGCCGGGCGGGTCCTCGGACCGTCTGACACCACGTTCCCGGGGTCGGGCGGCGCAAGGTTAGCCGACCGTCCACCGCGGTGCATCCGCGGGTCCGTTCGGTGCGGCGCACCCGGGTCCGCCGCCCGACCCATTAGGGTGATCCCGACGCCCCGACCGGGGCGCCGGCAACCCCGCCACCGGCGGCGGACCGGTCGTAGGACGAGGGAGCCCACCTGTGGTCGCGTTGATCGCCAACGGATACTCCACCGACCATCGCGGTCGGCCGTTCCGGCGGCGCAACCGGCTGCCGCTGATCATCACCGGGATCGTGCTGGCGATGGCGGTGGTGATCGTGTGGATCGTCACCGGTACCCGCACCGCGACCACCGACACCGCGATCGTGTGCAACCGGCCCGCGGACGGCCTGACCGACGCCGACGGCAACCCGGCCGCCCCGCTGGGCCGGGCCGCCGACCGCACGGTGCTCACCGAATCGTCACCGGCCCCGCTGTGGGACACCACGGTGCGGGTCTACAACGCCAACGGTCAGGGCGGGCAGGCCGCGCAGGTCGCCGCCCAGTTCGCCGAGCTCGGCCTGGGCATGGCCGAGGGTGAGCACGTGGCCAACGATCCGGTGTACATCCGGCAGAACCTGCAGTGCCAGGGCCAGATCCGGTTCGGTGACAACGGCACCGCGCAGGCCAACACCGTCTCGCTGCTGCTGCCGTGCGCGGAGCTGATCCGCGACGACCGCGACGACGAGACCGTGGACGTGGCGCTGGGCACGCTGTTCAACGACCTGTCGCCCAACGCCGACGCCGAGGCCGTGCTCAAGGCGCTGCGGGTCGATCCGGATGTGCCCGCCCCGGAGGTCGACCGGGCACTGCTCGACGGCGCCCGCGACCTGCGCTGCTGATCCGGCCGGAGGCGCTCCTTCAGCGGGCTGCCGCTGTGTGCCGGGCCCGACCGGTCCCGGTCACCGGACCGGGATCGGTTCCAGTGCGCCCACCCGGTCCAGCAGCGCGATCAGCGGCGCGGCCAGCCCCGGCGCGACCGCGACCGTGACCGCGCCGGCGTCCGAACCCGAGTCCGTGCCCGGGGCCCAGACCTGGGCTCCGGCCTCGGCCGCGATCAGCGCCCCGGCCGCCCAGTCCCAGGGGCTCAGGCCGTGTTCGAAGTGCGCATCGACCCGGCCGGCGGCCACCATGCACAGATCCAGGGCGGCCGCGCCGACCCGACGGATGTCGCGCACCTGCGGCAGCAGCTCGGCGATCAGGGCGCCCTGGCGCACGCGCCGCTCGGTGCGATAGGCGAAGCCGGTGGCCACCAGGGCAAGGGCCGGATCGACCTGGGCGGAGGCGCCGAGCGGGCGCCGGTGGCCGTCACGGCCGGTGACAGTGGCCCCGGCCCCGGCGATCGCGGTGAAGGTCTCCCTACCCGCGACGTCGACCACGACTCCGGCGACGGTGCGCCCGCCGATCTGGGCGGCGAGCGAGACCGCGTAGGCCGGCACCCCGTACATGAAGTTCACGGTGCCGTCGATCGGGTCGACCACCCATTGCACCGCGCCGTCCGGCACCGCATCGCTGCCGCCGAGTTCCTCGCCGAGCACCGTGTCGTCGGGCCGCAGCCGGGCCAGGTGCGCACGGATGGCGGCCTCGCATTCGGTGTCCACGACCGTCACCGGATCGGTCGGCGTGGACTTGGACTGCACCGCGGTCGCCGCGTCCGCGGGCCCGCCGCCGATCCCGAACACCTCGGCGCGGCGGCGGCGCACCAGCTGCGCGGCCGCCTCGGCGACCTCGATCGCCACCGCGGCCAGGGCCGGCGCGTCCGGATGGGGCGCGGCCGCTCCGGGGCCGTAGGAGTCGTGGGCGGACAGGGCGGGAGGCAGGTCAGCGGTCACAGTGCAATAGCAGCACACCCGGGCGCTGCGGTCGAGTCCCCGGGCCGTCCCGGGCCCGCCCCGTTAGGGTCGACACCGTCCGCAGATGCCCGGCCTGTGAAAGGTGCGTGCCGACCGTGTCCGTCCGTCCCGACCCCTCCGCCGCTCCCGACCGCACCGGATTCGGCATCGACATCGGCGGAACCGGCATCAAGGCCGCGCCGGTGGATCTGCGCACCGGGGAGACCCGCGGTGCGCCGTTGACCGTGCCCACCCCGCAGCCGGCGACCCCCGAGGCGGTGGCGGCGGCGGCCGCCGGCCTGGTCGACCGGGCGGGCTGGACCGGGCCTGTGGGGGTGACGTTGCCGTCGGTGGTGCGCGCCGGGATCACGCACACCGCGGCGAACATCGCGCCGTCCTGGCTCGGGGTCGACGCGGCGCATCTGTTCTCCCGCACTCTCGACGACCGCCCGGTGCGCCTGCTCAACGACGCCGACGCCGCCGGTCTGGCCGAGGCCAGGTTCGGGGCGGCCGCCGGTCACGACGGCGTGGTGCTCATGCTCACTTTCGGCACCGGCATCGGTTCGGCGCTATTGGCTGCCGGGGTGCTGGTGCCCAACACCGAGCTCGGCCATCTGATGGTCGACGGGGTCGCGGCCGAACATCGCGCATCCGCCGTGCGGCGGGGCCGCGATCAGATGTCGTGGCCCGCGTGGGCGGCCGAGGTCTCCCGGGTGCTCAAGGAGTACGAGCGGCTGCTGTGGCCGGATCTGATCGTGGCCGGCGGCGGCATCAGCGCCGAGGCCGACCGATGGTTGCCGCTGCTGACCAACCGCACCCCGGTGGTCGCCGCGATGCTCGAGAACACCGCGGGCATCGTCGGTGCGGCGATGGCGGCCGGTCCACTGCGCCCCTCCGGTACCGGGCACTGACCGGTCGGGCTCCGCCCGGCGCCGGACGGTCCCCTCCCGGGCGGCCCCGTCCGCGCCGAGTCGTTACAATGGAACACGATCGGGATTTTCCCGCACATCTCCTTCGACGCCGGCGCCGGTGATTCCGGCGTACCGCCGCGCGACATCGTCACGAAAGGGCGTACGTGGTAGCCACCGAAACTCGCCGATCCGGACAGGACTCCTCTGCAGAGGGCGGCGCAGAGCCGGCGAAGAAGACGGCGGCCAAGAAGGCCGCCGCGAAGAAGACGACCGCCAAGAAGACCGCGGCGAAGAAGACCACCGCGAAGAAGGCGGCCGCCAAGACCACGGC
>Ga0079226_10001658_pt1 | contig 17113 bp, 19 predicted proteins | sample Poulit2014_FD_76345 | JGI IMG/M metagenome (GOLD analysis project Ga0079226, IMG submission 76345) | Agricultural soil microbial communities from Georgia to study Nitrogen management - Poultry litter 2014 | ecosystem: Environmental > Terrestrial > Soil > Agricultural land | place: USA: Georgia...
CAGTAACCCGCCAAAGAACGGCGGATAACTGACCCTAAATGCCCGATTCTGTTCAACTACCATTCAGCGGGAAAAACGCCCGCTGAATGAAGTTTCACTTTATTTATTCAGCAGTGTATGCACATCATCATAGCGTAGATCATGGGCTTCAGCAACTGCTTTTAACGTGACATATCCGTCCAAAGTGTTGATTCCTTTAAGCAATGCTTCATTATCAAGACATGCCTGCTTGTAACCCTTATTGGCCAATTGCAGGGCGTATGGCACTGTAACGTTTGTCAGACCGATTGTTGCAGTTCGCGGTACTGCACCAGGAATATTCGGAACGGCATAATGTACCACACCATGCTTTTTATATGTCGGATCATCGTGTGACGTAATCCGGTCACCCGTTTCGACAATCCCTCCCTGGTCAATGGCAACATCAACAATGACCGAATCCTCTGGCATAGCTTTGACCATTTCTTCTGTTACCAAAGTAGGCGCCTTGGCTCCAGGGATCAAAACAGCACCAATCACAAGATCAGACTCCGCAACAGCATCAGCTATATTTTTGGGGTTCGACATCAGCGTGTTGATATCCGAACCAAACATGTCATCAAGCTCACGCATGCGTTCCGGATCCAAGTCGATAACAGTCACATCAGCACCAAGTCCCATGGCAATTCGGGCAGCATTTGTCCCGACGCCGCCCCCGCCGATGACGGTTACTTTTCCGCGCTTAACACCCGGGATCCCGGAAAGCAGAATACCTTTTCCATCCTTAGTTTTCTCCAGGAATTGTGCACCAATTTGAGCAGCCATGCGGCCTGCAACTTCACTCATCGGTGTCAATAGCGGCAGTGAACCATTTCCGAGCTGTACAGTTTCGTAGGCAATCCCGACTACTTTTTTATCGATCAGTGCTTTTGTCAACTCCGGCTCCGCTGCTAAATGCAGAAACGTTAAAAGAATTTGGCCTTCATAAAAATAATCGTATTCTTCAGGCAGCGGTTCTTTTACTTTCATAACCATTTCGTTTGACCAGGCTTCTTCCGCGGTTTTAACGATTACCGCCCCCTCATCAGCATAAGCCTCATCGGTAAAGCCAGATCCCAGTCCCGCACCGGTCTCCACAAAAACCTCGTGCCCTGCATTTTTTAATGTGACGACGCCAGCTGGTGTCATGGCAACCCGGTTTTCATTATTCTTGATTTCCTTTGGTACACCAATTCGCAATGCAAATACCCCCTTCTGAATATTATGCAAATAAAATGATTTGAAAACACTTTCATTATAACAAATTCCTATATAAAATACTAAAACATTACCGATACCGGTTAATAACATCGATGCCGCCTGTAATTTCAAAAACAGATCCTGTAATCATATCGGAATCACGATCACATAAATACAAAATCGCCCGTGCAATATCCTCCCCTGTACCAGGTCTCCCGATTGGTGTCTTGTCATCATGCACTTGTCGGCTGTCCGCGATTCCGGCTTCCTTCATGTCACCGACGATATTGCCCGGACACACCATATTGGATGTTATTTGATATTCGGCTTCTTCAAAAGCGATCGTTTTCGTCAGCGATACCAACCCGCTTTTCGCTGCTGCAAAGGCAGAACGATACAGCCATCCCGAAGCACTATTTGCTCCCTGAAACCCATAATTGACAATTCTGCCAAAACGCTGCTGTCGCATATAAGGGACTGTCAGTTTCAGCAAATAAAATACCGCATTAAGGTTGCCGTTGATCATTTCATCCCACTCATCATCAGAGTAGTCAAGCAATTTTTTTCGTTCAAATACAAAAGGGCCGGCATTGTTGATTAAATAGTCAATGCCTCCTTGATATTCCACTGCACGATTCACCAAATTGTTCAGATCCTCTTTTTTCGTAACGTCTGCTTGTTCAATATGTAATAAATGGCTGTATGATGCAAGCTCTTCCCGAACCTCACGAGCCTTTTGAGAGTTACTGTAATATGTTGTTGTGACACGATGCCCGGCTTCCAGAAATTTTTGAACCACTTGCCTGCCCAGGCCGGATGTACCGGCTGTTATCAATGCATGTCCCATCAACTGTACCTCCTTATCTGATCATCATAGGTAGCGTACTGCTCATTATATGGGAGATTATAACATAAATAATCGTGTTAAGCAGAAAAACAATCCACCCTTTAAGGATGGATTGGCGCTTTAATTTTTCTGGTTGTTATACGTGTGGATGCTTCGATTATTGGAAAGCTTCTCTTTATCTTCAATGACACCACTCTGGTAGCTGTCGAATAATTGGTTCCTTACTGTCGATATACCCTTTTTGTCTTCAAATAACTTTTTTGGCTTTACCAAGTTCATCACCTCCAACTTTAGTATGTTCACAATAACGCTACAATAAAGGATTTTTTATTTCCAGTTTTGGTAAATATGGTTGTCATTAATATAAAAAGGGTATTAATATAATAAGGAGGGGATAACAATGAATTCTGAATATAGACACATTGTCGCAGCCGTTGACGGTTCGGAAGCTTCCGAAAAAGCTTTCCGCAAAGCACTGGATATTGTCAAACGGAATGATGCCCGTTTGATATTGGCTCACGTTGTTGATTCAAGGACATTTGCAACAGCAGAAGCTTACGATCGGACACTCGCAGAACGTGCAGAAGAATACGCGAAAGAACTTGTGGATAGTTACGTGGAAAATGCTAAAGCGGCCGGGATAACCAATTTGGCAAGATGTGTGGAGTATGGGTCACCAAAAGTGAAGATTGCCAAAGATATCGCAGGGAATTTCGGAGCAGATTTGATTGTGTGTGGTGCAACTGGCATGGGAGCCGTTGAACGATTCCTGATTGGCAGTGTATCTGAAAGCATTACAAGATATGCCAGCTGTGATGTGCTTGTTGTCCGCTGAAAAATTTAGTTGTCAGGCCTAATCTCCTGGTTGCTCCCCTGCACATGTTTAAAAAATGTTCTAACATGAGTGCTGCTGTCGCGCGAATTGACGCTATCGTCGCGCGATTTTTATGTTTACAGCGCGTATGTAGCTGCTGACATCCACTCCTTCTGTACACGACATAGTCTTCCTTCAAGCGATTAGGTACGGATATCGCGTATCCCGAACAAATACCGGCAGCACTACTAGAGGTTGTTCCAAATTCCGGTAAAATGACACGTCGGGGTAGAGGGCCTTCGACTAAATACCGACACGTCCTGTGTCGAACGTCGAAGTCACCACAAACAAGAGAAGCCCGCTCCTTGGAAAAGAAGAACGCTTTTCCTGCGTGCGAAGTGAATTCGATGAAGCTTTTCTTGTGCTCGAAACTGCACCGCCTCAAACTTCTCGGTCCTTTTTATCCTCCTTTTGAACACGCACTACTAATCATTTTTTCCTCAATTCATTCACAACATGATTTAATTCCGGAACAATCAGTTTGTTCATGGCCAATTTCACAGCCCCCGACGAACCGGGTGTTGCAAAAATAGCCGTCCTCCCGATCACACCCGCAATTGCGCGTGACAAAGCAGCTGCCGAACCAATGTCTTCCTGATAGCTGAGCACTCGGAATATCTCACCAAATCCGCTCATTTCCTTGTCAAGCATCGGCTGTATCGTTTCAATGGTCACATCCCGATTGGCAATACCTGTGCCGCCATTCGTTAAGATAATATCAACATTGGCGTTTTCGCATCCGTTTGTTACGGATTCACGAATGGCATGCATTTCATCCGGAACAATGGTCTTTTCAGCGACAACATGCCCCGCTTCCTCCAGTAAAGCAGCCATCAAATTCCCGCTTTTGTCAGATTCCTCAGTTCTTGTATCACTGATTGTTATGATCATGCAATTGATTGATTCTTTCCCCTGTTTATGCTGATGAACAGACAAAGCAATCCCCCCTAATCATTCGTCAGCCTTACTGTGTCCCGTGCGATAACAATTTCCTCATCCGTTGGTATCACCATGACCTTTACCGGGGAGTGCGGATAGTTAATGAATGCCTCTTTCCCACGGATTTGATTGCGGGATGGATCCCAATAGACACCCATAAATTCCAGGCCGGTCAGCACTTTTTCCCGGATCAGGCTACTGTTCTCACCGACACCTGCTGTAAAAATGATTGCATCAACGCCCGACATTCTGGCAGCATAAGATCCCAAATATTTGTGAATGCGTGCTGCGAAAATATCCAATGCCAATTCAGCGCGTTCACTCTCATCAGCCTGCTGCTCGATATCGCGCAAGTCACTTGAAAATCCAGACAGCCCAAGCATCCCGCTTTCTTTGTTTAGAATATTGACGACCTCATTAACGTCTTTTCCAGTTTTTTTCATAATATACGGAATGAGCGCCGGATCGATATTTCCCGATCTCGTCCCCATTGTCACACCGGCTAAAGGCGTAAAGCCCATCGATGTGTCAATCGATTTTCCTTTGTCAATCGCAGTGATACTGGCACCATTCCCCAAATGGCAGGAAATTAGCCGCAGCTGTTCAACCGGAAGCCCCATCAATTTGGCTGCCCGTTCGGAAACATACTTATGCGATGTGCCGTGAAAACCATATTTTCGAATACCATATTTCTCATAATACGTATATGGCAAACTGTATAAATATGACTTCTCCGGCATTGTTTGATGAAAAGCTGTATCAAACACGGCAACCATGGGAACATCCGGCAAAATTTCCCGGAAAGCATGAATCCCGGTCAAATTTGCCGGATTGTGAAGCGGCGCCAGTTCCGATACTTCCTCAATTGTCTTAATAACCTCATCCGTTATGACAACCGAATCACTGAACTTTTCACCACCATGGACAACACGATGTCCAACTGCTTTGATTTCTTCCATCGATCGAATGACACCGGATGATTTCAGTTTTTCCAGGAGTTGCTTTACAGCTGCTTCATGATCCGGAATATTCATCACTGATTTATCTTTGTCACCATTAACGTCGATTGTAAAAACCGAATCGAAAAGACCGATCCGTTCAACAACCCCTTTTGCCAAAACGTCTTCCTCAGGCATGCGAATCAGCTGAAACTTCAATGAAGAACTCCCGGCATTGATTGCCAGAACATTGGACAATGTCATGAACCTCCTTCATGTATCTACTTATTCATATTAACCTTGAACCAATTGTTCATCTGTGCCAAAATATCGTTCATGGCTTTTGTATTTTTAAATGAAGGAACTTGAACAAGCAGCGGTTGTTTGAGAGCGGTCGTTTCCGGTCCTTTCTTTTGCAGCATCATAATGCTCTTTCGGTTTATAGTTGATTTGAATACTGTTTCCGGAAGCTGCAGCACACCTATCATATGGGCATTTTCCTGAAGGTAGGCATGCAATTTATCAGACTGGTCACTGTCGAAAAGAAACTCTGGAATGACAAAAATCAAATAACCACCGGGTTTAGTATAATTAATGCTCTGTTCAATAAATAGATGATGGGCATAGGAATGGCCCTCATCCGCTTTTAATTCATAGCCGCCCGCCCGGATATCATCAGGATAATAACCAACCGGCAGATCGCTGACAACCAGATCAACCGGATCCATCAAAAATGGGCGTAAACTGTCCTGATGGAAAAACTCAATTTCTTTTTGCTGCAGATTAGCACTCATGACGGCAAGCTTTATCAGGGTCGGATCAACTTCTCCAGCAGCAACATACTCAAGTTTGTCCAACTGTTCAATCACAGTCGTTAAAAGATTTCCCGTTCCACCAGCCGGGTCAAACACCCGAAGATCGCCTTCACCTTTTGTAACCTTTTCAGCCAAATAACCGACAAACATTGCCACGGTTTCAGGGGTCATTAAATGCTGTTGCTGCGTGGCACCCTTCATCCCTTTTAAGGTAGCCAGCTGAACAGCCTTTCGAATTTCCACGACATCATAAGACACTACATCAGGTATCGTTTGCAGTTTTTGCATTAAACCATCATCCACGCCCTCAGGCAGTTCCTGGTAAAAGATTGTCTCCAGAGCAATCGTCAAACTTTCCAAATACGTTTCATTCATGGATTGCTGTAAAATTTCCGTTAAATAATCAATGTCCTCAAACAATCGTTCCACGTTCGACGTTTCCATGTTACAAATCCTCCGATCCATTGTCTCACAAAGCGTATTTATTGTATCAAATGACCAGCGGATTCTAAAACAAAAAGCCCCCCTGCTAAATTCCATAGCAGGAGAGACGTAGATGCTTATTCTGCTTTTTTTGCAGCTTCCAACGCACTTTCATAATCGGGATGGTTGGTAGCTTCACTGACATACTCGACGTATGTGACGGTATCACTTGAATCAACCACAAATACTGCCCGTGCCAGGAGTCGGAGTTCTTTAATCAGCACACCGTATTTTTCACCGAAGTCCGCATCCCGATGATCTGATAATGTATCCAGGTTTTTAACGCCATTCGCAGCACACCAGCGTCCCTGAGCAAACGGCAAATCCATGCTGATAGTTAGTACGTGTACGTTGTCAAGCTTGTCTGCCTCTTCATTAAAACGTTTCGTCTCCTCTGAACAAACGCTTGTATCGACCGATGGTACTGCCGCTATCAATCTTACCTTCCCTTTATAGTCACTGAGAGAGACTTCCTGGAGGTCATTTGACAAAACTGTAAAGTCCGGAGCCTTATCACCGACCGAGATTTCATTGCCCAACAGTGTGACCGGATCCTGGTTAAAAGTGACATTTGCCATTTGAATCATTCCTTCCTATAAATATTAGCCTATATTGTTATTATGAATGGAATGACCATGTATGTCCACTGTTAGAGATACCGAAATACGTGAAAACTTTGTGAATTATATATCAAAATCCTGGTCAAATTGATCATCAAATTGCTGTGATTTCCGCTGGCGCCTTTGACCCTGCTGCGGCTGTTCTTCTTGTTGAGACTGTTCCGCTTGCTCTTCCCTCTGCTGTTTCTCTTTCTTCTGCTTATTCTGATCTTCTTTGCTGCGATGTTCACCAGATTGCTGCTTCATCTTATCCGGCAGCCCTGATTCCTTCAGCAGCTGCTGAATTTTTTCCACCGCTTTAGGTGCAAAGTCCATCATTTTTTCATATATGTGTGTGCTCTCGTCAAGGTGAATCATTTTAATACCTTTTGGATTAACAATCAAAAATGCAACAGGTGTCACAGATACACCCCCGCCGCTGCCGCCGCCAAATGGCATTGCATTTTGTCCGCCTGAATCCCCGGAACTGCTTCCATTGAATTCACTCCCACCAGCAGCGAATCCAAATCCCAGTCTCGATACTGGAATGATCACACTGCCATCCACCGGTGATTCAATAGGGTCGCCGATGATTGTATTGACCTCAGTCATATCCTTCAAATTTTCCATTGCCGTTGTCATTAAGCCCTGTATTGGATGTTCATCCATGATAATCCTCCTTCTTAGATGGTAGCTTCTCGTTTTACAGAATATTTTCGTATGATTTTCAGTAATGCATAAATAGCTTGCCCTGTCCTGATGGATATCATGCAATCAAAAGTCGATTGAATCCGTTTTTGGTTATAAAGGGGTGTTACCATAATCGATGGTTTACAAAGAAAATGACTTTTTGCTGATAATACGCCCGTCACCGCACCAATTGCACTCCATATTCCGCCGGCAGCCATACCTGTCGTATGCGCTTTACCGGTGCCGATTTCCATTTTCCATGAAAAGTCATGAAACCGCAGCCGTTCTAAGATGAGTGATACAGCCTCATGAAAGTCTCTTGTTTTCTGGACAAAATTTTGGCTGCTCTTATGTAAAAGCGATAAAATTTCCTGAAATGATCTCTCATGGTCCGGTTCTTCTTCAGCTAAATCAATTGATCTTTCCAGCACCCTGAGCCGATAAAAGTAACAGACAATTTGAATGACTTGTTCTTCCTGGCTTAACGTAATGGAGCTGAATACTTTAATGCGTGAATATAAAACCACAATAAAAAAGACGAGAAAAAATATCAGAATGCCAATAACCATTAACTCACCCCAATTGCTCAACATTAAAGACAAATGCTTATATTTTATTCCAGCACAACCTTCGTCCGGGTGCCTTCTTTGATATTATAATGCCGCAATTTCCTTATTTTACACATGACTGGGATAAATTTTGGTTGAGTGATAGAATAAAATTAACAGATAAATGGAGGGGATTCTCATATGCCGACTCGGAATAATCTGTATTTTTACTATACTAGCGACCCTGATCTTGATTATAAATTAAAACCATTGTTTACATTGGCAAAAGACAACAATTTTCAAGTTGTGGATGATCCGAACGATGCGAATATTATCGTAAGTGTTGGCGGTGATGGTACGTTCCTTCAAGCTGTCCGTCAAACAGGCTTTCGTCAGGATTGTTTATATACAGGCATCACGCGCTCAAATGAATCAGGGTTATATTGTGATTTCAATATGGATAACTTTGATGAGATGCTGCATACAATACAGCACGAAACGATGGAAGTGCGCCGTTTTCCGACCATCAACGTTCAAGTGAACGGTGAATCAACGTTCCACTGCCTGAATGAAGTCAGTATCCGCTCAAACATCATTAAATCCATCGCTGTCGATGTTCACATTGATGATATGCTTTTTGAAACATTCCGCGGTGATGGTCTGATTGTGGCAACACCTACCGGGAGTACAGGTTATAATAAATCGACACAAGGAGCTGTTATCGATCCTAAAATACCGTGTTTCCAAGTGTCTGAAATAGCATCGCTTAACAATAACCGCTACCGCACGCTTGGCTCGTCGTTTGTTTTGAATAAAAATCGTACGTTAACATTGGACATTATTCAGGATGGGAATGATTATCCGATTATCGGACTTGACAACGAAGCTTATTCAATCCGGAATATTCAAAGCCTGACCGTCAACTTGAGCGATAATGTTGTCAAAACAGTGAAATTGAAAAATAATTCGTATTGGGACAGAGTAAAACGTACATTTTTGTAGAGTGAAAATTTGACGGAAGTCTGAGGTCAAACCAGTTCTTCCCACACGATTACCGCAGCAATATATATAAAGGGCTATCCCCGGAAGGATAACCCTTTAGCCATCATTATACTGTTGTTACTGTGGCAAATTGCCGCCAAACTGTTGTTGCGCTGTCGCAACCAGACGTTTTGTGATTTCCCCGCCTACAGATCCGTTGGCACGGGAAGTCGTATCAGCACCAAGTTGTACACCAAACTCCTGTGCAATTTCAGTCTTCATTTGGTTTAAAGCCTGTTCTGCACCAGGGACTACCAGTTGATTTGAACTGTTGTTGCTTGGCATATTCAATCACCTCCTTGGTACCCTTATGTTGTGTACCATCTGGAGGATTTAAAACTGGTAGTAGTTGTAAATGTCCGGATTACAGCAAATCTTCAAATTCTCTTTCAGCATCTGATTCACCAGTTAGTGTGATCACGTCAATACCACCCACCGCTTCTTCAATCAGCCCGGAAAAATCGGTTTGTGACTCGAATTGATTCACTTTGTCCCTGGCAGGCCGCGTCTTCGGTGATTTCGGTACAAAAATCGTACAGCAATCCTCATATGGACGTATTGATATGTCGTACGTCTCGATATCTTTGGAAATCTTAATAATATCATCTTTATCCATGGCCACGAGCGGCCGGAGAACCGGATAGTCCGTTACTTCATTAATGACATTCATGCTCTCCATCGTCTGACTGGCTACCTGCCCAAGACTTTCTCCAGTTGTTATTGATAAAATGGATTCCTTTTTGCAAACCTGCTCACTGATCCGCAGCATCATCCGGCGCATAATGGTCATCGCATAATTTTCCGGCATCTCCCGGAAAATATGCTGCTGTAATTTTGTAAATGGCACAACATGAACGTTAATTTTATGACCATAGTGTGTTAATTTTTCAGCTAAATCCAAAACCTTTTGCTTTGCGCGCCCGCTCGTAAATGGCGGCGAATGGAAATGAATCGCTTCGATTTCCACCCCGCGTTTCATAGCCAAAAATCCGGCAACAGGACTGTCGATGCCCCCGGATAACAAGAGCAGTGTTTTCCCTGATGTCCCAACAGGCAATCCGCCCGGTCCCGGGATAACACTTGATGTAATATATGTTGCTTCGTTTCTGATTTCAACTTTCAGCTCTAAATCCGGTCGGTGAACATCGACAGTATAGCCCGTTGTATTGGTTAACAGATGTCTGCCTAAAACCTGATTCATATCTTGTGAGCGAATCGGGAATTTTTTATCAATACGCTTCACCGAGATTTTGAATGTCCGGACATCTGTACTGTTTTCCAGTGCCCATAGCGCGGCATCCTTAATTTCGGTTTCGTCATTTTGGACTTTTATGGCCAGGCTGAGGCTTTGAATGCCAAATACATCTTTACATTTTTCCATAACACGTTCGGGATTGTGTCCATTCAGTAAAACAAACATCCTGCCCTGCGTTCGCTTCACCTTTGTTTCCGGAAAATCTTTTAATTGCTGCTGAAGATTATGTTGCAGCTGTATAATAAAATTTTTTCTGTTTTTACCTTTTAAGGCCATTTCACCATAGCGGATTAAAATATGATCATATTGCATCATTATCTACTCCAGTATTGCTTTTAATTGATTGATTGCCTCTGACAGTGCATTCAAAAATGTATCAATTTCATCCTCCGTCGTATCATAGGAAAGGCTGATTCTAAGTGCAGAGGCAGATCGGTCTTTATCATGGCCGCATGCTGTGAGAATTTTGCTTTCATCCTTCTGTTTGGATGAACAGGCGGATTTTGTCGATATATAGATTCCCTGATCACCAAGCGTATGAATGATCACTTCCGGCTTTAAACCAGGTACCGAAATGTTCATAATATGAGGTGCTGCATTTTCAGGCGTATTGATTGTCACACCGTCCAACTTGCTCAAACGTTTCCGAAGCACCTGCTGCAGTTCGCGCATGTGCTTAATTCCGGTACTTTGCCGTTCCTTTACCAGCCGGAGTGCTTTAACCAGCGATACGGAGCCAGCAAGATTTTCTGTACCCGATCGCATCCCCTGCTCTTGATTGCCACCATGGAATAGCGGAAATAGGGCAGTTTCTTTTTTGACATATAAAATGCCTGTTCCTTTTAAACCGTGAATTTTATGCCCGGATATCGTGCATAAATCAATACCACTATCAGCAAGACTCAGCGGTACTTTGCCCATTCCCTGAACATGATCGACATGGAAAAGTAATTTTGGATGCTGTTTGGCTATTTTGCCAATCGCCTCCACAGGCTGAACAGAGCCAAGCTCGTTATTTACATGCATGACACTGATTAAAATCGTGTCATCCCTGATGGCATCACTTATATCCCTGACTGAAACAACACCGTTATTATCAACCGGGATATACGTAACGTCAAATCCCAATTGCTCCAGACCTTTGAAAGCTTCATCTACCGAAGAATGTTCTACGGTTGTCGTGATAATGTGTTTTCCGCGTCCCTGGTGCTCAAGTGCCACCCCTTTAATGGCGAGGTTATTCCCTTCTGTTCCTCCTGAGGTGAAAACAATCTCCTCAGGCTGCACATGCAGCAATTCTGCCGCCTGTTCTTTTGCTTTTTGCAGCAGTTTTTCGGACTCTCCGCCAAATTGATGGATACTCGACGGATTAGCGAAAAAACGTTCAGATGCCTTCTGAAAACTTTCTAGTACCAACGGATCGGGTTTTGTTGTCGCACTGTTATCCAAATAAATCATAGTCATGACTCCCTGTAAATCTTATCACATTCTACAATAAGCAAGGCCGCTTATCAGAAGAGATTTATCCCGCATTTAAGGACAGATATCTCCCACAAAACGGAAGAAATCTGTCCTTAAATGCCCGGATTCAGTTCGAACCTGCACGACGCAGGTCATAAAGGCGTTGCAACAGGACAAGGAAAGCTGCGATAGCGATAGAAAAAGTACTTTCCTTTTTCGAGCACGCCCGTGAATTTAGCCTTTATTCCTTGGGAGATAAACACTCAACTGAATGTAGTTGAACCTTATGTTTATCCTTTCCATTAAATCAGCTTTTACTTCAATTTTTTATTCTAATTCCAATTCTTCCAGCAGAATATCAATCGAAACTTTGCCGGCGTCATCATTTGTCATATTGGAAAGTTTCCTTGAATTATATTTCTCTTTGTTGGTTATGGCGTATACGCTGCCGGCGTCGTCCGCTCCACTTTGAAACGCCATTTCTTTATTGGCGATCATACCAATTTGTGCTTTTCCGTGTGTCTGTGCCGTCACCGGTGTTTGCTCATCGGAAAAAAACAGAAATGCGACAGTCGTCCAAACACTTATAACACCTGTGCCAAGGAACAGCAGAATGACTCTGAAGCCAGATGTCATATTAATTGGCAGCCTCTTGAAATTCCTCGATATGTTTCAGAGCGCCAGGTTCAACTTCTTCAACGGCTCTTGCTGCCTGTTCAAGCGCCAACTCATATTCATAAGAACGGAATAACCGTTCTGCTTCTGACAGTTTTGCAGCAAGCGCCGGGTCTTGACTGCGATAGCGATTGGCATACTGAATCACCTGTTCCGTTAAATAGGCCTGATCAAGAAGCGTTTCGGTCTGTTCTGCCACATATTCAACAGTGGTTTTCGCTTCGGATAACGCATGCTGAACTTCAGCCATATCAAGCGGCTGTTTTTCCAATGCTGAAAAGACACGGTTATTTCTTTCGGTCGCTTCTTCCATTTTGTTCCAGATAAAATTCGGTACACCCGGAATATTGCTTTTCTTGAGCCGACGATTGACATGATATAACTGCTTTTTCATTTCTGTCAATGTTTCTTTTGCTTCCATTTCGTCTTTCCGCATATTTTGGATCCGTTTTTTGAATTCCTCATGTTGATCCTTTAGTGATTCCAATTTTTCGAATCCATTTTCCAGCTCACTTCGCAAATCTGAATGTGATGTGTTATCATGCTCAATTGAGCTGGTTATGTCTTCAAGCTGGTTGCGCAACTGCGTAATGGATTTGTCCAGCGATAGGAATTTTTCCATATCACCATCTTCAAAATAGTAACTTTGCCGTAATGTCTCCACTTCTTCTTTTGTCACATCAAATTTATTTTCCAATGCAGCCAGTGCATCCTGATAAGGTTTCATTTTCGTATCCACATAATTTTTTGCAAGGGCTTCTTTCTCAAGGAGCTGATACATTTCCTCAATCCGTTCGTCTATTTCAGGGATGATTTCCTTTGCCAGCGATGTATCACCTTTTTCCAGATGTTCCATGCATTCAACAAGCCGGTGCTGGTAATGATGCACCTCTTTTTCAAATCCGAGATGCTCAATCCGGTAGCCGTCATTCTTCATATCACGTAGACCTTTGAATAATTCGTCCAGCTGTTCAGGTAATTCATACTTGCATTTGCGGTAGATGACCGGGAATTCCTCCATTTCTACAGCCAACTCATCCAGTTTCTGTTTCAATTTTTCAACCAGATTCCTTGCTTCCGAATAATCCCCGGAATCGACTAATTCGTAGTAACGGCCAAGTTCTGCCTCGAGCTCGTCTAGTTCAACATCAAATCGCAATTCCGCTTTTCCGAACTGGCTCCGGCTCTGTGAAAGATTTTTGCGCAAAGCTTTTAAATCAGGTTCTATCCTCTCGATGTATTTACGGCTCGATTCTTCTGATTCCATCAATTGATCAAGCTCATCCAGCATGTTCTCGATATCTTTCTCAACTGATTGCAGCGTTTGTTCCGCTGTACGCAGTGTCTTTTTCGCGCTGGGAAAACGATACCGGTCCGCAGCTTCCTCCGCATCAAACAAATACTCCTCAATATCCGGCAGTTCCTTTGTCACAATATACTCCCATCGTTCTTTCCATGACTCGAATTTTTCCTGTGTCTCCCCGGACAGATTCAGATTTTTAATACGTGCCAGTTCTGATGCAATATTGCGGTTCATGATATCCATTTTCCATGCTTCCAGACGATCCACGACATCATAAACCCTTTTTCTTATTATTAATCCAGTGATGATTATTGCAATGATAACAAGAATACTTCCAATGATGTATGCCATAAAATGCCTCCTAACTTCATTCTAATAAGAGGATTTTTCCCATATTTATGTATAAAACCTGTTTCGAAAAATAGTTATCCTTATTATCAATAATACCACGTTATTGGCATTTTTGGCTAAAAAAATTCAAATAAATAAAGGATTCGACAATATTTTTCAGGAAAACCAGGATAAGCAGTACACAAATCGTTGTTTTTTCCCCGCATGTAATGGTCAGTAAACCGCCAAAAGACGGCGGCTGACTGACCCTAAATGCCCGATTCGGTTCGGGCCTGCACGATGCAGGTCACAAAGGCGTTGCAACAGGACGTTGCGAATTTAGCCTTTGTTCCCCTTCATTCAGCGGGAAAAAAGCGCCACGCTGAATGAAGTTTCACTTTACCTGGATTCACCCGGTTGTTTCCCTATTTTGCTCCACAATATAATCAAGCCAGTTCCTAATCGTCCGCGTGTAATTTTTTACAAATTGGTGATGCGAAAATTCTCCGATAACCTGATCTTTCCATTCGTGCTGCATCAGATAGGGTGTGGTTAACATCCCTTTCAGCTGCATCAGCAAAAACTGGTTATCAATGTGGCGTTTTTTCTGCTCCGGGAAAATCGCATAAAAGGCATTGCTGATTATGTAATTCTCTTTTGCCAAATACGTAACCGTCATTTCGCGGACAAAAACGGAATCCAGCGATAACTCACGATGGATAAAACACGATAATTGATGATTGCGCTGTTTATACTGTATAATGACTTCAATCATTTTTTTCAAGTTATCCAATGGTGTCAGTGATTTGTTTTCCTCACGGGATATTTCGATTGTTTCAAGGTAAGCTTCATAGTATTGTGTTACGGCATACTCAAGCAGTCCTTGTTTACCTTTGAAATAGTAGCTGATCAATGAAACATTGACATCAGCTTTATCAGCTATATCCCTCACGGACGTACCATGGAAACCATTCTGAAAAAATAATGAAGATGCGGCATCGATGACTTTTTGCTTCGTTGGATTGTTTTTCATTGGAACACATGCCCCCTTACTTCTATTTTACGACGAAATAGGGAAAATCCCTTCAATTTTCGCTCGACAAATGTCACAGGTTTTTGTCGAAGTTATAAATGAGTTCAAAAAGGAGGGTAAAAAGGACCGGCAGGCTAAGTTCTCAGGCGTCCTGTGCGGGCACCTGCACTAGGACGTCAATCGCGTCAACGTTCGAGGCGGCGCAGTTTTGAGCACAAGAAAAACTTCATCGAATTCACTTCGCACACAGGAAAAGCGTTCTTCTTTTCCAAGGAGCGGGCTTCTCTTGTTTGTGGTGACTTCGACGTTCGATACAGGACGTGTCGATATTTAGTCTAAGGTCCTCTACCCCGACGTGTCATTGTTACCGGACTTTTTGAACAATCTCTCAAAGAAAGGAAATGAATGTCATGTTTCAAGCAACTGCTTATTCCGGCGACAAGGTAAAAGACTATGAACTGCTGTTAAAACAATTAACCGCTCTGTCAGAAGATGAAACAGATACGATAGCCATTTTATCGAATGCCTCCGCTTTATTAAATCAATTTCTTGATCAAATCAACTGGGTCGGATTTTACTTATGGAAAGACGGTGAGCTCGTACTCGGACCATTCCAGGGTTTGCCTGCATGTATCAGGATTGAATATGGTAAAGGTGTTTGCGGCACTGCCATTAAAGAAGGCAGAACACAACGGGTGGCGGATGTTCTCGCCTTTCCGGGGCATATTGCCTGTGACAGTGCAAGCCAATCGGAAATCGTCGTACCATTGTATTCCAACAGTGATATCTATGGTGTACTGGATATTGACAGCCCGATTAAAAACCGGTTTGACGAAACAGATCAAATGTATCTGGAAAAATTCGCAAGCGAAATCGAGCGTTTAGTACAGCCATAAGCATATGCGGCTGGTGATGGCATCAGCCGCTTTCTATTAGGTATAAGCATTTATCGAAAAGGTTTTGCAGATATTCGCCGATAATGGTTGACTTCAAGCTTCATAACTTATATACTGTTCGTTGTGTAAAATAAAAAGGTAGCCTATGTGAACCGGCATTGGCCCCATTTTGTTCCTCTCCATAGTTTACTTATAGAGAGGTGTATCGTGTAACTCTCTGCTGCTGGAGCGATGGTACATGAAAACAAAATGGACAATGTTCAGGAACACGGTCGTTTATTTTATGCAAATCAACTCATAAAGGAGGAAATGTCCTATGGCACGATTTACCGGTTCAGACTGGAAAAAATCACGCCGCCTCGGCATTTCATTAACCGGAACAGGCAAGGAACTCGATCGACGCCCTTACGCTCCGGGACAGCACGGACCCAATCAGCGCAAGAAAATGTCTGAATATGGTCTGCAGCTGCAGGAAAAGCAAAAACTCCGCTACATGTACGGACTTAATGAGCGTCAATTCCTTAACCTGTTTAATGAAGCGGGCAAAATGAGTGGGGTTCATGGTGAAAACTTCATGATCTTGCTTGAATCCCGCCTGGACAACCTGGTTTATCGTCTTGGCCTGGCTCGTACACGCCGCCAGGCACGTCAGCTGGTAAACCATGGTCACGTAACAGTCGACGGCGGACGAGTGGATATCCCGTCCTATCGTGTGAAACCAGGTCAGACTATTGGTTTACGTGAAAGATCACAAAACCTTGATATCATCAAAGAGGCCATCGAAGTCAACAACTTCGTCCCTGAATACGTCACATTTGATGAAGATAAGATGGAAGGAACGTATACACGTTATCCTGAGCGTTCCGAACTGCCGGCTGAAATTAACGAAGCGCTCATCGTTGAGTACTACTCTCGTTAGGAATTTCGCTTTGCAAAGTGAAGCATTAAAAGCCTTAGAACCCTTGAAATATCAAAGGTTCGGGGCTTTTTTGTTTTTCTTAGAATTGCAAGATAATGCATGAAAATGAACGTATTTGGGGCTAATTTTGGGGCTGATTAATATTAATCAGTTTAGGCGTATGTAGGGGAATGGATATATTTCAAAAAAACAATGGGTATTCGGATTTTGTGGTGGAAAAGGGCTTATAAGTCTCCCTTTTCCAATTTC
>Ga0079226_10001659_pt1 | contig 17111 bp, 16 predicted proteins | sample Poulit2014_FD_76345 | JGI IMG/M metagenome (GOLD analysis project Ga0079226, IMG submission 76345) | Agricultural soil microbial communities from Georgia to study Nitrogen management - Poultry litter 2014 | ecosystem: Environmental > Terrestrial > Soil > Agricultural land | place: USA: Georgia...
CCCCTGTCTCCCCCGATCTCGTGAAGATCGTGGCCGTGCAGATGTGCCAGGAGGCCGGGGTCGACATCCTCTTCGAGCACGAGCTGCTCGAGGTCGATGTCGACGACGGCGGCGCCATGCGCGCGGTCACCGTGTACGGGAAGCTCACGAGGACCCGCATCACCGCAGAGGTGTTCATCGACGGCACGGGCGACGGCGACGTCGCCTACCTGGCCGGAGTCCCGCACACCCTCGGCCAGGACGGCACGCAGACCATGCAGCCCTCCACGCTCATGTTCACCGTGACGAACTTCGACCTCGAGCGGTTCTGGGACTTCCTCGACGAACACCCCTACGAGATGGGGATCAAGGAGGAGTACGCCGCGGGGTACGACGTCGACTTCCTGCGTCGCACCCGCGGCCACTGCTACATCGGGATGACCGCCCGCGTCGCGAGCGCCCGGGAGGCGGGGGACTTCTCGATCCCCCGCAACCAGTTCATCTACATCGCCACCGCCTCCGAGCGACTGCTCGCGATCAACACCTCCCGCGTGATCCGGATCGACGCCTCCGACCCGATCGAGCTGTCCAGGGGCCTGGAGGCCGGCTATTCGCAGGTATGGGAGATCGTGCAGTTCATGCGCGAAAACATGCCCGGGTTCGAGGAGGTGGAGATCTCGCAGATCGCCCCCGCGCTGGGCATCCGCGAGACCCGGCACTTCGCCGGAGAGGAACGGCTGACGATGGACGCCCTCTACTCGGAGGCCACCAGCGAGAGAGCGATCGCCCTGTCGGCCTACAACATCGACGTCCACTCCGGGACCGGCGACGGCATCGACCTGCACGTGGTCGAGGAGCCGTTCGGCATCCCCTTCGGCGCGCTGCTGCCCCAGGCGGTGGACGGGCTGCTGTTGAGCGGCCGCACCATCTCCGTCGACTCGACGGTCTTCGCCGCAGCCCGGGTGATGGGCACCTGCATGGCGATCGCGGAAGCCGCGGGCACCGCCGCCGCACTCGCCGTCCGCGACGGCAGGAGCCCCAAGGACGTCGACGTCGTGGAGCTGCGCGAGGAGCTCGCGGCGAAGGGCGCCGTCCTGCCGGGTGCCCGGGCGCCCGAGCCCGCAGGAGCTTCCGCGCGCTGATCCGCGTTGCCCGCCGCCGGGCCCTGCCCGGCGGCCCTGGAGAGGAGACGACGATGTCTGCACCACCATCCACCACCCGACGACGGTTCCTGACAGGAGCGTCGGCAGCCGTCGCGGTCGGCGCCGCGAGTGCCTGCGGCGGCAGCCGCTCAGCGCCGGACGCGCTGACCATGTGGACGTTCCTGGATCCCGCGGGCAAGAGCGGCCGAGAGCAGGTGCTCGCCGCCCTGATCGAGTCCTACGAGGAGAGGACGGGCATCCGCGTCCAGGTCGAGGTCCAGCAGTGGGACACGATGACCCAGCAGTTCCTCGCCGCCGATGTCAGCTCCAGCGCACCGGACGTCATGTGGCTGGCTCTCGACCAGGTCGCCACGGCCGTCGAGCAGGGTGCGCTCGCGGACCTCAGCTCCCTCGCCTTCGGAGACCTTCCCGACGAGCAGCTCGCCGAGCTCCGGGACGTCTACTGGGAGTCCACGGAGCACGAGGACGGCTCCGTCTACGGGGTGGTGCATTCGCGGAACTACTTCGGGATCCTGTACCGCGCCGACCTGCTCGAGGCAGCGGGTGCGGACCCGTCCGAGATCCGCACCTGGGAGGACCTGGAGACCGTAGCCGAGCTGCTGACCGCACCCTCCGAGAGCAGATGGGGGCTGGCGCAGGCCTTCGCCACCTCCTTCGCGGATCCGCAGATCATCGCCGCCCGGATCATGGAGATGCAGGGGTCGATGTTCACCGCCGACGGCTCCCCGCAATGGTCCACGCCGCCCGGGGTCGAAGCGCTGGAGTTCCAGACCTCCTTCATAACCGATGCGCAGGTGACCTCGCAGGACTCGGTGCGGCTGACCGCGGAGGACCTCTACGAGCTGTTCTCCGCCGGGCAGGCCGCGATGATCAACGGGGCGAGCTCTCGAGTCGCCCAGATGCAGGAGCAGGTCGGAGCGGAGAACGTCGGCTTCCTGCACTACCCCTCGCAGAAAGGGGACCCGCCCTCCCCCGGCAACCTCGCCGGGTGGTCCGTCGGAGTGTGGGCCGGGAGCAAGAAGACCGAGCAGGCCGCCGACTTCGTCGCGCACCTCTCCAGCCCGGAGGCCGACGAGCGCTGGCTGCTCGAGGGACAGCAGCCGCCCCTCTACTCCTCGACCGCCTCCGCCAACAGCGACTTCCTGGCCGAGCCCGAGAACGCCTTCCTGGCCACCGTCCTCGAAGGCTCACAGGAGTACGGCTGGCTGCCGCCGCTGACGGCCCCGACCGTCGGCTGGAGAGAAGCCCTCAACGGAGCGGTGCAGAAAGTCCTGCTGGACCAGGGCTCCGCCGCCGAGGCGATGGACGCTGCAGAGATCGAGTTCGGAGGTGGACGGCGATGACCGAGGCAACCCTGCAACCCGCCTCCGCACGGAGGTCAGGACCGAGCGGTGCGAGGCCGGCGCCGCGCCGTCAGCGCCGCGACCTGGCCGGCCTGCTCTACATCGCACCTGTAATGCTGGTACTCCTGGTCGTGCTGATCCTCCCGGCGCTCTTCGCCGTCGTCTACAGCCTGTTGGAGCTGAAGTCCGTGCGGCCGGTCGGCTTCGCCGGCCTGGAGAATTACCGGGAGGTACTCAGCAACCCGGCGATCGTGGCAGTGCTGGTGCGCACCTTGTTCTTCGCGGTCATCACCGTGGCGCTCACGCTCGCCGTCGCTCTGGCGGTGGCTGTGTTCCTGGACCGGCTCACGGCTCGGCGGGCCACCGCCGTGCAGATCCTCGTGATCCTGCCCTGGGTCATCTCCACCATCGTCGGAGCGCTCCTGTTCCGCTGGTTCTTCGTCACCGACATCAGCCCCGGGGTGTACCTGCTCAGCCAGCTGGGCATCGAAGCGAAACCCCTGACCGACCCGATGCTGTCGATGATCTCGCTGATCCTGGTCGCGATGTGGCGCACCCTCGGCTTCGCCGTCCTGCTGCTCCTGGCCGGGATCAAGGCGGTGCCCGGAGAGTTCTACGAGGCGGCGACAGTCGACGGCGCCTCGGGCTGGCAGAAGTTCCGCCTCATCACGCTGCCGATGATCAAGACGCCTCTGACGATCACCACGATGGTCCTCACCATGAGCAACCTCAACAACGTCGAGGCGCCGCTGGTGACCACGGGCGGCGGGCCGGGCGAGGCGACCCAGATCCTGCCTCTGACCATCTATCAGCAGGCGTTCACGCACTTCGACTTCGCGGGCGGCGCCGCACTGGCGGCGGTCGCGCTGGTGCTGAACGTGGGCCTGGTGTTCGCCTATCTGCGACTGGCGAAGTGGAGCGTGTGATGACGGTTCGAACTGCAGAGCCCCGGTCCCGAGGAGCCGGCCCCCAGATCCTCCGCATCGTCGTTCTGGCGTGCGCGGCGGTGGCGATGCTGGTGAACGTCTCCCCCGTGCTGTGGGGCGTCGGCACCTCGGTGAAGTCCGCCGACGAGATCTTCACCTTCCCGCCCACTCTGTTCGGCGGATTCACCACGGAGCACTACGCGCAGGTCCTGGACGGCGCGTTCGTGCGCAACCTGCTGAACAGCCTGGCCTACGCGGTGATCGCCACCGTGGTGGCGGTGGCGATCGGCGCGTTCGCGGCCTATGCCTTCGATCGCTTCCGCTTCCCCTGCCGGCGGATGCTGTTCGGAGTGATCGTCGCCTGCGTGCCCCTGTCGATGGGCGCTGCCGTGCTGGTGATCCCCAACTACCTGTACTTCGCCACCCTGGGCCTGCTCGATACCCCGGTGATCCTGCCGCTGCTGTACCTGGGCTACAACCTGCCGATGGCGGTATGGATCCTCAAGGGCGCGATGGAGGGGATCCCGGTGGAGCTCGACGAGGCGGCGACGATCGACGGCGCCTCACGCCTGCGCACCTTCGCCTCGGTGATCCTGCCCCTGTGCCGCCCGAGCATGGCCGCGGCGAGCCTCTTCGTGTTCATCGGCGCCTGGAACGAGTTCGTCGCCGGATCAGTGATGGTCAACTCCTCGGAGTACCGACCGGTCCAGGTGGCCGTCTACCAGTTCATCAGCGCGTTCGGACGTCAGTGGGGACCTCTCACTGCGAGCGCCGCGCTGGCTGTCCTGCCGGTGCTGATCCTCGTGACGCTCTTCGGGCGGCATCTGGTGGCCGGGATGATGCGTGGTGCGGTGAAGGGGTGAGGCTGCGAAGTAGCCGAGACTGCGAAAAGAAGACCCCGCCTCCCTGGACTCAGCCAGGAGCGTTTTTATAGCGTGACGCTCATCGAAACCAACGCCAGATTGACATGAGAAGAGGTCGGCGCGTGCCATCGAGATGCTCCTCGAATACGTGATCGCGATGGTCACTTCTGTCTCCGCAGTCGCGATCGCAGGGATCGCGCATCGCTTCAGCAAGGAGAGGGCCCGGCAGGACAACAAATCCTCGGTTCGCCAGAAGCATCGCGAGTGGATCGCCGACGTCGACGAGATGCTTGCCCGCTCGGACGCGCAGCACGGAGCGGTCCAGCCAGTCATCCGAAGAAACCCGGCACCGGATCAGTTGAAGGCGATCCGGGTCGACACCCGGCGAATCGATGCCCAGCTCGCCGTCCTGGATGGACACCTTCAACTGCTTCCATGACTGAACGCTCAGGCCGACCCGTGGATAGATGCGTTCGACGTGATGGAAGCCGACACAGACGGTCTCCTCTCGGCGATGCTGAACGGCACCCTCGATGTCGCCAAGGATCGCGTCCTCAAACACGGCCCTGATACGGATGACGATTCATTCCACATCAAGAAAGGTTTCTGGACAGAGCTCTACTTCTCAGAGCAACAGACTGCGAGCATCCCAGACATCTTCACCGAGGACTCCCGACTCGATGCCCACGTCGAGGACGCCACCCAACGCTGGGTGTCTCCCCGCGCCTCCCGGAACGCCCGAATCCGGATTGCCGAGCTCGTTCGGTACAAGCTTCACCTCGAGCTGTCGCTGAGATCGTTCTTCGTCGGCACTTTCACGGACCCAGCCCACGGTGCTGGAAGCGCACCCAGCGTGAGATATCGGGATGGGATGAAAAATACGACGAGCAAGCTGCGCGAGGAGATCGACGAGAGCATGGACACGCTCGCGTCAGCGATCAGATGACGGGCCGTCCCCGCGATGGGGCGTGCAGGAGTCGGATATCCTGTGCGCTCACCCCGCGGCCTCACTCTCGGGTCGCCCCCGCAACGTGTAGAGATCCTCGATCCGGCCGAACGGGATGACCCCGACGCGATTCGCCCAGGTGCTCCATGCAGCCAGCAGTTCCTGTGCCCGCACCGGCTGCAGGTGGCTGAGGTCGTTGAGTTCACTCGGGTCGGTTTCCAGGTCGTAGAGCTCCCAAGGGTGGTCATGCTCTCGCACGAGCTTCCACCGCCCCCGACGCACTGCGGCGTTTCCGCAGTGCTCCCAGAACAGATCACCCCGCACGTCGGAACCTGCTGAAGGAGTTCGCCCGACGCCGAGCGTGCTCCGGCTGAGGTCAGGCAAGAAGCTCTCTCCTTCGAGAGGGAGGGCGTTCTGAGAGCGAACCTCCTGGGTGTCGAGACCTGCGGCCTCGAGAAGGGTCGGCAGGACATGTACGAGCTGAAGGGGTGAGCGGTGGAGCTTCCCTTCCTCGAGGCCTCCGCCGGGCCAGTGGAGGATGAAGGGCGCTGCTATACCTCCTTCGTGCGTCCACTTCTTGTACATCCGGAAGGGCGTGTTGGAGACGTTCGCCCACGGCCGGCCGTAGCTCGTGTAACAGCATTCGGGCCCCGGGACGATCCCGGGATCGTTGCCCAGTCGAACCTCCTCTCCCCCACGGGTGGTCGGGGAGAAGATGTCTCGGCGCTGGACGAACATTTCGCGCTCGAAGTGCGGCAGCTCCTCAGGGGAAGCTCCGTTGTCGGAGAGGAACACGAGGACGGTGTTATCCAGCGTCCCCTTCGCTTGGAGCGCTTCGACGATGCGGCCGACTCCTCGGTCCATCCGTTCGACCATGGCGGCATAGGTCTCCATCCGCCGGGCCTGCCATTCCTTGTCGGGAGTGTCCTCCCATGGCTGCTCCCCCGGTGCACGGGGGCTGAGCACAGCGTCCTCGTCGAGGATCCCGAGCTCCTTCTGCCGCGCCAACCGCGCCGCACGCAGCTCGTCCCACCCCTGGTCATATCGGCCCCTGCAAGCCTGGATGTCCTGTTCCGGGGCGTGCAAGGGCCAGTGCGGAGCGGTGTACGCGACGTAGAGGAACAGCGGATCATGCTCTCCTGTCGACTCTCCGATGCTCTGCACAGCTTCGTCGGTGATGGCGTCGGTGTAGTAGAAGTCCGGATCCTGCACCTCGTGCTCGATGTTCGTCTCTCCCCGCACGAGCGTGGGTGGCGCGTAGTAGCTGCCGCATCCCGTGAGGGTCCCGTAGAAGGTGTCGAATCCGCGCCGAGTCGGCCAGGAGTCGTTCGGCGTCCTCACGTCGGCAGCCAGGTGCCACTTGCCGACGGCCGCCGTGGTGTATCCGCCCGCGGAGAGCATCTCGGCGATCGTCGGGACATCGGGACGGAGATTCCCGGGATATCCAACGGGCGAGTCGTCCCCGGTCAGCACGCCAATCCCGGTCTGATGGGGGTGCAGCCCGGTGAGCAGCGAAGCCCGCGAGGGGCTGCACCGCGCGGTGTTGTAGAACTGCGTGAGTCGCACGCCGTCCTCCGCCAGTGCGTCGAGATGAGGGGTGCTGATCTCGCCGCCGTAGCAGCCGAGGTCGGAGTAGCCGAGGTCGTCGGCGAGGATCAGCACGATGTCAGGTCGGGTCATGGTGAAGAGGTCCTTTCGCAGGTGCGCGTCAACCCTTGACCGCACCGGTGGTGAGGCCCGAGACGATGTAGCGATTGGCGACGATGGTGAGCAGGATGATCGGCACGGCCGCGAGGGTGCCGGCAGCGGCCATCTCGCCCCAGGCGACCTCGTACGGCTGGACGAGCGATGCGATGCCCACTGTGAGCGGGGATGTCACCCCGCCGGAGGTCATGGTGAGGCCGAAGAGGAACTCGTTCCACGCCATGATCCCGGTGAAGGTGCCGACGGCCGCGAGTCCCGGGACGACAAGTGGGAGCATCACGGAGCGGAAGGTCGAGAACTCCGAGGCACCGTCGATGTGCGCGGCCTCCCGTAGCGTGCCGGGCACGGAATCGAAGTAGATCTTCATCAGCAGTGCGGCGAATGGCAGCTGGAAGACCGTGTTGAGCACGATCAGGCCTGTAGATCCCCCGATGATGCCGAGGGTGTTCATGAGTGCGTAGAGACCAGGGACCAGCACCATGGGCGGCACCAACGGGATGAATGCCGTGAGCGCCATCAGCGGGATCAGGACCGGACGCGGGATCGCGAGCTGCGACAGCGCGTATCCGGCCAGCGAGCCGAACAGGAGACAGAGCACGACGGTGCCGATGACGATCACCAAGCTGTTCCCCAGCTGCTGCAGGAGCGGATTACCGGGAGCGAGCAGATCGCGGTAGTTGCTGAGGGAGATCTCGAACCGGAAGTCCGTGCCGATAATGTTCCGGAGCGGCTGGAAACTGAGGACGACCATCCAGATGATCGGGGCTATCGTCGCCGCGACGGTGGCGATGAGGAAGAGCCCGGCGATGGTGCCGAGCGGGCCGCGTCGTGTCCGAGAGGCCATTTCATGCATGAGTGCTCTCCGTTCTGCGACCGACGATGCGGACGAGTGCGAGGACGATGCCGAATACCCCGTAGCCGAGGATGACCGCGAGCCCGAGCGCGGCGCCGTAGCCGAGCTGGAGCTGGTCGAAGAAGACCGTGCGGATGTGAAGGCTGATGAGGTTCGTGGCGTTCCCGGGTCCGCCATGGGTGAGCAGATACATCTCGTCGAAGGCTTTGACCGACATGACCAGCCGCACCATGGCCGCCGCAAGAATCGCTGGGCGGATCATGGGCAGCACGATGTGCCAGATCTCCTGGCTCTCACTCGCCCCGTCGACGCTCGCGGCCTCGAGAACCTCTCCGTCGATCGCCTGCAGCGAGGTGTACACGAGGAGGAACACCAGCGGGGACCAGTGCCAGACGTCGACGAGGATGATGGAGAGCATGGCCCCGGCGGGCTGGCCGAGCCATCCCTGAGCGGGCAGGCCCACCGCGGTAAGGAGAGTGTTCAGCACTCCGATGGTGGGCGAGAGTATGAGCAGCCAGATCACGCTGACGACCACCGGGGCGATGACCGTCGGCCAGATCAGCACGCGTTTCGCGAAGCGGCGGAAGAACCGCGCGCGGTCCAGCACGATCGCCATCGCCGTGCCGAGCACGACAGTGAGAACGACCGCTCCCACGACGAACACGATCGTCGCGAGCACCACTGGCAGCGTGTTCTCGTCCACCAGGATCTTCCGCAGGTTCTGCAACCCGGTGAAGTCGAAGGTAAATCCGCCCTGCTGCAGCCCGACCTCGGAGACGGCCATGCGAATGAGCTGGACGACCGGATAGATGCCGAAGACCGCCATGAAGGCAGCGAACGGCGCCACTGCGACGACCATGAACGGAGTCGGAAGTCGCCTTGAGCGCTTGTTTCTCGGTTGCGCGACAGACGGCAGTCCGTGCGAGCGCTGCGATGTCGTGCTCATGACAGGAGCCCCGCTTCCCGCACCACGTCGACGACGGCGTCCTGGAGCTCCGCCATTCCACGTGCGGGCTCCACATCACCTGCCGCGATCCTGCTCAGGTGCTTCTCGGCCTGGGACGCCATCGAGGGTCCGAACGCGTACCTCACCGGCGCATGGACGTTTTCCATCGACTGTGCAAGCGGTGCGAGATATGAACTGGCCTCGCCGGTACCGGCACCAGCGGCTCCGCTCTCGAGCACCGTGCGACGGGTGGGGATGCCGCCCGCCTCCATGAACATCGTCTGAGCGTCCTCCGACAGGACCCATCGGATGTAGTCGAGGGCTGCGCTCTCACGTTCAGGGGCGAGACCGCGGGGTACGCACAGCGACCACGTGCCGCTCGTCGGAGCCGGGGCGCCGCCAGGGTCGGCGGCGGGAACTTCTGCGAACCCGACGACGTCCGCGATCTGGGACTTGTCGGGGTCCAGGAACTGATTGGCGGCCGCAGCGACGACGTGGGTCTGGAGCGCCTTGCCGCCCTGCATCAGCGAGATCACCTCTGCCTGGCCGATCGTCATGGGCTCCTCCGGACCAGTGAGAGCGAGCTCGCGGTACATGGTCGCGGCGGCGATGCCTGCGTCGGTGTTGATGGTCGGGGTCCAGTCGACGCCTTCGTCGGCGAACCAGGAGCCTCCATAGCTGTAGAACACCGGCATGAACTCGTAAGTCACCGACAGACCGTTCTGGGTGGCCTGGGACCGGGGGACGTGCCCGTACTGGATCCCTCCCGAGGAACTCGCGGACTGCGCGTTGTGAAGCGCTTCGTCCCACGTGCTCGGCACGCTCAGGCCGAGCTCCCCGTACAGGTCCTGGCGATAGACGAACAGGTCCATGTTCCCGTTGATCGGGTGACCCATGACGTGGCCGCTGTCATCCGAGGTACGTCGTTTCGGGTCCCAGAATGGCAGGCCCGCATAGGTGAGGACCTCGCTGTCGATGGTGAAGCCGTCGTCGATCTCGTCGAAGGGCACGACCCAGTCGTTCTCGAAGAATTTCCACAGCCCAGCTTCGTCGATCTGGAAGACGTCGAAGGGGAGGGCGCTGTTCTGGATCGCATTGACCTGCTGGGTGTAGAGCCCGTCGTAGGGGAACTCACGAAGCACCACCCGGATCCCGCTCACCTCCTCGTAAGCGGCGGCCACCGCTCGATACGCGTCGAGCCACGGCGTTCTGGCAGTCGGGACGATCAGCTCGGTCACCTCCCCCGAGCTCCCGCCCCCTCCTAACGCGCCGGTCCCTCCTGAGGCGCATCCCGCCAATGAAGCAGCGACCGCCGAGCCGCCGATGGGGAGCGCACCCAGGAGGTGTCGCCTGCTCACAGAACTTCTCATCGTCCCTCGCTCCTCGTCGAACGCGGTTCTTGTGCCAGCGCCGTCACGCCGTGACGCAGCGCGGCTCATTGATTAAGTCGCCTGACCGAACTTAATGCGAGAGACTAGAGAGCGGCTCGACGCGCTGTCAAGGGCCGCTAGAGCTGGAGGAGCTCAGGACTCCCACGGAGCGGCCAGTAATTGATCTCGGGCAGCACGCACTCCGCCGGCGAGCACCGCATCGCCACCGGCGGTGGAGATCCTCAGTTCTCCGCCCCCGCCACCGCCGTGGATCGCCATTGCGTCAACGAGCGCGGAGTCCATCAGGCGCGCCAGGTCAGCGAGATGGCCGCCGAGGACGACAGCCGTCGGGTCGAAGACTGTCCGCAGGATGCGTACGGCGCGCGCGAGCCACGGCGCCTGTGCACGCACCGCCTCACGCGCATCGGGATCGTCTGCAGAAATCTGCGCCAGGATCTCCTCCCCGCCAGCAGCCCCCTCCCCTGCCCCTATGCCGAGCACAGCGGCCAGCGGGCGGATGCCGACATACATCTCCAGACAGCCCCGGCCTCCGCAATAGCACTCCGGACCTTCCGGATCGACCGAGATGTGCCCGAACTCAGCACCGATACCCGTGTCGCCGCGAAGGATCACGTCTCCCTTCTGGAAGGCTCCGCCCACCCCCATGCCGCCGAAGAGGAGGACGACCCCGCTGTCCGGACGCAGGCCCGCGACCGAGCGCTCCTCACGGATCGCGAGGTTCGCGAGGCGGTCGAGGGTGAAGGAGAGGTCGCCTCCCGTGCGTTGTTGGAGCCGATCCACGACAGGCACTTCGCCCCACCGGAAGTCCAGAGAGGTCTGAACGGTCCCGCTGCGGTGGTCGATGATCGCCGGCAGGCCGACGGACACGCGCGTCAGCTCCAGCCCCTGTCGAGCCATCTCGGACCGGGCGCGATCAATGCATTCCGCCGCGAGATCCAGGACGCGCTCAGGGTCGAGACTCCCTCCCGACACAGGGACACTCTCGTCGTGAAGAGAGCGCAATCGGAGAGTCGTACAACGGATTCTGATGCGGTCGATGTTGATCTCGAGCGCAGCGACGGCGAGACGCTGGTCGTCCAGCGAGAGGGTCATCGCAGGCCTGCCGGATCTGCCAGTCGACTGCGCCGGGCTCTCGTCGACGAGCCGCTGCTCCTGGAGCTCTGCGACCAGATCGAGGACCGTCACCCTGTTGAGCGAGGTCAAGGACACGAGGTCCTTCCTCGTCACTCCGGGGCGATCGCGAATCTCACCGAGGACTCGGGTGAGGTTCTGCCGACGGACATCGATGAGCCCTCTCGGGCCGATCGGTGACCTTGCGGCGAACTGCGAGCCTCGCCGTTCGCGGGGCTGCGGATCGGACGACATCTCACTCCTGACTCTCCACGCAACCTGTCTCGTGGACCTTCTGCTGGGTGTGCTGACCAAATATACGAACAGTGGGGTGAGCCGCGGGCCGGTTGCACCGCGAACCTTCCGCGATCCCCCTCGTACGCGGAAGAAGATCTGTTGGCAGCCCTTCCGCCCCGGCTTCCAGACTGGTGAACACGAACCACAGCACAGAGAGGTCGCCTCAGTTGTCGACATCGCTCACCCAGCTGATCACGGACGAGCACGTGGTCCTCGGGGCCCGGCCGCAGTCGTGGCAGGACGCCATCCGTCTCGCCGCTGCGCCCCTGGTCGCGTCCGCCTCGGTCACCGACCACTACATCGATCGCATGATCGAGGTGGTCCAGTCCTACGGGCCGTACATCGTGCTCACTCCCGGCGTCGCCCTCGCGCACGCCCAGCCGGACGGCAGCGTCACCCGCACCGCGATGAGCGCGATGACGGCTCCCGAGGGGGTCTCCTTCGGCCACGACGGGAACGACCCGGTGCGCCTGGTGCTGTGCCTCGCCGCCGCCGACTCGACCTCCCACCTGGAGGCACTGAAGGCGTTCGTGCAGATCATGCGCGATCCCGACGCGGTGGACCGACTGGTCCTCGCGACGAGCCCGCAGGGATTCCGCACCCTCCTGGAGCCCACTCCCCTGTGACCCCGCGCCGTGCCATCACGGCACGGAGCAGACCCTCGCTGCCCGGATCCCTCGGGCGCCCTTGCAAAGGAGCAAACCCTCATGGCCACCATCCCCACCATCTACTTCATCTGCGGCGCCGGACTGGGCAGCAGCCTCGCCTGCCAGATGGAGGCCGAGGAAGTCCTCTCCGCGCGCAAGCTCCGCGTGAGGACCGAGCACGAGTCCGTCTCCTCGGTGGCGAGCCTGAAGACCGACATCATCGTCTCCGCGGAGAGCTTCCGACCGCAGATCGAGAAGTACGAGATCGACCCGTCGATCACGATCGTCTACCTCCACAACATCGTGGACAAGAACGAGATCGCCGAGAAGCTGATCCCCGCGCTCGAGAGCCGGGCGGCCTGACATGGCAGTGCTCGACTGGATCATCTCCAACATCTTCACGCAGGCGGGGATCGTCATCGCGCTCATCGCGATGCTCGGCCTGATCCTGCAGCGCAAGGACGCCGGCACCGTGCTGTCGGGGACGTTCAAGACTCTGCTGGGGTTCATGGTCCTCGCCGCGGGCTCCGCCGTGCTCGTCGCGACGCTGACCTACTTCGGCACGCAGTTCGAGGCGGCGTTCAACCTCACCGGAATCGTCCCGTCCATCGAGGCGGTCAACGGCTACGCCACCAACGACCTGGGCCTCGGCGGACCGATCGCCATCGCGTTCCTCGGCATCTTCATCGTCAACGTGCTGCTGGCTCGCTTCACGAAGTGGAAGTACATCTTCCTCACCGGCCAGGCGCTGCTGTGGATGGCGACCATGACAGTCGTGTTCGGCTCCGCCGTCGGCCTCAGCGGCCCCTGGCTGATCGTCCTCTGCAGCATCGTCGGCGGCCTGTTCTGCGTCGCGATGCCCGCTATCGCACAGCCCGTCGTCCGGAAGATCACCGGCAACGACGCGATCGCCCTGGGGCATTTCTGCACCGTTGGCTACATGGTCACCGCCGGCGTCGCCCGCCTCGTGCGCGACCGTCGCGCCGACCGCAAGACCACCGAGGATCTCAAACTGCCGCGCGCCTTCGAGTTCCTGCAGGACACCTACATGTCCCTCGCCGTGGTGATGATCCCGCTGTATCTCATCACCGCGCTGTTCGCCGGCCCCGCCGCCTCCGCCGACGCCTCCGGGGACACGAACTACCTGGTCTACGCGTTCCTGCAGGCCATGCAGTTCGTCGTCGGCGTGTACGTCCTCATGGCCGGCGTGCGCCTGCTGCTGGGCGAGATCGTCCCCGCCTTCCGCGGCATCTCGATGAAGCTCGTCCCGAACTCCAAGCCCGCCCTCGACGCGCCGGTGCTGTTCCCCTACGCGCCGAACGCCGTGATCATCGGCTTCCTCACCACGACCATCGGCACCGTCATCGCGATGTTCGTGCTGCCACTGGCGGGATTCGCCGTCATCGTCCCCGGCATGCTCACGAACTTCTTCGCGGGCGGCACCGCCGGCATCTTCGGCAACGCCGTCGGCGGCAGGCGCGGCGCGATCATCGGCGGTCTCGTCCACGGCTTCTTCATCACCCTGCTGCCCGCACTGCTGGTGGGCACCTTCCAGAGCCTCGGCTTCCCGAGCCTGTCCGCGACCGACGCGGACACGATCATCGCCGCTCTCCTGTTCGCCTGGGTGGTCGGCCCGCTGATGAAGGCCTTCTGAGCCCTTCCGCCCGTTCCCGAGAAAGGACCACTGACATGGGTTTCTTCGACCGCCTGCTCGGCAAGCGCCCCGACGCCGAGCCCGCCGATGCACCGGCTACGTCGACCCCGTCGACCCCCGAACCGGCCGCGGATCCGGAGGCCGTCGCCCGACGGATCACCGAGGTCGAGCAGTCGCTCACGGCCGACGGCGCAGACCATGCCGCGCTGCACGAGGAGCTCGGCGGCCTGCGCGAGCAGTCCGGCGACCCGCTCGGGGCGATCACCGCCTACGAGGCGTCGCTCGAGGAGCGGCCCCGCTACGGCGAGTCCTACAACCGCCTCATGGACCTGTACAACACCCAGCGCTCACAGGCCGCCGAGGCCGGCGACAGCGCCGCGATCAACCGGTGGATGTCGAAGATCGACGAGCTGCTGGCCACCTCCAAACGCATCATGCGCGAGAACTACTGAGAACCGGGAGACCCCCATGTACGTCACCCTCACCGACGTCCTCTCCGAGGCGGAGCGGATCGGCGCGACCGTCGGCGCGTTCAACGCCCACAACCTCGAGATGATCCCGCCGATGATCTCCGCGGCCCGCGACGCCGGCAGTCCGATCATCATCCAGACCTCCGTGGGCACCGCCCGCTACATCGGGATGGAGAACCTCGTCGCCCTGTGCAAGGGCATCGCCACCCGCGAGCCAGTCGACGTGGTCCTCCACCTCGACCACGCCACGAAGCTCGAGGACATCCGCGACGCGATCGACGCCGGCTACAGCTCGGTCATGTTCGACGGCTCCTCGCTCCCCTATGCGGAGAACGTGCTGAAGACCCGCCGCGTGGTCGAGTTCGCCCACAGCCGCGGCGTGTCCGTCGAGGGCGAGATCGGCACGATCGGCGGCACCGAGGACGGGATCTCCGTCGAGGTCGGGGCGCTGACCAAGCCCGAGGAGGCCCGCGCCTTCCACGAGGCGACCGGCGTGGATGCCCTCGCCGTCTCGATCGGCACCCACCACGGCTCCTACAAGGGAAAGACCCAGATCGATCTCGACCTGGTCGCACGGATCCATGCGGCGGCCGACGTGCCGCTCGTGGTGCACGGCGGCACCGGTGTAGACGAGGCGTACTACGCGCAATTGCGTGAGAGCGGGGTGCGGAAGTTCAACATCGGCACCGAGCTGATCGTGGGATGGACCCGCGCGGCGAAGGAGACCTTCGGCGCCACGGAGGTCAACGCCTCGCTGCGCAACAACATCGTCCCCGCCAATGATGCGGTCGCCGCGATCGTCGCCCACAAGATCGGGTGCCTGCTCCCGGCGCACGCCGCCTGAGCCGATGACCGCCATGGATCGTGTGCTCCTCCTGGTCGCCGGGTATCCGGGGACCGGCAAGAGCCACGTCTGCACCCTTCTCCAGGAGCGCCTCGGACCACTCCGGCTGCTCGCGCTCGACGCGGCGAAGGAGGAGCTGTACGACCGAGAGGGGTTCGCCGACGCCTCCGCAAAGGCGCATCTGGACCGGGCGGCCCTCGAGCTGTTCCTCGCCCGGGTGCGCACTGCGATGTCCGAGGGCGGGCCGTTGCTGGCGGAGTACCCGTTCAGCGAGAAGCAGCGCCCCGCCCTCGCCGAGGCCTGCACCGCGTACGGCTACCGCCCGATCACGGTGCGGCTGGTCGCGGAGTTCGAGGAGCTCTTCGCCCGGCAGCGCCGTCGGGACCTCGATCCCGCGCGCCACCTCGGCCATCTCGTGGACGCGTACCGTCCCGGGGATATCCTGACCGACCGCAGCGGGGCGCCCCAGGTGCTGACCCGCGAGGTGTTCCTCGAGCGATTCCTGCACCGCGGCTACGGGGAGTTCGCCCTGGGCCCGGTGCTCGAGGTGGACACCACCGACTTCGCCCTCGTGGACGACGACGCGCTCGTCGAGGGCATCACCCGCCGCATCGCAGAGGAGAGGACCGGGACATCGTCATGACTGCTGTGCGCCGCGACCCGTGGGACGTCACCCGCCGGCGCGTGCTGGACGCGCTCGCGGAGTCGGGCGGGCAGCCGCTCGGCGCCGCGGACCTGTCCAGGCGGCTCGGCGTCTCCACCCGCAGCGTGCGCGGCTACGTGGCACGGCTGAACGAGGAGCACGACGACGAGGTGGTCACCTCCTCCCGCCGCGGCTACAGCCTCGACCACACCCGGCTCGCCGCCGCGCAGCCGCCCGGCACCCAGCGCGCGCAGCGCGTGCTCAGCCCCGGGGAGCGCCTCGGTTCCCTGCTCCGCTCGATCGTGATGGCCGACGACGGCGCCGACGTCTACGATCTCGCCGAGGAGCTACGGGTCAGCGACTCGACCCTGGAAGCGGACCTCACCAAGGGCCGGGCCCTGCTGACCGTGCACCACCTGGCCCTGCAGCGCAGCGGCTCCCGGGTGCGGATCACCGGCCCGGAGCAGGCCAAGCGCCGCCTGGTCCGCCAGATCATGACCGAGGCGGCCCGCTCTCGCGCCCAGTTCGTCTCCGTGCGCGAGCTCGCCGAGGAGTCCTCCGAACCGTCGCTTCTCACCTTCCGCGAAGGGCTCTCCCGGATCCTCGCCGAGCTGGGGCTGCTCGCCACCGAGAACAATCAGCACACGATCCTCGCACACGTCGCCGTGATGGTGGGCAGGGTGCGGCAGGGCCACGAGTTCGATCCGCCGGCCGCCGCGAGCGACGGCGACGAGCTGCGCCGCACCGCCGCCCGACGCATCGCCGCGCTCATCGAGTCGCTGTTCGGACTCCGCCTGCCTGCCGGCGAGGAGGACTACCTGGTCGGCCTCCTCGACGAGAACACCACCCCGAAGGACCTCTCCCTCGCTGTCGCCCGCCGGCTCTCCCCCGACGACGACGTGGACTTCGTGGCAGTGGTGCGCCGGATCGTCACCGCCGTGGGCGAGAACTACCTCGTGGACCTCGACAACGAGCGGTTCATCGGCTTCCTCAGCCTCCACGCCAAGAACCTGGTGCGCCGCACCCGCCGCGGCCAGGCCGCGCAGATCCCCGCCGGGCAGTCCCTGAAGGACACCCACCCGCTGATCTACGAGATCGGGATCTTCATCGCTAGGCGGCTCGAGCTCGCGCTCGGCGTGGAGATCCGGGCCGACGAGATCAGCCTGATCTCCTTCCACGTGGGCGCCCACTTCCAGAGCGTGTACGTGCGCGAGCAGCAGGTGCGCATCGCGATGCTCTCCCCCAACTACCCGGATCTGCGCGACTCCGCCCGCGCCATGCTGCAGACCGCGATCGCCGGATTCGGGGAGATCGACCTGGTCGCCGTCGACG